>Ga0209345_10004753_pt1 | contig 12950 bp, 11 predicted proteins | sample Cruoilmetagenom7_FD_187294 | JGI IMG/M metagenome (GOLD analysis project Ga0209345, IMG submission 187294) | Oil polluted marine microbial communities from Coal Oil Point, Santa Barbara, California, USA - Sample 7 (SPAdes) (version 2) | ecosystem: Environmental > Aquatic > Marine > Oil seeps ...
TTATGGTTTATTCAACGGACATTGGCACCAGTAATATAGAGAATGACGACGACGGCTATTTAGCCGGGCAGTTGATCATTGCTGGCCCCGGTATGATGGATAAGCGTTTCCATAACACCGTCATTTACATGTGTGTTCACGACGCCGAACAAGCTATGGGCATTATTATCAACCGCCCTAAACCTGATTTGAAATTATCAACTATGTTACCCCATCTAGACGTCAAAGGTTCTGTGACCAATGAGGACACACAAGTGTTATACGGCGGCCCCGTTGAAACCGAGCGCGGATTTGTCATACACTCAAGGGATTTCACCGACCCGGATAACAGTTTACCGCTCAGCGATACACTTGCACTGACTACCTCTAAGTCAGTGCTTTCCGCGCTAACCCATGACAATGCTCCAAAACGTGCCGTGCTGGCATTGGGTTATGCAGGTTGGCAAAGCGGCCAACTGGAAGCAGAAATCATGCGTAATAGTTGGCTGGTTGCCCCTGCGAATGATGATATAATTTTCACAGGTGAGCCGAGCAAAAAATGGAAACTGGCCCTAGCCGAAATTGGCATCACCCCAGAATTCCTCTCCGCCGAAGCTGGCAATGCTTAAGCTATTTCACTAAACAACCTCTAGGACAGCCCGATAATTTCGCCGTCATCATCTAGGCCAATATCCAAAGCTGCGGGGTGTCGTGGTAGGCCTGGCATACGCATGATGGTGCCGCATATTGCCACAACAAAGCCCGCACCTGCACACAATGTCACTTCACGCACCTCAACCGTATGCCCGGTGGGCGCCCCTAGTTTGTTCGGATCCGTCGAGAAGCTGTTTTGGGTTTTGGCAATGCAAATCGGTAAATGTTCGAACCCCATTTTCTTAATCTCCCGCAAAGACCGTGCGGCGTCAGCAGATAAGGTAACATCCTCAGCACCATATACAGTCGTGGCCACAGATTCGATTTTCACAAGCAGGGAATCACTGTCCGCGTAAATAAGCTCTACATTAGTCGCATCTTTATCCAATTGTGCTTGCACGGCTTTGGCCAAATCAACGGCACCAGCCCCGCCCTGCTCCCAATGCTTTGAAACTGCCATGACGACACCTTCGTTCGCGCAAATGTCATGGACAATTTCTATCTCCGCATCCGTATCGTGGACGAAGTGATTAAGGGCCACAATCGGCTCTAACCCAAATGCCCGCATGTTTTGGATATGGCGGCGCAAATTGACGCACCCCTTCCGAACTGCATCTACGTTCTCTGGCAGCAAATCCTTTTTCGCCACGCCGCCCTGCATTTTCATAGCACGAACCGTACACACCAACACCAATGCATCAGGCCGCAGACCTGATTGGCGACATTTAATATCAAGGAATTTCTCTGCGCCCAAATCAGCGCCAAAACCGGCCTCAGTGACGACCACATCTGCTAGTTTCAGTGCGGATTTTGTCGCCATGACACTGTTACAACCATGGGCAATATTGGCAAATGGTCCGCCGTGAATGAAAGCTAGATTATGCTCAATGGACTGTACTAAATTTGGCTGGAATGCGTCTTTCAGTAACACCGTCACAGCGCCGTCTGCTTTTAGTTCGCGAACGGTGACAGGTTTCCTCGACCTGTTCTTGCCTATAATAATATCCCCGACACGTTTTTGCAGGTCTTTCAAATCAGTCGCCAGACAGAATATCGCCATAAGTTCGGAGGCAACCGTTATATCAAAACCATCCTCGCGCGGAATGCCGTGTGTCGGACCGCCGAGGCCAATGGTGATATTACGCAAAGCACGATCGTTCATATCAACAACCCGGCGCCATGTGATGCGGCGCGGATCAATATCCAGCTCATTGCCCCACTGCATATGATTGTCGAGCATGGCCGAAATCAGGCTGTGGGCAGACGTGATGGCGTGAAAATCGCCGTTAAAATGCAAGTTGATATCTTCCATAGGCAGAACTTGCGCCCGTCCACCGCCAGCAGCTCCGCCCTTCATACCAAAGCACGGGCCAAGGGAAGGTTCACGCAAGCATGCAATCGTATTAACGCCGATTTTATTGAGCCCGTCGAGCAAGCCGACACTGGTGGTTGTCTTACCCTCACCTGCAGGTGTAGGGGTGACCGCTGTGACTAAAACCAATTTACCGTTCTTTTTGTTTTTGATACTATCAATGTATTCTAGGGATAATTTCGCCTTGTAATGACCATATGGGATTAATGCCCCGCTTGGGATACCCAGCTTTTCTTTGGCAAGTGGCAGCAGGCGTTTCATTTTTGCGGCGCGGGCTATTTCAATATCTGGTGCACCCGGCGCCGGTAGGTCGTGTAGGCTCATAACTAGTTCCTATTATCCAAATCTTGTTAACTTCGAATAGCGCAAGGTAATTTTCTGTAAACACACATTGCGTAATATCGGGCTGTCACCTATCTATGGTTTGAAACAAGAGGATGTGTAAGTGGTTAATATGATCAAAGCGATTGGGCAAATATGCACCGGATATGACGACCGCCCGGACGCACTGCTTGAAATTTTACACGACACCCAACACAAATTTGGCTATTTATCCAATGAAGCCTTGGTAGAAATCGCAGACATTATCAACATTTCCCGCGCAGACATTCACGGCATCGTTAGTTTTTATGACGACTTCAGGCGAGAGCCACCGACAGGGCTGTGTGTGAAAATATGCCGCGCCGAAGCCTGTCAGGCTGTTGGCGGAGAAGCTTTGGCAAAACATGTGCAAGATAACAACATGGAAACTCATGATGTCTATTGCCTCGGTAATTGCGCACTCGGCCCTGCCGTTATGATTGATGATGAACTATACGGGCGAGTGGATGCGCAAAAACTTGATGCACTTTTGAAAGAGCGCACATAATGGGGAATGCGGTTACCATATATGTGCCTTGCGATGCGGCGGCAGTATCCGTGGGGGCCAATGATGTTGTAACGGCCATAGAAAAAGAAGCCAAATTACGCGCCGTAGATATTCGTATTATCCGTAACGGCTCACGCGGCATGTTATGGCTTGAACCATTGATAGAAGTCGAAACAGACAATGGGCGTATGGCTTACGGGCCTGTGAACCCTGAAGGTATCACCAGTTTATTTGATGCTAATTTCCTGAAAGGCGGCCAACATAAACTCGCGCACGGCTTAACCGGAAACATCCCCTATTTCGCCAATCAAGAACGTTTGACCTTTGCGCGGTGCGGTATCATTGACCCGCTTAGTCTATCTAATTACGAAGCGCACGGCGGTTTGGCGGGACTACACAAAGCACAAGCGATGAGCCCCGCAGCCATTGTCGACACTGTGACCGAATCAGGTTTGCGTGGGCGCGGTGGTGCGGGGTTTCCTACAGGCATAAAATGGAAAACTGCGCTTGAAGCCAAAGCAGACCAAAAATACATATGCGCCAATGCCGATGAAGGTGACAGCGGCACATTTGCTGATCGCATGCTGATGGAAGGCGATCCATTTTCATTGCTGGAAGGCATGACAATTGCCGGGCTCGCTGTGGGGGCGACTATCGGTTACATTTATATCCGCTCTGAATATCCCCACGCCGTGAAAACAATGCGCCGCGCCGTGGAAATTTGGCAAGACGCCGATTTGCTCAAGGACAAGGTATTTACTATCCATGTTCGCATGGGTGCGGGCGCCTATATTTGCGGCGAAGAAACATCTATGTTGGAAAGCCTCGAAGGCAAGCGCGGGCAGGTAAAAATCAAGCCCCCTATTCCCGCAATCGAAGGTCTGTTCGGGAAGCCCACAATCATCAACAATGTTCTCTCCCTCGCCAGCGTACCAATCATTATGGACAAAGGCGCAGAGTTTTACGAGGACTTCGGACAAGGCCGTTCACGCGGCACACAACCCTTTCAACTGGGCGGTGATATTAAACGCGGCGGACTTGTGGAGAAAGCTTTCGGTGTAACTTTACGCGAGTTGGTTGAAGACTTCGGCGGCGGTACACGGTCTGGAAAGCCCGTACGCACCGTGCAAGCGGGCGGCCCGCTCGGTGCTTATATTCCTGTATCTAGTTTTGATGTGGAAATGGATTATGAGAAACTAGCCGAGGCAGGAGCCATGCTCGGTCACGGCGGTATTGTTGTGTTTAACGAAGATGTCGACATGGCTAAACAAGCCCGCTTTGCCATGAAGTTTTGTGAAGTGGAAAGCTGCGGTAAATGTACGCCCTGCCGCATTGGTTCACAGCGCGGTAAAGAGACCCTCGATAAAATTAGCGCAGGAGAAGACATGGCAGACAATCTCGTGCTTCTGGAAGATATTTGCGAGTTAATGACGGACGGGTCATTATGTGCTATGGGCGGCCTCACGCCCATGCCCGTACGGAGCGCCATCAAGCATTTCGGCGCAGATTTTACACCGAAAGATGGAGGGTAAAAATGGCTCTCTTAATTGAAAAAGATTTTGGCACCAAAGCCAGCACATCTATGCAAACGGTCAGTCTTGAAATTGACAGTAAACCCATCACAACGCAAGCGGGCGTATCTGTGATGCACGCGGCAGAAAAAGCGGGTATCAACATCCCAAAGCTTTGCGCAACAGATAACCTTGAGGCATTCGGTTCATGCCGTTTATGTCTTGTGGAGATAGAAGGGCGTCGCGGCACGCCCGCATCTTGTACCACGCCCGTTGACGCCGACATGCGGGTGACGACGCAATCAGAAAAACTCTTGCGTCTTCGCAAAAACACAATGGAACTTTATCTCTCGGATACGGATGGTGATCCTACACTGGTTGTCCTTGCCAAAGAATTCGGGCTTGATGAAATCCGCTATGACGCCCGTACTCCGGCCTGCGAGAAAGATGAAACCAACCCCTATTTCACATTCGACCCAAGCGCGTGTATTGTCTGCTCTCGCTGTGTACGGGCATGTGATGAAGTACAAGGCACATTTGCTTTGACCATTGAGGGACGCGGTAACGCATCCAAAGTCGTGGCTGGTATGGCCGCAGGATTTATGGACAGCGAATGCGTGTCTTGCGGCGCCTGTGTGCAAGCTTGCCCGACAGGTGCTTTGGTTGAAAACGATGTCCTGGCCAAAGGTGAACCGGACAAAACAGTCCTGACCACTTGCGCCTATTGCGGCGTTGGTTGTTCGTTCAAAGCAGAGTTAAAAGACGACGAGCTTATCCGCATGGTGCCGTGGAAAGACGGCGGTGCCAATCATGGGCATTCATGCGTCAAAGGTCGCTTTGCCTATACTTACGCCACCCATAAAGACCGGATTACCAAGCCCATGATCCGCGAAAACACAAGCGACCCGTGGCAAGAAGTCAGTTGGGACACGGCTCTGAACTTTGCCGCCAAGCGATTGAAAGACACGCAAGCCAAACACGGCGTAAAATCTATTGGCGGTATCACTTCGTCGCGCTGCACCAATGAAGAAGTTTGGTTGGTGATGAAGCTTATTCGCGCAGGTTTTGGCAATAACAATGTCGACACATGTGCACGGGTTTGTCACTCGCCGACGGGCTACGGCTTGATGCAAGCATTCGGCGAAAGCGCAGGCACTCAGAATTTCGACAGTGTTATGCAGGCCGATACACTCCTCGTTATCGGTTCAAACCCGACCGACGCCCATCCGGTGTTTGGCTCGCAAATGAAGCAGCGCCTTCGTCAAGGCGCGAAGCTTATCGTCGCCGACCCGCGTGCTATTGATCTGGTGAAAACGCCCTATGTCAAAGCTGATTATCATCTGGCACTGACACCCGGAACTAATGTTGCACTCATCAATGCTATCTCACATGTGATTGTCACTGAGGACTTGATAGATGAGAAATTTGCAAATGAACGTTGCGATCAAAAATCTTTATCCGCATGGCTAGTCTTTATAGCTGACCCCATGAATGCCCCCGAAGTTATGGCGCAGATTACGGGTGTTCCCGCTGACGACATTCGCGCTGCTGCCCGCCTCTATGCCAAAGCAAATAATGCCGCCATATATTACGGGCTCGGCGTCACCGAGCATTCCCAAGGCTCGACCATGGTCATGGCCATGGCTAACCTTGCGATGATAACCGGAAATATTGGCCGTCCTGGGGCTGGTGTTAACCCCATGCGCGGGCAAAACAATGTGCAAGGCTCTTGTGATATGGGGTCATTCCCGCATCAATTTTCTGGTTACCGCGATGTTGGTGATGATAATGTACGCGGTATGTTTGAAGATAAATGGCAGCGCACACTTGACCCCGTCCCCGGACTTAAAATACCTAACATGTTCAACGAAGCCGTATCAGGCACTTACAAAGGCATGTATATTCAAGGCGAAGATGTGGCTCAGTCCGACCCTAATATACACCATGTCGAAGCCGCTCTACGCAATCTCGACATCCTTATTGTGCAAGATTTATTCTTAAATGAAACCGCCCGTTTTGCCCATGTGTTTTTACCGGGCACTTCATTCCTAGAAAAAGATGGTACCTTCATCAATGCAGAACGGCGTATCAACCGCGTGCGTCCGGTCATGCCCTCCCCGACCGGCAAACAAGAGTGGGAGGTTACGAGGGATCTTGGCCGTGCCATGGGCTATGATATGGGCCACGAAAGTTCCTCTGATATTTGGGGCGAAATCGCAGAGCTCACGCCAATCTTTGCTAATGTCAGTTTTGCCGAGCTTGACAAACGCGGTTCTGTACAATGGCCATTTAACGACGCAAATCCCGACGGTGCGGAAATCATGCACGTCAATGAATTTACACGCGGCAAAGGCAACTTCGTCCTGACTGAATACATTCCGACTGAAGAACGCACTAACCGCAAATTCCCGCTTATCCTGACAACGGGTCGGATACTCTCGCAATATAATGTCGGTGCGCAAACCCGCCGTACTGAAAACAGCAAGTGGTCTGTGGAAGACTATCTTGAAATTCATCCGTCCGACGCTGATGCTTTCGGTATTGGCGAAAACACATGGGTCAGTATCAAAAGCCGTAAAGGAGAAACCAGTCTGCGGGCGAAAATTTCCGAACGCATGACACCGGGTGTGGTTTATACAACTTTCCATCATCCCGAAAGCGGTGCCAATATCGTAACGACTGAAAACTCAGATTGGGCCACCGAATGCCCTGAGTATAAAGTCACAGCGGTACGCGTGACACCAAGCAATCACAGATCAGATTGGCAGCAAGAACATGTTCTTACTGCAAATCCCTCCCGACAAGTTATAGCGGAACCTACAGAATAATGTTCCCAGTGACCATAACAGGCGATGCCGCCTTGCCGGACAAACAAACCCGCGTTTACTCGCTTGATACGACCAAAGAAGGCGTCTGGCATATCCCCGAAGAAACACCCGTGGCTTTCGTTTACAACCGCCGCAATTACGCGGTCATGCTCGCGACCCCCACAGATATGACGGATTTCGCGCTCGGGTTTTCTCTCGGCGAACGCATTATTCTTACGCCCGATGACATTGAAAATCTAGAAATCCGACATCTGGATAAAGGCATAGAATTACATTTTAAAATCAATGCTGAGCGGCTTGAAGCCTTTGATGCCCGCGCCCGTCGCCGTAATCTTGTTGGCACGGCTGGTTGTGGTATTTGCGGGCTGGAAAACGCTGATGCTTTATTTGCGCCGCTAAAGCCTTTCACAAACACAGCCACCAAAATTCCTAAACTTGCTCTCGAAACCGCTATGGCAAATTTCAAAGCTCTCCAGCCCATAAACCAACGCACCAAAAGTGTTCACGGCGCAGCTTGGGTTGATATGAACGGCACCATCCAAATGGTGCGCGAAGACGTAGGACGCCATAATGCGCTCGACAAATTAATCGGCGCTATGTCATCTGCCAAGATCAACCCCGAAGGTTTCCTCCTCATGTCGTCTCGTTGCTCCTACGAAATCATTGACAAGGCAGCTCGCGCAAAAATTCCGGTTATACTCTCTTTCTCCGGCCCGACAAATTTAGCTCTGACAAAAGCCGCCCAAGCCAATATTACTATCTATGCCCGAGATAAAACCGGCGGCGTTAAACGGATAGAATGACATTGTCAGAGGCCGCGAACCGCGAAAAATGGCATTGTACAAGAGGCAGGCTTCGCACTCAGAGGGCTTTGTCAGGTTAACGACCTGTTTTCCACCTGATGGCATTGTCAGAGTAAAACCACATAAATCTAAGATGCCGTTAACGTCTTAACTTAGGCTGCAATTTGTCTAAATCCACGCTCAATTCCACAATCACTTTAATCACGAAAGACATCTAAACCGCAGAGATATTTTCAAGAAATACCGAGATTTGGCGTTAACCGAGTGGAGACAAATTGCAGCTTAGATTCAAGCAAAAATCAAATCTTGCAAACTACTTACTTTACTCTGACAATGCCCCGCCTCTTGTACAATGCCGCTCTATTGCCGTAATGCAAAGATTACAGGATCGGTGCGAAAAGAGGCTTATATGTCATATCAAACCTCATTTCCTTTTCCTGCCCATCCTTTTCATAAACGATTTTAATATAAAACTCATCCTTGGGCGGAATATCTTCAAAAAAGAAATCCTCAAATGTTCTAATTTTATTCTGATATATTTGCATCGGTGATTTAGACTTAGGCCTCAGTTCTGTCAGATGGATCTCTCGTTCGATATTCATCTCTTTGTGTGCCTTTGACGTTACAAAAATAGCTTTTTTTACATACATTGACTTATCTTGCTGGTGGGAATAAAAACCAACCCAAAGAATCCTACTTCTATCTAGTTTTTGCCCAAACCATGTTTGCATGACAATATCTTCATTCCGAAAGGGATCAAGAACCGATACACCAAGGTTTTCATATTCACCAAAATTCCTCGTAGGTGCATGGTAAAAATTTGGCAAATACGTCCCATAAGCCTGTTTGTCCATTTTACCGCACCCCCCCCAAAGGACTATAAATATCATCCATATAAATAAATGTTTTTTCATCGTATCCTACCTGGGAATACGGGAAATACTGGTATGGCTCTTCTGGCGGCAATGATATTTTCTATACTGTTACCTGCTCCCTCAAATCTACCAGATACTACCGCCGCATTAAAAGCTGACTGTCGGCGACTGATATCAGCAGTACCACCTTGGGTGCTTCTTGTATTGCCAAACACAATCCACGGGTCAATATCATAAGCTTTGTGCAGGCGTGAACCTTCTGTATTTACATTCTCAATCATCGGAAAAACGCCCGGGTTTGGATGATTCGATATGGTCGCATTGTCATAGTTAAACGTTCCTTTAATTACATCATCCGTTATCATGGCTCCCCCACCATCTCCATCATAGACCACTTCACGGCCATCCGTGTGAATGAATTTTAGTTCCGGCTCACCTATACCATTCTGATGAAAAACAGCCTGGGACGGCTTTGTCAACTTAACGACATCAGTCCAGTTATTCTAATTGTGCCAAACTAGCTCGTAGTTCGAACTGTCACAATAGCCCATTCGGTTTGGGCTAGAACTCTAAACTTCCTGAGTGAACTTCTTGAAATGAGATGTCGACGATGATTGAAGAGGTTATAAATGGGTCCGTGGTTTGAAAGCAATTTCTGAGCGGCTTTGATAGTTCGAAATTTTTGCGCTTTTCGTTCCCGCCTGCGGATCGGTACATGAGAGCATTCTGCGCGATTATTCTTGCGGCCTCCTACGTCGTGTAAGTGTTTTAAGCCCATCTTCCTCAAGGCTGCACCGTAGGATCCCAATTTATCAGTTACAATTCGTGACGGTTTCACGCCCTGGTTTCTTAGCAATTTACGCAGTAACCGCAGTGCTGCCTTAGTATTGCGACGGCTCTGAACCACGACATCAAGTACAGTTCCCTCATCATCAACCGCTCGCCAAATATATACCATCTTGCCGTTTATTTTGGTATAGATTTCATCCAGATGCCAGATTGGAGAAGGCTTATCACTCCTGGACTTGATCCGCTTTGCATAAAGATAACCGAACTTATCGACCCACTGGCGCAGCGTTTCATAGGATACATCGACACCACGCTCTGCCATCATTTCCTCGACATCGCGAAAGCTGAGATTAAATCGAAAGTACAGCCAAACTGCTCGTTTAATAAGATCAGGATGAAACCGATGTCTTGAATATATAGATGTTTCATGCTAGTCTGATAGCATCAGGTGGAAAACAGGCGGTTAACCTGACAAAGCCCCCGTTAGTAGGGCACTTATCTTGAGCAGCGAATGTCAGTAGGTTTGTGCCAGAAGGTAGTGGCGGTGTACACAGTCTCGACCGAAACCGTATCTACTCATTTTCCCTGTTTAACAGGGAATTTACAGGGAAAATATTCATTTTTGGCTCCAAAATCGAGTTTGCACGGCCGCAATCTCATGAAAACACAGAGTTATATACGAAATTCCCTAAAAAATTAACAGGGAATTTTATTTCGATAACAGAGAAATATATAAGCCTAGCAGGCAACAATGCACACCTGAATCGAATTAGACAATTTCCACAATCAACCTAACTGAAACGTTATCACTTTAGCCACGAACGGCCTTTAGAGCGCTGAGACATTTTTAAGGAATACCGAGGTTTGGCGTTGACTGAATGGAGAAAAATTACAGTTTAAATTAGGACGCTAATGGCATATTAGATTTAAGTGGTATTACAATGATAATACCAGATAAAATACAGATCATATTTTCAGGTGAGTTCTTGATATTTTAGTTATTACTTACCATTATACTACTGAAGGTTGGGACGATTTTGAAAGTGGGTATTAAATGTTGGAAACAACCGAGCTAGGTGAGGATTTATTGTATCTGCAAGAAAGATATGAGATTAGCTCAACAATGGTTTGCGGCTTAACGGATTCACCAATTTCAGCACTAATCCATATTCGGCAATATAAAATAAAAATGCTTAGCATTTGCATGTTGTTTACTGCGATGGGTGGGTTATTTATAGCCATTGCTTTGCTTCGCCACAATCAATGGCTTGGGCTTTTGTCAAGCATGATGGGTTCAGTAATAATTGTATATGCTTTCAGTATTTTTAAAAAAATGAAATCCGCCATCTTTGCGATTGAAAAGGTAGCAAAATATCACGAATTATTGTAACTGATTACCGTTGTTTGTTGTTGCCAAAAATTGTCTACAATAAAATTTCATAAGCTTTTTTATGGCTTATCTTCAATGTTTTACAAATTTTTGAAACGGGAACACCTGTGTGTCTCAACTTTACTATTTGAGCAAGTGTATGCTCGCTTGAATGCGGTGACTTACATGGGTATTTTTCTTGGATTAGACTACGGTTTTTTACTTACACTGCCGTGCTCCCCATCTTTTAGAGTAAAGGTATAGTGAACATAAAGGTTAGGAAGCCGAATCTTGTATTCATGGTTAACAGTTAAAAAGTGTTAGGGTTTTGTTATTGAAAATGCCCTGTGAATATTTAGACAGAAGTTTTTCTGTTTGTGGTGTAGCACCAAGCGCGTTTGACAAGAGAGCTTTGTTGCACTGAGAAAGTGTTGCAAGTGACCCAACGCATTCTTGCGTTGACATTGTTCGCCCTACTTGCGTTTTGTATAAGCTATCAGACAATATTGATAATACAGAAGGCTCTTTTTGGGGTAAAGAAAAACATGGCGTGCGACCATTAAATTTTTCTGTAAAGGTTGGCTGCTTACGTAGAGCTAGAAACCAGTTCATCATAAAATAGGCATGGTATTCATCAGTAGCACCATTTATTGCAGATTGAATACTAGCATCAAATGTTATTGTGACTTCACTTAGTGAACTTTCTACATATTGCTCCCAAAAAGCGGGTGGCGTTTCTCCTAGAAACTTGAAACAAATACATATTTCAGCGAGTAAATCTACGTCATTATCTAAAAGAGCCAATATTCCAACATTAGTAAGGCACTCGATGGGAGAATTTTTTAATTGTATTTTATTTGTGCCATAATTAGTAAGAAAAAATATAAAATGAGTGAGTTCATAAAATAATGGCTTATTAAATTTTACAAAATGATCCGGTTTGCTAATAAATTTATCGACGCTTTGTTCTAATTGATCACGGTAATTGCGTTCTATAGCACCATCCGGTATACGGCGCGCAAGCAAAGTAAGTATTTCTAGTCGTCTAGTGTCAGAAGTTTCATAGTCTAAATAGTCTTGTTTTACCACATATTCACAAATACGCTTACCAACATTTCCTACATAACCAAGGTCTTCCAAGTCCATAACTATGGCTAGGATAAACCTGAAGTATTGTGGAAGAAGCTCGCACGTTTGAAAGGCGCTGTCATAGAATTTACGATACAGTTCTCTGGCCGCAGGCTCTAGGAGTAAGTTAGAACTCGCGGCAATAGATAACAGTTCACCATTTTCCTTGAGATAGGCAAAGGTTAGCTCACTATTCCTGTTGATTGCAAAGGTACGGACTGTGTCGATTGATAAAAACATTGTGCTCTCAACATATATTAGTGAATAATACTAATCTTAATCACGGAGCATTCTTATTGATCCCATCAAGGCTGAGCCTTCGCCAGAGTAAAGATTGGTGAAAACTGCGGAACGTGCGATCTTTTGAAAATCGCCGCGATACATGTTGGTTGCAATAGCCAAAATATTTTTCTGTGATGATATTTCAGTAAATTGGTGGACATCGTTAACTCTTGCCAGCCTAGATTCGTTTGAATCTGCGAAAGCGTTTAACCCGGTTCCTAGAACTAAATACATTGCTGTTGTTGCTAATAGTTTCTTCATAATACACTTCCTCTGGTAAAGTTAATTTCAACAACCAGAGAGTATGTGCGTATGGTTAATTAAGTCTTATTGATGTGCCCCTAGCTTTGTAGACACTTTGTTTGGTAAAAGTGGAAGCAAGGAGATTTACAAATGGGAACAGGAATACGGTATACGGACGAGTTCAAACGGGACGCTGTTGCGCAGGTTAAAGAGGGGGGCTATTCGGTCAAAGATGTATCAGAGCGGCTA
>Ga0209345_10004755_pt1 | contig 12947 bp, 13 predicted proteins | sample Cruoilmetagenom7_FD_187294 | JGI IMG/M metagenome (GOLD analysis project Ga0209345, IMG submission 187294) | Oil polluted marine microbial communities from Coal Oil Point, Santa Barbara, California, USA - Sample 7 (SPAdes) (version 2) | ecosystem: Environmental > Aquatic > Marine > Oil seeps ...
TGATATCCCAGCAGCTCCAAGAGGAGTACCACAAATTGAAGTAACATTTGATATCGATGCAAATGGTGTTTTAAATGTAAGTGCTAAAGATAAAGGTACTGGAAAAGAGAACAAAATTACAATCTCTGGTTCGTCTGGATTAAGTGATGATGAGATCGAAAAAATGGTACAAGAAGCAGAAGCAAACAAAGATGCAGATGCGAAGAAAAAAGAGTTAATCGAAACTAAAAACCAAGCAGAAGCTATGCTTCACTCAACTAAAAAATCTTTAGAAGAAAATAAAGGTGTAGTAAGTGAAGAAGAAGAGCAAGCTATCGTTGATGCAGCTGCTGCTTTAGAAGAGATTTTAAAAGATGAAAATGCAACAAAAGAGCAAATTGAAGAGAAATTAAAAACTCTTACAGAAGTAAGTCATAAACTTGCTGAAGCTATGTACAAAAAAGAAGGTGGTGACGCGGGTGCTGCTGGTGCAGGAGCTGGTCAAGCTGATGTTAAGAAGAAAAAAGACGATGATGATATAATTGACGCAGAAGTTGAATAATCAATAAACTTTATTGCACTAGAGATGCAATGACTAGATGTCACTGCATACAAAGATGATATCATCGATGCTGAAGTTGAATAATATTTAACTTCGTAACTATAGAAAAAGGGAGAGTAGATTTACTTTCCCTTTTTTATTTCCAAATAATTGCGGTCGCAAAATGCGACCACCCCAAAATCAGTCAGTCCCCTACTTTGATATTATCAAAAGAGAATACTAAAAAAATTGGATTTGTTTAAACACTATCCTTGGAATAATTTGTAACTATTAAGTTGAAAAATAGGAGAAGATAACATCTTCAGTACTTGAATCTTTACATATCTTTATACGATACTTAAAAGCTTTAAATTTACATAGTTTCACTTGTTCTTTACCAAGGTTTTGTAATGTTATCCTATTTACCAATCATGAATATCAGCTAATAAGCTGTAAAAACTTTTCTCTTCTTTGCTTTGAAGCAGATTCTAAAATTTTCATATGTTTTTGCAAGATAGACATGTATAATTTATCCTTATTTTGGCTTTTTATAGAGCGATTGAATATCTCAATAAAGGTATCAAGTTCACTCAATATTTTTTCAACTTTTTGTTGATAATTTGTGCCACCAATTGTTCGTATTTCAATATGATTTGTTTTACTATTTTCTCTTCTTTTTTCAAGATTCCAAACTCTTCCCTTTTTGTTTTTAAGTTTTTTCGCTTCTTCCACATCAAGAACAGTTAAAACATCCATAACATTTAAACAAAATGCATTTCTATTTCCCCAATTGTTCAGCAGTAAAGCTTCATTACATAAAAGCATAAATTTATAAAAATCAACTTCTATATTTTCATCGATGGTTGATATGTGAATATGAAAACCTGTACTTTCATTTGTTGAGCCATTTTGATCAATAATTTTTGCGATTTTACTAATATATATTTTCAAATCTTCATATGTACAAATGGGTGTAGTAATCTCTTTACCTCCCATGGCACTGAGGGATAGTTCATTTTTATAGTTCATATTCTTGTCATCATTACTTTCAAGGTTTTGCTTTAGCTCAATTTCTTCTTTTAGAATATTTTCAAGAGCATCAACTATTTCATCTTCTAACATTTCATTCGGATAAAATTCAAATTCACAGCCAAACTTCAAGTGATTATATGGCATTAAATCTCTCCATCCATAATTGACTTATAGTAAGCATCCATATCAAAGAGCTCACGTTTTTTCCATTCTCTAATAGGCTGTTTCTTTTTATAGTCTTTTTTATTCATATAAAAATAAGTAAAAGCTCTTTTATTAGTATCAAAACTTCTACTCTTAACTTCTATAGACTCTCGAGTATAATAATCGGGACTTCCCTCAAAGATATCTATTTTTTTTAATAAATCTTTTCGTGCAATCTTGTATAGCTCACCTTCTATAGTATTTAAAGGTTTGTCTTTTAATAAATATGGGTATTCTCCTCCCTTTGCTGTATACATTGCAAACTTTCTAACAGTGGAGGCTTTGGAAATATATTTAGCTTTATCAAGTAAATGTTCATTTTCAAATCCTCTTTTTAGCGATCCATAAACAAAAAGATACACCTCAAAGTATTCATCCTCCCTAGAAAAAACACCTTTATCTTTAATGGTGATTGCTCCATTATCATGAAGTCTATGGAGATTGACTCGCACAATATCAGTAGATAAATCAGGTAAATTTTCACGAACATATTTAAAAGTAAAATTCTTATGAAAAGGGAGCTTTTTTATAAACTTTTTAACTTGTTCTGATTTTGTCACTTTGTAGAGCCTTTAATTTACAAATTCGTGTTACGATTTTTTATTATTATAGCAGAAAATATTTTAAATTTACTATTCTTGCTTTAACCCTATATATTAAGGTATTTTTCTAATATACAATTTATGTATTTTATACAAATTAGTGTTACGATTTTTTCAATATTTATAGAAATTATTTTATATTTTAGAAGTTAAAGGTTTAACTCTGAACAACGACTGAACTGAAGGACAAGTTGGCGAAACGACTTGACACTTAGGTCTTTAACTTTTATTTATTCGACACTTAAAAGCTCGAATTAACCTCAGTTTAAACTTGTTCTTCTTCCTGTGTTTTGTTATATATTACTTGTATATTTGTCACAACAAGCCTCTATAAATAGAGTTCCTAATTCAGTAATTGTTATTGTAATATCAGTCTCAATTTCAATATCTAAATCTACGGAAACATCTTCATCTTCTGAAGAAGCTGGAATATCAATAGTATGTGAAGCTGCACTTGTTTCATAATCTATTTTTGCTAATCCTAATCTAATAATATTAGCAATTTCAAAATCTTCTAATTCAGTTTCTTTAATTATTGCAGAAGCTTTAATTCTCCGTTTTATACAAAAACTACTTAAATCCAAATTTCGTATTTCACTCTCAATTCTATATTTTTTTCTTCTTAGTTCTCTTGCCTCTTTAGAATGAAAATCATTATTTGACTTTTCAATTTTCAATTTCAATTTTGCTAATTTGGTTTTTAATTCTTTTTCTTTTGGCTCTTTATTTTTTTCTAAATCTAAAAGTTCTTTTTTAAGTTCAATATTTTTTTGTTTTTTATCTAATATTTTTGATTCTAAATAACTATATTCATCTTTTGAAAGTTGACTTAAAATATAGGGAAAGACATGGTTTTGAATATTTTGTTTTGAATCAATCATATTTACAAATAAATTAGTCCATTTCTCTTGTAGGAACTCATCATCTTCCAATGATGACTTTTCAAGAAAGGGGCTTAATAATTTTGGAGGAATAACTTTCGTAGAAATATTATTATTTTTACATATATTTTGAGCTTTTTTTAAAATTCTTATTTGATTTTGAAATCTCCATAAAGATACTTGTTCATGCATTAATAATCCTAATTCATCTACCGATGGATTAATTAATTTAGAAACAAAACCTTTGACTGTATCAAAAGTATTTTTATTCTTTTTTGACTTAGCATTAGTTTCTTTTTTCATAGTGTTCCTTGATTAATTATTGTATAACTCTTTATTGAACATAGATTATATACAAGATAGCCTGAAAATCGACAAATAACATACACAAAATATGTCGTATATAAAAATGACTACAAACACTTTAAATAAGATGTTTTTGAATATTTGACTATAAAAAGTATTGCAATTTATCATATTTTTTAAATAAATTTTAAGTTTATGATATAGTTTTTATGTATGTTTATTGTCGATATTTAGATGATAATAGTACATTGTGTATGTATATTAAGAAAAAATCGTAATAAAACTACATAATGTTGGTTTTTATATTTATCTAAAAATCAAAGAAACTATCGTTATAATATACCCACTATGACAAATAAAAAATTAATTTATATCGCTCTTACTGTTTTTATTGGTATTGTTATTTATGGTTTTTATGAAAAAGATAGGCGAGCGCAACTTTATGAAGATTTTCGTAGTAATAAGCCTTTACAATGTGGGGATATTATTGTTAGAAAAAGTGATGGTTGGGAAATAGGTGGCAATCGTATTTTTATCAATGGAAAAACCGCTACTACTGTAATTTTCTGTAAAAGTATTAAAAAATAGTGCCTATAAAAAGCAACTCCTAATCAAACTTTTTAAACTGATCATCTTCACTTCCATCTTTTTTTCTATTTTTATATTTCCACATAGTTTTGAAATATTTAAAATTAGCAAGAGTTAAAAATATTGCTATACAAAATATAAAAATATAAAATACAAACATTATCAATTCCATAGAAAAATCCTTACAATATATTAATGAATAAAAAAACTAAAAACAATCTAAATGACAACTCTTATAAAGGTATCTCTATAGTAAACAAAGCTCCTTTATAAGTTTTATTATTATATTCAAAATTACAATTCTGAACATCTATGTTTCCGTTCATCCCATCTACTATTAAGTTATAGGTCATATGAAGTCCTAGTCCTGTCCCCACGCTTTGATGCTTTGTAGTAAAATAAGGGTCAAATATTTTATCTATAATTGTAGACTCAATACCCCCTCCACTATCTTTAACTATTATATGTAAAGTTTTATCAAGTACTTTTGCTTCAAGAAATATAAGCCTATCTCCTTCAGCTTTTTGTTTTACTGCATCTTTCGCATTATTAAATATATTAATTAAACACTGAACAAGTTCATTTAAATACCCATTGATTGTAATATTTTCTTCCACATCTACAATAAATTCTATATGATGTGATACTAATGATGGTTTAATTAAATGTAATAACTTTTTCATAATAATATCAAAGGTAAACTCTTCTTTTGTTCTATTCCCTTTAATAAAATCTCTAAAATCATCTATTGTTTTTGAGAGATACTGTGCATTTGAATCTATCGTATCAATTGTTTCATTGAAAGATTCGTCAGTTAAATTACCAAACTGTTTTTGTACTTTCATACCTGTTGCAGCAGTTGATATTATACTCAGTGGTTGTCTCCATTGGTGAGCAATATTCCCTATCATCTCACCCATTGATGCCATTTTTGATTGTTCGTACAATAATTTGTCTTTTTTCTTTAAATCAGTAATATTTTGAAAAGTCAGTAAAATATCCCCATTATTTTTTAAATACGCTGCACTTACAATAAAATAATACTCCTCATCTTGAAATTTTAATGATACAAAATGTTCTTTTTTAGAATTATTTGCAAGATAAATAGACCATAACTCTCCAAATATCTGATGATTTTCAGGAAAGACAACTTCATCTAAAGTGAGAAAAAAATCACATATACAATTATAGTGTTCTTTAAATTCATCTAAATTTTTATAATGGAAAAATTCAAAAAATCTATTATTTGCATTTACTATTTGAGAGTTTTGAGTTACAATAATAATACTTGGATTCGTATCTAATATTGTCTGTATATATCGTTTTTCATTGTATAATTCTTTTGTTCTTTTAATAACTTTACTGTCTAGTTCTTTTGTATGCTTTCTTGCCAGAAAATAATATCCTATTAAAATAACCACTAATATAAATAATACTATATAAAATATCATGTTTGTTTTTATAGATTCAATATCATCCATATTCAAAGAGTCTAAATCTTTAAAGGCAATAATACTTCCCATAGGATTATTATAAATATCTGGAATATTATAAACTACAATAAATTTATTCTCTTTTTGGTCAATAATATATTTTTTTTCACTATGTATATAGTTTTTTATACCCTTACTTTTTATATAATCAATTATCTCCTCTTTTACATTTTCATTTGCAACATAATAATCATCTATAAATTTTTTTGTCAATGCTTTAGATAGCTGATTTTTATACTTCTTATCTACAACTATAATAGAATCTATATCACTATCAAGAAGTTGGTTTGATATAGAATTAAAATGTGTAATAATCTCAAACATACCTATAAAAGTACTTTTATCATAAATTGGAACCATCGATTTAAAAGTCATATCAAACTTACCTGTACTGATTGTACACATAATTTGGGGTTCTTCTATCATTTTTGCTACATCAAGTCTTGACTTAACGATTGGATCACCTGTTTTTTCAACCCAACTTCTATAAAAGGCAATCCCTTTATTGTCGATTATTTGAAACCATGAATTATTGAGTTTTATCGCTTTTTTTAGTAATTTTGAAAATTCTTTTAATTGTACTAGTTCAGTATCATTGTTTTTTAAAGCTTTGATAATATTTTCATTTTGTGATAAAGATAATGCAATAGCTAGTGTTAAGTTTTTTTTATGTTTCATCAATATACTTATCTCATCATATATATTTTTTGAATAGATATTATATTTTTCTTTTTTTATAATCTCTATTTTATTTTGTGTAATAGTATTTGATACAATAAATACTATTACACCCATAGCTAATAATAAAATAACTACAATAAAATCAAATAATCTAGTTTTAAAAATATTTAACACAAGAAATCCTAATTATTAAATCTAACTTCATAATAGTATAATATAACTAAAAGTTATATTATACCCTTTTTTCTAATAACTTTAATATACCTCTTGTATATATAAACATATATATTGCTGCACTGTAAATAATTAATCCTACCACAATCCATACATAGACAATATCTAATTTAAAAATATCAACAACAAAATAGAGTAATACAATTGGCATCAAGATTTGTCTATAAAAACTTATATAAGGTATAATAAAAGGTTGTTTTATCCCTTGAAGTGTTGAGTTTGAGATAAATATTGTGATATAAGCAAAAAATACAAAACTCTCAATCACCACATAAATATATGCTACAGATATAACCTCTTTATCATTGTCAAATATCATAATAATATATTCACCAGCTATTGCTAAAAACAACACTCCAATCCCACTCATAATATATCCATATTTTAAAGATTTACTTATCACCTCATGGATTCTATCAAAATTTTTAGCCCCGTAATTATTAGCAACTATTGAACTTACTGCTATATTTAATCCCAACATTGGCAGTAGTATAATTTGCTCTACTCTATACCCTATCCCAAAAGCAGCAACACTTTTATAACCATATTGTGATACAAAATACATAACTACCATAGTCCCTAAAGACATGATAAACATATTTAAACTTTGAGGTAATGCTTGTATAAGAATTTTTTTATACACTCTCATATCTGGTAAAAATAATTTGTGATTTTCAAAATTAAAAAGTGCTGTTTTATACAGCTTTATCATAATATATCCAAAAGTTATAAACTGTATAAAAACTGTGGCATAAGCTACACCTTTGAATCCAAATGCTGGTATAAAACCATATCCATACATAAACAATGGGTCTAAAAGTAAATTCATAAAAAAACCAAAAATTAAAGTATTTCTATAACTTTTTGTATCTCCACGAGCTATAAGAACAGCATTTGCCCCAAGACCTATTAACATTGGTAAGACACCTATGAGTATTATATAAGTATAATCAAGGGCTAAAGACAACGCTTCATCTTTTGCACCCATCAAAGTAAAGATATCTTCTAAAAAAACAAATCCCATACTACAAAGGAAAAAAGCTACGAAACTTACAAATGTGATACCATTTGAGATAAATATTTTCGCTAATTTTATTTTATATCGCCCAAGAGAATTTCCCACATGAGCTGTAATTGCAGAGGAGAGTCCAAAACTAATTGAAAGTAACATAAAATAAACTATAAAACTATAAGAAAGTGCAGTAATAGCAACAGTAGAGAGTTGCCCTACATAAAATGTATCTACTACATTATACATTGTATTAAAAAACATACCAATACTTGATGGGATTGCAATTTGTTTAATCAGGCTATTTATATCACTTGTTAAAAGATGGTTTTTATTCATTAGAAATTATACCATAATATATTAATCACTTTTTAGCTATAATCCAAAAAAATCATAAAATTTATTTTTATAGAAGGAAAGTTAAATGGCAAAAACGCTTGTTATTACAGGAGCAACAAAAGGTATTGGTAAAGCTTGTGCTTATAGATTCGCTAAAGAGGGTATCAATGTAGCTTTTACATACAACTCAAACGAAGAGGTAGCTAAAGAGATTGCTGCAGATTTAGAAGCAACTTACGGTATAAAAGCTAGATACTACCCTTACAATATCTTAGAGCCTGAAACAGCAAAAGAGTTATTTACTAAGATTGATGAAGATTTTGAGACTATAGATTATTTTATCTCAAATGCTATGATATATGGTAGAGCAGTAGTTGGTGGATATGGAAAATATATGAAACTTAAACCAAGAGGGCTAAATAATATTTATACTGCAACTGTTGATGCCTTTGTATGTTGTAGCCAACAAGCAGCAAAACGAATGGACAAAAATGGTGGTGGTGCTATAGTATCTCTTAGTTCTACTGGAAATCTAGTATATATAGAAAACTATGCAGGTCATGGTACAAATAAAGCAGCAGTTGAAGCAATGGTAAGATACGCAGCAACTGAGCTTGGACAATATGGTATTAGAGTAAATGCTGTAAGTGGAGGACCTATTGACACTGATGCACTCAAAGCTTTTACAAACTATGAAGAAGTAGCAGCAAAAACAGCAGAACTATCTCCTCTTGGAAGAATGGGACAACCAGAAGATTTAGCAAGTGCATGTTACTTTTTATGTAGTGATGAAGCTACTTGGATAACAGGAAGTACTTTACTTGTTGATGGTGGGACAACTTTTAAGAAGTGAGAAACACAAAAAAAATAAACTGCTTTATTTTTTTCGTTTCGAAACCGAAATGGTCGGAACGAAGTGAAGCCATGAAGGATGTTTCCAATTGAAAAATTTAAATTTAAATTTACCAAATATATTAGCAGGTTTTCGAATACTTCTAGCGCCACTAATGCTTTGGTTTATGATAGATCAAAATAATTCTCTTTTTGATGGGTGGCATCCTAGCTGGTTTGATTATTTTGCTGGTTTGATTTTTGTGATAGCTTCTGTTACAGATTTTTTTGATGGATATATTGCAAGAAGTTGGGATCAGATGACAAAACTTGGTGGGATTTTAGACCCACTTGCAGATAAGATGCTTGTACTTGCTGGATTTATAGGACTTATAGTTCTTGATCGAGCTAGTGCATTTGCTGTATTTTTGATACTTTCAAGAGAGTTTTTTATCACTGGACTTCGTGTTGTTGCAATAAGTGAAGGAAAAAATGTCGCTTCAACAATGGCTGGAAAAATAAAAACAGTAGTACAGATGATAGCTATTGGGTTTTTGATAATGGATTGGCCATATGGGAGCGAACTATTATGGTTTGCTGTAGCCTTAACACTATACTCTGGGTATGAATATATAAGGGATTACTTAAAATAATGGGATTTATAACATTTATAATTGTTTTATCAGTTTTAGTTTTTGTCCATGAGCTTGGACATTTTACAGTTGCACGACTTCTTGGTGTAAAAGTATATGTATTTTCAATAGGTTTTGGAAAAAAACTAATTACAAAACACTATAAAGGTACCGATTGGACTTTTTCACTTATTCCACTTGGTGGATATGTAAAGATGAAAGGTCAAGAGGATTTAAATCCAGCATTAGCAAATAATGACCCTGATAGCTACTTAACAAAAACTCCTTTTCAAAGAATTTTAATACTTCTTGCTGGTCCTTTTGCAAATTTTTTACTTGCATTTGTGGTATATATCATGATTGGACTTCTTGGAAATAATGCACTTTCACCAACTATAGGAAAAGTCATCGAAAACTCTCCAGCAAGTACAGCTGGACTTAAAGCAAATGATGAGATAGTAAAAATAAATAATATGGAAATCAAAACTTGGGATGATTTAAGTGATATTATAAAAAATTCTGATGGAAGTTTAACTTTTTTTATAAAAAGAGAAGGGAGGCTTATATCAAGAACACTTTATCCTAAAGTAAGTGATTCTGTTAATATGTTTAAAGAAAAAATTAAAAAGAAGATGATAGGGATTGCACCTGCACCGAAACTTGTAAAAATTCACTATTCACCTCTTGAATCAATCTCTTTTGCTTATGACAAAACACTGGAAGCTAGTAAAATGATATTTTTAGGGGTGCAAAAACTTATCCAAGGAATTGTACCTCATAGTGAAATAGGAGGAGTTATAAGTATAGGTACGGTCATAAGTGATGCTAGTGCTTCAAGCTTTGTAGCACTTTTAACTATTACTGCACTTATCTCTGTAAACCTGGGTGTTTTAAATCTCCTCCCCATTCCAGCACTTGATGGTGGACATATTATGTTTAATCTTTATGAGATGATAACAGGACTTAAACCTAGTGAAAAGATGTTAATAAATCTCACTATTGGTGGCTGGGTTATATTATTGGGACTTATGAGTTTGGGGCTTTATAATGATATCAATAGATTATTAGGGTAGTTTTAGATATAATGGGAAAATATAATACAAATAGAAAAGAAAAAAGGATAATTATTTTATGGTAAAAGTTGTAAATTTAAAGAAATCATTTGGTAACAGAGTTTTATTTCAGGATATAAACTTATCATTAGACACAGGGAAAAGATATGGTCTAATAGGTGCTAATGGTGCTGGTAAAACAACATTTTTAAAAATGCTTAGTGGAACTGAAGATATCACAGATGGTGAAGTACAAGTACAAAGTGGAAAAAAAGTAGGAGTATTAAGTCAAAATCAATACGCTTATGAAGATTTTACCCTTGCTGATGCTGTTTTATATGGAAATAAAAGACTATATGATGCAATAAAAGAGAAAGAAAAATTGTATATGGAAGAGTATACTGATGCAATTGGTGAAAGATTAGGCGAATTAGAGATGATAAGTGTAGAGGAAGATCCAACTTATGAGTATGATGTTAAAATTACAAAAATACTTGAATCACTTGGATTTCCAGCAGAACAACACACTGATCTTATGAGTACAATAGCCGGTGGAGATAAATTTAAAGTTTTACTTGCACAAGTATTATTTCCAAAACCTGATGTATTATTTTTAGATGAGCCTACAAATAACCTTGATATGGCAACTATCTCTTGGCTTGAAAATCAACTACAACATCATGAGGGAACTATGGTAGTTATCTCACATGATAGACACTTTTTAAATGCTGTTTGTACACACATACTTGATGTTGATTTTAAAAAGATTAGAGAGTTTACAGGAAACTATGATGATTGGTATATAGCTTCAACTGTATTATCAAAACAAGCAGATGCACAAAGAGATAAAAAACTTAAAGAGAAAGCAGAGCTTGAAGCCTTTGTTGCAAGATTTAGTGCCAATGCTTCAAAAGCAAAACAAGCAACTTCTAGACAAAAACAACTTGATAAAATAGATATTGAAGCTATTCAAGTAAGTTCAAGAAGAGACCCATCAATTGTATTTAAACAAGAAAAACCTATTTCAAAAGAGGTTTTAGAGATAAAAGATATTTGTAAATCTTATGATGGTGAAGTTGTATTAAAAGATATTAACTTTATGTTAGAAAAGAAAGATAAAGTTGCTTTAATTGGTCCAAATGGAGCAGGTAAAACAACTTTGTGTGAGATATTAATGGAAAATATCAAACCTGATAGTGGAGAGGTAAAATGGGGTGCAACTGCGCTTATAAGTTATTTTCCACAAAATACAACAGATTTAATCAAAGGTGATATTACACTTTACGATTGGTTAAGAGATTTTGATAGACAAGCTGATATTGGTGAGATTAGAAACTGTTTAGGAAGAATGCTTTTTAATGGTGAAGAACAAGAAAAATCTGTTATGAATTGTTCAGGTGGAGAAAAACACAGAATGATGCTTAGTAAAATTATGCTTGAGAAAAGAAACTTTTTACTTCTAGATGAACCTACAAACCACCTTGACCTTGAGGCTATTATTGCACTTGGTGAGGCATTACTATCATATGAAGGAACAGTTATTTGTGTCTCTCACGATAGAGAATTACTTGATGCATTTGCAAATAGAATCATGGAGATTCAAGAAGATGGTTCTATTGTCGATTTTGATGGAACTTATGAAGAGTATTTAGAGTTTAAAGCTCAAAACAAAGGATAAACCATGAACTCGCTTGCTTTCTTTATATCTTTAACACTAGTTATTGTCGTTTTTTTAATGAGAAAAAAAATTGTAGAATATCTTTTTGAAGAGCATGATATTTATATTGGAAGCGAGATCATAGTTTATATTACCTCTATCATTTTTATTGCTTTAATTTTGATTGGGATGCTTTTTGATGGTACAAAAGAGAGATATAGTGATATAAGTCAAAATTATGATAAAATGAGACCAAAAACAGATAACAAGCCTCATAGATACTTTGATATTAACTTTGATTCACTCTTTCCTAAGAATTAAAGACTATTTTAAGTAGGAATTAGGTAATATTCCAAATAATTTTACACTCAAGGAAATAAAAATGGCAAGAAGATGTATGCTTTCTGGTAAAGGTCCAATGTCTGGAAATAACGTAAGTCACGCGAAAAACAGAACAAGAAGAAAATTTTTACCGAATTTAAGAACAGTTAGAATATCATTAGAAGATGGTACAACAAGAAAAATCAAAATTTCTGCAAAAGAACTTAGAACTCTTAAAAAGAATTCATAAGACAAAAATAAAGATGTTTTTATGAAAACCATAAGAAACATCAAAAAAGCTATTGGCTGGGACTATAGAAGTTCCAAGCCAGAGTTTGACCTCGACAAAGAGATATACTCTCAATTTAAACACTTTAGACTTCCTTTAATATTATTACAAGTCATTATGATGGTTGGTACCATTGGCTATATGATAATCGATGATTTTACAATACTCGATGCAATCTATCAAACAGGTATTACATTTACAACAGTTGGATTTGGAGAAGTTTCTCCTATATCACCTGCTGGAAGATTATTTACTATAACACTTATAATATTTGGA
>Ga0209345_10004756_pt1 | contig 12943 bp, 15 predicted proteins | sample Cruoilmetagenom7_FD_187294 | JGI IMG/M metagenome (GOLD analysis project Ga0209345, IMG submission 187294) | Oil polluted marine microbial communities from Coal Oil Point, Santa Barbara, California, USA - Sample 7 (SPAdes) (version 2) | ecosystem: Environmental > Aquatic > Marine > Oil seeps ...
GTTTTAAAATTAATTGTTGTAAAAAAAACCGGGATCAAGTGTCCCGGTTTTTTATGTTGAGTAGTTATGTGCTGTTTCTGCCCAGCGCCTGAATGATGACCTTGCGCGTATCGCTTGGGTCAATAACCGCATCGATCTCTAGAAAGCTTGCAGCCTCGGTCGCTTTGCCGCGCTCGTACATGGCCTTGAGTAATTTATTGAAGAGAATTTCTCGTTCGCCCTCCGATTTGACGGCTTCTAGCTCTTTTTTGAAGCCGAGATGTACTGCTCCCTCCAGACCCATGGCGCCGAACTCCCCGCTCGGCCAGGAGGCGCTGTAAACGGGGCGCGAGAAGCTACCTCCTGTCATAGCGATAGCACCCAAGCCATAACCCTTGCGCAAGAAAATAGCTACCATGGGCGATTTCAGACGAGAGCCGGCGACAAACATATCGGACATTTTACGCACTGCGCCTTCGGCTTCACTGTCTGGGCCAACCATAAAACCAGGGGTGTCGCACAGCGAGAGCAGTGGCAGGTTGTGGTCATTGCAGAGCTCTAAAAAGCGTGCAGCTTTAAGTGCCGCTTCTGCATCAATGGCGCCACCCAGGATCTGGCAGTCGTTACAAATCAAACCTAAAGGCTTACCTTCAATGCGCAGAAAGCCTGTGATAATACCGCATCCGTAGTCGCGCCTTAACTCAGTAAATGAGCCGGTATCAGCTAGGGTGGTGATAATGTCTCGTACTTTGTAGACAAAACGCCTGTCCGCGGGCAGTAGGGGCCAGAGTTTTCGTTGGTCAGTGCAGGTCCAGTTGCTCGTATTGCCCTGAAAATAAGCGAGCACCTGACGGGCAATACGGGTGGCGTCGGCTTCATCTTCAGCGACGATATCGACGACACCGTTTTGGGTCTGCGTTGCAATGGGGCCGATGTCTGTAGGCTTGTAGTTACCCATGCCGCCGCCTTCAATCATCGCGGGGCCGGCCATACCAATCCATGAGCTTTGAGTGGCGATGGTAATATCGGCGCAACCAAACAGGGCGGCGTTACCGGCAAAGCAGTAGCCATTGTTAACGGCGATCATCGGCACTTGCGAGCGCAATCCGGCCCAGGCGGCGAAAGAGCCTAAATTTAGGCTTAATTCACAGTCTGTGTCGCCAGGTCTACCGCCTCCGCCCTCGGTATACATCACTACAGGTAGTTTTAATTCAGCAGCAAGTTCAAGAGCCCGGTCAAGCTTCTTATGATGGAAAACCCCCTGGGTGCCGGCGAGTACAGTGTAGTCGTTGACGATAACCACGGCACGACTGCTGTCCTCGTCGAACAAAGCCGCATTAACTGTGGCGAGGCCGGTGATAATGCCGTCGGCGGCAGTATACTTTTTAAGATCGTCAATATCTCTGCGTCGGCGCTGTGCGGCGACTGCAAATTGACCATACTCAAGGAAGGAGTCTTTATCGCAGAGGTGATTGAGATTTTCTCGGGCGCTGCGATAACCCCGCTGATGACGTTTGGTGATCAGCTCTTTTCGTTCTTCGTCAAGGGTGGACTTTACCCGCTTGTCAAACTGGCTTATGACCTCTTCTTTGTTAGTATTGATGCCCGGCTGGGCATGGGTTTTGATCTTGCTCTTGCTCACAGTGGGGTATACCTCTGAATATTTTTATTGTGATGAGATTTACAGGTAGTTGGTTATAACGCAGAAAGGCGCAATACCTAGAGGGCCCCGAGTTTGTTTTGAGATGAGTCAAGTAATAGGGGCAGTCGAAAAAAATGCCCGTGTCGCTAGAGACGGGCATTTTTAAACTGTGAGAGTGGCCAAGGCGGTGGCCACTGGGGTCGACTCTCTATTTGCTACCGTCAAGCATATAGTGAACAGCTGCTTTTATTTCGTCGTCTGAGCAATCCATGCACAGGCCCTTAGGGGGCATGCCCTTATAACCGACAATAGCATTGGTGTACATGGTGTCTATGCCCTTGTCGATACGTGCAGCCCACTGCTCGGGAGCGCCAAACTTAGGTGCGCCCGCCATGCCTGCACCGTGGCAGGTGTTACAACTGGTGTTGTAGACATCATCGCCACTACGGCTACCACCGCCATTACTCGCAGCAGGTGCACTGGCAACCTCGCCGACCAGGCTGATTTCACCAGCCGGTGCCAGGCGCTCTGACATGGCTTTTTCTTGTTCAACGCCAAGTTTAACTTCGCCTTTTTCTTCGCTGCAGGCAGCGAGAGTGAGCAGCGATAAAAATGCTGTGCAGAGAACAAAAAGTTTCAGGTTTTTCATAAAATGGACTCCATTGGTCATAGTAGCTTGGCGAGAGTGGCCGGTATTATAGACGTTTTCCACGGCTTCTGGAAAATATACGGTGATGTTCTCTACAAGAAAGGGCGCTGTCATTGTTCGCTCCAAGTCATGTTAAGTATCAGCTTTCTGTAGTCTCAGCCAAAGCGTTGACCCTTATAATATAATAAATAGTTATGCTATCTATTATCTTGACTCATGATGATAATCCTGCCATCTTTAAGGTAGTGGTGATTTTTGTGAGCTTTAATTGCCCATCATTTTATTACCACCATTAGCAAAGGTTTCTAATAGATAAAAAAGTATAGCTATTGAAGAAAGAGGGTAATTCTATGTCTGTAATAAGAAAGCCTGGGCTTTATAACACCTTGATCGCTGCCTGTGTGCTCAGTAGTAGCGTCGCAATGTCGGCTGTTACGCCTGAAGAACGAGCCTCAATTGGACTTGAAGGTACCGAACTCACCCCGAGTGGTGCAATCCGTGCGGGTAATGCGCAAGGCACTATTCCCGAGTGGAAAAACGAGCCGATACCGATACCCAATGATTTCAAGCCGGGTACCTTTCACGCCGATCCCTTTGCGGGTGACAAGGTGCGTTTAAAGATTACCGCGCAGAATTACCAGGCGCATGCCGATAAGTTGTCAGAAGGTCAGAAAATGATGTTCAAAACCTATGACGATTATTTTATGAATATTTACCCCACTCGGCGCTCAATGATTTACAACAACTACATTTATGAGGCGGCGCTGGAAAATCTCGACCGAGCAGTGTTCGTGAGTAACGATAGTCACATGGGTATGATTGGCTTTACGGGTGCCAGAAGAGCCTGGGCCTTCCCGATACCCCATAACGCTGAGGAAGCCTTCCTTAATCAGCAGTCGCGGCCCAAACTGGTATGGAATAAGTCGCGAGAAGTCACTATCGCTGTAGCCAGTAATGGTAGCTATGAAACGAGCAACCTGGATGTGGAGTTCCACTACAAATGGAGTGACCCGGAGGTTGATGAAGACGACCCAAAAGTGCTGCCCACCGAAAACATTTTGCTCTATCAGCAGACATTAACGGGTCCGGCTAAAGTTGCTGGACAAGTAGTTCTTGCTTTGGAGCCTATCACTTTTACAGAAAACTTCCGTAAAGCTTGGGCCTACAGCCCTGGTCAACGCCGTGTTAAACGTGCACCTCAGATCGTTTACGATAATCCCATCACCGCCAGTGATGGCTTGGGTACCACAGATCAGGCCTATGGTTTTAATGGCCCCAACGACCGTTTTACCTATAAATTATTAGGTAAGCGTGAAGTATATGTGCCCTATAACCCCTATAAGTTGTTTGCTCAATCGGCCACGCCCGACAAGGTGATTGCGCCATCGGGCCGCTTTAATCAGGACTATGCGCGTTATGAGTTACACCGTGTTTGGGTAATTGAGTCCAACCTTAAAGAGGGTACTAGCCACGATTACAGCAAGCGAGTGTATTACCTTGATGAGGATTCCTGGGAGGTGATGCTGGCGGATAATTATGATCGACGCGGTGAACTTTGGCGTTTTTGGGAAGATCACCACATCATGCTCTATGATGTGGGCTTTCCCAATCGTGCTGCGGAGTTACAATATGACTTTAATGCCCATCGTATGCTGGCCTTGTTAATGGATAAGAGCAAGGCGCCCAACTTTGCCTGGCGGGCTAAAGATAAACACTTTACCTCGGCAGCGGTACGGCGCAGGGGTATTCGCTAGTTACGTTGTTATAAAAAGACGATAAATTTAAAACCGCAGTGCCAGGCCACTGCGGTTTTTTATGTGTTCTGCCTAAAGTAGCGGTGCTACATTTCACGGGTTTTAATGACCCTTTTCCTTAGCATCTGCTGTATTAATAAAATGGCGTATTATTAGCTGGCGATGGTTTTAGTATTTATTTTCAGCTTCACATTGGGATACCGCGAAGTCAGCGTCTTCCCAGTAACCTAGGAAAACCTCTATCTTGAGTGAGAAAATCTACCTCAGCGCTGAACAAACATTGGCTGATGCCTATCTTCTTGGGGAAAAAGTGTTGCAGAGCGGTTTTCTGCCGGATCTGATTATTGGTGTGTGGCGCGGCGGCACGCCTATTGCCATCGCTGTGCATGAGCTACTTCAGTGTCAGGGTGTTGAGGCCGACCATATTCCCATTCGCAGTACACTTTATAAAGGTATCGGTGAGCGTGATAAAACTGTAGAGGTTTATGGCCTGGATTATGTGGCTGAGCATTTGGATAAAATTCAGCGCATTTTGATTGTTGACGATGTCTTTGATAGTGGTTTGAGCATGGCTCAAATTCTGGCCGATATTAATTTATTGGCTGCAGACAAAAAGCTGGAATGCCGGGTTGCGGTGCCGTGGTACAAACCTGGAAACAATTTGACGAGGTATAAACCCGATTATTTTTTACACACAAGTAATGCCTGGTTGGTCTTTCCCCACGAGCTTTGTGGCCTTAGCCAGACAGAATTGCTGCGACAAAAACCGGGTATTGAGGCCATAAAGCATCTATTTGAGTAGGCTATTCTTTCTCTTCGAGTAATAGCTTTTCCATGGCGGCGAGTTCCTTCTCATGTAATGCCTTTTTTTGTTTTACCAGTTTCAAAGCCTGTAAGCCGAGGCTTGTATAGCTGCTGTGTAGGTCGGGGGCCTTATCCTCGATAGCCCGAAGGTGTGCTTGTAGTGTGCTGATATCGCCGCGGGTAATCGGCCCGGAGAGGGCGTTAATAGCTCCCTCTGCGATCCCGTTTTCCAGGCTTTGACGCATTAATGGCGAGAGAACGGCGCTGGCTAGGGTTCCGTCGATACCCGCTTTTTCAAGTAGTGCTTCACTGGCACCGAGCAGCGCAATAAGGTAATTCGATGCCATCACCGTTGCAGCGTGGTAAAGGGGCTTGGCTTGGGGTGAAATTGTTGTGGTTTGGCCACCAATTCCGCTCAATAGTAAATCGAGAACGGTGATAGCCTGTTCATCACCCTCTAAAGTACAGACAGTAGAAGCGAAGCTTGTGAGTGAGCGCTCTGGACTGGCAAAGCTGTGGGCCGGGTGAGCGCTGGCGATCGAGCTACCGCGTTTTTGAAGCGCTGAAAGTTCTGCTGATGTTTTCAGGCCACTGCTGTGGAACACTGTGGTCTTGTGCCAGCTGATGCCCGCTAGCTCGGCAAGTTGTGTCGCGCAGTCGTGAATCATATCGTCCGGGGTGGCAAGCATCCATAACTGGGCCGCTGAATTCGATAGTTGTTCAAGGCTTGTAATCACACGCCCCGCGCCGATAAAGGCCTGGGCAGAATAGCTGTGCTCACTGCTACGATTGTAAATATCGCCAATAGTGACTAAACCCGCGTCATTGAAGAGTCGCGCCAGAGTGCGGCCGAGTTTGCCGGCACCGATAATATTGAGCCTTGGCCGCGTGTTTAAGGCCGTTCTTTGTGGCTGACTCATGTGACTAAATCACGCAGATTGCGGGCTAATTGCGGGGTTGATCTAACAGGGCTTTATAGGCTTTAACGGCTGGGGCGAGGCCCATTTCAATGGCATCAACAATGAGGGCGTGGCCGATGGAAACCTCGAGTAAACCAGGTGCCGTGGCAAATTGGCCGAGGTTGTGCAGGTTCAAATCGTGACCGGCATTGACGCCGAGGCCGATGTCGGTGGCGTGGCGAGAGGCTTCGCAATAATTCTTGAACAGCCTCAGTTTGTCTTGCGCCGCTGCGTAGGGGCCGGTGTACAGTTCGATACGTTCAACGCCCAATTCACGGGCCAGGTCGAGCTGCTTTTTATCGGGATCCATAAACAGGCTTACCCGCACATTCAATGCCTGCAAAGTGGCGATCAGGGGCTTAAGTTTTTCGCCTGAGGTGCTGAGATCAAAGCCGTGATCGGAAGTGAGTTGTTCACTACTATCGGGCACTAGCGTGCATTGTTGGGGCTGAGTTTGTTCGACCAGTGCCAGTAGCCCCGGGTATTGGCGCAGCGGCTCGGCAAAGGGGTTGCCTTCAATGTTGAATTCCAGAGCGGCTCCGTTAGTCGCGGTTGTAGAGCGACAGAGCTCACTGAGTTCACAAACGTCGTCTGGGCGAATATGGCGCTGATCGGGGCGTGGGTGAACGGTAATGCCGTCGGCACCGGCTGCAATGCAGGTCGTGGCATAGTCGACGACACTCGGGTAGTTGCCTTCTCGCGAGTTGCGAATCAGTGCGATTTTATTGACGTTAACACTGAGGGCTATCAAGGGGCTGAACTACGTTGAATGCTGATAATTTCAATGTTTTCTACGGGCCTGTGAATAAATTCATGGCTGAATTTTTCAACTTTACTACTGGCAATATTTTGCACCACATCCATACCGGAAATCACCTGGCCAAACACGGTATAACCAGGATTGCCGTATTTGGCGTCAAAGTTGCGGTTGTCTTTTAGATTGATGAAAAATTGGGCTTTGGCGCTGTCGGGGTCGTGGCTTCGGGCCATGGCAATTGAGCCTTTCGTATTCAATAAGCCGCCGACGGATTCGTTGGCGACGGGTTGGCCCGGTTCAAAGGCATTGAGCTTACGATCAAAGCCACCGGCTTGGATGATAAAACCTTGTATTACCCGATGAAAAATAGTGCCTTCATAGTAGCGCCTGTCAGCATATTGCAAAAAATTGCGCACGGTAAGGGGCGCTCTGTCAGGGGCTAGTTCTATTTCAATAATGCCCAGGGTGGTGGTAATAGTAATGCGGGGTTTCAGTGTGGTTGGCGGCACTGAGCTTTCGTTTTCTGCCGAAAGGCTTTGACAGAAAATCAGCAGGCAGCAGACCAATAAACCCTGATAATGAAAGGGTGTGACGAACCTCAATAGTGACATGCGCTTTATGCCCACTCTGAATGCCCACGGCGCTTACCCTTTAAGCGGGGCAGAAGAATGCTGAGTATTGCGCCGAGGAATACGGCTATGCCACCGTTGAGAAACCACTTTTGGGTGTTACTGCTTTCGAGTTGTTCTTTGACGGCACTGAGTACATCAATACGACCCTGAAGCTTTTCATTTTCTTCGAGAAGTTGTTGATTTTGCACTTTGAGGTTGAGGGCATTGGCTGAGACCACTTTGATATCGGCGAGCTCTCGCGACACAGATTCGTTGTCATCACTCACGGCATTGAGACGACCGTCCAGTTGTTTGTTGTCTGCCTTAAGCTCTTCAACCTGAGCTTTAAGTTTAGCGTTGCTGTCTTGGAGTACCTCATTCTGCTGTTTGTACTGCGCGATTCGGTCACGGGCAATGGGCTGGGTAACGATGTATTGATTTTCTATCCAGCCGTCCATACCACCGGGGGTGCGGATATGGCTCCAGCCGTCGGCTGTTTCAATAAAATCCAGTTTGAGTCCGCTTTTAAGACCCTGGTGTAAAATGGCGCAACGGCTACAGGGGCTTTTGCGCAGCGGCACGCGGAATTCATCGGAGATATAGCGCGTCTCCGCCAGCAAGCTGGGTGAGAATGCTAGCAATAGCAGGCTTAAGAAAAGTTTGTGCATGACAATTCCGTTGGCAATTGGGTGGGTAACAATAGTGGCTGCATGAGTTGTGATTCGTGACCTGTTGCTCCGTGTCGTTAGCCCGTGCATGTACTTCGCATATAGCATGTATTACGTATTGTAAGAGCTTGCGACTAATCGAGCTGGAGTGGAGCGCGCTTAGGGCAGTACTTTTTTATAGGTTTTCACACTCACTGAGGCGTAAACGCCGGCTGCCTGATAAGGATCCTCTGCGGCCCAGGCTTTAGCGGCTGCTAGCGAATCAAACTCGGCAATTATAATACTGCCACTAAAGCCGGCTTCACCAGGGTCTTCGCTGTCAATACAGGGATTGGGGCCGGCGACCAGTAAACGGCCAGCGTCACGCAGTGTTTCGAGGCGTTGTAGGTGGGCGGGGCGTGCGGCTTTGCGCAGGGCCAGGCTATCAGCTACATCCGTACAAACCACGCTATACCACATTATTGATTGTCCTTGTTTTCATCACTGTTGTTGTCTGCGTCGTGGTGGTGGCCGCGAATAATGTCTTCAAAGGGCATCCCGGTCATGTGAGTAATACCTCGAAATAGATAAAACATGGCGCCCATCATCATGATCATTGCCGGTACGGCAATCACTGGGAAGCTCAATGCGGTCATTTTACCCAGTTCGGCGTTGTACTCAACCGTACCGGGTTGGCTGGTGACAATCATCGTCGCCAGTAGATAATTCAAAATAGATGAGACTAAAAAAGAGGCGGCAATAATCCACGAGGCAGTAATTAATCGCTGGTCAAAGGCCTTAACACGGTCGTGCTTAACGAGAGCGTGATGCACCTTATCGATTTCAATGACAGTGTCGTTGAACAACAGGGTACGCACCAGTGGGTAGGGTGTCTTGAGTGATACTAATGTGGCCAAGCCAAAGATGGCGGGTATGCCTGCTTCTTTATAAGCCAAGTATTGGGGGTCAAGTTCAAGCAGGCTAATACCGCCGGTCATCACCACACTGAAGACACCGAGGCCAGAGAATAAGTTGACTTTGCCGCGCTGTTGAAAGTCACGCAGGCCATAAACGATGGGGAAGAGTAGGGCGATAACCACACCCCAGGTCGTGCCCAGGTATTCATCGCCGCTGAGTTTGGTCAAAATCAACGTGGGCACGATGACATTAAAGCCTAGGTTGACCAGCATATTCTCGCGCTGGGGTGGCGTGGAGGAGGCTGGCGGGAGGCTGTCGTTGCTAGTATTGGCTTTGGGCTTGCTACTACTCACTTAGTCATACCTATTCCTGTCGGTCAGAATCAATAGATGGGGGTCATTCTAGCGCTTCCAAGGGGATTTCGCACATTGGTGTGCTGCGAAAATGCGCGCTCGCGATTATTGGCGGTCGAGTTTTTAGAGTAGAGGGTTTATAGTCGCGGCAAATAGTGAGGTAAATTGTCTTTATGGCCAGGGTTCTTTATGTACACCCCGAAAATCCCCAGCAGCGCTTAGTTGATCAAGCGGCGGAAATTATCCGTGGCGGCGGCGTTGCGATTTACCCCACCGACTCGGCCTATGCTCTGGGCTGCCATATTGGTGACAAGACGGCACTGGATAGAATTCGCCAGATTCGTGCTCTAGAAAAAAACCACAATTTTACGCTGGTCTGTCGCGACCTGTCCGAGCTATCGACTTATGCCAAAGTGGATAATCAGGATTTTCGTTTGCTCAAGGCCAATACGCCGGGCCCTTACACCTTTATTCTCGATGCCAGCTCTGAAGTACCGCGTCGCTTGATGCACCCTAAACGCAAGACCATTGGTTTGCGAGCGCCGGCCAACCACATTGCCCAGGCGCTGCTTGAAACATTGGGCGAACCACTGATGAGTATTACCTTGATTATGCCCGGTGATGAGTACCCTCTGACCGACCCTCAAGATATTGAAGATATGCTTGGCAACCGGGTCGATTTAATCATCAATGGCGGTTACTGCGGCCTTGAGCCGACGTCGATTATCGACCTCACCGGCGAATCCCCCGAACTGGTGCGTGCCGGCATGGGTGATCTTTCTCCTTTTGGCCTTTAAGTGAAGTGTTACTAGCGCACTGCGTCTGTCACCGCGCCGGGTGAAACAGTATAATGGCCGACCTCCACGATTTGATCCGGTAGCGCAGTGACAAGTGATCCCCTCTCCAATAATGCGCTGACTGGCGAAGCCTCTCATGAATCCTCACATGTAGAGGCGAATACGGCTTCGGCAGAAGCTGAATCGAGCAAGGCGCCAACTCCCCAGCAAAATGAAATGCCCTTCGCTATTGTTCAGGGTCAGCAAGTCACCGAATTGCCCCGTGATCTTTATATTCCACCGGAGGCACTGGAGGTTATTCTCGATGCCTTTGAAGGCCCTCTCGATTTGCTGCTCTATTTAATCCGGCGGCAAAACCTCGATATTCTCGACATTAACGTTGCCGATATCACCCATCAATACATGAGCTATATCGAATTGATGGAGGCCATGCAGTGGGAGCTGGCCGCGGAATATTTGTTGATGGCGGCAATGCTGGCGGAAATAAAATCGCGTATGTTGCTGCCTCGTCAAAATGAAGACGAAGAGAGTGATGAAGACCCTCGCGCCGAACTGATTCGTCGTTTGCAGGAATACGAGCGCTTCAAACAGGCGGCGGAGGATATTGATACCTTGCCACGCACCGGGCGAGATGTCTTCACGGCCAGTGCCAAAGCGGGAGAAAAACGAGCGCCAAGGGCCCACCCACCCGTGGCTATGGAGGATTTATTGCTAGCCTTGGCCGATGTTATGCGCCGCGTCAAACTGACCGATAGCCACCATATTGAATTTGAAGTGCTATCTACTCGAGAGCGTATGAGTCACATATTGCAAAGCCTCAGCGGCAAACGTTTTGTGCCCTTCATTACACTGTTTAATCTCGAAGAAGGGCGTCAGGGTGTGATTGTCACTTTTTTGGCGATGATGGAGCTGGTGAAAGAATCACTTGTTGAGATCGTACAAAATGAATTCCTGGGGCCAATACACCTGAAAGCGAGGGTTGAGTAATGGATGCCAAGAAACTGCGTCGAATTGTCGAGGCAGCACTACTTGCCGTTGGGGATTCGCTGGATATTCCGGCACTGCAAAAGCTCTTTGATGAAGAGTTTGTACCCGAGCGCGACGAAGTAAAAGCAGCCCTGGAAGATATTGAAGCCGATTGCCGTGACCGGGGTTATGAATTAAAGCGCACCGCCAGTGGGTATCGTTTTCAGGTGAAAGCGCAGTACGCCCAATGGATTGGCAAGCTGTGGGAAGAGAAACCCAAGAAATACTCCCGTGCCACTCTCGAGACGCTGGCGTTAATTGCCTATCGCCAGCCTTTAACCCGAGGTGATATTGAACAGGTGCGCGGGGTTGCCGTGAGCTCCGATATTATTCGCACCCTCCACGATCGGGGCTGGATTCGTGCCGTCGGCCACCGCGATGTGCCGGGTCGCCCCGCACTCTACGCCACCACACGCCAGTTTCTCGACAATTTTAATTTACAAAGTCTCGAGCAATTACCGCCTCTGAGTGAAATACGCGAGCTCAGCTCGATTGATCGGGAGCTGCAATTTGAAGAAGCCCTCGGTGAGGGCGGTGCTGGGCAGGGTGAGGCTAACGTCGAAGCCGATGACGACACCAGCGGAACCGAAGCAGCAGTGCTTGATGATGGCGAAACACACGTAGTAGCGGAGGACTCCGGCGAGGGTGACTGGGTGGATGACTCTATTGAGCGTGATGAGAGCCGAAAAGCCCAAGCGCAAACTTTAGACAATGAAAACAGCGACAGCTTAATCATTAACAATGAGGAAAAACCAGAGCCATGAGTGAGAAAATTCAAAAATTACTGGCTCAGACAGGTTTGGGCTCACGTCGAGAAATTGAAAAATGGATTGCTGCAGGCCGTGTATCCGTCAATGGCAAGGTTGCAACGACGGGCGAGCGCATTTCGATGGAGGATAAGGTCAGCGTCGATGGGCGAATGATCAAGCTGAAAGCCAAAGACAGCCGTACCCGTGTGCTTATTTACCATAAGCCAGTGGGTGAAATTTGTACCCGCCAGGATCCCGAGGGCCGTAAAACGGTCTTTTCCAGTTTGCCACCGATTAAAGATGGACGTTGGATTGCGGTGGGTCGGCTCGACATTAACACCAGCGGTTTGTTGTTATTTACCAATGATGGCGAGCTGGCAAATCGTCAAATGCACCCCTCTGGCCAAGTTGAAAGGCAATATTTGGTGCGCATTCACGGCATTGTCGACGATGACATGCTCAAGCGCTTGCAGGAGGGCGTGATGCTCGAGGACGGCATGGGGCGCTTTAAGAAAATTCAAATCGGTGACGGGTCCGGCTCCCACCAATGGTTTACCGTAGTATTGACGGAGGGCCGTAATCGAGAAGTGCGTCGCCTGTGGGAATCTCAGGGTGTTGAAGTCAGCCGCTTGAAGCGCATTCGCTTTGGCACGGTTGAGCTACCCTCTTATGTGCGCAGTGGCGACTGGCTCGATCTTACGCCGGTAGAGGTGAGTCGTTTGTCAAAATCCATGGGTATTTCCAGTAAGCCCCAACCCCTAACACCCAGTGAGCGGCAGCAGCGAGAGCGACAACTCAGCAAGCTGAAAGCGCGGGGTGCACAGCGCTAACGACTAGGAGTATTTGTTGTTACTGATGTTCCGAGAGGGGTAGGTTATCTTTGAAATAGACGCGAATGGGATAATTTTGCATTTTGTCTAACTTAATAATTAAACCGTAGTTGTCATTCTCATAATCCTCCGACCACTCATAGCGGGTGCCGGGGAGTATTTCTTCCTTGCCGTCACGTTTGCCCACCACGACCACCTCGTGGGCCTTATCAGTGCTCTTGAACTTGTTTTTGGGGATGTTGACGGTAACGTGTTGACCGCCATTGCCGCCGAGTTCGGGTAGTTTAATGCGGTGTACTTTGGCTTGTAGTTTCTTTCCCTCATGGCCCTCTTTTAATTCCAGCCAGTCTGTTTCAAGGGCGACAAGACCGGATGAAAAAATCGTTAGAGAGGTGGCGATAGCCAGACTTGTGAGTGTGCGTCCAGAGCTCATGCTTAACTCCTGAGAGTGTGTTAGTCCCCAAAGTC
>Ga0209345_10004757_pt1 | contig 12941 bp, 11 predicted proteins | sample Cruoilmetagenom7_FD_187294 | JGI IMG/M metagenome (GOLD analysis project Ga0209345, IMG submission 187294) | Oil polluted marine microbial communities from Coal Oil Point, Santa Barbara, California, USA - Sample 7 (SPAdes) (version 2) | ecosystem: Environmental > Aquatic > Marine > Oil seeps ...
AAGGGCCGCGTGACGGTGAAAACCGACAAGGGCACCGAGGAACTGACCGCCCCCAATATCGTGCTGGCCACGGGCGCGCGGGCGCGCGAACTGCCGGGGCTCGAGGCGGACGGCGATCTGGTCTGGTCCTATCGTCACGCCCTGGTGCCGCCGCATATGCCGAAAAAGCTGCTGGTCATCGGATCGGGTGCCATCGGCATCGAATTCGCCAGCTTCTACAACACGCTGGGCGCCGACACGACCGTGGTCGAGGTGATGGACCGCATCCTGCCGGTCGAAGACGAGGAGATCGCCACCTTCGCGCGCAAGTCCTTCCAGAAGCAGGGCATGAAGATCCTCGAGAAATCCACCGTCAAGCAGCTTGACCGCGCCAAGGGCAGCGTGACCGCGCATATCGAGAAAGACGGCAAGGTCGAGAAGATGACCTTCGACACCGTGATTTCCGCCGTGGGTATCGTCGGCAATACCGAAGGTCTGGGCCTTGAAGCCCTCGGCGTGAAAATCGACCGCACCCATGTGGTGACCGATGCCTATTGCCGCACCGGGGTCGAAGGGCTCTACGCCATCGGCGACATCGCCGGTGCGCCCTGGCTGGCGCACAAGGCCAGCCATGAAGGCGTCATGGTGGCCGAACTGATCGCGGGCGGGCATCCGCACCCGGTCAAGCCCGAAAGCATCGCGGGCTGCACCTATTGCCATCCGCAGATCGCCAGCGTCGGCCTGACCGAAGCCAAGGCGAAAGCCGCAGGCCATGACATCAAGGTGGGCCGTTTCCCCTTCATCGGCAACGGCAAGGCCATCGCCCTGGGCGAGGCCGAGGGTATGATCAAGACCATTTTCGATGCCAAGACAGGCGAGCTTCTGGGCGCGCATATGGTGGGTGCCGAAGTGACCGAGCTGATCCAGGGCTATGTGATCGGCCGCACGCTGGAAACCACCGAGGAAGACCTGATGAACACCGTCTTCCCGCACCCGACCCTGTCCGAGATGATGCACGAATCCGTGCTCGACGCCTACGGCCGCGCGCTGCACTACTGAGGCCCCCGCGACAGTCCGAATCCCTGAAAGGCCGCTGCCCGTCAGCGGCCTTTTTCATGCGCGGGTCGCAGCTTTTAGCCCGTCGGCAGCCCGCAAGACACCCGCCAGCGCGACATTTTAATATCATTTTAGGTCCGTTTTTGGACTTTTGTGACGACAGCCGGACGTCGACGGACTAATCTGACGCCGTGGTGACGTCGAAGAACGTTCAGGTGAACACCGCTCCCTGGACCCGTATTTCCGGGCTCCGCGGGGGCAAACGCGACTGGGTTTAGATGGTTCGGATGGTCACCACGCTCCAGACGGATGCAGAATTACCTGCATCTGGACGGCCATATGAATAACGACAGAAATTGTGACATCAGGAGATTGCGATGTTGGCTTCGGTTTCGCTTTTGGCGACGATCACGATCATGACGATTTTGGGGGACTATTGCATCAAGCTGGCCACGAACAGGGACACGGGCATGTATTCGCCCATATTCGCTGTCGGGGCCCTGCTGTACGGCATTCCGGCGGTCGGTTGGTTTTTCCTGATGAAAAGCCACTCCCTCGCGATGGTCGGTGTGATGTACAGCGCCTCGACCCTCATCCTGCTGACGATGCTGGGCTATTTCGTCTTCAAGGAAAACCTTGGCCTGCGCGAGGTGGCCGGACTGTCACTTGCCATCAGCGCAGTGATCGTCATGAGCTATAAGTGATCTGCCCGCCTGCCGCAGCCCAGTTGTGCAGGCCGCCGAGATTGTAGGTCTGGCTATAGCCCAGCTTGCTCAGGATGTTCGCAGCCATCCCCGAGCGCGCACCCGATGCGCAATAAAGCGCGATCGGCTTGTCCCCGGCAAGGCGCGTGTCGAAATCGGGATGACGCGGATCGGCCATCGTCGGCAGGCGCATCAGCGGAATGTGCAACGCCCCCTGGGCCTTGCCGGTCTGCGCAACCTCGGAATGATCGCGCACGTCGATCAGCAGGATCTCACCTTCCGCGACACGGGCGACTGCATCAGATACGGGCAGGGCAGGGGCGGTCTGACGTTTGAAACCGAACATGGAGCATTTCCTTTGAAAGCGGGTGTCGCGCCGTATGTGGGTAGCGTTTCACCCCGGTCAAGTCATGATAGTCAATAAATTCCAAAAATGGAATATAGAAAGTCGCAACACGCCCGCATTTCGGGCCACTGCACAGTTAAAGGGCAGGCCTGCCCGCGCAAAGGCAGGTTGACCCCGGCAGGAAAATGCGATGTTCTTGACTTGTTCTTAACTTATGATTGGAGACTCAGTTCGCGTCCTCTATCTATGCAGGGCTGAACGGGGGCACATATGGCTGATCTCAAGAAAATCGAAGTGCGCGGCGCACGGGAACACAACCTCAAGAACATCGACGTGGACATTCCGCGCGATCAGCTGGTGGTGATCACGGGCCTGTCCGGGTCGGGCAAATCCAGCCTGGCTTTCGACACGATCTACGCCGAAGGGCAGCGCCGCTATGTCGAAAGCCTCAGCGCCTATGCGCGCCAGTTCCTCGACATGATGCAAAAGCCCGATGTGGATCACATCAGCGGCCTCAGCCCCGCCATCTCCATCGAACAGAAGACCACGTCCAAGAACCCGCGTTCCACCGTCGGCACGGTGACCGAGATCTACGACTACATGCGTCTTCTCTTCGCGCGTGTCGGCACCCCCTACAGCCCCGCCACGGGCCTCCCGATCGAGGCGCAGCAGGTGCAGGACATGGTCGACCGCGTCATGGCCATGCCGGAAGACACCCGCGCCTACCTGCTGGCTCCGATCATCCGCGACCGCAAGGGCGAGTACCGCAAGGAATTCCTCGAACTGCGCAAGCAGGGCTTCCAGCGCGTCAAGGTCGACGGGCAGTTCTACGAACTGGACGAGCCGCCCACGCTGGACAAGAAATTCCGCCATGACATCGACGTGGTGGTGGATCGTCTGGTGGTCCGCCCCGGTCTGGAAACCCGGCTGGCCGACAGCTTCCGCACCGCACTTGATCTGGCCGACGGGATCGCCGTTCTGGAAACCGCGCCCTCCGAGGGCGAGCCGGAACGCATGACCTTTTCCGAGAAATTCGCCTGCCCCGTCAGCGGCTTCACCATCCCCGAGATCGAGCCGCGCCTCTTCTCCTTCAACGCGCCCTTCGGCGCGTGCCCGGCCTGCGACGGTCTGGGGGTGGAACTCTTCTTCGACGAACGCCTTGTCGTGCCCGATCAGAACCTCAAGATCAGCGACGGCGCGCTGGCCCCGTGGCGCAAGGGCAAAAGCCCCTATTTCACCCAGACCATCGACGCCATCGCCAAGCACTATGAATTCGACCGCAACGCCAAGTGGAAAGACCTGCCCGAACATGTGCAGCAGGTCTTCCTCCACGGCTCGGCGGGCGAGGAGATCGCCTTCCGCTATGACGAGGGGGGCCGCGTCTATCAGGTCAGCCGCGTGTTCGAGGGCGTGATCCCCAACATGGAACGCCGCTACCGCGAAACCGACAGCGCCTGGATTCGCGAAGAATTCGAACGCTATCAGAACAACCGCGCCTGCGGCGTCTGCAACGGCTTCCGCCTGCGGCCCGAGGCGCTGGCCGTGCGTATCGCGGGCCTGCACGTGGGCCAGGTTGTGCAGATGTCGATCCGCGAGGCTTTCGACTGGTGCCAGACCGTCCCCGAGCATCTGACCGCCCAGAAGAACGAGATCGCCCGCGCCATCCTCAAGGAAATCCGCGAACGTCTGGGCTTCCTGAACAACGTGGGCCTCGAATACCTGACGCTCAGCCGCAACGCGGGCACCCTGTCCGGGGGCGAAAGCCAGCGGATCAGGCTTGCCAGCCAGATCGGCAGCGGGTTGACCGGCGTGCTCTATGTGCTGGACGAACCCTCCATCGGCCTGCACCAGCGCGACAACGACCGCCTGCTCGGCACGCTCAAGAACCTGCGCGATCAGGGCAATACCGTGATCGTGGTGGAACATGATGAAGAAGCTATACGCCTTGCCGATTACGTCTTCGACATCGGACCGGGGGCCGGGGTGCATGGCGGGCGCGTGGTCAGCCACGGCACGCCGGAAGAAATCATCGCCGATCCCGCCAGCCTGACCGGGCAATACCTGTCCGGTGTGCGCCGGATCGAGGTGCCCGCGACGCGCCGCAAGGGCAACAAGAAGAAAATCACCGTGGTCAAGGCCAGCGGCAACAACCTGCACGGTGTGACCGTGGATTTCCCGCTGGCGAAATTCGTCTGCGTCACGGGCGTCTCGGGCGGCGGCAAATCCACCCTGACCATCGAGACACTGTTCAAGACCGCCTCGATGAAACTGAACGGCGCGCGCCAGACACCCGCCCCGTGTGAGACGATCAAGGGGCTGGAGCAACTGGACAAGGTCATCGACATCGACCAGCGCCCCATCGGGCGCACACCGCGCTCGAACCCCGCCACCTATACAGGCGCCTTCACCCCGATCCGCGACTGGTTCGCGGGCCTGCCCGAAGCCAAGGCGCGCGGCTACAAGCCGGGCCGCTTCAGCTTCAACGTCAAGGGCGGGCGCTGCGAGGCCTGCCAGGGTGACGGTGTCATCAAGATCGAGATGCACTTCCTGCCCGATGTCTATGTCACCTGTGAAACCTGTAAGGGCGCGCGCTATAACCGCGAAACGCTAGAGGTAAAGTTCAAGGGCAAGAGCATCGCCGATGTGCTTGATATGACTGTGGAAGATGCGCAAACCTTCTTTCAGGCCGTGCCCAGCATCCGCGAAAAGATGGATGCGCTGATGCGCGTGGGCCTTGGCTATATCAAGGTGGGCCAGCAGGCCACGACCCTCTCGGGCGGCGAGGCGCAGCGGGTCAAGCTGTCCAAGGAACTGGCGAAACGCTCGACGGGCCGCACGCTCTATATCCTGGACGAGCCGACCACGGGTCTGCATTTCGAAGACGTGCGCAAGCTCTTGGAAGTGCTGCACGAGCTGGTGGATCAGGGCAATACGGTGATCGTGATCGAACACAACCTCGACGTGGTGAAAACCGCCGACTGGATCATCGACATCGGCCCCGAAGGCGGCGATGGCGGCGGCGAACTGGTGGCCATCGGCACCCCCGAGGACGTGGCCGAGGAACCGCGCAGCCATACCGGGCGCTACCTCAAGCCGATGCTGGCCGCCGCCCGCGTCGCAGCCGAGTAGGGCGGATGCGACTGGGCCTCGCACTCGGGTCCGGTGGCGCCCGCGGCTGGGCGCATCTGGGCGTGCTGCTGGCCCTGCGCGATCTGGGAATCCGCCCCGACGTGGTGGCCGGCACCTCCATGGGCGCATTGATCGGGGCCGTCTGGGCGGCCGATTGCCTTGACGAGATGGAGGTCTGGGCCCGCGCGCAGACCCGCTCCGATATCCTGCGCTACATGGATTTCAGCTTTTCGGGTGGCGGCCTGATGAGCGGGAATGTCGTGATGCGCGTTCTGAAAGATCTGGGGGTGCCCGACACGTTCGAGGCGCTGAAATACCCGCTGATCGCCGTGGCCACCGACATGGCGTCCGGTCGCGAGGTCTGGTTGCAGAAGGGATCGGTGCATGATGCGGTGCGCGGCTCGGTCTCGATCCCCGGTGTCCTCAGCCCCTTCTGGCATGACGGCAAATGGCTGCTGGACGGCGGGCTGACCAATCCGGTGCCCACATCGGCCTGCCGCGCGCTCGGCGCGGATGTGACCATCGCGGTCAATCCCAATGCCAAGCCCGAAAACGCGCTCTGGACACAGCCCCCGGTGGGCGAGAGTTTCTGGGAACAACTGTCGAAAAACAGCCTTCTGGCGCGGATGGTCTCTCCGCTTCAGGACATGCTGCCGGACAACCCGACCCAACCCGGAGCACGGCGCGTGCCGCCGAACTATGCCGAGGTGGTCTCGGTCTCCATCGACATCATGACCGAATTCGTCCGCAAGGCCCGCGCCGCCACCGATCCGCCCCATCTGACGCTGGACGCCTGTCTGGGTAAGATCTCCCTGCTCGAAATGCACCGCGCTGGCGAGGCGATCGACGAGGGGCGGCGGATGGTCAGCGACCAGCGGGATGCCATTCTCGCGCTATGCAAGACGGTCTGATCCCGCAAGCCTGACAAGTCCAATACGGTCAGAGCGGCCAGCACCGACCGGGCCGATCCTGCGCGGTTGCCCGCGCAGGTATATCCGATCAATCGGTTATTTCTTGGTGGAGCAGGTGCTGAACCCCAGTAGCGCATAGGGCGGGCACCAGCCGATCACGGCTGTCGCCAGTGGGATGATCCCCAGCAGGTAAAGCCAGCTATAGGCACCGTCAGGGTTGAATGCGTATCCGATCAGAAGCGCAAGCCCCACAACGATGCGGACGATGCGGTCGATGCCGCCGATATTCTTTGTCATGACGTCCTCCAATGGTTGGTCATGACGCGACCCTAGCCTGAGTCGCGGCCCCTGTCTGTGACACTGTCACATCTCGGCCTGCGCCAGATCCGACAGGGCCGCGCGGTCGATGACCTCGACCTGCCCCCGCGCCGTGCGCACCCAACCCTTGCGCGCCCAGGCGTCAAGCCTGCGGCTGACCACCTCGCGCGCGGTCCCGGCTTGTGCGGCCAGCTCCTGATGGGTCGCCTGCACCGGACCCCGCTCCGACAGCGCCAGCAGCCGCGCGGCCAGACGGCATTCGGCGCGGGTGAAGGCAACCGTCTCGACCAGTTTCAGCATCCCGGCCATGCGGTCGGCAAAGGCACCGAAGACAAGCGTCCGAAAAGCGGCGGACCTGTCCAGCAGTTCCAGAAACAGCCCGCGCGGAATGACCACCAGCCGCGTGACCCGCGCGGTCTCGGCCTCGGCGGAATAGGCGGCGTCGGACAGCAGACCAAAGGTCGTCTGAACGCAGCTTTGCCCCGGTTCGACCGAATAGAGCAGCATTTCACGCCCCGAAGCCCCGGTCAGCGACACATCCACCCGGCCCGACAGCACCACGGCATAGCCCTGCGCCGGATCGCCGGGGCGAAAGATCACCGTGCCGGGCGGCAGGTCCATGGGGTGCAGCGCGGCCAGTCGCGCAAGGTCGCGCGCCTCAAGGCCCGCAAGGGCAGGGGCCTCGGCCAGCCAGCTCACCCGCGCCCGCGTTTCTCGAACCGGGGCAGCATGGCGCTGAAATCCATCCCCTTGCCACCCTCGGCTTCGACGAACTGCGCATAAAGCGCCGCCGCCGCCTTGCCCATCGGCGTGTCGGCATCGGCGGATTCCGCCGCCTGCTGCGACAGGCGCAGGTCCTTGAGCATCAGTTCCGCCGCGAAACCGGGCTTGTAGCCGTTGTCGGCGGGGCTTTGCGGCCCCACGCCCGGCGCCGGGCAATAGGCGTTCATCGACCAGCTATAACCCGACGAGGTGGACACGACATCGAACATCTTCTGCCGGTCCAGCCCCAGCTTGTCGGCCAGGGCGAAAGCCTCGCAGGTGGCGATCATGGTGACGCCCAGGATCATGTTGTTGCAGATCTTCGCGGCCTGACCCGCACCGGCGGCCCCGCAATGCACGGCCTTCTGGCCCATGATGTCGAACAAGGGCTTGGCCTTGGCAAAGGCCGCATCCGACCCGCCCGCCATGAAGGTCAGCGTGCCAGCCGTCGCACCCCCCGTGCCGCCCGACACAGGCGCATCCACGGCCAGAAGACCCGCCGCCTCGGCCTGATCGGCCACCGCGCGGGCGCTGTCCACATCCACGGTCGAACAATCGACCAGGGCGGCCCCCTTGGTCATGGCCGGGATCACTTCGGCCGCCACAGCGCGCAGGATCGCGCCATTGGGCAGCATCGTGATCACCACATCGGCCCCTGTCGCGGCGGCAGCGGCGGACGCGGCAGGGGAAACCCCCTCGACCGTGACACCTGCGGTGTCGAACCCCGTCACGGCGTGCCCCGCCTTGACCAGATTGGCCGCCATCGGCGCGCCCATATTGCCAAGCCCGATAAATCCGATCTTCATGTCATGGTCCTTTCAGAGGCTGAGAGCATCCTTGCCCAGCGGTGCCAGCATCTCTGACACGGCCGTGGCAGGCAAGGTATCTATGTCGTGTTTCCAGACCGGCTTGCGGTCCTTGTCGATGATGGCCGCGCGGATGCCTTCCAGGAAATCGCCCTGTTCCATCGCCCGCCACGTGACCCGGTATTCCAGATCCAGCGCGTCGCGAATGGTCGTGCCGGGCGCGCGCAGGCGCGACAGGATCTCCAGCGTGCAGGCCATCGCCAGCGGAGAGTTCCGCGTCACCGCCTTGAGCGTATCCGTCGCAAAGCCGCTGTCATCGCCGCGCAGCGCGGCAAGGATGCCGGGCAGGTCATCGCTGGCAAACAATGCATCAATCTGCGGCAACAGCGCGCGCAGCGGCCCCTGCGGTGCCTTGTCGCTGACGCGGTCCACCTCGGCCGCGTCGCCTGTCTTGCAGAGTGCGGCGATCAGCTCGGCCCAGCGATCCTGCGGCACGAAGTGATCCGCGAAACCCGCAAGGATCGCGTCGCCCGCCTCCATCCGCGCGGCGGTCAGGCCCAGATAGGCCCCCAGCCGCCCCGGCGCGCGCGCCAGCAAAAGCGACCCGCCCACATCCGGCACCAGCCCGATCCCGCATTCGGGCATGGCGATGCGGCTCGTCTCGCCCACGACACGGTGGCCTGCATGGCAGCCAAGCCCGACACCGCCGCCCATAGTGAAACCCTGCATCAGGCTGACGATGGGTTTGGGATATTCGGCCAGCTTGGCGTTCAGGCGGTATTCATCCGCCCAGAATGTCCGGCCATAGGCGAAATCCCCGACCTTGCCGCTGGCATAAAGCTCGGCAATGTCACCGCCCGCGCAGAAGGCCTTGTCGCCTGCCGCATCCAGCACGACCAGCGACACGGCGGGATCATCGCGCCAGCGATCAAGCGCCGCCTCGGTGGCCAGCACCATGTCATAGGTCAGCGCGTTCAGCGCGGCAGGGCGCGTCAGCGTGATCCGCCCCGCGCGACCGTCGATCCCGATGGCGATATCGCTCATCGGTCGGCCAGCATCTGACGCGATACGATCACGCGCATGATCTCGTTCGTGCCTTCGAGGATCTCGTGCACGCGCAGGTCGCGCACCAGTTTCTCGATCCCGTAATCGGCCAGATAGCCATAGCCGCCATGCAGTTGCAGACACTGGTTCACGATGCGGCTACCCGCTTCGGTCACGAATTTCTTGGCCATGGCGCAGAACTTGGTCGCGTCGGGCGCGCCCTGATCCAGCTTCCACGCCGCCTGCCGCAGAAAGGTGCGCGCGGCCTGCAACTCAATCTCCATGTCGGCCAGCCGGAACTGCAGCGCCTGAAACTGGTCGATCGGTTTGCCGAAGGCCTTGCGCTCGCCCATATAGGCCAGCGTCATGTCAAGCGCGGTCTGCGCCGCACCCAGCGAACAGGCCGCGATATTCAGCCGCCCGCCGTCCAGACCCTTCATGGCATAGGTGAAGCCTTTGCCTTCCTCGCCCACCAGATTGTCGGCGGACACAAGGCAATCGTCGAACTGCACCTGCCGCGTGGGCTGGCTGCGCCATCCCATCTTGTCCTCGAGGCCGCCGAAGCTCAGGCCCTTGGCCCCATCCTCCACGATCACGGTCGACACGCCCTTGGGCCCGTCCTCGCCGGTGCGCACCATCACCACATAGGCATCCGAATAGCCGCCACCCGAGATGAAGGCCTTGGTCCCGTTCAGCACATAGCCCTCATTGGTACGTGCCGCCCGCGTCTTGAGCGCGGCCGCGTCCGATCCCGATCCCGGTTCGGTCAGGCAATAGGACAGCACCGTCTCCATGCTCAGGACCTGCGGCATGTAGCGTGCCTTCAGATCGTCCGACCCGAAACTGTCCAGCATCCGCGCGCACATGTTGTGGATCGACAAGAACGCCGCCACCGAAGGGCAGGCCATGCTCAGCGCCTCGAAGACCAGCGTGGCATCCAGCCGGGACAGCCCGGCGCCGCCGCTCTCCTCGGACACATAAAGCCCGCCGAACCCCAGCGCGCCCACCTCGGGCCACAGCTCCTTCGGGATCGTGCCCGCCGCTTCCCAGGCCCGCGCATGGGGGGCGATATGCTCCTGCCCGAAGGCCTTCGCCATATCGAAGATGGCGCTTTGTTCCTCGCTCAGTGCGAAATCCATGGTCTCTCCTCCTCAGAAGGCCGAATTGAACGCATGTTTAATTCTGAACTGTTGCAGCAGTTTTGCAAGTGCGACACGACAGCCAGCAGGACCACGCGCCCCGCTTCATCTTGCCCCAAATACTCATATCCACCGCCGCCACAGGAAAACGGCCCCCGGTGGGTCACACCAGGGGCCGCAGGGCCGATCAATCCATCGGCTTGAAGTTGAACGCCGCACCATCCTTGATGCCCGAAGGCCAGCGCGAGGTGATCGTCTTGGTGCGCGTATAGAACTTGAACGCATCCGGCCCGTGCTGGTTCAGATCGCCAAAGGCCGATTTCTTCCAGCCGCCGAAGGTGTGATAGGCCAGCGGCACCGGGATCGGCACGTTGACACCGATCATGCCCACATTGACCCGGTTCGCGAAATCGCGCGCCGCATCACCATCGCGGGTGAAGATCGCGGTCCCGTTGCCATACTCATGATCCATCGCCAGACCCAGCGCTTCCTCATAGGACTGCGCGCGCACCACCGACAGGACCGGCCCGAAGATCTCCTTGCGGTAGATGTCCATGTCCTTCGTCACCCGGTCGAACAGATGCGGCCCGACAAAGAACCCGTCCTCATAGCCCTGCAGATTGAAGTCGCGCCCGTCGATCACCAGCTCGGCACCCTGCGCCACGCCCGACTCGACCAGCTTGAGGATATTGGCCTTGGCCGCCGCCGTCACCACGGGGCCGTAATCCACATCCTTGCCGGCGGTATAGGGCCCGACCTTGAGTGCCTCGATGCGCGGGACCAGCTTCTCGACCAGACGGTCGGCGGTCTCATCCCCCACAGGCACGGCCACGGAAATCGCCATGCAACGCTCGCCCGCCGCGCCATAGCCCGCGCCGATCAGCGCATCTGCGGCCTGATCCATGTCCGCGTCGGGCATGATGATCATGTGGTTCTTGGCGCCACCAAAGCACTGGACGCGCTTGCCGTTGGAACAGCCGCGACCATAGATATATTCGGCAATCGGGGTCGAACCCACGAAACCGATCGACTGGATCACCGGATGATCAAGGATCGCATCCACCGCTTCCTTGTCGCCATTGACGACCTGCAGGATGCCCTTGGGCAGACCGGCTTCTTCCATCAGCTCGGCCAGCATCAGCGGCACGGACGGATCACGCTCGGACGGCTTCAGGATGAAGGCGTTCCCGCAGGCAATCGCAGGCGCGAACATCCACATCGGGATCATCGCCGGGAAGTTGAAGGGCGTGATGCCCGCCGTCACACCCAGCGCCTGACGCATGGAATACATGTCGATGCCGGGACCGGCGCTGTCGGTGAACTCACCCTTCAGAAGCTGCGGCGCGCCGATGCAATATTCCACCACTTCCAGACCGCGCTGCACGTCACCGGCGGCATCGGGCAGGGTCTTGCCATGCTCGCGGCTCAGCGCCTCGGCCAGCTTGTCCATGTCGCGGTTCAGCAGGTCCACGAATTTCATCATCACCCGTGCGCGGCGCTGCGGGTTCACGGCGGCCCAGGCGGGCTGCGCCTTGGCGGCAACCTCGACGGCATGGGCCATCTCGGCCGCATTGGCCAAAGGCACGCGTGCCTGCACTTCGCCTGTGGCGGGGTTGAAGACATCGGCAAAACGGCCGGACGTGCCTTTGACATGCGCGCCGCCGATATAGTGGGTCAGTTCCTGCATTGGAAAACTCCTCCTGAATCTGCGCGCAGGATAGGCTTGCAAATTTGATCCGGAAAGGGGCAAGTTTCCAAAAGGGTTTTGCATTTCTGCAAAAGGGGGGCCGCGCATGGACATGCAATGGGATGACTTGCGGATATTCCTGGCCGTGGCGCGCACCGAAAGCCTGTCGGGCGCGGGGCGTGTCCTCAAGGTGGACCCGGCCACGGTGGGCCGCCGCATTGCCCGGCTGGAGGAAGGTCTGGGCGCGCCGCTTTTCGCCAAATCCCCGCAGGGCTATGCCATGACCGATGCAGGCCAGCGCCTGCTGGCCCATGCCGAACGAGCCGAGGCCGCCATGGGTGCCGCGGTCGAGGAACTGGCGGGGCAGGCGGGGGCGCTCTCGGGGCAGATCCGCATCGGCGCGCCGGACGGGTGCGCCAATTTCCTGCTGCCGCAGGTCTGTGCCGCCATCATGGCCGACAACCCCGATCTGGAAGTGCAGATCGTCGCCCTGCCGCGCGTCTTCAACCTCTCCAAGCGCGAGGCCGACATGGCCATCGGCGTCAGCCCGCCCGCCGCAGGACGCCTGACCGTGCAGAAAATCACCGATTACCGCCTGCATCTGGCCGCCTCGCGCCGCTACCTGCGCCGACACGCGCCGATCCGCTCGCTCGAGGATCTGCAAGCGCACCGGATGGTCGGCTATATCCCCGACATGATCTTCGACAAGGAACTGGATTACCTGACCGGCATCGGGGTCGAGCGGGTGCAACTCGCCTCGAACTCCGTCTCCGTGCAGTTCAACTGGATCAGGCAGGGGGGCGGCATCGGCATCGTGCATGATTTCGCCATCCCCTCGGCCAGGGGGCTGGTCAAGGTGCTGCCCGATCAGGTCAGCCTGACGCGCAGTTTCTATCTGATCCGTCACGCCGATGACCGCCGCATGGACCGGCTCAACCGGTTCGCGCTGGCGCTTGCCGAAGGGCTCAAGCGCGAAGTGGCCCGGCTGGAGGCCGAGACATGACCCCGGGACGACGGGTTTGAGGCGAGGGTTTTCTTGACAGACACCGTTTGCTGATGG
>Ga0209345_10004759_pt1 | contig 12940 bp, 10 predicted proteins | sample Cruoilmetagenom7_FD_187294 | JGI IMG/M metagenome (GOLD analysis project Ga0209345, IMG submission 187294) | Oil polluted marine microbial communities from Coal Oil Point, Santa Barbara, California, USA - Sample 7 (SPAdes) (version 2) | ecosystem: Environmental > Aquatic > Marine > Oil seeps ...
TGATGCCCAGCAATGTATGATGCGCATCATGACATCGTACCAGTGGTCGAACCTGCAGCCGGTATCGTAAAACAGCCCTATGACATCGTCGGTCCTGTTTGCGAATCTGGTGACACATTTGCCAAACAGCGCGACATGGCGCCCTTGGCAGCAGGTGACCTTGTGGCTTTCCGAAGTGCTGGTGCTTACGGCGCTGTTATGGCGTCAGAGTATAATTCGCGGGCACTTATCCCCGAAGTTCTGGTCCATGGGGATCAATTTGCAGTTATCCGCCCACGCCCTACCTTTGACGAAATGATAAATCGGGATACCATCCCTGAATGGCTTGAGGCGCATCCCGCGACCTGACAGCCTACCCGAGAGGTTTATATGGTCCAGTTCACTCCAGAAGATCTGAAGCAAACTGTTGATGGATTGCGCCGCCCGCTTTGGTTGACGCGTCTGGGGATGCGGGCGGAAGTTGTCGTTCGCAGTCTGTGGCCATTTATGACGGTGATTTTGCTTGCACTCGCTGCCGCGATGCTGGGCCTGCACGAAATAGTCCCGCTTGAGGGAGTATGGATTGCGCTGGGTCTCACGGTAGCTGCGGCTATTTGGGCACTTGTTTATGCGCTGCGTCGCTGGTCTTGGCCCTCTGATGCTGATGCGATGGTTCGCCTTGATCGCAGTATGAAGGGGCGTCCGCTAACGGCACTTCTGGACGATCAGGCGATTGGTGGCGGTGATGACGCGTCTGCTGCTGTCTGGCGCGCGCACAAACGCAGAATGGCTGAGCGTGCGGCAGCTGCTAAAGCAGTACCCGGTGATTTGCGCGTATCGTCCAGTGACCCCTATGCGTTGCGCTACGTTGCGGTGCTTGCTTTTGGTATGGCTCTATTGTTCGGATCGGTGTGGCGTGTCGGGACAGTGTCGCAAATGGCAGTCGGCGGCAGCACGGCGTTGGCGTCCGGCCCCGTCTGGGAAGGCTGGGCAGAGCCACCGCGCTACACCGGCAAACCAACGCTGTATTTGAATGATCTTGCTGAGGGAGCGTTGGAGCTTCCCGTCGGAACGCTGATTTCTATGCGCCTTTACGGCGAAGTCGGCGCGCTGACAGTAACAGAAGGCGTTTCTGGCGTACCATCGGGTGTTGATCCCGAAGCGCCACCGCAAATGGCATTCGATTTCAAAGTGAACCGGAGCGGTAGCATCGCGATTGACGGACCGGGCGCGCGCAGCTGGGATGTCACGGTCCGCGCTGACCAAGCACCGGAAATTGTGATCCTTGGCGCACCGGAGGTTGCCGCACTTGGTGAGATGCGTCTGCCCTTTGCCGCAAAAGATGATTACGGCGTAGAGGCAGGAGAAGCGCGGATCATGCTGGAGCTTGCTGCGGTGGATCGCCGCTATGGTCTGGTGGTTGAACCGGACGCGCGACCGGAAATCACCATTCCGCTGCCTATGCCTATCGCAGGCGATCGGGTGGCCTTTGAGGAAAATCTGATTGATGATTTCTCAGAGCACCCATGGGCTAATTTGCCGGTTACAGTGGTGATGACGGCCTTGGATGCAGCAGAACAGCAAGCGCAAACAGCACCTATGCAGATGATCCTGCCAGGGCGGCGGTTCTTCGACCCAACCGCTGCGGCTGTCATCGAGATGCGTCGTGACATACTATGGAGCCGCCGCAATGCGTTGCGCACTGCGCAAGTCTTGCGTGCTGTAAGCTACCTCCCGAAAGGCGCTTTTCGCTCGGAGACAACTGCACTTCGCCTGCGAAAGCTGATTGGACGCATTGAGACCTTTGCACGTTTTGGCCTTGAAGAGGAAAACCGCAACAAGCTGGCGCAAGACATGTGGGATTTGGCGCTGGAGCTGGAAGAGGGCGATCTGGAAGATGCCCGTGAGCGGATGCGCCGCGCACAAGAGCGCCTGAACGAAGCAATGAAAAACGGCGCCTCTGAAGAGGAAATTGCCGAGCTGATGCAAGAGCTGCGTCGTGCTACTGAAGATTTCATGCAGCAGTTGCAGCGCGAGCAGGCCGAGCGTCAGGATGGTGAGCAACAGCAAGGCCAACAGCAGCAGGGCGAGTCTATGCAGATGACGCAGGATGACCTGCAACGTATGATGGACCGGATCCAAGAGCTGATGGAACAAGGCCGCATGGCCGAAGCGGAGCAAGCCTTGCGCGAGCTGCAGGAAATGATGGAAAACATGCAGGTCACGCAAGGCCAGCAAGGCGAAGGTGGTCAATCACCGGGCGAACAAGCCATGGAAGGCCTTGCCGAAACGCTACGTGAACAGCAGGGTCTGAGTGATCAAGCGTTCCGCGATCTGCAAGAACAGTTCAACCCAAATGCCCAAACGGGTGAAAATCAGGGCAACGAAGGCCGCAATGGCGGCCAAGGGCGCGGTGAAAGTCATGAGGGCCAAGAGGGCCAAGGCGACAGCCAGCAAGATCAGCAAAGCGGTGAACAGGGCGGCGGCGGTGAACAGCGTCCGGGTGAGGGGCAGGCCCAAGGGCAGGAACAAACCCTTGCCGAACGTCAGCAGCAATTGCGTGATGAGTTGAGCCGTCAGGAAGGCCGCATGCCCGGTCAGGGTACACCCGAAGGAGATGCCGCTCGGGATGCGCTGGACCGTGCAGGACGCGCTATGGATGACGCCGAGCAAAGTCTGCGGGATGGAGACCTTGCCGAGGCGATCGACAATCAGTCTCAAGCGATGGAAGCGTTGCGCGATAGCATGCGGTCGCTTGGTGAAGCATTGGCAGAAGAGCAGCGCAGCCAGCAGCCGGGACAGGGCACTCAGGAAGGGGACCGGCGCGCAGAAAACCGCGATCCTCTGGGGCGTAGCCAAGGCAGCAATGGCGCAACCGGCAGCGACAACGACGCGGATCTTAACGCGGATGCGCAAAGCCGCGCACGCGAGCTGATTGACGAAATTCGGCGTCGCTCAGGTGAAACAGCCCGTCCCGAGGTTGAACGCGATTATCTCAACCGTTTGTTGGACCGGTTTTAAAGCGGATAGGGCGGCGTTAGTTAGCGCTGTCCTGCGCGACTGAATCAAGCGATTTAAGTGCGCTTTTAAGTCCGTTATCGAGCCATACGCGCAACTGATCCACCATGAAAACATAGCTGTTCAACAGGTCCTTCAATGCGGGTACAGATTCAGCCAAACGGGGCGCAATGACATAGAGCACCCCAAGAACAATGAAAATCGTAAGCACTGTCAGGAACCCGACCCGAAAGCCGCGGCGCGCACGCTGGTGCGTCGGAGCTTCGATTTCAGGGCCTACATCGGCTGCGCCGGCGCCTGTACGGGCACTGGTCGACCGTAGCGTAGAATTGATTTCTTCAATATCAGGAAGCAGGTCCCGCCGAGAACCCAGTGCTGCGGCGGCTACTGGCTCCATATCTGAGCTCTGATCATCGAATTGCTCTTGCCCCCGCAAGCGCGCCATACGGTCACGCGCCTCATTTGCGCGGCGCTCGGACGCCTCTTGCGGTTCTTGATGCTCAAGGTCCATGCCCAAATCAGGCTGGCTTTCAAGGCTGGCCGTTCGGCTTGACAGGCGTGCTGCTTGTTCTGCTTCGGCCTCTTGGCGCAAAATATCAGCGACGGCAGGGTCAAGCTTCTTACGCTCGGGGGCTGATGGCGAGGGAGGAGGAGGAGGCGGTGGCGGTGGTGCGACTTCCTCATCGGGAGTAGGCAAATCTTGCGGGTCCGCATCATCGTCGGGCGTGTTGTCAGGGTGGTGCTGAAACCATGTCTGACCACAGTTCGAGCACTGCACATCGCGGCCTGCTGCGGGCAGAACCTCATCCGGCACTTCGTACTGTGCATCGCAATTTGGACAGATAAGTCTCATCTAACGCCCCGAAAATTCGGTCTTTGACCCGTTTACCACTCAATGACACTACCATAAGAGTTAAGACATGGCGCGAAAAGTGCAATCTAGCCCGTTTGGTATATCCGCATGGATTGAAACCCAAGCGATGCTCAGGCACAACAGGCCAACAAAAGGGGCGAGCCGTGATCGAGCTGGAAAATGTGGCCTACAGCTATGGTGGGGGGGAGTTGTTGTCAGACATCTCACTAAAGCTAGCGCCCGGATCTTTTCATTTTCTCACCGGGCCATCAGGTTCGGGAAAGACAACTTTGATGAAGCTGTGCTACGGTGCGCTTCTGCCGACTGCCGGCCACGTGCGGCTGTTCGAACGGGATGTGCGAACGCTGACGCGGGATGATGTTGCATTGTTGCGGCGCCGCGTGGGCGTTGTGCATCAGGATTGCCAGTTCCTTGACCATCTTCCGGTCGCCGAGAACATCGCCCTTCCCCTTCATGTATCGGGCCGTAGCGCAGAGGCGCAGGGCGAAGATTTGAGTGATCTGATGCATTGGGTTGGTTTGACCGAACGCGCCACAGCAACCCCGCCAGAGCTGTCCGGAGGTGAACGTCAGCGCGCGGCCCTTGCGCGTGCTGTGATTATGTCGCCGGATGTTGTGCTTGCAGATGAACCAACGGGGAACGTTGATTGGGATATGTCACAGCGCCTGTTGCGTTTGTTGATCGAACTGAACCGAATGGGTAAGACAGTGCTTGTTGCTACCCATGATCTGAGCCTGATCCGTGCGACTAAATCGCATGTTCAGGCGCGTGTTTTGCGCATTGCGAACCGCCGCATTCAATTGGCGGGGGCGGACCTTTGAATAAAATGCAGTTTATCTTCAAGAGGTTGATGCATTCGGACGCACAAGCTGACCGCGTTGTGCCGCCATCGGGCTTTACCGCGCAACTGACATTGTTTGCCGCGGGCTCCATGGCGTTTCTAGCGGTCTTTGCGCTTGCCCTATCTTTGGCCGCAGGTAGGCTCGCGACCCAATGGGGCGAAGAGCTTGCACGCTCTGCCACGATCCGCATCGCGGCGCCAGACGAACAGCAGCAAGCCCAGACAAATGCCGCTTTGCGTATTCTTGAGACCACTAAAGGCGTCGCGCAGGCCCGCGCGCTGAGCGATGAAGAGCAGGCCGCGCTATTGGCTCCATGGTTCGGTTCAGAGCTGCAACTGGATGCCTTGCCTGTGCCGCGTTTGATCGAAGTGATCGAAACGTCTGACGGAATGGACGCGGCGGGTTTGCGACTGCGGCTTGCAGCAGAGGTGCCGGGCGCAGTTCTGGATGATCACAGCCGGTGGCGTGGGCCGCTTGTCCAAGCGGCCTCGCGTCTGCGCTTGTTGGGCTGGGCCTCAATCATTCTGATTGCTGCTGTGACGGCGGCCATGGTGACGCTGGCAGCAAACGCGGCCCTTGCGGCGAACGCGCAAGTGATTGCAGTGCTTCGACTGGTTGGTGCAACGGACGATTACATCGCGCATGCTTTCATCCGCCGCTTTACCCTGCGGGCGCTGATCGGTGCGGCTGCTGGTATGGTGCTGGGAATGATTGCGGTGCTGTTTATGCCGCGCGGGGGCGATGAAACTGCAAGCTTTCTTACCGGACTAGGTTTTCAGGGCGTTCATTGGCTGGTGCCGTTGCTGATACCGCCATTGGCTGCGGCCGTAGCGTTTGCCGCGACCCGGCTGGCGGCGCGACGTACTTTGGAAGGACTGTCATGAATCTTTTGCAATGGGTCCGGTCGATCCTCTTTTCGACACAGGCGACTATCATGCTACCGGTGATCGGGCTGCTTTATGCGCCTTGGGCTATGGTGTCAAAACGTGGTGCCTATGCGGGATGCCGCGCTTATGCGCGCTGGGTGATCTGGACCGCAAAGTGGATGATCAACCTGCGCTGCGAAGTGCGCGGCACTGTTCCCACGATAGAAGCGCTGGTAGCTGCAAAACACCAGTCATTCCTTGATATCCTGATGATCTACAACGCGCTGCCTGCGTCTAAGTTTATTATGAAAAGCCAACTGCGCTATGCTCCCTTTCTCGGGCAATATGTCACGAAAATGCAATTTGTCTTTGTTGATCGTGGCAAAAGAGGTGCTGCGATTACCAAGATGCTGGCAGACGTGAAAGCGGGTCTGCGTGATCCGGGGCAGCTTGTGATCTATCCGCAGGGCACGCGGTCTGCGCCGGGCACAAAGATGCCTTACAAAGTCGGCACTGCAGTTCTGTACGAACAGCTTGGACAACCTTGTTATCCGGTGGCGACGAATGCAGGCGTGTTTTGGCCACGGCGGGGACTATACCGCCGCCCCGGTGTTGCTGTCGTAGAGTTTCTCGAACCTATCGCCTCTGGTCTGGGCCGAAACGAATTTGTGGCTGAACTGGAAAAGCGGATTGAAACAGCGTCTGATGCGCTGCTGGAAGAAACCGGCGTCGCGCATCAATACTCAAATAATTAGAATTCTGAAAATTTTGTGGTCCACTGCGCGGTTCTACGTTTTGTAGAATGATGCGGCAGGACAAAACAGAAATTGGGGCAGACCTTTGATAAAGGTCTGCCCGCTGTCGTCAGACAGTTTTACATGTGGATCGCGCCGTCACCACAGGCAAGCGCTGCTTCACGCACCGCCTCTGAATAGGTGGGGTGGGCGTGGCATGTCATCGCAAGGTCCTGCGCCGAGGCGCCGAATTCCATCGCAACGCACACTTCGTGGATCAATTCTCCGGCAGAGGGGCCAATGATATGGCAGCCTAGAATGCGGTCGGTTTCTTTGTCCGCAAGCAGCTTTACAAACCCATCACCGGAGAAGTTCGCCTTTGCACGGGCGTTGCCCATAAAGCTGAACTTGCCGACCTTATAGGCCCGACCCGCGGCTTTGAGAGTTTCTTCTGTTTCGCCAACATTTGCGACTTCTGGATGGGTATAGATCACACCCGGGATCAGAGAGTAGTTCACATGTCCGTGCTTACCGGCGATCTGCTCGGCGACTGCCATGCCTTCGTCCTCTGCCTTATGCGCAAGCATCGGACCTTCGATGACATCACCAAGGGCATAGATGCCCTTTACGGAAGTTTCCCAGTGGTCATTCACAGCGATCTGGCCGCGCTTGGTCATGGTGATCCCGAGGTTATCAAGGCCAAGGCCTTCGACGTAGGGACGCCGACCTGTGGAAACCAGAACGGTATCGGCGTCCAGCACGTGTTCGGAATCGTCGCTGCGTAATTTATAAGTGACCTTGGCCTTTGATTTGGTGGCCTCTGTCTTTTGCACGGCAGCCCCCAAAACAAATGTTATGCCCTGCTTCACTAGCATCTTCTGAAACTGACGGCTTATTTCAGAGTCCATGCCGGGGGTGACGTGATCCAGATATTCGACCACGGTGACCTCTGATCCGAGGCGGGCATAAACTGACCCAAGTTCAAGCCCGATAACGCCGGCACCGATCACCACAAGCTTTTTGGGCACCTTCCCAAGCTCAAGCGCACCGGTCGATGTAACAACTACGCTTTCATCCACGTCCACACCTGGGAGCGTGGCAGGCTCTGACCCTGAAGCGATGATGATGTTCTTGGCAGTGTGGACGTCATCACCAACTTTGACTTTACCAGCTTCGGGAATGCTGGCCCATCCTTTGATCCAGTCGACCTTGTTCTTCTTGAACAAGAAGGCGATGCCCTTGGTATTGGTGTCCACGGTGGATTGCTTGTACTTCTGCATCTGTGGCCAATCGACTGACGGGCTTTTGCCCTTCAGGCCCATCTCGGCAAAGTTGTGTTCCGCTTCATGCAGCATGTGGCTGGCATGTAGAAGCGCCTTGGACGGTATGCAGCCCACGTTCAGGCATGTACCCCCCAATGTGTCACGTCCTTCAACGCAAGCTGTTTTCAGGCCAAGCTGAGCGCAGCGGATGGCTGAAACATAGCCGCCGGGGCCAGATCCGATGATGATGACGTCATAGTCTGACATGAAATTCTCCTTTGGAAAGATCGTTTGTCACATAGGGTACACCACGCGAGCACCGCGCGGCCATACCGTGAAAAGTTATACGAGGGCTGCCAGCAACATGGCGAGCGTCGCGAGAAAGCCAGCAGACCAGATCAGTGAGCGCCACGGCTTCCACCCCAATGCATAGGCTGGAATGTAAGCGACGCGTGCAGCCAGATAGACAACGGCGCACCCGGCAGTAAAGCCGGTGTTCTGACCCGACATCTGGATTACTCCGACGGCAATTGCGAACAGGATCAACCCCTCAAAGTGGTTGTCAAAAGCGCGGCCAAGACGGGCGGTTTTTGGTGTCATTTCCCTGCTCGGTTCACGGTCACGTGCCGACATGGTGTATCCGCTGCCCAGCTCCAAGTTGGCGGGTACAGCGTACAGACCGAACTGTATGACCTGCAAAAGACCGGCAAGGGTGAGGGCGGTTAACTCTATGCTCATCACGCGGTCTCAATAAAGAAATGGCTGGCATGGGTAACGGTAGAAGCATCGTCCGAGCTGAGCGCGTTCGACCGGGTGATCCATTGTTCGGCACGGGGGCGGTCGTTGACGGACAGCAGGACGAAAGCATGTGTTGTGCTGTCGGCATCGCGCCAGATTTGCAGAACGCCAAGACCCGCATCGCGGCGTGCTTCGTCATCGGCGCTAAAGGCAGTTTGCCATGTGGCAAAATCGGTGACTTCGTAGTGGCATATCATCTGCATGGTCATCGTCTCTCCTTATGGCTCGTGCCATTCACCTTTTCGCCAGAATTGAAAAAGGCGTACTGCGGTAAGCAGGAAGCCCAGTAAGCTTAAAAGTATCATTGCCCCATGACCTCTTGTTTGCCAGTCATAAATGTAGGCCAGACTTGCAAACATAAGCAGGAAAAAAGAACTCAGTAACTCGCTCCAAAAATCTCTTTTCGTCGGGTTCTTCAACCAATCCGAAAAGCCGCGTTTCTCTCTCCTGTCGAGTTCTCTATGTTTTCGCAATGATCGCCGGATATTTTTTTTCTGCTTCTACGATAGTTTTACTGAGGTTCTTACGCTTCGTTGGGCGTGTCAAAGTCGTGAGTTCCAGAAGCTTGTGACAGCCCCTCAACCTTCGCCAAGTTAAGGGGCTGGCTCATTTCAAGAGTTTCGATCAAAGATCCATCAACAGGCGGCGTGGATCTTCCAGCGCTTCTTTTACGCGAACAAGGAACGTAACGGCGCCTTTGCCGTCCACGATGCGGTGATCGTAGCTGAGTGCAAGGTACATCATCGGACGGATAACAACCTCACCGTTGATCGCCATCGGGCGGTCCTGAATTTTGTGCATGCCCAGAATACCGGACTGCGGTGGGTTCAGGATGGGCGAGGACATCAGCGAGCCGTAGACACCACCGTTGGAGATGGTGAAAGTGCCGCCTTGCATTTCGGCCATGCTCAGCTTGCCATCACGGGCGCGCGCGCCTTTTTCAGCAATCGCTTTTTCGATCGCGGCAAAAGACATGGCATCCGCATCACGGATCACAGGGACGACAAGGCCGGTTGGCGTACCGGCAGCGATGCCCATGTGGACGAAGTTTTTGTAGACGACATCGGTGCCGTCAATTTCCGCGTTCACTTCGGGCACTTCGTTCAGGGCGTGCACGCAGGCCTTTGTGAAGAAGGACATGAAGCCCAGTTTGACGCCGTGCTTCTTGAGGAACAGGTCTTTGTACTCGTTGCGCAGGGCCATCACCTCGGTCATGTCGACCTCGTTGTAGGTGGTGAGCATGGCAGCCGTGTTCTGGCTTTCTTTCAGGCGGCGCGCGATGGTTTGGCGCAGGCGCGTCATCTTCACGCGCTCTTCACGGCTCGCATCATCGGCGCTGACAGGCGCGCGCGGTGCACTTGGTGCTGCGGCGGGTGCCGCTGATGTTCCAGCAGCAAGTGCCTTTGCAACATCGTCTTTCATCACACGGCCATCACGGCCTGTTCCAGTGACCTGATCACGGTTCAGCCCCGCTTCGGCCATCGCCTTTTTGGCGGATGGAGCGTCTTCAACATCCTTACCGGTAGACGTTGCCTTTTGCGCTGCCGGCGCTGGTGCTTCTTCGGAGGCTGGTGCGGCGGCTGCAGCACCTGCACCCGAAGCGATAACTGCCAGCTTTGCCTTGGCGTCAACAGTTGTGCCTTCGGCAGCAATAATTTCTGTCAGAACGCCTGCTGCTGGGCTTGGAACTTCGACAGAGACTTTGTCAGTCTCAAGCTCGCAAAGCATTTCATCCTGTGCGACCGTATCGCCGACCTGTTTGAACCACGTACTTACGGTGGCTTCGGTCACAGATTCACCCAAAGTTGGTACCATGACATCAACTGGTGCACCGCCTTCGGAGGCTGCCGGGGCTTTTTCTTCATTGGTATCCTGCTTGGACGCCTCTTTGGCTTTCGGCGCATCGGCCGTGCCTGCATCACCTTCGGAAACCATCGCCAGCAAGGCATCGACACCAACGGTCTCGCCTTCGGCGGCGACGATTTCGCTGAGTGTGCCTGCCACCGGGCTGGGAACCTCGACGGTGACCTTGTCGGTCTCCAGCTCGCAGAGCATTTCGTCAACGGCGACGGTATCACCGGCCTTTTTGAACCATGTAGCCACGGTTGCTTCAGTAACGGATTCGCCCAGTGTGGGCACTCGGACTTCGCTTGACATGGTTTACGATCCTTTGACTGTCAGCGCATCGTTCACGAGCGCTGTTTGTTGTGCTTTGTGTTGTGAGGCAAGGCCTGTGGCAGGCGATGCCGCCGTGGCGCGGCCGGCATAATCGGGGCGCTTGTGTTTGGCCTTGATACGACCCAGAACCCATTCGAGGTTCGGTTCGATAAATGTCCAAGCGCCTTGGTTCTTTGGTTCTTCCTGACACCAGACCATTTCAGCATTCTTGAAGCGCTCCAGCTCCTTGACCGCGGATTGTGCGGGGAAGGGGTAGAACTGTTCAAAACGCAGGATGTAAACATCCTTAATGCCACGCGCGTCACGCTCTTCAAGCAGGTCATAATAGACCTTACCCGAGCACATCACGACGCGCTTGATCTTGTCGTCCGCCACCAGTTCTGTGTCTGAATTGCCTTGCTGTGCATCATCCCACAGTACGCGGTGAAAGCTGCTGCCTGTGGTGAATTCTTCTGCTTTGCTGACGGCCAGCTTGTGGCGCAGCAGCGACTTTGGCGTCATCAGCATCAACGGCTTGCGATAGCTGCGGTGCAACTGGCGGCGCAGGATATGGAAGTAGTTTGCCGGTGTCGTACAGTTCGCCACGATCCAGTTGTCGCCGCCACACATTGTCAGGAAGCGTTCCAGACGCGCGGAGGAGTGTTCGGGGCCTTGGCCCTCGTATCCGTGTGGCATCAGGCAAACCAGACCGGACATGCGCAGCCATTTGCTTTCACCAGAACTGATGAACTGGTCAAACATGATCTGCGCGCCGTTGGCGAAATCACCAAATTGCGCTTCCCACAGCGTCAGTGCGTTCGGTTCGGCCAGCGAATAGCCATATTCAAAACCCAGCACTGCATATTCTGACAGCATAGAGTCGATGACTTCGTAGTCGGCCTGACCTTTGCGGATATTGTTAAGCGGATAGTAGCGTTCTTCCGTCTCCTGATTGATCAGCGCGGAGTGACGTTGCGAGAATGTCCCGCGCGCACTGTCCTGTCCCGCAAGACGTACCTTGTACCCTTCGGTGAGCAGGGAACCAAAGGCGAGCGCCTCTGCAGTGGCCCAGTCAAAACCTTCGCCGGTATCAAGCATCTTAGCCTTGGCTTCCATCAGGCGATCGATGGTTTTGTGTACCGGATAGTCCTCCGGCACGGTGCTGATCGCCTTGCCCACTTCTGCCAGGGTCTTGGCTTCAATCGCGGTTTTGCCGCGCTGGTATTTCTTTTCCTTGGCTTTTTCCAGGTTGGACCATTTGCCATCCAGCCAGTCAGCCTTATTGGGGCGATATTCTTTGCCAGCCTCGAACTCTTCGTTCAACTTTGCTTGGAATTGCGCCTTCATATCCTCGATCTCGCCCTCGGGGATGAGGCCATCTTTTACCAGACGCTCTGTATAAAGGGTGAGAGTGGTTTTCTGTTTTTTGATTTTTTTGTACATAACGGGGTTGGTGAACATCGGTTCGTCCCCCTCGTTATGGCCAAAGCGACGGTAGCAGATCATGTCGATCACAACGTCTTTGTGGAACTTCTGACGGAACTCTGTCGCCACGCGGGCGGCGTGCACAACCGCCTCTGGATCGTCACCATTGACGTGGAAAATAGGTGCTTCAACCACCAGAGCGTTGTCGGTGGGATAGGGCGAAGAACGCGAGAAATGCGGCGCAGTGGTAAAGCCGATCTGGTTGTTCACCACGATGTGCATGGTTCCGCCGGTACGGTGGCCGCGCAGGCCGGACAGCGCAAAACACTCGGCCACAACGCCCTGACCCGCAAACGCGGCATCGCCGTGCAGCAGAATGGGCATGACGGCAGTGCGGTCCTTATCGCCCAATTGGTCCTGTTTCGCGCGGACCTTGCCGATCACAACAGGGTTCACCGCCTCAAGGTGGGAGGGGTTGGCCGTTAGGGACAGATGTACTGTGTTACCGTCAAACTCACGGTCAGAGGAAGCGCCAAGGTGGTACTTCACATCGCCGGAGCCATCCACGTCTTCGGGTTTGAAGCTGCCGCCCTGAAATTCGTTGAAAATGGCGCGGTAAGGTTTCTGCATGACGTTGGCCAGCACGGACAGACGTCCGCGGTGCGGCATCCCGATCACGATATCGCGGACACCCAGATTGCCGCCTCGCTTGATGATCTGTTCCATCGCTGGGATCAAGCTTTCGCCCCCATCAAGGCCGAACCGCTTGGTGCCCATGTACTTAACGTGCAGGAATTTTTCGAAACCTTCGGCTTCGACCAGCTTGTTCAGGATCGCCTTGCGGCCCTGTTTGGTGAAAGCAATTTCCTTGCCGTAACCTTCGATACGCTCCTTGAGCCATGCCGCTTCTTCCGGGTTGGAGATGTGCATGTATTGCAGCGCAAAGGTGCCGCAATAAGTGGCTTTCAGGATGTCCGTGATCTGG
>Ga0209345_10004760_pt1 | contig 12937 bp, 8 predicted proteins | sample Cruoilmetagenom7_FD_187294 | JGI IMG/M metagenome (GOLD analysis project Ga0209345, IMG submission 187294) | Oil polluted marine microbial communities from Coal Oil Point, Santa Barbara, California, USA - Sample 7 (SPAdes) (version 2) | ecosystem: Environmental > Aquatic > Marine > Oil seeps ...
CGAGCCTCGGGTATGTCAGTCCGGCAGCGTTCGAGACGGCGTATCACACGAGCAACCGGGAAGAGCAGATGGCTCTCCACTAAAAACGGGGAGGTCCACCCAAGTTAGGGAGCCTTGCGTATTGCCTTTGCGGCATATTGTGCTGTTCACTCGGCAGGCGCATGTTTTAGCATCCCCTCTCCTATGGATGTGCCGAGGGCCTTTGGTAGTCCGATCCGTTGGACACGCCCCCAACCCGCAAAACGCCCACGCAATGCTGCAATAAATGTCCGCAAGGATATCCAGAATATAAGCTGGCGATAGCAGAACCGCTGAACCAGAACCAATGGCAACAACCGCCAGTTGCCGGAGGCGCCATGTAGAAATAACCCGAGTGCTGCATACCCGAGCTCCAGCACTTGAAACGCACCCCAAAATGCCAAAATTTCTATAGTGCCGCTTGATAGAGTACTGCCACCATGACTGACATAGCTCCAAGCATCAGTGCCGAGTGATACTAGCAGCAGGGCGTCCATAAGCGGCGAGATCAGCGTGAATGCAAACTGAAATACGAAGATATTTGGGATCGTAAAGAGTTTCAGGCCCCACGCGCCCTTACCAAAATATACGCCAAAGTGTTTGAAGGCGACTTGAAGCGTGCCAAACATCCAACGGAAACGTTGTTTATTAAACTCTCTGATGGTTTCCGGCACCTCAGTAACAGCCAAGGCATTTGGCTCACTGATGACCAGCCAATTCGCGCGTTCAAGCTTGAAAGTAAGATCAGCATCTTCGGCATAGGTATCGGCACCATATCGGCCGACATCAATAACCGCCTGTCGCCTCCAGGCACCGATTGCGCCTGGTACGACCCCTATGCCATTCACAAGCTCAAACGCTCGACGATCCAGGCTCTGTGCAGTGAGATATTCAAGGGCCTGGAAACGTGCCAGTAGTGTGGTTTGATTGCCCACTGTAACAACACCTGCTACAGCCCCCACTCTGTCGTCGTTGAAATGCACTAAGAGCTTACTCAGCGCATCGGGGGCCAAGCGAGTATCTGCGTCGATGCATATGACAACTTCGGCGTCGGTAAGTTCTACAGCCTGGTTGAGCGCGCTGGACTTTCCACCATTCTCTTTGAACACAAGCTGTATGCGCGGCTCATTAGCAAATGCATCAATCACTGCGGCTGATGTATTGTCCGTCGAACCATCATCAATAACCAGGATGTTGAAGTCTTTGCGCTCAGACCGGAGCAAGGACTTGAGACTGTCGACGATAACACGTTCCTCATTATGAGCCGGCACGATTACGGCAAAGGTTTTATCCGTTACATCCTCAACCCCACGACGTTTATCGATGTAAGTTTGTCGGCATGCTCCAAGTGCAATTGCGAGCAGCCGTAAGCCGCCACAGACAATACCCACCAGGAAAAGCACCTTCATGAATTCAGAAAAAGAACGGGCAAGTGAAAGGCTGATATCGTTGACATAGGGAATATATTTGTCGCTGCTTGATAAGCGAGGCATCAATTCATTGCGCTTTAATCCGAGGAGTTTGTGGATTGTCACAAACCGGAAACCCTTTGCTCTCAGCTCATCAATGATACGGGGCAACGCTTTTATCGTCTGAGTGCGATTGCCGCCCCCGTCATGGAGGAGAACGATATTGCCGTTTTGACGGGTCGCGTATTTGACTGTTCTGCGGACAATTTCTTCAACGCCCGGACGCCCCCAATCCAACGGATCAATTCTCTGTCCTATTGTAATATATCCGAGAGCCGCTGATGCCTGCAGCGTTCGGGCTTGGCTCTGTGTTGCAGGCTCTATGTCTTTGACGAACGGTGGGCGGAAAAGCACACTACGGAGACCGAGCGTGGATTCGAGAACACGTTGGGTCGAATTGAGCTCAAGGTCTAATTGGACGCTGGGGATCTCACTTAAATCTGGGTGCGTGAACGTGTGGTTTCCTATGTCATGACCTTCGTTGTAAATTCGTTTCAGGATCGCAGGCTCTAGAGCCGCAGCCATACCAACCACAAAAAAACTACCCTTGGCATTTTTCTTTTTTAGAACGTCAAGGATCGCTGGTGTGTAAGCCCGTGAAGGCCCATCATCGAAAGTCAGCGCTATCACTTTTTCCTTGTTGAATCCCAAACGGGAAATCATCATCGGTTGCGGATTAGACTGAATTGATTGGTTCGTTATGAGGTTGAATTTTGGAAGATGCGTAACTTCTCGCGCGCCGATGCTGGATTGGTTCTTAAATTTGAGAATTTCACCCTTCCCTTTGTAAGTAATCACCTTTCCTGGATCGAGTATTTTCAGGTTATCGAGCGCTGATTTATTGGGCGCGCGGCCCGCAGCAAACGTCGACCAGATCGTCGGATCCTCAGTGCCGAGCCTCCATAGCGCCAACCCTCCAGGCTTCATGGAGAGCGCGGCAGCGATCTGATTATACATCGTAACGCCATCAAGCATCCACACTGTATGCAACTCGTTGGGCACCGAAGTCCTATAAGAGAATGTTGAATTGAGAGCGGGGTTATCGAAGGTCAACTTGGCGCCTGAACGACTTAGTATGTCCCATGCAGCACGTGCCGGTATAACTTTGCCTTTTCCCATTTCGCCCCAGTCAATGGCGTATGCTCCAAGTGCAACAATCAGTTTTTGCCCATATGTTTCTTTGAACCGCTTATCCAAAAGCGCCTCGAACCAACCTTGTCCTGCCGCAGGCCCAGGAGCTTCATGGGATGCGTGTTGATCGTATGCAAGTAGAATCAACTGGTCGACAGCCTCAACCAGTTCTCGATAATTCAAAGGTGTTTCGTAAGCTGGAAGCACAGAAAATACCTGCAACTTTTCAGACTTCAGCGCTGCTTTCAGTTCTTTAATAAGATCCAGAAGGTACGGCTGATCAGATTTTGGAAGAGCTTTAAAATCAACTGCGATACCGGCGAATTTGCCTTTGAGCAGGAAGCTTTTCACATTGTCTACAAGTCGCTTGCGCGCCAGGTTGGATCTCAGCAACCGCCCTGCGCCCTCACCCAGCCACGCACCAGTCCGAGGGTTATAATTGTTGATAAGAGGTATAATCTTTAGCTGAGGTGCGTTTGCCGAAAGCCATACCTTGGTAATATTTTGTTGGCGTGCGTCGTCCAGCGCAATATCTCCACGCTCATTTGATATATGCAGCCATTCAGGAAGAAGCACATCGATTGACTTTGAATTTCTACGCAGAGAAAAGAAGCTATTCGGGTCCCAGTTTACATAGAACGCGAACCGGCGGACACGCGAACTGATCGTTTTTGCATCGAGGCGTGCATGGGAAAGATCAACCGCGGGCCCTGGGTGGAATGCTCGCCTGGAACCTCCTGTTAGTGCCGTAAGGTATTGCTGCTCGGGACTAAGAACAATCGACGGGAGGGCCGGCGACGTCATTGCGCTAACGAAAAACAATGCAGCAAGCCCTAAGATCAAAGAACCAGACAGAGTGATAGCGCCATAAACCCAAAGCGAGCGCCAACCAGTGGAATCAAAGAATATCTGTCTATTTTGAAATGACATCTGCCGCGACCAAACACTCTCTTTGCACCGCGGTTATTGAGCGCGCGGGCAAGATTGAAAGGATGGGCAGGCAGTTGGATAAGACTTTCTAGTTCCTTTGCGTGCCCATCAAAATGGGACGCAAGTTCGGAACCAGTTAAGGATATTCTTTGTGCAAATGATTTGTTAATCTTAACTCCCCGGAGAACTCGCAGGGCTAAGATGAATAAAAAATAATTTTTGTATTATAGTTTGAGTTTGACGAGCGGCTTGCGTCCGGCAAGAACATACGCAATCGACTGCAGAGCGGTCGCATTGGTATTGACGTCCATGACCATCGGAGATTTTCCGGATGCTTCGAAGACGCCCGGCATAAAGCCTCTGTCTTTGTTCTGTGCTTTGGATTGAATGTGTCTGTGCAGCTTTATTGAATAAGCATCGCCACGCTCAGCTAGCCACAAATAGGCGGCCTTTGTATTTACCATACGGTACTTATTGGCGAACGCTTCTGTCTTCCAACGCTTCGCGGTGACAACCGAATCGACGGGCCAGTGATACCAGCCCTCACCATTCATGTTAAAGCCCTGGTATGTAAACCAGGGTTTGCTGTCGATTGGTGCTTCGGATACGCAAGTTAATTTTCCAGTCTTCGCATAGCGTTTCTTTTGCGCCTGATAGAGCGTATCGGCCAGCAGTCGTGACTCGTCCGAATGCCCAAGTTCTATTGCTTCATTGACGCTTGGCTCTGACGCAATTGCTCCAACGCCCGCAACGTGAGCAAGAAAGGTTCGGCGGGAATCCTGGCTGCCTGAAATCAATGAAGCACTGTTTCCATTTGAAGCATCAATGCCCCATAATTTATGCGCTCTCGCAATATAATAAATGTAATTATTGGACTGGCTTTTAACTCGGGACGAAGACTTAATATCGTACATCTGACCGTTTTTGATGACACCATCGATGTCCCATCGCGCGATCAATTTCTTTATAGCGTAAGCGCCGCCTGTTGCCATTTCCAGGATGTGCAGGGCGGTCAATAGACGTCCGGTGTCTGTAGAATCGTAGCCCGCCTGGACAGACTTATTGTTGACTATGCTTGTTCGATAATTTGGCAGACGAAGTTTGCCCCATCGAAATTCGGAGTGCTTTAGAAACGCCAAGAGCGTTACTATTCGTTCGTCAAACTCTTTTTTGTCGATAAGCCCGATCGAAAGTGCGGAAACATAGGCGAGGATAATCGAACCTGTATCCCACATAGTCAGGATTGCATATTGTCCGTATCCGCTGCCCTCAGGCCACACTGCCGCAGGGACTAGGCCTTTCTTTGTACCTTTTGGCTGAGCGCTGAAGAACCGCCATGCAACCTCAGCATCACGTTTTAAGTCACTATCGGAAAGCGTTTCCACCTGATTGGCCGCTAATGCTTTTGGAATTTGTCCCTGGGCGGCAAGAATAGCAGTTAGGGAAAGCGCCATCTTGATTGACTCGCGCCGTGTTAAACTCATCATACCAACCGTCCCATTTTAGCACGAAACATAGCCACTTGATGAGGCTATATGCACCTATCCTTGATAGGGGTGCAGTTCTCGTGCCGATGCCAGGGTGGCGCTATGAACAGGAAGGACGGGGTGTGTTCTCCACTTCGGCCAAATACTCTGAACTAGAAGCCAAAATCGAGCCGAACCCCGGCGATATGGATTTAAAGCTCGATTTCCACAGGTTTCCACAGTGGCAGTGCTGATGCAACTGGCATCGACATCTAAAAATCCAACTATCTCTCACGGGCGGGGCCGAAATGAAGATCATCCTGCAATTTCTCAGACAATATCAAGGGAACGAGCGATAATGTTACGCTGCACTTCGCTTGTCCCTTCACCGATGACATAGACCAGCGCATCGCGATGAATGCGCCCCACGCGATACTCGCGCATGATGCCGGCACCCCCGTGGATGCGGATCGCTTGTTCGCTCGCTCGAAGTGCCACCTCGCTTGCAAACAGCTTCACTTTGGAGGCAGTGGCGGTGTCCAAACGGCCTTGATCAACCAACCAGGCACCTCGATAAACGAGCCACCTGGCGGCTTCGATCTCAGTTGCCATGTCCGCCAGCTTGTGCGCGATTGCTTGATAGGTCCCAAGTGTTTTTCCAGCAATTTCGCGCTCCTTAGCGTAGTCCGCCGCAGCATCCATCGCTGAGCGGGCCATGCCTAGGGCGTTGGCAGCGACCCCGACACGGTTCTCTGCCAGTGATTCCAGGATGACTGGATAGGTGCCGGTCTTTTCACCGAGTAGTGCCTCATCGGGAACAAAGGCATCCGAGATATGGATGAGCCCGGTTTCGGATGCGCGAATGCCTTCCTTTTTCAGGCTGGAGATTTCCATGCCCTCATTAGGCAAATCGACTATGAAAAGACTGATGCCACCAACCACAGAGTCCTGAGACGTACGAGCGGCCAACAGCATGAAATCCGCAAACGGGGAGTTTGTTATGTAGAGCTTGGCGCCGTTGATGCACCATCCGCCCTCTACTTTTTCAGCCTTGGTAGATAGCCCACGAATGTTGGAGCCAACACCTGGTTCGCTTAGGCCGAAGCATCCTATCTTGGCTCCCTTCATTGCCGGCCTAAAATAGCGTTCCTTCTGCAGTTCGGTTCCAATCCGCCAAATCGGCCAGATGCCAAGATGTGTATGTGCTGACCAGGTGGACGCAAAGGCCTGAGATGCGTAGCTGAGTTCCTCTCTAACGATACAATCGCTGATTTTGTCCATTCCCGATCCGCCATCGGCAACCGGATATCTAACACCCAGAAGACCTAATTCTCCCCATTTTACAAATAGCTCCTTGGGGAATTTTTCTTCGTCATCGGCTTCAAGAGCTCTCGGGGAAATTTCCTCGGCGGCAAACCGGCGAACCAGTTCGCGGACTTGGTTCTGCTCTTCGGAGAAATCAAAATCCATGGCATTGGCTCTTTGCTTGTAGGTTTTAAGGGAAGAAGGTGCCTCTGGAGGGGCTTTCGTGAGGCGAATATTATGCGGACGAAAAAACGATAACAAGCGCGTTTCCATACCGAGGCGATATGCAGCCAGTTCTCTTCCTGAAAGCTCGATAGGCGGATCATGTCGGAGCAGGCCGCCTATCGGTCGCATAACCCTTCGCGAATACGCAAGGGTGCTATTGATGAACGGTGATTCACAATTCATTTGCCTTGACATTCACAGTCAGGCTGATGCTTTCTGTTTGAGGCCCATTCTCGTTCAATGCTGGGCAAGCTCGGAGTGACGAAGTGAACAGAGATGCAAAACGTCTCAAACCGCTATATCAACAAATGCTCCTGATCAGGCGCGCTGAAGAGCGTCTCCAAAAGCTCTTCGCTGATGGCGAAGTTCCGGGATTTCTGCATTTGTCGATCGGCCAGGAAGCCGTCCCTGCGGGTGTTTCAGCTTCCCTTATAGAAACGGATACGGTCTCATCGAACCATCGGGGTCATGGTCATGCGCTTGCCAAAGGATTGAGCCTTTCGGGGTTCTTTGCTGAGGTTATGGGGCGTGATTCGGGTGTCTGCCGTGGCCGGGGCGGGTCCATGCACGTCGCAGATTTATCCATCGGAATGCTGGGCGCGAACGGCATCGTGGGGGCAGGGCTACCAATCACCACGGGAAGTGCACTTGCACTCAAAATTCGCGGCAAGGGCGACATCGCAGCCGTCTACTTTGGCGACGGCGCGCTTGCCGAGGGCGTCGTCCACGAATGCTTCAATCTTGCGGCCCTTTGGTCGCTACCGGTTCTGTTCATTTGCGAAAACAACGGCTGGTCGGAATTCAGCCCGGTCGAGCGGCAACTTGCGACCAATCTCAAAGACCTAACAGCGGCTTATTCCATCGACTATGCAACGGTCGACGGCAATGATGTTTTGCAGGTCGCTGATGCCGCGGAGCGCATAATCAGGACAATGCGCAAACAGGGAAAACCTCATGTCCTCGAATGCAGGACAACCCGCGTCCGAGGTCATTTCGAAGGTGACAAGCAAGACTACCGCGATCCCGATGAAGTGGCAGCACTTTCGGCCCGGGACCCGATAGCTGGCGCGCGGGAAAAACTTGTTGCATTGGGATCTGACGCAGAGTGGTTTGATGCACAGCAGGCCGCCGTTGACGCTGAAATTGAGGCCGCGGTATCGGCCGCACGCGCTGCAGCCGAACCGGCTCTCGATAGTATTTTGGCGGATGTCTATACCCCAAGCCTGCCGACCGCGCATACGGAGGCAAGTTAATGGCAGAGGTTCGATTTATCCAGGCCATCAATCGAGCGTTGCATGATGCCATGGCTGAGGACGAGACGGTTTTCATCATAGGCGAAGATATCGGTGTCGCTGAGGGACCATTTAAAGCAACCCGAGGGCTGCTGAGCACTTATGGCCCCACGCGCGTCTACGACGCTCCGATTTCGGAAGCAGCTATCGCGGGTGTTGCGGTTGGCGCGGCTCTAACCGGCATGCGCCCGGTCGCTGAGATCATGTTCATGGATTTCATTACTCTCGCAATGGATCAGATTGTAAATCAGGCGGCCAAGGCGCGATCAATGTTTGGTGGCCAAGGCAGTGTGCCCATGGTCATACGCGCACCGCATGGCGGTGGCCTAAGTGCCGGCCCTCAACACTCGCAATGCCTTGAAGCGTGGTTCGCTCACGTTCCGGGTTTAAAAGTTGTTTGCCCCTCGAATATTGCCGACGCCTATGGACTTCTACGCTCTGCGATCAGTGATCCAGATCCAGTTATCGTTGTTGAAAATAAGGCGCTTTATGCGGCAAAAGGCGAATTGCCCGAAAAGCCCGCCATGACGCCAATCGGCAAGGCGGCAATTGTCCGTTCTGGCCGCGATGCCACAATAGTGGCTTACGGTGCGGCAGTTGGCATGTCACTTTCAGCCGCTGACAAATTGGAAGCAAAAGGAATTGACATCGAGGTCTTGGATTTACGCTCAATCCAGCCATGGGATGAGACTGCGGTTCTAGAAAGCCTCGCGCGGACGCACCGGCTTGTTATTGCGCACGAAGCCGTCGAGGCATTCGGTGTCGGAGCCGAGATTTCAGCCCGCATGGCTGACGTTGGCTTCGATGAGCTCGATGGCCCAATCGTGCGGGTTGGCGCTCCATTCGCACCTGTCCCATTTGCACTCTCCCTCGAACAGGCATATCGGCCAGGGCCGGACGATATCGTCAAAGCCGTTCTCCGCACGCTAGAATAGCCATAGAATTTCAAGCTTTCACGACCCCCGAAAAGCTACAAGAGCAAACAGATTTAGGATTGAACAAATGAGCGACAAACCGATATTGCTCGAAACCGATGGCGCGATCTCTGTTCTCACCATCAATCGCCCAGACACCATGAACGCTCTCGATATTCCAACAATTGCCGCCATGAACGCGGCGTTGGATGAAGTTGAAAGCAATGATGATGTGCATGTTTTAATCGTCACCGGAGCCGGTCGGGCTTTCATTGCCGGCGGTGACATCGCCGACCTCAACTCCCGGCAGGGCTTACCTCACTACTTGGAGTTCGCCGAAGACATCCACAAGCTATTCCGCCGGATTGAATGTTTCGACAAGCCCACTATTGGTGCAATCAATGGCTTCGCGTTGGGCGGGGGCACTGAGCTTATTTTAGCCTTGGATATTCGGATCGTTTCTGACAAAGCAAAACTCGGCCTCCCCGAAATCACCTTGGGTCTATTTCCCGGAGCCGGTGGCACACAGCGGATCATCCGTCAGCTTCCACTCTGTCGCGCCAAAGAAATTATGTTCACGGGTGATCAATTAACAGCACAGGAAGCTGTTGATGTAGGTTTGGCCAATCGCGCGGTGCCGCACGACAGCCTAATGACGGAGGCTCGGACAACGGCTGACAAGATCGCCACGAAATCACCCCTCGTGCTCAAGCTCCTCAAGCGCACTTTGAATGATGGTGCCGACATGCCGCTGTCTGCAGCCCTCCGGCATGAGCAAGCAATGATCGGGCTCGTTCTCGACAGCCGCGATGCGCATGAAGGCTGCAGCGCATTTCTCGAAAAGCGCAAGGCCAAGTTCACTGGTGAGTAGCAAAACTCGACGCTGAATAACACATAGGGACCGAGGCAATGGCACAACTTGTGATGCCGAAACTTGGCTTGACCATGACTGAGGGGTTGCTAGCTGAGTGGCGTGCCAAACCGGGTGATGCATTCCGGTTGGGCGACGTTTTATACGTTGTCGAAACTGAGAAAATTGCTAACGAAATTGAGGCCGATCAAGACGGTGTCCTTGCCCAAATCTATGTTAACGAGGGCGAGACAGTACCCGTTGGCACGCCGATCGCTGCACTCGAGGGCGACATTCCCGTTAAACTTGGATTGCAATCAGCCGGGCAGAATGTGAACGATAGAGAACAACAAAAACCTCAGGTTCAGGCATCTCAAGCAATGGGTTCTATTCAGCCGCGCGATGGCATCCAGCGTATTGTAGCGACGCCTCTTGCCCGCCGCCTGGCACGTAGTTCCGAGGTTGATCTATCGCATATTACCGGAAGTGGTCCACGTGGGCGCATAAAGGCAGCTGATGTTGAAGCGGCGCTAGGTCAGACAACCCAAGCGCTAGCCGTGAGGCCGCCTTCATTCCAACCGGCTACATCTTCGGCAGGTAGTTTTCGTGAGATCGTGCCGGATGCGGCGCGCCTTGCAACCGCCCGTCGTGTGCTGGCCGCCAAACGCGACATCCCACACTTCTACCTAAGCCATGAAGCGGAAACTTCCGCCCTGATATCTCTACGGAAGTCTCTGAATAACGACGTGGTGCGGACGAGGATATCTATCACGCATTTATTGATAAAAGCTCTGGGTCTTGCGCTGGCTGAAATGCCAGAGGCCAATCAAATCTGGCTGAATGATAAGATCATTGCATATGATCAAGCCGATGTCGGAATGGTGACTGACACGCCACTTGGCTTGCGTATTCCAATGATCCGTAACGCAGGCGCTAGACCCATGGATCAGATCTCGGCCACGGCAACCGATTTAGCTGAGCGAGCCCGTAACGATACACTCACGGCAGATGATGTCGGCGGTGGTGCGGTTAGCATTTCAAACATTGGGCGGCTTGGCCCCAGTGGATTAACGCCAATCATCAATCCGCCTCACTCCATGATCCTTGGCGTTGGCGCAGAGCGGCAGGTGTTTCGGCCAGATGAGTTGGGCCAACCGAAGCTGAGCCGGGAGCTGACACTCACGCTCGCCTGCGATCACCGTATTCACGATGGCGCGCTGGCTGCTCGTTTTCTCAATCACTTGGTGTCAATTATCGAAACACCGCTGAGCTTGTTGCGTGACGCGCGGCCGGAATTTTAAGTCTAGTTACTATTTATTTCTGAATGAGAGGACCGGGTTCAAATGGAGTTCCGCTTAAGCGACGAACAACAGATGGTCGTCGAGACCGCCAGAAAGATCGGCAATGATTTTGGTCCTGATTATTGGCGGGCAAAGGACGCAAAAAAAGAATATCCGGCCGAATGTTGGCAGGCGATTTGTGACGCCGGTCTAGCGGGTGCGACGTTGCCGGTGGAATACGGTGGTGGCGGTCTGGGCATGCTGGATGTGGCATTGATCGTTGAAGAACTTTGTGCAGGCGGTGCTGGCTCCACACTCGCTCAGGTGTTTATGCTCAACCCAATTTTTGGTGGGGTCGCCATTTCAAAGTACGGCACCAAAACCATGCGGGAGGAATGGCTCCCCAAGCTGTGTAGCGGTGAAATGTCATTTTGCATGGCGCTGACGGAACCCGATGCTGGATCGAACTCTCTCGAAATACAAACAACCGCCAAAGCGGATGGCAACGGCTGGATTGTCAACGGAACCAAGATTTGGATCACCGGCGTTCCTCAATCACAGAAAATGCTTGTCGTCGCGCGCACTACCCCGGTCGCAGACGCGCCCAAGCGCACCAAAGGCATTTCCCTTTTCATGATTGACACGGATCGCGATGGAATCTCCCACACCGCGATCGAGAAAACCGGCACGAATACGCTGACATCCTCTTCCATCTTTTTCGATGACGTGAGAATTGAAGGCAACGAGTTGATCGGCGAGGTTGACGAAGGTTGGGGTCACCTTCTTGACGTTTTAAATACAGAGCGGATAGTGACAACTGCCGGGCTGGTGGGGACGGGACGTCTCGCCATTCGATTGGCGGTTGAATACGCTAATGAGCGAAAGGTATTCGGCGGCAAACCGATATCCAGTTACCAGGGTATTCAGTTTCCGCTGGCGCAAGCGTGGGCAGAGTTGGAAGCAGCAAAAACGCTAAATTTCAAAGCCGCGTGGTTGTTCGACAATGGCCAATCGTTTGGGTCCGAAAGCAATGCTGCAAAGTTGATAGCATCGCAGGCGGCCTTCAAGGCCACAGATCAGGCCATGCAGACAATGGGCGGCATGGGTTATTCTAAGGAGATGCATGTTGAAAGGCTGTGGCGAGACGTCAAGCTCTTTCGGTTTGCACCTGTGTCGGAAGAAATGATTCTAAATTACATCGCGATGGCGAACTTGGGCATGCCGCGCTCCTATTAATCGCCGGCCCCAGAGAGGAGACGCTCGTGCAAAACCTATCATGCATGCTTGAATTTCATCGGCGGATCCGGCCTGACGCCGAGGCGATCGTCTATGACGGCCAGCGCATTTCTTATTCGAATTTATACGACCGCGTACTCAAGCTCGCTGACTGGCTCGATAAACAAGGTATCGGACCAGATAGCATCGTCGCGCTAATGATGAAAAACAGCCCGGCATTCTTCGAGATAAAATTTGCGCTTAGCCATTTGGGTGCGGTGTCGCTGCCTCTCAACTTCCGCCTTGCTAGTGATGAGATACAATATATTACCGAGCATGCTGGTGCTTGCCTCCTCTTCGCTGATGAAGAATTGATCGAGACAACCAGTGATTTGACGATCCCGGTGATCGTTATGGATGAGGCCAAACAGGGCGATACACGCCATCTTTCACGTGAAAGTGTCGGGGCGGATGATAGAAAAATTTCAGTGCACCCGCGCGCCCCCAATGATCTTTTCCGGTTGATGTACACCTCCGGTACAACGGACCGGCCGAAAGGCGTCACACACTCCTACGAAAATCTTTATTGGAAGACTATTGATCACACGATCGCACTTCAGCTTTCCGCGAAAGACCGACTGGCTGTTGTTGGGCCGCTCTATCATGTTGGCGGTTTTGATTTGCCCGGCATCGGAGTGTTGTGGTTGGGGGGAACAATCGTCCTGATGCGAGACTTTGACCCTGAGCAGGTCTTGAATACAATCGCGCGAGAAAAGATTACGGGGATATGGCTGGCACCTGTCATGACCAATGCAATCCTGGCGCTGGATACCGTCAAGCAG
>Ga0209345_10004762_pt1 | contig 12937 bp, 13 predicted proteins | sample Cruoilmetagenom7_FD_187294 | JGI IMG/M metagenome (GOLD analysis project Ga0209345, IMG submission 187294) | Oil polluted marine microbial communities from Coal Oil Point, Santa Barbara, California, USA - Sample 7 (SPAdes) (version 2) | ecosystem: Environmental > Aquatic > Marine > Oil seeps ...
CAAAATAAAATTACTCTACCCTGCCAGGTATTCCTTTAATGCTTCTGTCAATGGGGGCAGAATGGCATGCATATCTCCAACCAACCCAAAACGGGCAAAGTTGAAAATCGGCGCATCCGGATCCTTGTTGATGGCCACAATCACTTTACTGCTGCGCATACCGGCAAGATGCTGGATCGCTCCCGAGACACCGCAGGCAAAATACAGATCGGGAGAGACAACCTTGCCGGTTTGGCCGACCTGATGTTCATACTCGATGTATTTGGCATCTACCGCAGCCCGGCTGGCGCCAACTGCTGCGCATACCGGCAAGATGCTGGATTGCTCCCGAGACACCGCAGGCAAAATACAGATCGGGAGAGACAACCTTGCCGGTTTGGCCGACCTGATGTTCATACTCGATGTATTTGGCATCTACCGCAGCCCGGCTGGCGCCAACTGCTGCGCCAAGCACTTCTGCAAGTCCTTGCACCAGGGCAAATCCCTGTTCAGCTTTCCAGATTTCAGCAGCTTCTTCATCCAGATCACCTGGTGGTTCCAGGGCTGGGTTAAGCGCTACACCGCGGCCGCCAGAGACGATCACGCTGGCGTCGCTTAAACTTACTCCACCGCCTTTTTCTTGGTGGGAGGCAATTGAAGTTGCCACCCCAGCCCCATCAAGACCCACATCCAGGGCTGTCACTGAGCCGGAGCGGGATGGATCAGGTTCCGGTTTATCAAATGCTCTTGTCCGCAGAGTAACAATCTGGGGAGTTGTGACGCAAGTAAGTTTGGCAAGCAGCTTTCCTCCATAGATGGGACGGGTGGCACTTATCTCACCTCCAGCCCAATCCAGGCCAATCACATCCACCATCACGCCGGTATCGAGGTCCACTGCAGCCATGCCGGCCAGGGTTCTGCCCCGTGATGTGGTCGGGAAGATCACCAGATCCGGTTGATATTCTTGGACCGCCTGGGCAACCATATCTGCCAGGGGTTCGGGTCGGAAATCTTTCAGGATCGGGCTGTCAGCCAGGAGGACCTGATCTGCCCCATACTGAAACGCGGTATCAGCCAGTTCATTAACACCTTCTCCCAGGACCAGGGCTGCGTTTTCTCCGCCCAAATCCTTTGCAATCACCGCTGCCAGTCCAAGACCTTCCCAGGAGGAAGGCTGGGCTTTTCCGTGAAAATGATCTATATAGGCAAGTATTTTTTTTGTCATTAGAGCACCTTCTCGGCGATAAGTTTCTCAACCAGGGATTTGGCTTTCTCTTCCGGTGTCCCACCTTCAATGATCTCGGTCACAATTTCCTTCTGAACCGGTTCAGTAACTTCGGGCCAGGCAATCGAGGAAGATGGCATTTCTATCCCCAGATCGGCCAAGGACCAAATGGGGAATTCCGCCTTGGAGGCTTTCCGGATTCCCATAAATGACGGGTAGCGCGGTTCGCCATAATCTTTGGTGACGCTTACTACAGCTGGTAGGGAGCTGTCAACTACCTGCCCGGCCTCTTCCATTGAGCGCAGGACCTGAACTTTTCCATCATCAGGATTTACGGATTCAAACTTCGATACCAGGGTGAGGGAGGGCATTTTGAGCAGTCTGGCTGTCTGGACAGGAAGCAGACCGGTGTCTGTATCCACGGATTGCTGCCCGAATAAGACCAGATCGGCTTCGCCGATCTTCTGGATCGCTGCTGCCAGGACTTTGGAGGCAGCCACATTGTCGGCTCCTTTCAATGCCGGATCAGAAACCATCACGGCGCTATCTGCGCCCATCGCCAGGGCATGTTTGATGGCTTCGGTTTCCCCTTCCTTGCCGAGACAGAGAGCGATAACTTCTCCTCCCTGGTCTGCAGCCAGGTTCAGGGCGGCTTCCACAGCAAATTCGTCCCATGGGTTGATAATCAGCGGCGCATCTCCCCAACTGATGGCGCCGTTATCAACAGCCATGGTGGCTGCTGTGTCTGGGACCTGCTTAACGCAGACAATTATTTTCACACTGCTACCCTCCTTATGAATTGAAAGTTGATCATATTTTTAGACTGGATCTCAGGTCCAGGTTTGGTGGTCATAGGGCGGAAGTTCGCGGCGGATCTTTTTATCCCGTCGCTTATCCAGAGCGTAATCGGCCTGTATGAGGGATTGGATTTCATTGCTGCCCTCATAGATCATGGCTCCTTTGGCATTGCGCATAAAACGCTCGACAGGATATTCATCACTGAATCCATAGGCGCCGTGGATCTGGACTGCCTCGGCAGCGGCCCGGAATGATGCATCCGTGGCATACCATTTGGCGGCTGATGTTTCGCGGGTGTTGCGGACCCCCTGGTTCTTTAACCATCCGGCTTTGAGATATAACAGGCGGGCGGCCTGGTAATCGAGAGACATGCGGGCGATCTTGGCCTGTATAAGCTGGAAATCGCTGATCTTTCCACCAAAGGCATCCCGTTCTTCGGCATAGGATTTACTGGCTTCGAGGGCTGCCCGGATCAATCCGGTAGCGCCGGCTGCTACTGTATAACGCCCGCTGTCAAAGGCGGACATAGTTACTTTGAATCCTTCCCCTTCTTCCCCCAGCAGGTTTTCAGCTGGCACCCGGACATCCTGGAAATTTATCCAGCCTGTTGATCCAGCTCGGACACCGAGTTTTCCGTGAATATCACCCCGTGTGATCCCCGGAGATCCCAGATCTACCAGGAAAGTTGATAGTCCTTGATAGGCTTGATCGGTCTTTTGATCTGTCCGCACTGTGACAACTGCAAAGTTGGCCGCTGTAGCCAAAGAGATCCACATCTTCTCTCCATTGAGGATGTAGTCTCTACCGTCCTTTTTTGCTGTAGCCTGAATGTGGGCAAAATCCGAGCCTGCTCCAGGCTCAGTGAAGGCACCGCAGCCGATCTTTTCCCCCTTGGCCAGAGGTACTAAATATTTCTCTTTTTGTTCTTCGGACCCCCATTGCAGCAGCGATAAACATGTCAAACCGTTATGGACAGAGATCACCACTCGCAAGGAAGTGTCAATAAACTCAAGCTCTTCGCTAACTAATCCCAGAGAGATGTAGTCCATTCCCTGGCCGCCATATTTTACAGGGATGGTGATGCCCAGGATTCCCAATTCAGCCATTCTGGGAATGATAAATGGTGCCATACCACCAACCCGATCCTGTTCTTGAATAGTTGGTTGGACTTCCTTGGCCGCATAATCCCGGACCATCCGCTGCACCATTTGATGCTCTTTTGACAATCCAAAATCCAATTTGGCTCCTTTTATTATTGAAAATTATGGGAGTTAAATGATTATACCTTTTTCCCCGACTCCTGCCCCTGCGGTTTCAATTCAGAAGTAAATACAATATAATCTCAGGTATGAATGATCGCCTGAAAATCGCTCTTCGGTTTGTTTTGCTGATCCTGATCGGCTCATCGATCGGTTTTTCTCCGTCTGCTATTAGTGTAACCGAAAATACGCGGAAGTTGAGGCTTGCCTTTGCAGCAGAGGATTATTCTTCCGGGGCCGAAATCCTGATCGACCTGGCTGAAGAAAATCCCTGGTGGACTTCACTTTGGGAAAGCGCTGGCAATGCAGCCTTTCTTGGAGGAGACTATTCAACGGCAATAACCGCATATGAAAATGCCACCCTGAAAAATGAACTGTCTCAAGGTGGTCAGATAAAACTCGGGCAAGCTTATCTGCAGCTTGGGGATCAGGAAATGGCAATTGAAACCTGGCAGATCCTGGAAGAATCCTCCCTGGCTCTGAAGGAATTAGCATTGTTTTTTGAAGGGATTGGCGAAATCACCCGGGCAATCGAAGTCTGGCATCAATATCTGACCCAATCAGAAGATGGAAACACACCAGAACTGATCTACCATTTCGGATTATTGATCGCAGCGGATACTCCTCCAAAATCTCTCCCGTACCTTGATCAGGTGAGAGAGGAATTCCCCGAGGCTGCGGGTATCGCTACAGCTATCAGAGGCACAATATCTGAGGAACCGGCCTACCAATATGCTACTGCCGGACAGGCCCTGGCAGCGATCAATCAATGGAACCTGGCAGCCTATGCCTTTGATAGAGCGACTGCTCTGCGCCAGGATTACCAGGAAGCCTGGCTGTATCTGGGTGAAGCTCTTCAACATCTGGATCAGCCCTGGGACGATATTCTGGATGTCCTCGAGACAGGATTGGCCCTGGATGAGGACTCTCCCCTGGCAAATCTCTTTCTGGGATTGTATTGGCAGCGTCAGGGTTCGCATCAAACAGCCCTGGATTATTTCCAGGTAGTACGAGATATTTGGCCCACAAATGCTGATGTCTGGGTAGAAACCGGGAAATCTTTAGCCGTTCTGGGCGAACTGAACGCAGCTCTTGAGAAATACCAGGAAGCCGTAGAGCTTGCCCCCCTAAATAGTGAGTACTACAATCAGCTGGCTGAATTCTGTATTCTCTATGACTATCAGGTCAAAGAGATTGGCCTACCTGCGAGTCGGATTGCAGTCCAGCTCAAACCCGCTGATGAGGTTAGCCTAGACGTTCTGGGGCAGGTGCTTCTGATGCTGGATGATAATCTGAATGCAGTGAAGTTTTTCCAAATGGCCCTGGAATCCAATCCGGCCTATGCGCCAGCTCATTTTCACCTTGGAATTTATTATTCAGCAATCGAAGATGTCGAACGAACGGTTTATCATTTGCAGAAGACGTTGAATTATACTGAGAATCCAGCCCTGTTCGATCAAGCTGAACGTTTATTAGCTAATTATCAATAGATAAAGTATGGAGACTTTATGAAAAATAGGTCCTGGTTGTTATTTTTTTTCTCCTTTTTGGTATTGACTTCCCTGGCATGCAGTATCTCCCAGGTTTCCAGGATATTCGGAGAGTACCCTACCGGTGCGGGGGATTTGCTGTTTCAGGATGGTTTTTCTGACCCTTCCAGCGGTTGGGACCAGGTCAGGACCCAGGAAGGCCTGACTGATTATGAAAATGATAGATACCGGATCCTGGTAAATTCCAAGAATGCGGATTATTGGTCTAACCCCGGCCTTTATTTCATGAATGTTCAGGTTGAATTTGATGCAGGTAAGAATAGTGGGCCGGATGATAATGATTATGGTGTGTTGTGCCGCTACCAGAATACTGAAAACTTCTATTTTTTGATCATCAGCAGCGACGGTTATTATGGAATTGGAATTGTAGAAGGCGGAGAACAAAGATTGCTTTATCCACCCCAGATGTATCAATCGGATTTCATTCATACTGGTTTAAGCGCCAATCATATCCGGGTGATCTGCGATGGTCCCCGCCTGGCACTGATCGTCAATGGTGAATTTATCGCTGAAGCCTATGATAGCACTTTCATTGATGGAGATATCGGCCTTATTGTAGGTTCTTTTGATATCCCCGGGGTGGATATTTGGTTTGATAATTTAATGGTGACAAATCCCTGAGGTTGTTTTAGGTCTCGCATGGTTTCCAAAAATGAAAATATACCTTGATATGATCGGCTGCCGTTTGAATCAAAGTGAGATCGAGATTCTTGCGAGGCAGTTTACAGCGGCTGGACACAGCCTAGTTGCAGACCCGGCTGAAGCGGATCTGGCTGTGGTTAACACTTGCACGGTGACATCGGCCGCCGCGGCCGACTCGCGTAAAATTATCCGCCGCATATCGCGCAGTGGGGTAAAGGATATTATTTCAACTGGCTGTTGGAGCGAACTTTACCCCGGGCAAGCTCTTGACCTACCTGGAGTTACCAGGGTGGTTTCGAATGCGGAAAAAGGCCAGCTGGTCTCGGATTTGCTTGATTTGGATCCTGTGGAATATAACCAGGAGCCGCTCCAGCGTGTGAAAATTCCCGGCAGCCGCCAGCGTACTCGTGCTTTCATCAAGGCCCAGGACGGATGCCGCCATCACTGCACTTTTTGCATAACAACAGTAGCCCGGGGAGATTCCCGGAGTGAGACTCCTGAAACTGTGATTAGGGAAATAAATGCCGCCGTCCAGGCTGGTATTAAGGAAGTTGTTCTTACCGGTGTTCAGCTGGGATCGTGGGGACAGGATCTCGATCCAGCCTGGGAACTGCAAGACCTGGTAAGGCAGGTATTGAAAGATACTGACCTTCCCCGACTGCGGTTGTCCTCTATAGAACCCTGGGATGTTCAACCTGCGCTGATCGAGCTTCTGCAGGATGGGCGTGTCGCCCGTCATCTGCATCTCCCGCTCCAGTCCGGCTCAGCTGCCACTTTGAGGCGAATGGCCCGGGCGATCAACCCGGAGAGATACGCCTTGTTGGTGGAGAATATTCGCTCTGTAGTGCCTGATATTGCCCTTACAACAGATATTCTGGTGGGCTTTCCAGGCGAAACTGAGGACGAATTCAAAGAGAGCTCCGATTTTATCACCCAGATGGATTTCGCTGCCGGGCATGTATTCAGTTATTCTGCCCGGGAAGGTACCCCCGCGGCTGATTACCCGGATCAGATCCCGCATCCTGTCAGGAAGAATCGCAGCGCTGAGATCAGAGAACTTCTGAATGGCTCGGGAGAAACCTACCGCCGTATTTTTTTGGGCTCGGAATTAGTAGTTCTCTGGGAACAAGTAGATGGAATCACTCAGAGAGCTGTTGGATTAACAGATAATTATCTTCGTGTTGAAACCCATGCTACCCAGGAAGTATGGAACACTTTCTCAAGGACGAAAATCACAGAACTGACAAAAGAGGGGGTCCTGGGGGAGATCCTGGATCCAAAATAGGAGGTTATCGTGACTGATTGTTTATTCTGCAAGATCATCAAGAAGGAAATTCCGAGTGAGATCCTTTTTCAGGATGAAACGATCACAGTATTTAAGGATATCAATCCCGCTGCCCCGGTACACTTGCTGGTAATCCCAAATAAGCATATTTCTTCAGTGCAGGAAATGGATGCAAGCGATGAAATCATCCTGGGAAACTTATTCACCGGCGCAAAAGCTGCCGCTGAAAAAATGGGTATAGCTGAGACTGGCTACCGCCTGATCATCAATAATGGCCCGGACGCTCACCAGGAAATTAACCATATCCACATGCACCTGCTTGGCGGGGGAAAAATGAAGCATCCCATGGGCTAAAGGGTTGAAAAGGGTATAATTAATATATGAGTATAAAAAAACAATTACGAGATGCATTAACAGAGGCATTAAAAGCAGGTGATACCCAGCGTAAAACTACACTGCGGATGGCCCTGGCCTCGATCAAGAACGCTGAAGTGGAAGCCAGGGAAGAGCTGGAAGAAGATCTGGTCCTGAATTTGCTTCAAAAAGAAGTCAAAGCTCGCCAGGAAACCATCGTGGGTGCCAAAAAGGCGCAGCGCCCTGATTTGATTGAAAAAGCGGAACAAGAGATCAAGATCCTCAATGAGTTCCTTCCCCAGCAATTAAGCGCTGAAGAATTAAGAGTTCTGGTCCAGGAAGCCGTTCAGGAATCCGGCGCCAGCTCGATGGCTGAAATAGGTAAAGTAATGGGCGCCTTAATGCCAAAGATTCGCGGTAAGGCGGATGGAAAACAAGCCAACCAAATAGTCCGGGAATTATTGGGAGCTGAGTAGATCCAGCTTCCTGGAAGTAAAGCTGTTTTAATGCAGGAGAAAAGTGTAATTACCTGCGCTAATTTATGAAAGATAAAACTCTAAAACCATCCTTGATCAGAGTGTTAGTGTTAACTCTGGTTTTAATACTGTGTATGGGCGGTATCTGGTGGCTGATCAACTGGTCACTGACTGGCGCCCTCTCTACTGTGCTGGTATCAGAAGGCAGCGTCGCATCCCAGGATGTGATGTCACCCTATGCAGTGACGTATCAGAGCCAGGTGTTGACAGAAGCATTACAACAGGAAGTGGCTCAGGGTGTAGACCCGATCTATACCCGACAGGATTCTTCGATTGCCCGCCAGCAGCTCAACCACCTCAAGGTTGCCCTCACGTTCATTGATGCGGTCAGAAATGACCAATTTGCCACCCAGGAACAGAAATTCACTGATTTGGCTGCCCTGGATGGCATATATATCTCCCAGAATACTGCTGAACAGATCCTTGAACTTAGTGATGTGCGCTGGCAAACGGTGAGACAGGAATCTGTGGTTATCCTGGAGCAGGTGATGCGCACAGCCATCCGGGAAGTGGATCTGGAAGAGGCCCGTCAGCAGCTTCCCTCATTGGTCAGTTTGTCTCTGTCAGAAGACCAGGTCAATCTAGTTGTTGAATTGGCTTCCGCATTTGTGGCACCAAACAGTGTCTACAGTGAAGAAGCAACTGAAGCAGCCCGGCAGGAAGCGATCCAGGGCATTTCACCGGTTACACGGTCAATAGTGGCTGGAGAAACCATTATCCGGCGGGGTGAGATCGTAAAGGCAGAGGATATTGAGACATTGCAAGAGGTCGGTCTATTAACCACTTTCTCCGGGTGGCAGAACCAAGCCGGTACCCTGGCCGCAGTGGTCTTGTGCGCTGTCCTGATCATTCTGTATTTCCTTTCGCATTCCTATATATTGAGAAATACGAAAAAACTGATCGTCCTGCTGGTCCTGTTCCTGGTCTTTCTTGGCCTATCCCGTTATGTCTCACCGGGTCATTTGGTGATCCCTTATTTATTCCCCATGGCGGCCTATTCACTGTTAGTAGCTGCTCTGATTGACCGCCGGACAGCCCTATTTACCACCATTCCCCTTGCAATCCTGGCTGCTTATGGCATGCCGCATGCCCTGGATCTAACCCTGTACTACAGCATGGGTGGATTGATGGGACTGCTGATCCTGAGGCGCCCTCAGCGGCTTTCTGCTTATGTCTCTGTTGCTGGCATTATTGCTGTAACCGGTGCTGTGATCCTGGTTGCTTACCGGATCATCGATCCTGCGACAGATGTTACTGGTCTGGCTACCTTGATTGCCGCTTCAATTTTTTACGGTGTTGTCTCAGCTGTCTTAACCATCCTGTTGGAATTTGCCCTGGCCCCGCTGCTGGATTTGACAACAACATTGCAGCTGGTCGAGTTATCACGCCCAGATCACCCCCTGCTGCAGCGTTTGCTGCGGGAAATCCCTGGCACTTATCAGCATACTCTTCAGGTTGCTAATCTGGCCGAACAGGCAGCAGAGCGCATTCAAGCTAACAGTATGTTGGCCAGGGTGGGCGCTTTATACCATGATATCGGCAAGATGAAAAATCCCCAGTTCTATATTGAAAACCAGGGTCCGAATCAATTAAACACCCATGATGACATGGCCCCGGAAGATAGCGCCGAGATCATTATCGACCATGTTCATTATGGGCTTGAAATGGCGAAAAAATATCGCCTTCCCAGCCGCATCCGGGAATTCATTCCAGAACATCACGGCACATTAATCACCCGCTACCAATATGGCAAAGCGCTGGAAATTGCGAATGGGGATGAAAGCCAGATCGACAAATCCAAATTCCGCTACCCCGGTCCGCGTCCTCAATCAGTGGAAACTGCCCTGGTGATGTTGGCAGACGGATGTGAGGCTTATGTGCGATCTCAGGACCCTGAAACAGATGATGCCTTGCGGGTTTTGATCAAGGATATGGTTGATAGGCGGGTAGCCCTGGGTCAACTGAATAACACCGAACTGACCTTGAGAGATCTAAAGGTAATCATTGATTCCTTTACGACAACCTTGAAGGGTACCTATCATGCCCGGGTGGAATATCCTGACGATGAGAGGTCAGCTGATAGCAATCAAGAAATCTCAACAGATGATGCTACCCTCGTTGAATTGCGGGAGTGAAAAGATAGTCCGGTGATCCTCATTACAGTACAAGATAATTTCAGAGAATTAATTGCTGATCAAATACTGAAATCGGCAGCGGAGGCAGTGCTTCTTGAATGCAACCTGCCAGACTCCCCATCCTTATTGATCAGGATCACGGATGATGAAGAGTTAAAAACTTTGAATCTGCAATACCGCGGGATCGATAGAATAACGGATGTGTTATCTTTCCAGGCTGATTTTGAGGATCCGGATCTGGAGAGCAGGTATCTGGGTGATGTAGTGATCGCTTACCCCCGGGCTGAGGAACAGGCTCAAAAAAGAGGGCATTTTGTAGAAGCCGAACTACAATTATTGGTGGTCCACGGTACCCTTCATTTGCTGGGATATGACCATGGGGATAGAACTGAGAAAGAGGAAATGTGGTCGATCCAGTCCCAGATCCTGAAAAAATTGGGCCTGGACATAGAAGTCGAGGATAAATAATACTTTTGAATGAAAACGGTTTCATCCATGCCAGGTTTCAAGCTATAAAAATTGCCCTGGCAGGCATCAAATACGTTTTGATCACCCAACCGAACACCAGGATCCATGCAGCATTTACCCTGGCAGTTTTTATATTTGCGGGGATTTTAAACCTGCCGCGCCTGGAATGGATCATTTTACTGTTAACGGTTGGCATGGTCTGGATTGCAGAAATTTTCAACACGGCAGTTGAGATTGTAGTAGATTTTGTCAATCCAGACTATGATCCAAAAGCCAAAATTATCAAAGACATCAGCGCGGGAGCCGTATTGGTCAGTGTCCTGGTATCCATCCTGGTGGGTTTATTGATCTTCGGACCTCCACTCTGGCAGTGGATCATAAAATCATAACCAACACCCTTTATTTTGACTATGACAGATTTGACTGAAGAATTACGCACTTTACATCAATCCATGAAAGATTGCCGTACCTGTCTGGAGGAAGGATATGAGATCTATCCCCCGGCAGTGATATCAGGCCTGGTTTCTGCTCAATTCATGACTATTGGCCAGGCGCCCGGGATCACTGAACAGGAAGCTGGTCGTCCATTCAATGCCGGAAGCGGGAAACGATTATTTGATTGGCTGGGTCGAGCCGGGATTGAAGAAGACTGGTTCAGATCCACTCAGTATATGACCTCAGTGACCAAATGTTATCCCGGCAGACAGCCTTCTGGCAGTGGGGACCGTGTTCCAGGACGCCGGGAACAGGAGCTGTGTCGGCCTTTCCTGGATCGAGAAATTGAGATTATTGATCCCCGGGTGATCATTCCTATTGGTCGTTTAGCGATAAATCTGTTTTACCCAAAAAAGTTAAAACTTCAGGAAATTATTGGAACCCGGTTGGAAGTTTCGGGGAGGTGGGTGATTCCCTTACCCCATTCCTCTGGCGCCAGCCGATGGCACCAACTCGAGGATAATCGCCGTCTGATTGACCTGGCAATCACCTTGATCCAGGATCAGCGAGAACAGTAATTTCCCCAGTGATGTTTGAAGAGATATTTTTTCCAAGTTTTATCAGAAAGGGCGACCCGGTGTGAACTGAACCCCACTCGGGGCCGCCCTTTTATCTTATTTGCGATCTTCTTAATTAGTTGGCTTGTACGAAATTGATCCGAATCAGGTTTGAATCACAGCTGTCAAAGGTCTGGATATAGATCTTTTCTGAAAGAGGCAAATTTGCCTGATCTAATAGCTGGATCCAAATAGCATTTTCTGATGCCAGTGGGGTGTCGTGGAGGATGATTTCATATCCGCCCTCACCGTAGTTTGGCGCCATGCCGGAGAGAGTAAATCCAGTTACGTCAATTTCTCCCAGAGAACCGCCTGCTTCGATTAGGATACCTGGGACGGGAGCACCGTCTTTATCAAATACCTGGCCGCCGATACCTATCCAGGCGCAGGCCGCATCTGGATGATGGGCGTTTACCTCATAACTGGGTGAACCGTCTTGAAGTTTAAAGGTTGTCCCGCTTTCTATATCCGCCGTTGGGACGGGAGTGTCCGTCGGTTGAGGTGTGTCGGTCGGTATTGGCGTATCTGTCGGTATTGGCGTTGGCGAATTTGTTGGGGTCCAGGTTGGAGGAAGTACGCCTTTCGGGGTTGGAGTAGGTGTATTGGTCAGAACCAGAGCTGGCAAAGTAGTTGGCGGCAGCGGGTTTATCATCGTTTGGGGGTTGATGTAGATGATGGCGAAAACCAGGCCTACTACAATGGTAGCAGTCACCAGGATACCGGAAAGCATATTTAATAAACACCCTCCTGTGTTTCTTTTTTTACGGGGTTTTTTGGGGGCTGGTTCCTCGTCCAGTTCAGGATCGTCCAGCAAGTCTTCAAAAGAATCTTCAAAAGGGTCAGACATAAATTTACTCCCGGGAGCAACTTATGATGGCAGGGTTATCTCTATTGTACTCAGTTTCCAACGTCTTTCAAACCACTCATCCAGAGCGATTTCTTTCAGCAGTTGGCGAATGGCAGGATCAAGGGCGCGGTTTGGCTCTTTGTCAAGAACTTTGATGATATGATACCCGATTTCTGTTTCTATAATATCACTAGTTTCTCCAACTTCGAGACTAAAAAGGATTGGATCCAGGTCGGGGATGACTAAAAATCCCTCAGGAAACCATCCCAGATCTCCTCTGGTTTGCGGATCATGAGTGCTGGCAAGCTGAGAAAAATCTTTACCTTCGTTCAAGGTTTCCAGAGTGATCTCTGCAGCTGCCAGATCGTAAAAGAGCATTTGTTGGGCATGGATCTGTTCTATTTCCAGGGGCACATCGTTAACGATCTCGTCTCTCATCCAGGCGGCTTCCAAAGAACGCTCTAAATAAACCCTGAAGCTCTCCTCGGTGAAACCGTTGGCTGCCAGCCAATCTATCAGGGGTTGCTCGTCAGTATCGAGGTTAGCAATCCGGCTGTCGAGTTCAACCTCGGATATCTGAAAACCTTCCGAGGAAGCTGCTTGAGCCAGAAGAGTCATATTGATCAGATCATTGATCACAATAGTGTGGTCTTCTGGGGTCAGCTCACGATTTACTGCCGCTTTATACCGGGCTAATTCCTCCTGGAACTCTGACATGGTGATCAAATCGCCATTCACTATTGCGGCTGTTGGAATGGGAGTTGGTGAGGGGGGAAATGGCGTTCTGGTTGGCAAAACAGGGGTAGC
>Ga0209345_10004763_pt1 | contig 12935 bp, 12 predicted proteins | sample Cruoilmetagenom7_FD_187294 | JGI IMG/M metagenome (GOLD analysis project Ga0209345, IMG submission 187294) | Oil polluted marine microbial communities from Coal Oil Point, Santa Barbara, California, USA - Sample 7 (SPAdes) (version 2) | ecosystem: Environmental > Aquatic > Marine > Oil seeps ...
CGATTGCCATATCAACCTCTGGGCAAAGTCCTGCCCTGGCAAAAAAAATAAGAAAAGATATTGCAAAGAAGTTCGGAAAAGAATACAAGACTTATCTTGTCTTGTTAGGATATTTACGTCAGGAAATCTTAAAATTAGGCCTTCCTCAGGAAGAAAACAGCAAGATTTTCAAAAGAATTGTTGATTCAGAAATTTATGAAGCCTTGAGTATCGAAGACTGGAAACAGATTGAAATTACTTTCCATGAAATCCTGCCACAAGAATTAGACTCCGGAAATTTAATAAAAGCATTCAATCAGGACTGATAAATATCATGGTTTTTTTGTTTAATTTAGCTCTATCCCTGGAGTTGCTTGCCACAGGAGGATTCATAGTTTTCATTATTAAACAGCAGAAATGGGTATTTCAATACTCTTATAATATCTTGATAATGGGATTCATTTGTCATTCCATCTCAATTGGTTGTCAATATTATGAATTAGGAACTATGCCTATTCTCGAATTAAAATCCGGACTCTCCTTTTTTTCATGGAGTATAGTTGCTGTCTATATTCTTCTCCAAATAAAATTTAAACTTCGAGTCTTAGGTTCCTTTGTGGCGCCTTTTGTCACTACTTTAATGATAAGTGCATTTTTCTTTCCATGGAGAACTCAAGAGTCAATAAACCCGATTTTTAATAGCTTATGGTTAATTTTTCATGTGATTATTATATTTATTGGGGATGCCTTTTTTGCCATCGCATTTTTAACCTCTATTATGTACCTCATTCAGGAACATCATATAAAAAAGAAAATATTAGGTTTATTTTATACAAGGTTACCATCTTTAGCGACTTTGGATGCCATAAATACCTTTTCCTTGAACTGCGGTTTTCCATTATTATCAATTGGCATATTTATCGGATCCATTTATTCCCAATATGCCTTTGGCAAATATTGGCAATGGGATCCCAAAGAGGTTTGGGCCTTGATTTCCTGGTTATTTTATGCTGCGCTTATCCATCAACGAATTACTGTTGGCTGGCAAGGACGAAGAGCTGCCATTATGTCCATAATCTGCTTTTGTATCCTTATGTTCAGCTTCATTGTGGTTGGTATCTTGTTTGGCGGCTACCATAGTTTTAAGAGCCTGGGAGCCTAAAACTATCCATGACAACTATTTTAAATATAGGAATGAATCATGAAACCGCGCCAGTGGAAATCAGGGAGTGCCTCGCTGCTGAACCGAATAATAATAAAAAGGCACTGGTTTTCATGCGGGAAACAGACTGTATAAAGGAATCTATTTTTCTGTCCACCTGTAACAGGGTTGAAATACTATGCACCACTGATGATCCTTCCATGGCCAAAAAAGCCATTCTTGAACTAATGAGTAAACTCGGAAGACTTCCCATAAAAGATTTCATATCAAATCTATATACATATAATGATATGGAGGCGGTTCACCATTTTTTCAGTGTAGCTTCCAGCCTGGATTCCATGATCATCGGGGAGCCTCAAATTTTGGGGCAGATCAAAAAAGCTTATGCTGAGGCTACTATCAATAAATCTTCCGGCGTAATTCTTAATCGTTTAATGCATAGAACCTTTCATGTCGCCAAAAAGGTCAGGACAGAGACTGAAATTTGTGAATCGGCAGTTTCCATTAGTTACGCTGCGGTAGAATTGGCAAAGAAAATATTCTATACCCTTGAAGGGAAGAAAGTGTTATTTATAGGGACAGGAGAAATGGCTGAGCTGGCCGCCAGGCATCTGATGAAACAGGGGATAAGTTCAATTAGAATAGCAAACCGGACCTTTAATAATGCTTTAAAGCTGGCTGCCCTATTTGATGGCAATGCTATTTTATTTGAAGAAATTGATTCTCAACTTTCTGAGGTTGATATTGTATTAACATCCACTGCCTCTCCTCAATATATAATAACTTATGAACAGGTAAAAAAAAATATACGAAAAAGACGAAATAGTCCCCTCTTCTTTATAGACATTGCAGTTCCAAGAAATGTTCAGCCTGAAGTTAATAACCTGGAGAACATTTATGTATATGATATTGATGACCTCAAAGGAATCATCAGAACAAATATGGCCCAGCGTCAGCAGGAAGCTGTCAAGGCTGATCGGATTGTCAGTCAGGAAGTGGATAAATTTGAAAAATGGCTCAAGACTCTCAAAGTGGTGCCAACAATTATATCTCTCCGCAGAAAAGCAGATATCATAATGCAAGCAGAATTTCAAAAAAGTTATTCGGCCCTAAAAGAACTATCTCCAGCCCAGATGGAAACGATCAATATCCTTACAAAATCAATTGTAGAAAAGCTCCTGAATGATCCAATACTATATTTAAAAGATAAGGCAGATCGAAAAATCCTTGGCAATTACCTTGATATGACAAGAAATTTATTTAATCTGGATAAAGATGAGGATGAAATATGATAGATCTAAACAAGTTAATTCAAACAATAAAAAGGCATCCTGATTATAGTAAAATGGGGATGATTGCCAGCCATCTAGGTATCGTACGTGGAAATTCTCTTGATGGTCGACAAATAAGTAGCTTGGATATTTCTTTTAATAAAAATATTATTGACAATATTGTTGCTAATATAAAGGGCTTACCAGGTATATACGAAGTATTGATTGAGGCTTCTCAGGGTAATTTAAAAGTGGGTGAAGATATCATGGCAATTGTTATAGGTGGAGATACCAGATCACATGTATTTCCAGCTCTTATTGAATTAGTCAATCAGGTTAAAGACAAGGGCGCTAAAAAAAAGGAGTATTTTTAAATTATTTCCATGGGCATGGTAGACATAACAAAAAAAGAAATAATCAGACGTCGTGCAGAGGCTATTGGTACGATATCCCTTTCTCCCAATACAATCAGACTAATTAGATCCGGAGCAATCAAAAAGGGGGATCCACTCATTGTGGCTGAGATATCCGCGATAACTGCCTCAAAACAGGCACATCTTCTTATACCCCATTGCCATCAAATACCTTTAGACATGGTGAGAGTTGACTTTGAGGTGGCAGATAATTCAATTCAGGCTAAATGCATTATAAAGGCGCAGGCAAGAACCGGTGTGGAAATGGAAGCCCTTGTAGCTATTTCTATAGCTTTAAATACAATTTGGGATATGGTAAAATATCTTGAAAAAGATTTACATGGTCAATATCCCAGAACCAAGATTACAGATATTATGGTCATTAAGAAAGAGAAATACATACCGAAACAGCCCTAAATATTGATTAATCGAGTAAAAAGTCGATTTGCAACTTTTTACTCAGCAGGGAATGGATCTCCCTCCACCACCATTTTAAGGGCACCTTGAAAAATTGCCTTTTCGCCTTGCTCTTGATGCTCCTTGCTCACCGAAAAAAAACTCAATTTATAACCTTCCGAGGTATAGGTGCAAGGAAGGATGAAATTGGGCAGATAAGCACAGACTTCAAAATAAGATCCTTTGCAAAGGTCTCTACGAGTCTATCAAATATTATTTCCAGGACTAGCTAATAAAAAGGAGAATGCTATGAAAAAAATCAGTTTAATTTTGATTGTAGTTTTCATTTTTTGTTCGATTTACCATGTTAGCTGGGCTAATAAGGGTTATATTACTGATTCATTTAAAATCACTCTTAGGACAGGGCCAAGTATTGAAAATAAAGTAATTATGATGATGCAATCTGGCAGCCCTTTGGAAGTATTGGATAGCCAGGATGATTGGACTTATGTTCGTGTCTTAAGAAATCTTCAAGACAAAAAAATAGAAGGATGGGTTTTAAGTCGATTTCTTATTACACGGATGCCATGGGAAAAGCAGGTCAAAATTTTAACCAAAAAAAATGCTATTATCAATAAACGATTAAACAAAATAGAAAATGGATTAAATGAGGCAAAAAAGACAAAAGAAACACTCTCCAATGAAAACAAGAGCCAATCGCAGAGTCTTATAGAACTAAAAACCAACTATCTTGATTTAAAACGCAGTTCATCCGAATATCTAAATTTGAAAAAAAAGTATCAAACAATTCACTCAAATCTTATAAAAACAAAAAAGAAATTAGAAACGCTTACCCTGGATCATAAGAGGGTTGTTTCAATCCATAAGAATAAATGGTTTTTAGAAGGGGCATTGGTTTTGTTTTGCGGCCTGATATTTGGACTTTTCATGGGGCGCCAAAACAAAAAACGTAACTCTCTTTATTAATCAATTGTTTTGTTGGCCAGCGTACCTGTTGCTGGCTGACCACTAGCTCTTTAATGAGCCTGTTGATTGAGTTGCAATCTTTCAATAGCCCTGAACATCAATAGCTGCGCTGCTCATTGAAAATGACTATAGTTTATAACCTTCCGAGGTATATAAAAAAACGTTACTCCGGTGAAAGCCTGCGTTCAGGTGATCTGAAACCATTTAAAAAGACTGGATCGGAGTCTTAGCTTACCTCCCACTTTCCAAGGAAATGAGGGGAAACAATAAAACTTTTGTAACTATTCTGCTAATATCCACAGCAACAGGCATAATCTGGTTAAACCTGTTGCGTGTCTAAAATCAGCATCCTTGAAATAACTGAATAGTTACAAACTTTCTTTCATTTTTTGTTATGCCTGCCAGGGCATGGGAGTTTATGGAAGCTATAACAAGTAAGGAATTATGGATTTTGAACTAAATATGAAGCAGGCAGTCATACGTAGAACTGCCAGAAAATATGCTGAAAAAAGGCTCACTGCTGCAGCGGTTGAGATGGACAGAACAGGCACCTTTCCCTTGAACATTGCCGAGGAAATGGGGAAACTCAATTATTTTGGTCTGGAAATTCCAACTAAATACCAAGGTGCTGGTTTAGATCCATTGAGCTATGCCATCGTAGTTGAAGAGGTCTCACGTGTAAATTCGGCTATGGGGCTATGTATTGCTGTACACAATGGTGTATCGGCTGCACCTATTTATCAATATGGAAATAAGGACCAGCATCAGGAATTTCTGGTTCCAATGGCAACAGGAATAAAAATAGGAACCTTCTGCTTAACAGAACCTAACGCCGGATCAGACCCATCTTCAATTGAAAGCACAGCAATTCGTGTTGGAGATGAATACATCTTAAATGGTAACAAGATGTTTGTAACCAATGGCGGAATTTCTGGAATCAATCTCATTTTTGCCAAATTACAACAGGGTAAAATGAAAGGCAGGCTTACAGCCTTTATTGTGGAATCAGACCGTCCAGGGTTAAAAAAGGGAGTTTCAGAAGATCTTATGGGTAACAGAGGAAATCCGGTCTGCCCAATTTCTTTTTATGATTGCCATATTCCTGCAATAAATAGATTAGGTAAAGAGGGTGAAGGGTTTAAGATCGCGATTGAGACCCTCCGTGGGGGTCGTATTGGTATTGCATCCCAAGCCCTTGGCATTGCTCAGGCAGCCTTTGATTTATCTCTTAAATATTCCAGGGAACGTTACCAATTTGGGAAACCGATAGCTTCATTTGGCGCGATCCAGAATTTTCTTGCTGACATGGCAACAGATATCGAAGCAGCTCGATTACTCATTTATCGAACATGCAATCTTAGAGGCAAAGGCATGGAACATTTGAAAGAGTCTGCTATGGCGAAGATGTTTGCAAGTGAAGTTGCTGTAAAAACTACAAAAATCGGAGTGCAAATACATGGTGGTTATGGTTATACTAAATCATATACAATTGAACGTCTTTACCGTGATGCCAAGATCTGTGAAATATATGAAGGCTCATCAGAAATTCAACGCATTGTAATTGCGAATAACCTAATAAATTAATATATAAGATCGAGTTTTTTTATGGGATCAAAAAATATTCTTATTTGTATTAAGCAGGTGCTGGATAGTAGAACCGTCAAATTTGACAAAGAGATGAAATCAATTATCCGCGATGGAATGGAAGGGATTATCAATCCACTTGATTGTGTAGCCCTGGAGGCCGCACTGGAAATTAAAAATAAGGAAGGAGCAAATATAACCGTCATTACCATGGGGCCTCCACAAAGTGAGACATCCCTCAGAGAAGCACTTGCCTTTGGAGCTGATAAAGCGATTCTTATATCAGATCCCGCTTTTCAAGGATCAGACACTTTGGCAACATCACGAGTATTAGCCAGTGCCATTAAAAAGCTTGATGTATTTCCTGATTTAGTGTTATGTGGCATGCAGACTACTGATAGTGAAACTGGTCATGTTGGCCCTCAACTCTCGGAAGAACTGGATCTGCCTCATGTATTTGGGGTAGAGGAGATTCATATTGAGAATAATGATTTCATCGTTAAACACCCTTCAGATGATGGTTATTTAGAAACAATAAAAGGATCATTGCCTGTAGTCTTAGCTGTTACCCATGAACTTTGTGTCATAAGAGATCTGCCTCTTGGCTCATTGGAGGCAGCATTTACGCATAATAACGTTATTCTTTGGGATGCCAAAGACTTGGGCCTGAAGGAAGACGATATCGGTTTCCAGGGCTCTGCTACCCAGGTTTTAAATCTCTATGCCCCATCACCTAAAAGAAAAGGTGAACTTATAGAAGGTAACTCGGAAATTTTGTTGGAAGCTTTCATGAAAAAGCTGGATGAGCTTAGTGTTTTGGATGAAGAAAATGAAAACCAGCAATAGATTTGGTGGAATCTGGATATTTGGAGATTATCGGAATTATTTTAGGAACCGGGTTACATTGCAACTTATTGCCAAGGCTAAAGAGCTTGCGCAAAAGCTTAATACTCAGGTAGCTGTAATTATACTTGGTGATCAGGTTCATCAATATGTAATGGAATACATAGCGCATGGAGCTGATATAGTCATTGCGGGGGAACACCCCTACCTTAAAGACTATCATGTGGAGGCTCATACTTTTCTCCTGTCTCAATGGATTGAAGCGTTTCAACCTGAAATTTTTATTGCTGGTGCAACTTCTTTTGGAAGAGAATTTTTTCCAAGGCTTGCTAAAATACTTAATACAGGCTTAAGCGCGGATTGTATAGCCCTTGATATTGACCCTGAAACAAGGCTTCTTGTCCAAAAAACACCGGCTTTTGGAGGAGAATTATTAGCAGATATTATTACACCAGAAACCAGGCCTCAAATGGCCACTATTCATCCTGGTATTTTTAAGGAAATACCTCATGACTCAAAGAAAACAGGTAAGGTGATTTATCCTGAAGTAGATCTCCTTCCCCAGGATCGCCTGAAAATAATCAGACGACGGCCTCAAAAAAAATATACAACAGGCATTGAAAACGCTTCAGTTGTTATCGTGGGTGGCATAGGTTTAGGATCCAAGGCAGCGTTTGAAACTCTCTTTGACTTGGCTGGTTTACTGGATGCTGAAGTCGGGGCGACCAGGCCTGTAATACTTTCAGGATGGACAGATGAAAGTAGATTAATAGGTCAAACCGGTAAAAAAATCAGCCCCTCCATTTTAATCTCAATTGGAACATCAGGGGCATTGCAATATACTAGCGGCATCATGGGAGCGGACACAATTATTGCCATAAACCGTGATCCCAATGCTCCAATTTTTAAAATTGCTGATTTGGGGTTGGTAGGAGAAATTTCAACCTTTCTCCCTTTATTAATTGAAACTTTACGCAAACGGCTTTAGGTCACCTTAAAAAATTGCCTTTTCGCCAGATTACGGTGTCGCCGTGAAAATAAAAAATGCTCACATACCCTATGTATGCTGCTCTTTTTGATTTTCGCTCTCCTTGTCCCTAGATTAAAATTCTATTTTTTCAAGGCACCCTTTAGTGACCAAAACAGGCAATCCACCATATTTCTTCAGCTTGATTTATACCCTGAAAGGTTATAAATTAAGTTCTTTTCGGTGAGCCATGAGCATCAAGAGCAAAGCAGCTATTGATGCTCATGGCCATTGAAAAATCGTAATTCGTGGCCTTTCGAGGTCTAACTTGATTTTTTTTTCGCGAGACGATTATAATGATTAAATACAAAGAAAGTGCAGCTAGTGCTAATTTTAATTATCTTATCAATGATAAATTAATGTTTAGCTACGCGGCAGGTGAACCATTATCTGAAGATGGGTTTTTTTTTCTCGCAAAGCTCGTTGGCCATGATAAAAACAAGCCATGCATTTCTGCCAGGCTTTTTGATGATCAAGGAAAAATTCTCGTAGAAATCCAGTGTAATACAATTAAGAAAGAATATAAAAGCCGGGGATATATATGCACGCCTATCCCTAATGGTTTCCGAATTACCGATCACTTATCAAACATATTGTTTGAGGTCTGTACACATGAATTTACCAATGGATTTTTAAGCTATATTAAAACCAAATCCTTTGATGAAGATGGGGTACTGCGTATCGATACTTATGGTAACAGCATACACTTCCATAGGTGATTATAATTTGATATAATGGTACTTCTAAAAATTAGAATTTTGGTTCGAGGTCAAGGCATGCGAAAATTTTAACTGCAGGAATACATTAAGTATTTCGAGAATTAAAATTTGAGCATAACGCCGACATCGGGCCAAAAGGCAATTTTTAGAGGTGGCCATAAGACATCGGTTTTTTTTCAAGATATTCAACAGGCCTGCCAAGCGCCTGCCTGCGTGCAGCACGCACTTAGCAGGCGGGTAATCCCCCTGGCCAGGAGGTTTTTAAGAGGATAGCAATTTGTGGCCTTTCAAAGGATACCTCAATATAATTGATTGAGTATAATGAAAGATCTGTAAATTAAGGGTATTCTCGGACAGCCTCCTGGTTGTTTTTCTACCCTCTGTATAAGTCATGCATGTATTCAGTTCGAAAAATCACTAAATTCAAGATTTAAAAACCTTATTATTTCGTAACTATTCAGGGTGCCTTGAAAAAATAGAATTTTCGTCTGAGGACAAAAAGTGCAGCATACACAGGATATGTGGGCATTTTTTATTTTCGCAGCAACACCGTAATCTGGCAAAAAGGCAATTTTTCAAGGTGCCCTTCAGGTTATACCTGTTGCGTGTTTGGAATCAACATCCTTGAAATAGCTGAATAGTTACATTATGCCACCTCTAGAAATTGCCTTTTGGCCAGATGTCAGCGTTATGCTCAAATTTTAATCCTCGAAATACTTCTATGTATTCCTGCGGTTAAAATTTTTGCATGCCTTGACCTCGAACCAAAATTCTAATTTTTAGAAGTACCATTATTTCTTAATACCAAATTTTTTTATTGGGAGGTTAGAATGGATTTTAGTTTTTCACCTCAGGAAGAACAGTTCAGGCAACGAGTTATAGATTTTTTTCAGGCAAATATTGAACTCGGTAACGGGGCTAAAAAAGAATGGAGTTCCGGTATGGGATACGGCCCAAACTGTTGGGAAATCTTAAGTAAAATTGGAGAAAAGGGTTGGCTTTGCCCCACCTGGCCCAAACAATACGGGGGGCAGGAACTTTCATACATGTACCGTTATATCGTAATGGAGCAGATGCACTTTTTTCTCAATATTTATTCTACAGTTGGAGCTGGCATGGCTGGACCGGTAATTCTTAGCCATGGTAGTCAGGAACAAAAAGATCGATTTCTTCTTCCAATTGCCAACGGAGAAATAGAATTCGCATTGGGCTACTCAGAGTCCCAGGCAGGATCAGATCTGGCGGCCCTTGCTATCAAAGTTGATGATAAGGAAGATCATTTCCTGATTAACGGATCCAAGCTATTTAACACCAGAGCCCATTATGCCCAATACCACTGGCTGGGAGCAAGAACTGCGATGACAAAGCCCAAATTTAAAGGGATTTCATTATTCATCGTTGATTTGAAAACTCCTGGTATAACGATCAGTCCAATTTGGACTGTGGGCGGAACCAGAACCAATGAGATATTTTACGATAATGTCAAAGTCCCCAAAGATGCAATTGTAGGAGAAATGAATCGAGGTTTTTACTACATTCTTGAGGCCCTTGACTATGAAAGGATTTCCACTGTAGGAGGTCTTAAACGTGATTTTGATGAACTCCTGGAATATGTGAAAAAAACTGGTAAAGACAAAAATGCCCTGATTCGTCAAAAACTTGCGTGTTTGGCCACTGAAATAGAATCTGCCCGTCTTTTTGCCTTGAGAGTAGCCTGGATGCTGAATAGAGATCAAATACCAAATTATGAGGCAGCAATGCTCAAGATGCTGGTTTCTGAAATTGAGCAAAAAATGTTAAATACCAGTATGCAGATTTTTGGTGCCTATTGTCAGCTTCAAAAAGGCTCCAAGTGGTCTCAGTTAGAAGGATCATTTGAGAGATCCTATAGGGATTCTCTCGAAAACATGATAACAAGAGGCACTTCTGAAATCATGCGCAATGTCATAGCCCAAAGGGGGTTAGGATTACCCAGGGGATAGAAACGTTTATTCAAAGGAGGCTAGAGTCATGGATTTTGATTTGACTGAGTTACAAATATTACTACTTAATTCAGCAGAAAAATTTTTGGAAAAAGAAGTCAAAAATCTTATCCGGGAAATAGAAAAAAGTGATTCAGGATATTCACCTGAACTTTGGAGAAAGATGGCTGAACTAGGATGGTTGGGAATAGTTTTTCCTGAGAAATATGGCGGCATTGAGGGGGATTTTACCGACCTTGTCTTACTTGTGGAAGAAATGGGAAAGGCTCTATTTCCCGGGCCATTTGCCGCGACATTAATTTCAGGCCTTGCGATCCTTGAGTATGGAAAGGAGATCCAGAAAGATCAATTTTTGCCTGATTTGATAGCAGGAAATTCCCTGATCGCCTCTGCTCTTCTGCTCCCTGACCCAGCTATGGGTGCCATCACGATGGATGAAAAGATCGTTATCAAGGATGATCATTTTATTATTAGCGGAACCAGATTATTTGTCCCCTTTGCCCATGTAGCAGATTGGCTACTATACAGCGCTGATACTGACCAAGGACCAGTAATACTGCTGATTGACAACAAAACTCCAGGAATTACTACGACATGCATGGATTCAATAGGAGCCAACAAACCATGTGAGATAATCCTGGAAGACGTAGTTGTACCCATAAGCTCTCTTTTAGGAGAAATGGGGCAAGGAACCAGGATAGTAAATAAGCTTCAATCATGGGGAGCGCTCACAGAAAGTGCCTATATTACCGGGATGCTGGAACAAGTCGTAAAAATGACAGTGGAATATGCAAAGGAAAGAGAACAATTTGAGAAAAAAATAGGAACTTTTCAGGCTATTCAGCATAAATGTAGTGATATGATTACGGATGTTGATCAATCAAAATTATTAACATATGAAGCGGCCTGGAAATTAAGTCACAAGATGCCTGCCACTATAGATATCTCCATGGCAAAATCATGGGCAAGCGATGCCTCACGTAGAGTCTCTTTTATGGGAGTCATGCTCCATGGTGGCAATGGTGTTAGTGAAGAATATGATATGCAGCTTTATTTTCGTCGGGCCAAATCTTCTGAAGTAACCTTTGGAGATGGTGATTTCCATCGGGAGATCATTGCGCAGGAATTAGGTCTTCAGGGATGATGCAGCTTACATCCCACACCTTTTTTCGCATGCCTTGATCTTGAACAAAAATCCTCATTTATGGATGGACACTAACTACTTGTTCATGGCGCCTTTGGCGCCTGAACAAGACACTTGACCGGTCACAGTGAATATATTACCATAATTTTAGAATTACGTTAATTTTAGGTTCATCCGACTAAAGTGGCTTCCATTATAGTTTCTGACAATGTTGGATGCGCATGAAAGGCTGAAGCGAAATCATTAACAATAGCCTCAAGACGCATTCCCAAAACAGCTTCTCCAATCATTTCCATGTGGCGCAAGGGCCTATAATCCCTACCCCAAGAACCTCGGTCATACCTTGGCTCAACAATAAATTTTACCATACCCTCTGTTTTATCCAGTACCAAGGCTTTCCCGTTAGCTCTAAAAGGAAATTTTCCAATCTTGATATCGCCGTATTTTTCTAAAGCTTCCTTTTCGGTCAATCCCGCTGAAGCAATATCGGGAGAGGTATATATACACCCTGGAACTGATTTATAATCGATTTCAGAATTCATGCCGATTGCGTTTTGAACCGCGCATCTGCCTTCGGCCATTGCTTTGTGGGCCAGCATCGGTTTTCCGGTCACATCACCGATCGCATAAATATTGTTTATATTCGTTTCCATCCGTTTATTGATCGCGATGCAGCCGTTTTTTAAAGCTAAACCTGATTTTTCCAGCCCAATATTCTCGGTGCACGGGCGCCGTCCCGCGGCAATTAATACCTTGCTGGCCGCAAGTTCTTTTTCTTTATCGCCGGTATTAAAAAAGACTATTTTATCTCCTTGTTTATCCGTTTCTATTCTTTTTACTTCGGCACCCGTATGAATATCTATCCCTTCTTTTCTTAAAATTTTCTCCAACATTCGCGCAATTTTGGTATCTTCCGACGGCAACAACTGCGGAGCCCTCCCGATAACAGAGACACGGCTCCCACGGCGATCCGCAGGCTGATGCGTATAGACATAAAGCCAAAGGAAAAATACGATTTAAGCAGTCTGCGTCTTGTTCACAGCATTGGAGAACCTCTTAATCCTGAAGCTGTTGTCTGGGGAGAACAGGCGCTGGGACTGCCGATTCACGATAATTGGTGGCAGACGGAAACCGGAGGTATCATGATTGTAAATTTTGTTTCCACCGAGATACGCCCCGGTTCCATGGGACGGCCCTTGCCTGGGATCGAGGCGGCAATCATTCGTTGTTTTGATAATTCGCTGGAGATTATTAAAGAAGCAGGTGTTGAAGGTGATCTGGCGCTTAAATCCGGTTGGCCATCCATGTTTCGGGAATATCTCCACGACGAAGAACGTTACCAGAAGTGTTTTGTGGATGGCTGGTATATTACCGGCGACCTGGCAAAGCAGGACAAGAACGGTTATTACTGGTTTATCGGGCGTGCCG
>Ga0209345_10004764_pt1 | contig 12934 bp, 13 predicted proteins | sample Cruoilmetagenom7_FD_187294 | JGI IMG/M metagenome (GOLD analysis project Ga0209345, IMG submission 187294) | Oil polluted marine microbial communities from Coal Oil Point, Santa Barbara, California, USA - Sample 7 (SPAdes) (version 2) | ecosystem: Environmental > Aquatic > Marine > Oil seeps ...
CGGTTCGCCACCGGCTTGATTTGGGGCGACTTCGCCATCTTCTGCGGGGGTTGCGGATATCAAAACCGATGTTCCGCGAATGCCGATGGTGGCAATGGGGGTTTCGATGCTCATGGCATCTGGGTTCGCTTTGGCGATGCTGCCAGATACAAAACTCATGGCACCTTGCAAAACGAACATAGAGGCAGAACCATCTTCACCGCCCGGTTCATAGACCATTTCATCTATGACCATGCGTGCATCTGCATCAAGCGATAAGGTACTTTCATCGGCAAAAGTCACACCGACAATGCCATCATCGCCTGTTTCAAGGGTATCCCCTTGGAAAATATCGTCGCCTTGTTGCAACTGAACACGGGTGCCATCGACATGAACGGCATAAACGCTGCCTTCAACGGTTTCTGCCTGTCCGATGGGTTCTGAATTTGCTGTATCACCTGCTTGGGCATATTGCCCTGTGGTTTGAGAACCATCTAAAATATCAACGATATGGGCTGGGATTTTCGCGCCACCTGTTCCAACCAAATCCATTGGTTGCGGGGCATCGTAATATCCGATTAAGAAAGCTTGTTCACCAGTGGGGCTTTCCAGTGCAAGGTCAGGGCCGACACGTGTGTAGGATGCTTCTGTTAACCAAGCAATATCTTGCATATCCACGCTGGCATCATCTGAGCCGCGCAGGTCAATAATTGTGGCGTTGTCCGGTATTTTGTTTTGTCCGGATGTGTGACTAAGTACCATTCTGATATGTCCTTAATAAACAATATTCTATTGTTTACCCCTCTATTTTCAGCTTTATTTTATACTGCTTGGAAAATATTATAAATCATATTGGGCTAATCAACCAGAAAGAAATTCATGAGACGACATTTAGAGTTAATTAAATGCACTAAGTCGCTAACTGTATTCTGTTTCATTTGAGTAAAACTGATATATGGATTGATGCCTTGATGCCTTGAGGTCTATGGGTGCGCAGAGTCGTTAAATATAGTGCTAAGGAGGTTAAAAGCGATGGTAAATAGCTTTTTTTCAATGAGAATGAGGCCGTTTATTCGTCATAATCCGTATCTTAAAGCGAACTTTCAAGGGATTTTTTGGGGGAAAAGTAAGGCTTTGCCTATATTTAGACACATTTTGGACAATATTGCTGCAGCAGCTAATTCTAATTGACCAAAGTAAAGGATGTGCAGGAGCCTCAATGGTACTTTTGCTCACTGTTATAGTTCTTAGATGATCTCATACGTGAGGCGCTGAGAATTAGAAAAATAGTTACTCTGCTTAGTCTGCCATGTTTTTTAATTCATAATGCAGGCAAGGTGGAGATCGTATTATTAATTATTGGGGGCAATCTTATGCGTAAGTTAGCGCTTAGCACTTCAGTTCTTGGACTATGTGCAAGTTTTATGTTCGGTTTTGGGACAGCGGCATCAGCTGCTGCGCCGACACTTTCTGAAGCAGACTTTGATGAAGCGAAACTTCTGTACTTCCAGCGTTGTGCTGGTTGTCACGGTGCGGAACGTAAAGGGGCTACAGGTAAAAACTTGGAGCCTAAAGCGACACAAAAGCTTGGTCAGAAACGTTTGGAAAAAATCATCACGCTTGGTACTGAAGGCGGGATGAATAACTTCGACGATATCTTCTCTAAAGAACAAATCTCAAAGGTCGCGACGTTCATTCAGATGGATCCGCCAAAACCTGCGGAAATGTCTATCGAGCAAATGCGTAAATCTGTAAAAACTTTTGTTAAACCTGCAGATTACGTTAAAAAGCCGATGCATGGCCGTAACTGGGAAAACTTCTTCGTTGTTATCCTTCGTGATGCTGGTAAAATGGGCATCATCGATGGCGATACTAAAGAAGTTCTTGCTAAAATCGATTCAGGTTACGCAGTTCACGTAACAAAAGAAACTTCTGATGGTCGTTTCTGGTTCACAATCGGTCGTGACGGCAAGCAAACTAAAATTGATTTGTGGATGGACCCACCACAAATCGTAGCTGAATCTCAAGTTGCTTATGATGCACGCGATATCGCTGTATCACATTACGGCGAATGGAAAGACAAATACATCATTGCTGGCGGTTACTGGCCTCCACACTTTGTAATTTCAGATGCTGTTACTCTTGAGCCTTTGAAAGTAGTCTCTACTCGTGGTGTTAATGTAGACGGCGCATTTGTAAACGAAGCACGCGTTGCTGCGATTTACAACACGCCTAAACAACCATCATGGGCTGTTGCGGTTAAAGAATTAGGTCAAGTTTGGCAGGTAGATTATTCTGACCTTAAAAACTTGCGTATCGAGCAAATGGACTCTCACAAGTTCTTGCACGATGGCTTCTTTGATCCTACTCAAACTTACTTCCAAATTGCTGCAAACGCGTCTAACCGTATGGAAATCTTCAATACGGATACTCGTAAGTTCGTAGCGTCTATTGAAACTGGTAAAATGCCTCACCCAGGCCCAGGTGCTAACTGGATTGACCCTAAATGTGGTCCGGTAGCTGGTACTGGTCACATTGGTGAAGGCATGATCACATTCTGGGGCAATGACCCAGTAGGTCATCCAGATCAAGCTTGGAAAATCTGTGACAAAGTTGAAACAGATGGTGCTGGCCTCTTCATTCGTACACACCCGAATGTTGACTTCGTGTTTATGGATCAACCAAAACACCCAGAGCCTGAAATTCAGCAGTCTATCCAAGTTATGGATAAGAAAACTCGTAAAATCGTTAAAACAATCCGTGTAACTGAGCGTGAAAAATCAATCGCGTTGCATGGTGAATTTAACGCAGACGGTTCTGAGTTGTGGGTCTCTGTTTGGGCTCGTGGCGGCAAAGCTGACTGGAAAAACGGCGAAATCGTTGTATATGATACAAAAACGCTTAAAGAAAAAGCACGTATCAAAGGGTTGGAAACTCCAACTGGTAAATTCAACGTTCACAACCGTGTACACCACGTAACCTAGTTTCTTAGGTCATGTGATTTGATTGAAGCGGGCATTGTTTTTTAACATGTCCGCTTTTTTCAAAGTTAATTTGTTTAGAAAATTTAGTTTTATATTTTTTTAATACGCTTCTTGGAGGGGCACTCATGAGCGAAGGCAATCTTTTCTCTCGTTTGTCAAAGATGAAAGTTATGGGCGCATCAATTTTTGGTGCACTTGTCATCTTTGTAGCAGGCATCGTTTTCTGGGGTGGTTTTAACACTGCCATGGAAGCAACAAATACAATGGAATTTTGTGTCAGCTGTCACGAAATGGACCAAGCGGTCTATCCAGAATATCAAGAAACCATTCACTATAAAAACCGTACAGGTGTGAAGGCGACATGTCCTGATTGTCACGTTCCGCGCCCTTGGATTTATAAAATTCAGCGCAAAATTCAAGCTTCAACCGAGGTGTATCATTGGTTACTGGGTGATGTGAATAACCTTGATAAGTTCGAAGCTAAACGTTTGACGCTCGCGAAAAACGTATGGAAAGCGATGAAAGAAACAGACTCAAGAGAATGTCGTAACTGTCACTCTTGGGATGCGATGACGGATAAAAAGCAAAAGAAACGTGCATGGAAACAACATACAACGGCGAAAGCTGAAGGTATGACATGTATCGATTGCCACAAAGGTATTGCGCACCGTAACGTCCATCAGTTGATTGAAGACGAAACCACCATTTATGATGGCATAGCCAATTTAGCGCGTCTTGACGTTTTAGACCCACGCAAAGAAAAAATTCGCAAAGAAGCTGAAGCTGTTGCTAAAGCTGCGGCGGACAAAGTAGCTGCTGCTAAAGCGGCTGAAAAAGCTATAGCCGATGCTGAAGCTGCTGCTAAGGCTGCCGCTGCTGCGGGCGCACCAGTTGGTGCAATCAATTGGGCTGCTGTACCAGCTGTGAAAGTACCGTTTTTCTATCCAGGTCAAGCTTCTATGGAATGGATTTATAGAGGAAAAGACCATGGTGGTTCACGTGCTGTAAGTAAATCAGGTGATCGTTGTACTGAATGTCACGGTAAAGAACAATTGGACATGGGGGCAAAAATCGTTAGTGGTGAAAAAGCTGAACCGACGCCAATCCCTGGTAAACGTAACGGTATGAATGCTGAAATCCAAACAGCGCATGATGCTGAAAACTTCTATGTACGTGTTACATGGGACGATACAGCGCATGTACCTACACCGTTTGCAGATGGTGGCAAAATGGATAAAGACAACCAAATCAAACTGGCGATGATGATTTCACCAACCAAAGAAGATTTTTTTGGAACGCAAGCTGGTTGTTGGGCAACTTGTCACCATGACAGTCGTTATATGCCTGAAACACCTGAAACACCTGAAGGGGATGCGACTAAGCGTCTAGATCTTAAAGACGGTGTGACGAAGTATCTTAACGAAAGCCGCACAGAATTTAATTATAAAGGTCGTCGTGGTGCGAGACGTGGTGCTTGGGATATGCTTAAAACACCTGAAGAACTCGATACTTTGTTGAAAGATGGTACGTTCCTTGATTTGATGCGTTTCAAATCAGGTAATGGCGGATCGTTTGAAAACGGCTATGTCCTTGAACAACGTGTTATGGATAAAGGCATCGAAGTCACAGGAAGTGGCGAACTTAAAGACGGTAAATGGACTGTTGTGATGCAACGCCCCTTGGCTTCTAGCGAAGTTGGTGACGTTTCATTCGAAGCAGGTAAAGAATATACCGTTGGTTTCGCGATCCATGATGATTTCACCAATGCACGTTTCCACCATGTATCTTTAGAATTGAAGATGCAGTTGGATAATGCAGAGGCTGATCTTAATGTGGTTCAGCAATAAAATACAAAGTAATTAATTTTACTTGTAAGGCCCGGCTAAGAGATACATTCTCTCAGTCGGGCTTTTTATTTTTCTAGGAGATATACTTTAATGTTTATTCGTTCTTTAAGTATTCTAGTTGTTCTTTTTTTTAGTATCTCTCAAGCAGTAGCGGGTGATGTGTGTGAAAATGCGCAGGCGCGTTATAACGAAATGAAAAGTACGCTGCCCAGTGATGAAGGCCTCATCATTGTGACTCTTTATAAGTATAATTTTTGCCCCAAACAGGTAACGATTAAAAAAGACAGCACGGTTCGTTTTGTGAATGTGGATAAACGCACATCTCACAGTGTTTGGTTAAAAGAAGACGGCAAGGAAGAAAGTGATCGTTTCTTTCCGGAAGAATTCTGGGATATTAAATTTGAATTTATAGGAAACTTCCCATACCTGTGTGGTCCACATTGGGAACAAAAAGGAATGGTTGGTTCTGTTACGGTCGAATAAAGCCTAGATCATCAAGCGCAAGTTTTGTGAGCAAGTGATCGTTCATTAAGGGAAATTCAAATTGGATGCGATGATCATCAATATCGTATGTCATACCTGCCAAGGGCGTTTTCTTTAATGCAAAAGCTTGTGGGATATCTTCACACAAATGTGCGCCAGCCCCTGCAAATAAAGGGCAAACTAAGACATTGCGACCTATGTTTAAATTACGCCATTCATTGACATGGGGCTCGTTCGATAAGAACAGGACATGACAATTCAAATCAGGGCTTTGCAATTCCTGACATAGGTTTTGAGCCGTAAGGGCAGGTCCTATTGATGTGGTCGATCCGTGGGCCACAAGTATAATGTCATCCACCTTGGCCTGTTTGGATAACATTTTCAAATGCATGGCTATTCCAGGGTGCAGACCCAAGGGCGCATGAACTTTTGTCGCATTAAAACGTTTTCTTTCGGGTGAAAGATAACTTTCTAAACGATCTTTTACAAATGTACCAGCTGCTGCAAAATGGGGAACGATTTCTAATTCAATACCATTGGGAAGGTTCTTGAAAAGACTGGATATGTTCACATCCTGTTTCATAAAAGCGCAATGAACGCCTGCAAATCTTTCGAATTCAGAAATGTTTTTACCAATGGATAAAGTTGATGCAGCCGCATCGGGACGTCTTGATGATCCATGACCAACAATGACGACATGACGGTTGTCTTTTTGAGATATAAAATCCAGCACAGTCCCAACCCCTCAGTTGTTAGAAATATAATAAAGTGCTTTGCGTGTAAAATAATTGCGTTTGGTCAATGGCCTTTTTGAAATGTGTCTTTTTTGTGTTGACCTAGGTCAAGTATCTATTCCTGTTGCTCATGTATCTTGCAGCCAAGTCAAAGCTGATTCTACTATGGGGGGCTTTGACCATTTATGTTTAATGGAGATTAAAATGAAAGAGCGCTTAACGATTAGTGCTGCTCGAAACATTTTCTTCGGGGGAACGATATTCTTCTTCGCGGTTTTCACTTTGTTGGTTGTTCAGTCTGTATATTACATAACAGACGTTTCATCACATCCTGAAAAAATCACAGAAGAGTTTGCTCTAGGGAAAGAAGTTTGGGAACGGCATTCGTGCATTAACTGTCATACTTTATTGGGTGAAGGTGCATATTACGCGCCAGAACTTGGTAACGTATGGGTTCGCCGTGGTGGCAAAGATGACGCTGAAGGTGCAGCTGATTTCATCAAAGAATGGATGAAAGCACAACCTTCTGGCATTGAAGGTCGTCGTCAAATGCCTCAGTTCAACTTGACTGAAGAAGAACTGGATGGCTTGGTCGAATTCTTTAAATGGACCAGCGAAATCAACACCCAAAATTGGCCGCCTAATGACGCCGGTTAAGGATGAGCTGAGGACAATATTATGAAATATCAATCACAGAAAGTGGCGCTTTACTACTTTGTAGGTGCCCTTGTTTTGTTCGTTGCTCAAGTACTTTTCGGTCTCCTTGCTGGGACTGTGTACGTGATGCCGAACTTTCTATCCGAAATCCTACCCTTTAACGTGATCCGTATGGTTCACACCAACGCCTTAATTGTTTGGCTGTTGATGGGCTTTATGGGTGCGGCATATTATCTTGTGCCTGAAGAAACAGAATCTGAAATTCACAGTGTGAAAATCGCTGTTATCCAATTCTGGCTTTTCTTCTTGGGCGCAGCGGCTATCGTTGTTAGTTACCTTATGGGTAATCACGGCGGTCGTGAATTCCTAGAACAACCTTTATGGGGTAAAGTTGCGATTGTAATCGTTGCTTTGATGTTCTTATATAACCTGACCATGACTGTACTTAAGGGCCGCAAGACGGCTGTTACGTTGGTTCTTCTTGTTGGTCTTTGGGGCGTTGCAGTGTTCTTCCTGTTCGCATTCTACAACCCGGTAAACCTCGTCCTAGACAAAATGTTCTGGTGGTGGGTCGTTCACTTATGGGTTGAAGGTGTTTGGGAATTGATCATGGCATCTATCCTTGCCTTCTTGATGATCAAACTAACAGGTGTGGATCGCGAGATCGTAGAAAAATGGTTGTACTTGATCGTATCTTTGACTTTGTTCACAGGTATCTTGGGTACAGGTCACCATTACTACTGGATCGGGACACCTGGTTACTGGCAGTGGATCGGTTCTATCTTCTCTACGTTAGAAGTTGTCCCGTTCTTTGCAATGGTTGTGTTTACGTTCTTTATGGTTTGGAAAGGTGGTCGCGATCACCCGAACAGAGCAGCATTGTTGTGGTGTCTCGGTTGTGCCGTGACAGCGTTCTTTGGTGCTGGCGTGTGGGGCTTCATGCACACATTGTCATCTGTGAACTACTACTCACACGGAACGCAAGTTACAGCAGCGCATGGTCACTTGGCCTTCTACGGCGCTTATGTAATGGTCAATATTGCGATCATGACTTATGCAATGCCTAACCTTTTGGGTCGTGCACCATATCGTCAAATGCTCAACATGTGGGGCTTTTGGATCACAACTAGTGGCGTTGCCTTCATGACATTTGTTTTGACATTTGCAGGGGCTATTCAAACGCACTTGCAACGTGTTCTGGGCGAAGACTTCATGGATGTACAAGACCAGTTGGGTTTCTTCTACATGATGCGTTTAGGATCTGGCGCTGTTGTCGTTCTAGGTGCAATTATTATTGCTGTGGCTCTTCTATGGCCCGGTAAAGAGAAAGCAGCTTAAGTTTTTAAGCTCAATCTCTATATTCTTTGGAAGGGCTGTAAGTCATTAGCCTTACAGCCCTTCTGTTTGAAAATTTTTAGACTTTAGAAAAGATGTAAATTATGGCCGATACTATTCCACATTATGCAGAAACGGCTAACGAATGTGCGCTGTTTGAACATGCTTTTAGAAACAAACTGCCTCTTTTATTAAAAGGACCAACAGGGTGTGGTAAAACACGTTTCGTAAGCCACATGGCGGCAAAATTAGGTTTGCCTCTGCATACGGTATCTTGTCATGATGATTTGACCGCTGCTGATTTAACCGGACGTTATCTTTTAAAAGGCGGCGATACGGTTTGGACGGATGGCCCGCTGACACGAGCCGTGCGTGATGGTGGCATTTGCTATTTGGACGAAGTAGTAGAAGCGCGCAAAGACGTAACTGTTGTGCTTCATCCTTTAACTGATGATCGACGTGTTCTGCCCTTGGATCGTACCAATGAAGAATTGCTAGCACCTGATAATTTCATGTTGGTGGTGTCTTATAATCCTGGTTATCAAAATGTAATGAAATCTTTGAAACCTAGTACACGTCAACGTTTTTTGGGCGTGGAATTTGATTTTCCTGTCATTGATGTTGAAGCACGCATTGTTGCTGCTGAAACAGGGCTTGATATTGATCGTGTTCGCCCGCTCGTGCTTCTTGCAAATAAATTGCGTGACATGAAAGGTGAAGACCTTGAAGAAGGTGTTTCAACTCGTCTGCTGGTTTATTGTGCAACCTTGATTAAAGATGGTATGAAAATGGATGAGGCTGTTCTGCATTCCATGATCGAGCCGTTAACCGATGAACCGGACGTTAAAGAAGGCTTACTTGAAGTCGTACGCGTCACATTCGGATAAAAAATCATGTCTTGGATGGAAGTCTTAGAGGTTGAAGAATTCGTTGGGTTGCAGTGGCATAACCTGATCAGTGGTGGTGAAAGTTATGCGTCTTACCCTGAAGAAGTGGTGACACTGGAAGACGTGCGCAATGCATTAGGTGTTTTCTTTCGCGGGCTTGGCGGCCTGCGCGGCATTGAAATTGCGGCAGCAAAAACAGAAACATCATCGCACCGTCTTACATTTCGCCAACGTTTGGGGATGGATAAGGAACGTGTGATCCGGCCAACATTGGACGGTCAAACTCTTATGTTGCCTATGGAACTGGACGTTATGCCTGAAAAGGCATTGAACCGAGATCTCTATTTCTGGCTTTCTGCCTTTTTTGCCGCCAGCCCGCAAGATGCCTTGGAAGATTGTGCTGATCCTGTTCAGCGCGATTTACAGTTTTTAAAACGTGTCTATGAAGTGCAACTGGGTGTGTTACAAGAACTGCCTGGAATTCGCCCAATTTGGGGACGTTTGTCCCATGGGTTGCGCTTGATGCGACCCAAACGTGATCTTCCAGAAGCTGAAAAAATTATTGAAGAAATTGTGATCTATCTTTTAGGCGGTGACGAACCTATTCATAAAGGTTCAGCTGATGCGGTTGCATATATCTTTCAAGATGGCCCTATGCCTGAGATTGAAGCTGTTCAGTATCAGCCGTTTCTGCCTGTTCCTTTGTGGGGTGAAATACTCGAACAAGCCATGTCGAGCAACAAGGGAAATGATAAAGAAAAAAGCGGAAATAGCTCAAAAAACAAAGCGCAAGACCGTAAATTGCGTGCAGAGCGCCGCAAAATGGATGAAGCTAACCGTCAAGATGGTTTTTTCTTAAACATCTATGACAAAATCATGTCGGTTGCTGATATGTTAAATGTCAACCGCAACACCGAAGATGACGAAGCGGATGAGGCGCTAAAAGTTGTTGATGATCTAGAACGCATCACGGTCAGTGAACATGATAAAAAGGCGGCAACTAAGATCAAGCTTGACCTGGACTTACCCGGAGATGCCATTGATGAAACACGTCTTCTTGGTGAGAAATTGGTACAAGAATGGCATTATCGCAAAGGCATATATTTACGCGATCATTGTAAAATTCTAACACGTACGGCGCTTGAAGAAGGCGAAGATTGGACACCGGATGCTGCTGCTAAACGCCGTATTCGCCGTGTGAAACGTCAATTTGAAGCATTACAAGCCAAGCGCGAAACTTTACATGCACAGCCCGATGGCGAAGAATTAGATTTAGATGCGGTGGTGCGTGCCCGTGCTGATATTAAGGCAAGCGGACGTTCATCTAACAGGCTTTATCAATCAACCCGTGTTCATTCTCGGGATTTAGCAATTTCATTGCTGGTTGATGTGTCTTTATCCACAGACAGTTGGTTGGATAATCACCGTGTAATCGATGTGGAAAAAGAAGCGCTAACCATTTTAAGCAATGGCTTGGCAGCTTGTGGTGATCAATTTGCCATTAATACTTTCACATCACGTAAACGCGATTTCGTACGCATTGATCGCTTGAAAGGGTTCGATGAAACGTTTGGTCCTCAAGTATTGCGCCGTATTTCAGCATTAAAACCCGGCTATTATACACGGATCGGTGCTGCCCTTCGCGGTGTTGCTCAGGATTTAGCGGACCGCCCAAATCGTCAAAAACTATTGTTGGTTTTAACTGATGGTAAACCCAATGATGTCGATCATTATGAGGCGCGCTACGGTATTGAAGACAGCCGCAAGGCCGTTCAAGAATGCCGTCAATTAGGCATGACGGTCTTTGGCGTAACGGTGGATCAAAAAGCACAAGATTACTTCCCATATATCTTTGGGCGGGGCTCTTATCAAATCATTGGGCATGTAGCAAAATTATCAACTGCATTGCCAAAAATTTACAGACAATTGGTGCGTGGATCATGACAGATCAAGTTATTACAGCGGATGACGAAGACGAAGAAGGCAGTGGTTGGGGTGCATTAGACGATTTGCCCGGCAACCCGATTATGTGGGTTTTGATCATCAGTGAGCTGTTGGTCTTTGGGGCTTTCTTCTTAAGCTTTGGTGTCTCTCGGTTATTAGACCCCGACACATTTGCACAGTCTCAATCTTTGCTGGACGGTGTTTTAGGCGGCGTTAACACGATTGTCTTGATCACCAGTGGCTTGTTATGCGCGCTTGCAACCCTAGCTGTTGAAGCAGGCAATATTAAAAAGACACGTGCGTTTTTGGCGGGTGCCATTTCACTTGGTGCTGTATTCGGCTTTATCAAGATGATGGAATATGCTGATAAGTTTGATCAGGGTATTGGTATTGAAACTGATACTTTCTTTACCTTGTTTTTCTTGATGACAGGGTTTCACTTTCTGCATGTCGTGTTTGGTATGATTTTACTGGCTATTGCAATATGGAAATGCAGGGCTGATATCGTGATAACTGTATGTGCTTTTTGGCATATGGTCGATTTGATTTGGGTCTTGTTGTACCCCTTAGTTTACTTGGCGAGATAAGAATATGAAAAAATTTTTCACAACGCCAAAAGGCTTGTTTACGGTCTGGGCTGTTCTTGTTGGCTTGACCGTTTTAAGCATGGTGAATGCACAAGCTGGCTCGGATGTTACGAGACTGTCTACGTTTGCCTTGGCTGTATTATTTGGCTTGAGCATGTTAAAGGCTGAGGGAATTTTGCGTTACTTCCTTGATTTGCAAAATTCCACACCAGGGTGGCGTCACTTTTTCACAGCAATGATTGGCGTTATGGCTTTCTTGTTGTTTGCCCTAACTGCTGTGAAGCTTTAGATTTAATTCAGAAAAATCACAAGACTGTTGAATAAAAGCCAGACTTGAACCAAAGCTAAATGGGAAAATTATTTTCTATTATGTGAAACTTGGATGAGCGCATAGTATTTTACACTTAAGATTAATAAAGCTTGGCGTATCAGAATGTTATTGATATGTAGCTTGTGAATTAAATGTGTGAGGCGTAATGCAGTGGTCCATCAAAACAGAGGCTGAATGTTGTGTGCTCGATTCCGATGTTTTGGAATTGGTTGCCAAGTCTTTGGGCGAAAATTGGACAACACGTTCTTCACACCAGCTTCGTCTCGCATCCCAACATTATACAGATTTGTCCCTCGTCGCTTTTCTTGAAGGCGAGTTGGTCGGAACCGTGCGTTTATGGCCCATTCAAGCCGGAACGGCGGGCGATGCTTTATTGTTGGGCCCGTTGGCCATTGCCCCAAAATTACAAGGGTTTGGTTTGGGTAAGGCCATGCTGTCTTTGGTGATTGATTTGGCAAGAGAAAAAGGACATGGTGCTATTATCTTGGTCGGGGATGCGCCTTATTATGAACGCGTGGGCTTTAGCGCTAAACCCACATGGGCCATGCGTATGCCGGGGCGTTATGATCAAAACCGTTTGTTGGGCTATGAATTAGTGCCCGGCTATCTCTCATTAAATGAAGGCGTGATTTCACGCTAGGCAATGAAAAAATAGTTCCCAAGCCCTCTCATAAGTTAAATTTATTGAGATGTTATTAGGGCAGATTAATGCAAAATCAACAGAATGAAATTTCATTATTACCATGGTATTCAAATGGTAAATTGCAAAATGATATTGGGGACTTGGCGAACCAGTTGACCTCTATAGTAAATGAAAATTCCGAAAAAATTGAATCAAAGGAAGTTATACAAGATATCGCTATAAAATGGACTGACAGGAAACAAGCAACGCTCTATCTGATTGTTTCCGATCTGAAGCAGGTGATTGGTACAATCGCTCTTAGCCCTGTACTAGACAACAAGCATCACGCAAGAATTGGCTATCTGATTGGTAAGCAATATGAAGATCATGGGTTTGAGGCATTGGCTGTAGAGAAACTACTCGCAATTGTAAAAAAGAAAGGATTTATAAAAGTATCAGCCTCTCTGCCAAACGGGGATCTTTTTTGTATTCAGCCATGGAAAGAGCTAGGGCTTACTGTTGATATTTATTGAGATGTGCCAAC
>Ga0209345_10004765_pt1 | contig 12933 bp, 24 predicted proteins | sample Cruoilmetagenom7_FD_187294 | JGI IMG/M metagenome (GOLD analysis project Ga0209345, IMG submission 187294) | Oil polluted marine microbial communities from Coal Oil Point, Santa Barbara, California, USA - Sample 7 (SPAdes) (version 2) | ecosystem: Environmental > Aquatic > Marine > Oil seeps ...
AACGAGCCGATAGACGGCCCTTCTTTCGAAGGTCCAGCCCTCACCTCTGGTGCCCTCAAAGAAGTCTCTGGGGTAGGCTTTGTAGTATGGCAGCCCATTGGTTCGTGACCGTTCAGACATCGTTTCACCTGCTATTTGGTGGGGTAAAAAAGGGCCGGTTTGCACCGGCCCCGGTGTCTTATTCCACGTCTTTTTCGGCGGCCTTTTCGGCGTTGTAACCCTCGTCCCAGAACTTACCAGCATCCCCTGTGAACGGGTTTTTGTCAGGCCCCTGACCATCTTCGCGCGCCGCTGCGCCCTGCTCGATTAGCTGTGAAATTTCGTCATCTGCCACGTCAAATCCACGCTGCCATTCCGCCTTTTCGTCGGGGTCTGAGAACGGATTTTTATTTGCTGTTAACCCGCTAATTCGTGCGGTGTGACCTTGGGCAAACGGCGGTTCGTCGGGTTCGGGCGGGGTTTCTTTTGGCTCAGGTTCGGGCTCAGGAACCGTTTCCGGCTCTGATTCTTGCTCCTGTTCTTCCCCATCTTCGGGCTCGTCGTGCAGGGTGTCGTCCTCGTCCGACAACTGCCCCTCTGGGGCGTCTTGTTCGTCGTCCTCGGGCAGCAATTCGGGTTGATCGGCCTCGGCTTTAGGAAGGCTTCCAGACCGGTTGAACCGATTGGGGTCAACGACTGTCAGCACGGCTTCACACCCTTTAGAGTGGGTCAGGTCCAAAATACTGTCGTCGCTTGCGCGACCCTTGCTGGTGATCGTGATGTCGTTCTTTTCCACATCCACGGTGAATTTGACCACTGACACTGATGCGCAGATTTGATCCGCCGCCGCGACAATTTCCACAACCTTTGACACAAGGTCGCGCGAGAAATCATGCGCCGCCTGAATTTCCTTGGCCTGTTCGTCCTGGGACAGCTTATCCCAAATCGTCGCCTCAATTTGCATCTTGCGGCGCGACATTAGGATATGTGTCATCTGCGACATGAGCGCATCGGATCTTATCTGTATGACTTCGCCAGTCTCTGGATCACACCATTCGAAAGTTTTCGTATCATCTGCCATTTGTCTAAGTCCTCTTTCTGGATTGCGACGATAATCTTATCGCCATTGGCCCAACGGATTCGGCTGTCCGCTAGGAATCGGTCGTCGGGCACCTTGCCCGCTGTAACTAAAATATCGTGAATAGGCTTGGGCGCGTTGTCCACATCCATTCTGCTCAAACTTGGTGGAAAATGAATGCAAGATCGCCAAAAAAATTCGCCGGAAAAGCCGGGCTGGTTTGTCAGTTCAGCAAGCGCCAAATCCTCCCAATCTCGATAAACTTTAGTCTTGATAAGACGCCCGTTCACACACGCCTTTTGCGCGTTGTTGGAAGGTGGTGACGTTGTGAGTGTGAATCGCCTAATCATTCTTTTCAATCAGCGCGTTTCTTTCGCGCGCCAACTGAACTATTGCTTTGCCCTTGCGGTCATCAAACCCCATCGCGACGGCGACCTTGACTATCTCGTTCCAGTCCTCGTCGCTCAGAGAGAAAGTGCGGCTTTTCAAATCTGTCATTGTTTTTTCCTACGTTACGTTGACGTAGCTGGTTTACTACGTTAGGTTAACGTAATCAATGGCGTGAATAGGTGAAAAAATGACAGGACAACCAAAACACTACAAACCAGAGATTGAATCTTTGCCGGTCACACAATCAGACATCGGAACTCACGTTGAATTTCGCAAAAACGGGCGGACGGGTGTAATCGTAGACATAAAAGGTCAGTTTTTAAAGGTTATTGATTTGGATTCTGGAGCAAACGGCATGATTCATGGCTCTGAAGTTTGGCGGACATAATGATCCGCGAACTGATAGCCGATATTCTCGGCCTGATTTGCATCGTCATTATTTGCATCGGCCTGCCGTTTATCGTGTGGGGATTTATGCCATGAAAGGGAATGCAAAATGAGAGCGTTTACAAATGAGATAAAGATGCAATGCGCTGGCCGCACGGTTGATGAAATTTTGCTAATGGCAAATGATCTGCACAACGAGGGTGAAAACATCATTGATAATTGCCACGGATACCCGATCAAATCGCCAGATATCGAGCGGCTTGAATACTGCGTTTACCACGGCCACGAATTGCGCCGTTTTGCCTTTCACATAACACAGGAGACTAAATAAAATGGATGTTTACCTTGAAAAATACCTGATCCTTTTGACCGCAATCAGTGTCGAGGTTGGGCGGTTCAATGTCTTGGCCGAGATGGGGGAGGATATTCCGACCGAAGATGTAAACCGCCTACGTGAACGCCTGCAATCCGCCGTTCTAAAAGCTGAGGGAGTTGGCAAATGAAAGACGGCATTTATTTTGGCATGGACGACAAGGATTACCACGCGGTGGAACGCCTTAGTTCGTCTGGAATGCAAAGCATCATGGTAAGCCCGGCCACCTTTTGGGTTGATAGCTGGATGAACCCTGACAAAGAGGAACGCGACACCGATACACCGGCTCGCATCCTTGGCCGCGCCTACCATTGTGCCCGCTTTGAACCACACCTGTTTGAATTGAACTATTGCCGCGATCTGGAAAAGGATGATTTACCGGATGCGCTGAAAACTGCCACTGAGATTGGCGCGGCGCTGGCCGATGCCGGGCAAGCCAAAACCAAGGCTGGCGAGAGCGTTCAGGACAAAGCGCACCGGCTTCTCGATACCGGATACGAGGGGCAAATCTGGCACGTTGAGCGCGCACTTTTTGAACAAAACCTCGCCGGTCGCACACCACTTGCCGGGCACATATGGGGTGCGCTGGTTGAGGATATGCGCCGCATCCATGACAACCCGGAAATTCTGGAAAAAATGTCAGGTGGCCAATCCGAGGTTGCTATCTTTTACACATGCCCGGAATCCGGCATTGAAATGAAAAGCAAGATTGATTTTCTGGCGCATGATCGTTTTGTCGATTTCAAGACCTTTGAAAACTCGATGCGGAAAGAACTGCACCAGTGCATCATCGACGCGATCAAATACAATCGCTATTTTGTGCAGTTTGTCGCCTACTGGCAGGCGGTTGAACTGGTGCGAACCGGCGTTGTCGATATCGCGCCGGGTCAGGATGTCAGCGACGAACAGAAGGAATTGATTGACAATATCCGAGCGCGCGAGAACCCTCTGGAATGCTGGTATATCTTCCAAGAAAAAAAGGGCGTTCCAAACCTTCTGGCCTACAAAATGCCGAGCGTCACAGTCCACAAAAGCCACGAGGTCAGCTTGTTGGGTGCGACCAAGGAAGGCGCGGAAAAGGCCAAACAAGCCCTTTCGTCCAAATCGGCCCTGTTTCGCAAGGGCGAGGTTTCCATTCAACACGCGAAAATCCAGTTTTTGCGGTGCATGGAAATTTACGGCGTGAACCCGTGGTTTACCCCAAAGCCATTGCGCGACGTGTCCGACATGGATTTCCCGCCGTGGTGGCTTGAGAAAGAGGACGTTTGATGTGGTGCGTAGGAAACGAGGCCAAGCCCGTGACCATTCGCGGAATTTCTTACCCGTCAATGTCAGCCGCCGCCCGCGCCCTCGGGGTTCACAGAACCGCAATCTATTGGGCGATCAAAAATAACCGGCTCGATCTGGTCGGGCTCAAATTGAAAGGGGCACAAAATGCCAAACGATTTTCCTGAGAGAAAAAACCAACTGGCAGAGGTGGCGCCGAATGAAGTCACTTCCATCGAACGGATGTTTAATTCTGTGGTGGAACTGGCAAAAGATCCTGATGTGGACCCGGCAAAAATGACGGCCATTGTCGATATGCAAATGAAGATGATGGACTATACCAAACAGGAAACATTCAACCGCGATCTGGCGGCCGCAATTTCTGAAATGCCGACGATAACCAAAGACGGGGCGATACTGGACACCGATGGAAATGTTAAGTCACGCTTTTCCACGTTTGAGCATCTTTACAATGTCGCAAAGCCGATCCTTTCCCGCCACAATCTGCTTTTGACGTTTGATCCTGGCAGCACACCAGACGGAACGCCCACTTGCGCAACGATCCTGAGCCACACCAACGGCCACGTTGAAAAATCCGGTCGCATGGTGATCCCTATGGGCAAGGAAAACCGCTTCACCACGCGCGGAATGCTCGGCGTCGGCGCAATCACGATGGGCAAGCGCCACACCATGAAAGCCACGCTCGGAATTGTTGAGGATAGCAACGATGGGACCGCGCCACGCATCCAATACATTGAAAAAGAAGAATGGCAGGCTGAATTGATTTCCGGCGCACAGTCGGCAGCGACAGGCGGGCTTGAGGCGTTCAAGGCGTGGTTCCTGTCAAAAACCAATATGCAGCGCGGCTATCTTGTTGATAGCGGGACCAAGGCCGAATGCGAGGTTTCAGCGCGCGAAATCGACCACATGACCACCCAAGACCCAAACTTAGGAAACGAGGACTGAAATGATTTTATTTTTTGACACTGAGACAACCGGATTTGTGAATAAGGGCAAACCAATGGACCACCCTTATCAGCCACACATTGTGCAACTTGCCGCCCAACTGGTGACGCACGATAACGAAACCGTTTCGGAATTTTCGTTCATTGTCGATCCCGGCATTATCGAGGTTGGGAAGGAAAAGGGCGTCCATATCCCATCAAAGGTTGTCGATATTCACGGCATTGACGATCAGAAAGCCCTTGATCTTGGCGTGTCTTGGACAACGGCGATTGATCTGTTCATGTTCAATTACGAAAAAGCCGACCTGATGGTTGCCCACCATATCCAATTTGACAAAGACCTTATTGAGATTGCCAGAACCCGGCGTGGCCACGGCGATGCGCGGCTTGGGGTGCCGGGATATTGCACAATGCAGAACGCAAGGGATGTTGCAAAGATCCCACCCACCGAAAGAATGGTTGCGGCTGGCCGAACCCACTTCAAAAATCCGAAACTTGAAGAATGCATTGATGTATTTTTTGGTGAAAAACTTGAAGGCGCACACGATGCAATGAACGATGTTCGGGCGTGTCGCCGTGTCTACTTTTATTTGAAGGGGTGTGGAAAATGACCCAAGCGTTCCCCCTGCAATGGCCCGCACATATGAAGCGAACCCCAATCCACAAGCGCGTTTGGGGCAGTTTTCAGGTGACACCAAACAAGGCAACGCTCGACCTTCTCGCAGAGGTGCGCCGCTCGGGCGGGACCAACCCTGTTATTTCAACCGATCGACCTGTTCGTTTGGATGGGCTTCCGCGCGCTGGCGCCCGCGAACCCGAGGACAGTGGCGTGGCGGTCTATTTCACGCGCAAAGGCCAGAGCATTTGCATTTCTTGCGATACCTACGACATGGTGTGGAAAAATATTCGCGCCATCGGGTTGTCGATCAAGGATATGCGCGGCCCGGAATCACGCGGCTGCGCCCAGATAACAGATCAGGCGTTTACCGGATTCACCGCCCTCCCATCCCCGGACGCTGCATTTGAAATGCCACCCAATCGCAGTTGGTGGAATGTTTTGGATATCTCGCCAACATCAGGCGCGGACATCATCAATGCGGCCTACAAGGCCAAGGCCCGCAAAGCCTCAGAGAAAGAATTGCTGGCGCTCAACCTCGCCAAAGAGACAGCACTTAAAGTGAGGACAACATGAAAATCTTAGAACTTAGAGCCGAAAACCTGAAACGCCTGACGGTTGTTGACATAAAGCCAGATGGCAACCTTGTTCAGATAACCGGGAAGAACGGGCAGGGGAAAACATCCGTGCTGGACGCCATATGGTGGGCGCTGGGCGGTGTGGCGCATGTTCAGAGCCAACCGGTGCGAAAGGGTGAGGAACGGGCCGCTGTGCGGCTTGATTTGGGCGATATCGTGGTGACGCGAAAATTCATCGCCAAGGATGATGGCGGATACACCACGTCGATCATTGTTGAGAACGGCGAGGGGGCGCGGTTCAAATCACCCCAAAGCATGATTGACAACCTTCTGGGTGTCCTGACTTTCGATCCGCTGGAATTCACAAGGATGAAACCGGACCAACAGGCTAAGGCAATGCGATCCTTGGTCAAGGATTTTGATTTTGTCGCTGCGGAAACTGCAATCCGCACAGCCTTCGAAAAGCGAACCGAAGCGAACCGCGAAGCCAAAACCGCCCGAGCAACGGCGGCCACGCTCGGCAATGATTTGCCCGAAGAAATTCCCGGTTTCATAGATATTTCGGAAAAGCTGAATGAATATCAATCCGCGATGGATCAAAACCGGGCGATTGAAAACAGCCGACAAAGCCGCGCATCCATCGAGGACGCGGCCCAAACGCTCGCAGCGGAAATTAAAACCATGCAAGTGCGACATGCCGGGATATTGAAAGAACTGTCCGACATGCCGCCAGTCAAGGAATTGATCGACACAGAGGGATTGCGCACAATGCTGGATAGTGCAGCGGCGGTGAATGAAATAGCGCAGCGCGCCGAGGACCGCGACGGCCACGTAAACACCGCAACGGCAGCGGAAAACACGTCCTCGGACCTCACGGCAGAGATTGACGCTCAAAAGGCTGCCATGCGCAACGCGATCAAAGGTGCTGAACTGCCGGTCGATGGTCTGACCATAGAAGATGGCGAACTATTTCTGAATGAAAACCCATTCAATCAAGCGAGTGACGCGCAAAAACTGAGCGTGTCCATTGGAATTGCGATGGCGATGAACCCAAAGCTAAAGGTTATTCGTGTTCGCGATGGCTCGTTGCTAGACGGTGACGCCATGAAATTGCTCGCAGATATGGCCGACCAGAACGATTATCAAATCTGGATCGAGCGTGTGGATGGTGACGGCAAGGTTGGATTTGTTCTGGAAGATGGGCACATAAAGGGGCAGGATATCGAGCCCGAACTTACCAGCAAGCCAGAACCGGCCAAGAAACAGGCGGCACGGGAAAGCAAGGCGCCGCCCGCCACTCACGGCGAACCACCTTCGCTTTTTTCCCGAAAGTGATTGAATAACCGGCGGTCAAAAACTCTACCTGACAATCGACCGTCGCAACTGCCGCCCCACAATCTGCAAACGTGGGGCGGCCTTTTAAAAATAGAGGTCAAAATGACAATCGAAACATGGGCCGAGATTAGCGCGCGTCACCGGCAGGAAAAAACCGAAGCGATTGAGGCGCTGGCGCAGACCATGACGCAGGCCGAGGCAGCGCGGGCTTTAGGCATTGCCAGGTCCATTTTGTCGCGAGAGGCCCGCAAACGCGGAATTCGATTCCATATCAAACGGATTGGCAGGAAACCAAAGTTCTCCGACGATGAACTGCGGAAAGCGCTTTCTGACGGATTGTCTGGAAGGGATGTTGCAAAGAAATTTGGATGCCACGAAATGACAATCTACAACAGGGCGCGCGATGCCGGTATCCCAATGCCAGGAATAAAAGGTTTGCGCGAAACCTTGAAAGCACAAATGGATGTCGCGCAAGAACGCGCCGACTTCGACACGCTTTTGAAGAACAAATATAGCGTCAAAGAGGCACTGATTTCGATTAAGCGCGAGGACTTAATTCAGGAGTGGATGGTGTGACCCGCCTTACCGCCGCCGACTGGTCGCGCATCCTGAAAGCCATGCGGATGTTTAGGCACAACGCAGAATTCAGGGAAACGCTCGACAAATTGGAAAGTATGAAATGACCGCCAGCGCCAAATCACTGTTCAAGGCTTTGAAGCGGCAGGACCGGCCAACGGAAAGCCGCCGCGAAAATGACTTTTACCCAACAGGCGAGCCGGAGGCGGTCAGATCGTTATTGTCCCGCGATGGTGACCGCATCCGGTCGCTTGGTAAGGTTTGGGAACCGGCTGTTGGCGCGGGCGATATGGCGCGAGAATTTGAGGCTGATGGAATTGAGGTTGTCGGATCTGACTTGATTGACCGGGGCTGGCCGGGAACGATTATCAAAAGCTATTTCGATTTCAAGGAATCGCTTGCACGATCCAAAATCACAAACCCGCCGTATGATCTAATCAACGCTCGCGATGGGCACGGACGCTGGTTGCGCCACATGCTGAATATGCCGGGGTGGGATTATGCGGCCCTACTCTTGTCGTGGGATTGGCCTGCTGCGAAGATCAACGGCCTTGGTGCCATGCTGGACGAGAACCCGTTTTCATATTGCTACCTGATGCGCTGGAAGCTGGACTTTACCGGGCAGGGGTCGCCACCGCAGCGAAACGCTTGGTTCGTCTGGGATAAGTCTTGGCCCCACAAAGAACCCGCATTCCGACTCCTCGATCGAGAAGATGGACGGCAAGGCAACTTAGACATTTAGATTAATCTGGAAGGAATTGATATGACCGACATGCACCCAAGTTTTCCCAATATAGCCCTGTCCGTTCGACAACCGTGGGCATGGGCAATCATTTTCGGCGGCAAAGACGTTGAGAACCGGTCATGGCAGGCGGTCAACCATGGGCTGAAATGTCGCGGGCGGGTTGCCGTTCACGCATCGGCTGGCATGACAAAATCAGAATATGAAGATGCTGCCGAATTTATGGCGTCAATCGGCGTTGATTGCCCACCCGCCATTGACCTGTGGCGCGGCGGTATTGTCGGATCTGTGGAAGTCACAGACGTTGTTTCCGAAAGCGATAGTAAATGGTTCTTTGGCCCTCGGGGTCTCATGCTGGCAAACCCGGAACCTAGTATTTTCGTTCGGGTCCGGGGTCAACTCGGTTACTTCAATTGGCGAAATAATTGGATCAACGAGCCGACGCCTGAATTTCTAAATCCGGCGAAGTGGATGAGGCCTAATGCGCCTGAAATACAGTCTCGGGATTCCATGAAATCACCGCAAATGGATTTTTTGACCGATAGTAAGCTGGATTTGAAAAAATGACCGAACCAACCATAGCCGAACTTTGCGCCCCGCTTTCAGCCAAGCCGAAGCCTGAGCCTGACGAATTCGCCCCGGCCCCGGCTGCGCCGCCCAAGCCCAAGCAAAACCCGAATACGCGCCACGGGCGAGGGGCGGCACGAAAGCCCTGCACCGTTCCCGGATGCAACAAGCAGATCATCGAGGCCAGCGTGACGGGCGTTTGCCGCGCCCATAACCACCATCTCGATCGCTGCATGTGTAGCTGGTGCCAGCAGCGCCGTGCAAAACGCGAAGCCGCGCGTGATGCGAAATGAGCGGTTGGTCTGGTGGATTGGCTGAGTGGGTCGAGGGGTCAACAACTTTCATTTCGGTAGCTTTCACATGGAAGCTCAACGACGCTTATATGCGAGCTGTGTTTGCCAAGTCGCTTGGTCAAAATGTGAAGGTAGGCGGACCTGCGGTTTTCCTGCCCAAACTTGCTGCAATGTTCCGCGGCGTTGCTGACGTTGGCGGCGTCTATGATGGAGCCATAGCCAAACACAATTCTAACGCCACAATGGCAAGTCGCGGCTGCCCGGTCGGATGCTGGTTCTGCATTGTGCCAGCAATGGAGGGCAGGAATTTCACGCTTGACCCGGGTTTTGCTGTTCGTCCGGTCCTTTGTGACAACAACCTTTCCGCCCTGCCGCCTGACTTTCAGGAACACATTATTCGCCGGTATCAAGATGTTGGCGTGAAGGTGATAGACGCCAACTCAGGATTCGAGCCGCTCACCTTTACTCCAGACGTCTACAATCGTTGGAAGCCATTAATCAACGAAGGTCGCGGACCTTGGCGATTCGCCTATGACGAGTTGTCGGAAGGAGTAGGTGTGCGCCGGGTGATGAAGATGCTGGAAGATGAACCACAGAAACGGAAACGTGTTTTTGTGCTGATCGGAAATGAGCCTTTTGATGACTGCATGAACCGCATTCAAGAAGTGATCGACCACGGCTGCGAACCACACGTTCAACCATTTATGAAACTTAACGCAATGGAGCGTAAGCCACACCCCCGACACGATTGGAACGTGCAATTGCTTAAAGATGTCGCACGATGGGCTAATGGATGGGTTTGGAAAAAAGCGCCGTTCTCGGATTACAACAGATCGCAGAAATCACCCGAAAAATATGACGAGCGGCAAGGGCTGTTTTTCTGATTTTCCGGCAACGCATTGAATTAATCAGCAACCAGAAGGAAACCAAATGAAAATCACAGAAACCAAACTCACCCTCGCCGCGCTTGTCAGTGTGTTTGCCTTTGCCGCATGGGATGCCCGTGCAGACGGGCCACAGCCCGGCACCAGCGATCCTGTGGTGTGCCCGGCCCATATCGTGCCCAACCCCTGCCCAGAAGCGCCTGAGAGCGAGCCAGAGCGTGACGAGGACTATGACCCCGCGCCAGAGCCGCAGCCAGAACCCGAGAAGCCAGAAGAACCAACCGAGCCTGAGCCGGAAGAACCAGAACAGCCGGAAGAACCGGACCACGAAAAGCCGTCCGATGGTGAGCGCGAAGATGGGAGACAAAACAATGGAAAGTGACGACGCAATTCAATACGTGAAAATCCTGATTTCAATAATAGACCGCGCCATAGATGCGCAAGGTTTTGATTTTCTGGATACAATGGATCGAATGTCGGTTGAGGTGGCGCGACAACAGATAGGCGGAACCGAGCGAGAAGATGGGGAGGGGTATTGATGGCCTATACTAGAACATCAGGCCCGTTTAACAGCACGCCGTTTTCATCCTGTTGCGGGATCGCGTCCATGACCTACGAGGGTAAGCCTGATAACCACTGTCATGCGTGCGGCGAGAAGATGACACACCACGAGAGCGGGGTAAAACCAAGCCCTGTTGGCATATGTGGAATGTGCAGAAAACCCTACAAGAACGGGCCTCAAGATAGCGGTGCGTGCAATTGTTAAACCTTCAACAGAACGGCAAAGGAGGATTGTTAAATGACTGACCCAACCCTAAAGCCCTGCCCGCACCACCAAAGGAGCCTGAATGATGTGGATTTTATCGTTCCTTGTCTGTGCCTCTTTTGAAGGCGAGGACCGATGCACGGCACAACTTGAGCCCCGGTTTTTCGATACGATTAAGGAATGTAGAAGTCAGGAGAAACTATCACGCATCGGCATCCTGACCGTGCTTATCCGCAATGGTGGAACGCCGGTGTTTCTGCAATCTGACTGCGTGAAGATCAATGATATGCGGGCTGGATAACCCATTAAAAGAGGTAGAATAATGGCCAGAAATTTCTTAAAAGAGAGCCGAGAACGTCTTGGAATAACTGAACAGCAACAACGCGACCGGGCCTATGCCGCCAAGGTTGCCTTGGAAACAAAACGCTGCCGAGAAAAGCATCCCGGCAAAGACTGCGTTGCAGAAGTTGTTGGAGCGGGGCCGATGTATAGTTGCATGTTCGGTGGAAGGCCGATGGATTGACGATAGCTAAGGCTTGTCTACAGCCGCTGCAATAATCCCGCCGCAATCGTGGTCAATCCAAGCCTGCAAATCCTTTTCTTCACGCCGCAGATTTTTCGGCCAGCTTGCAGACCGCGTGTCATATTCCGCGTAGGACCACCGATAGTTTCCAGCATTACTAATCAGGCAAAAGTCAGGGCCGCGCTTGGGTTCTGGCTCAATCAGTTCAATCAGTCTCGAACAACCGGCCAAGACGCTCAAGGCGATCACGACGCTCATCAGGCGTTTCGTTGTCAATAGCATTGTCTCGGTTCCTATCCCTTAGAAGGTCAGCATTATCACCAGCCAGTGAAGCCGACCGCGCTTTTTCGTTTTGCAGATCGTGCCGCAGCCCGTCGATTGTTCGGCCTTGCAGCCAGTAACCACCGCTCAAAGCCAGCATCATGCCAAGACAGATAGGCCCGACCAGCTTCCACGGTATCAAATTGAAAATGATTGCAAACATGGTTTCCGTTATCCTTCACAGTGACGCAGCGCCGCTTCAAATTGCACGGCATAGCCCGCAATCTTCTTGGCCTTGTCGGTTCCGTTGATGATACGGCGAGCGCCCACATAGTCAGCGTCACCGGGGCGGATGTAGTCGGCAAGGTTCTTGCCAGTGAACATCCCGCGCACCATGCCTTCCCACATAATCAAAGATGAATAGTCAGGCTCGGTTGCCAGATCAGGCTTATTCACCAGATCAATCGGGCGACCATGCTCGACGGACAGGAATACCGACATTTTGGCGTAATTGCGCAGCCATGTCAGTTGCGTGTCACCGCGCCCGTGATAAGTGGTGCGAACACCCCGGATCAGCCAGATCGGTTCGCCATAATCACGGCCTCTACCCTTGCCAATCTCTTCATCATATTTCCAGCGTTGGGTTTCGTGATATCCAGTGGCAAGGGCATAGGCATGATCTTCAACGCACCGATCGCGCCGCGCACCCTCTTCGATCAGGCGTTCCATCGGCAGGGTTTGCCATGCCGGCAGGCTGCCAAAAAACAGCCCATCGCGAACACTATCAAAGAACGGCGTCAGGTTCATTTGCTGTCCCCATCTTCCGGGGGTATCTTCGCAGCCGCCCGCACAGCCGCCATAATCAATCGGCGCAAAGAAGGAAGTTCGACACCCAAAGCCAAAAGCCCTGGCACCGCATAGGCCCACCACGGGATTGGCTTGGCGGACAGGTCAAAGATGAAGTCAGTGACAAACAGCGAAATAACCGCCATCACAGCCAACACTTGAACCACGCGGTCCAAGAATTTTGGTTTTTCCTCAGACACCGAAGACACCCCCGCGTGCCGCGATCCAAATCACCAAAAACAATGATGCGCCGGCAAGTGAAGACGTGGCCATCAAGGTCGAGATCAGGACCGGTGCCGCGACATGCCAAAGATCGCAACGATTGCGAGCGATGAAATTTAGCGCCACCTTTTTGAGCATATGCTTTGTCACCGTGAATTCTCCTCTACGTCACGCTGGTTAATGCGGTGCAATTCTGGCGTGTTGATTATGTCCGTAGTCGAAAGCATCTTTCACCGGCCAGAGTTTTGGATACAGACCGCCAAATATTTCCTGCTTGTAGGACCAC
>Ga0209345_10004766_pt1 | contig 12930 bp, 9 predicted proteins | sample Cruoilmetagenom7_FD_187294 | JGI IMG/M metagenome (GOLD analysis project Ga0209345, IMG submission 187294) | Oil polluted marine microbial communities from Coal Oil Point, Santa Barbara, California, USA - Sample 7 (SPAdes) (version 2) | ecosystem: Environmental > Aquatic > Marine > Oil seeps ...
GCTCAAGGTAATCTTACCCAAGGCAAACATGGTGTTGTTTGGGATGGCACGGACCTTCAAGGTAACAAAGTTCCTGACGGTGTCTACAGATTACAAGTCGTTGGCCAAGATGCTGATGGAGCACCTGTAGATGTCACAACAACAACTGTTGGTCTCGTATCAGGCGTCTCATACGCAGGTATAGAACCTGTTCTCTTGATCAACAACCAAGAATTCGGCTTAGACCAAGTCATCACTTTGAAAGAAGAAGCGATGACCTTAAGCGAAGCAGATAAAATTGCTGCAGCTGCTGCTGCAGCAGCAGCTGCAGAAGCAGAAGCAGCTGCCGCTGAAGCTGAAGCAATCGCTGCAGCAGAAGCAGAAGCCGCCGCAGCAGCCGCAGCAGCCGCTTAATAATTAAAAACGAAGCAAAAGCTTCGAAAAACTAGAGAACCAGTGCCCCCAGAATAGGGTCACTTCATAATAAAGCGAGAATAGCTAAAATCCCTCGCAAGGAGATCAAAAAAATGAGCTTGTACGGTGCATTATTTTCCGGCGTTGCTGGCCTCCAGGCACAATCCAGTGCCATGGGCGCAATTGCCGATAACGTAACCAACGTTAATACAGTTGGTTATAAATCCACTCAAGTTAACTTCCAAACACTTGTTACAAAACAAGCGTCGTTAACAAAATATTCAGCTGGTGGTGTTCAGTCCAAACCACGTCAAGGGATTGACGTTCAAGGTTTGCTGCAATCGACTGCCTCAGCAACAGATTTGGCCATTTCTGGTAACGGTTTTTTCATCGTGAATGAAGCAGGCGACCCAGAATCTGGTGATATTTATGGTTATTCACGCGCTGGTTCTTTCAAAGTAGATAAAGACGGTAACTTGCAAAATGTGTCTGGCTATTACCTTCAAGGTTGGCCTTTACAAACTTGGGATGGGTCCACACAAGCAGTGACCAAGACCATTGGAACAGACACTTACCAAAAATCTTATAAAAACACGGCAGGTGATACGGTTTATATCAACGATAACATCGTTGATAAAGAAAACTTACGTCCGCTAAATTTAAAAACAATTGGCGGAACAGCCATTGCGTCCACAACCGTTTCAATGGGGGCAAATTTGCCTTCTGAAGATGCTGTCAACACGACACATAAAACAGATATTTTGATCTATGACTCCCTTGGTGGTGCGCATAACATCAATCACACTTGGGTAAAACGTGCTTCCAATTCTTGGGATTTATCGGTCGTTCCACCTGCAGGTGCAAAATCCATTGTCATCGAAGATCAAAATACGGCACGAAACAACTATATGTCCTTAGGTCGCCTTGATTTCACATCGGTTCCTGACTCAGGCACCAAGATGGAAATGGTTGTTGGTGGCAATACATATACAATTGATTTCACAACTGCTGACAGCAGTGCGATGGCTCAATCAACCATCTCCATTGACACTGCACCAGATGATGGCGACGTCATCACAATTGACGGCATCGATTATGAATTTGATACCAACAGTTCACTTGCAACAGCAGGGGCAATTCAAGTCACTGTTGCAGCAGGTGCGAATGCCTCCACCGCAGCCGCTTCTCTTGCCAGTGCTATGGAGACAAAAATGGATGCTGATCGTGGCACAGGTGAATGGGTAAGTGTTTCAGGTACAACAATTACTGTAAATAATTCGGTCACATACCCCACAATTACAGCGACAGAAGCTTCTGCACCCTTAGCAATCACCTTAACCAACGGTACTGTTGCTGGTGTTACAAACTTGGATATCAAAGTCGCAAATCGATCATTGTCACAAGTCATGGACGAAGTTGCTTCACGCATTCAAAATATCCTTCAATACGAAGAAAGCGGTGTTCCTGACTCCCCACCAACCACATGGGCAGAACGTATCGCGGGTGAAAATGCAGTGGTTTTCCATAATGTTGATACATCGAACAGCATGACAGTAGATGCCAGTAACCTCAGCACCAGCGGTGTAAAATCCGTCATGCAAGATACTGCCTATACGGTTGAAGCGATTAGCTCAACAGTGGGTTGGACTTCTACAACCAGTCATGCCGTTTCATTCAACGGTGACGGAACACCAGACAAATTCTTTGGAACAGATGAGTCCGTTGCCTCTGATCCGGGTATTCAATATAAAATTGGTTGGGCAAACGGCTCGCAAGATATGGATGGTTCGACCAGCCCAGCATTACAAGTAAGCCTTGGTAACTACAACGTGGCTGATGGTCTTACTCAGTTTGGTGGACCATACCAAATCAACTACATCTCTCAAAACGGGGCTGCATTTGGTAACTTCGCTGGAGTTTCAACCAACTCTGACGGTGTTGTAACGGCCCTATTCGATAATGGTGTGACACGTCCGGTCTTTATGATCCCGGTTGCCACTATGGTGAACCCAAATGGTATGGAAAGCCTGTCTGGAAACGTCTGGATTGAAACGGATTTTTCTGGTCAACCAACTGTACGTGAAGCCGGTTCTGCCGGTGCAGGTTCTGTTAACCAATCTTCTGTGGAAGCTTCCACGGTTGATTTGGGAGAAGAATTCACATCCATGATTACAACGCAGCGGGCTTATTCCGCTTCGGCCAAAATCATCAGTACTGCTGATGAAATGTTAGAAGAATTGCTGCGGATTAAACGTTAATTATACGTCTAATTTCAGCATGTCTCCGATTTATCGGTTCTCTTTATACTTGGCCCCGGCGATTTACTTCGTCGGGGTATTTTTCTTTATGTATAAAAATATGGTAGAATTGCTTGCTTTTTAAGGCCATTTTATAGAATAAATTATGTTAAATTGAATATATCGGCAAAAATTGCCCAGTTGTTAACTTGTTGTTTAGGGTAGCCGCGTTAGATTCTACGTTGTAGTTTCGTATGTGTTGGTATTAAGCGCATACCATTAGCGTGTTAAGTTAAATCGAAAAGGACTCGTCAAGTGAGTAGCATTGTAGACACCATGAAGAATTTGGGACCCGGCCGCCTTGCGGTTGTCGGCGGTGTCATTTTGGGTCTTGTCGCTTTTTTCATTTATCTGATGACGCGTCTTGGTACGCCACAAATGGATTTGCTCTATTCCGACCTTAACCAAGATGACTCCCAACAAATTGTCGCCATTTTGTCGCGAGAACAAGTATCTTACGACATTGCGAAAGAAGGGACTGAAATTTACGTCTCGTCCGACAAAGTTGGACCGATGCGCCTGAAAATTGCGGAACGCGGCCTGCCAACGGGTGGATCTGTAGGTTATGAAATTTTTGATAATGCGGATGCCATTGGTTCAACCAACTTCCAACAAAATGTAAATTTGGTGCGCGCCCTTGAAGGCGAGATGTCTCGTACAATTCGATCTTTAGATAGCGTAAAAGCAGCCCGCGTTCATTTAGTTTTACCACGACGTGAACTGTTTTCGCGTGAACGCCAGCAGCCCAGCGCCTCAATCGTGTTGAACATGAACAACGGTCAACGCCTCAGCAAAGAACAAGTTTTAGCCGTTCAACATATGGTGGCTTCAGCTGTTCCTGACTTGAAACCTGAACGAATTTCAATTGTTGATGACAAAGGGGCCCTCCTTGCAAAAGGCTTTGATCAGCCTGGTGGATTGGATGAGTCTCAAGAAATTGAACAACAACGCCTGAAAAAACAGGAAATGATCGCACGCCGCATAGAAGGTCTTATCGAACGTACAGTTGGTTTCGGTAAAGTCCGTGCCGAAGTCTATGCCGACATGGATTTCTCACGCGAGACCTCAGTTGAGGAAGAATATGACCCTGAAGGCCAAGTTGTACGATCAACCTCGACTTCAGAAACAAACGCTGAAAACAATGAAAACGAAAAAGACTTAGCCGTTACCGTAGGCAACAACCTTCCTGATGCAAACCAAGGCGGTGGTACGGGGGCCTCTTCTGGATCAAAAGAAAGCAGCGTTCAAGAAACTGTGAATTACGAAATCTCCAAAAAAGTCGTCAATCGGGTTCGTGAAACCGCCATAGTAAACCGTCTAAGCGTGGCCGTTCTGGTTGATGGAATTTACACCAAAGCCGATGATGGCACAGTAAGCTACGAACAACGCAGCCAAGAAGAAATGGATATGATTTCCACCTTGGTTCAAAGCGCCATTGGTTTTACAGAAACACGCGATCGTGTTGATGTGATTAACATGCGCTTCGCATCTGTTGAAGTGATTGATGATAGTGAACCTATCGTCTTCTGGATCTTTACCAAATCAGAAGTCACGCAATACGCACAATATATCGTCTTTGCATTACTTTTCATTCTGGTCATTCTTTTAGTGGTCCGCCCACTTCTCAAACGCGTATTCGAACAGCAAGCCGCAAATGAAGCAGCAGCCTTGGCTGAAGCAGAAATGCTCGCGAATGCAGGACCAAGCGGTGTACCAGTTCCATCCGATACGCAACAAGATGAAGATGATAGCTTCGAAGAACTTATTGATATCGACCGTGTTGAAGGTCGTGTAAAAGCTTCCTCTGTTAAGAAAATTGGTGAAATCGTTGACAAACATCCAGAAGAAGCACTGGCAATTGTTCGCTCGTGGATGTATCAGGAGGCCTAACAGTATATCATGGCTCGCGTTAAGGATGACTATCGAAGTTTAACTGGACAAGAAAAAGCAGCTATTTTCATGCTCTCTCTTGGAGAAGAGCATTCTGGCAAAATGTTCGAGATGATGGATGATGAAGAGATTCGCGAACTCTCTCAAATTATGGCTGCACTTGGTTCTGTCAGTTCTACCGTCATTGAACGTTTGTTTGTTGAATTCGCAGATCAACTTTCATCTGCTGGTTCCTTGGTTGGTACATTTGACAGTACAGAACGTTTACTGCGTCAAGCCCTGCCCAAAGACCGGGTATCCGGTATCATGGACGAAATCCGGGGTCCTGCTGGTCGTACCATGTGGGAAAAACTGGGGAATGTGCACGAAGCCGTGTTAGCCAATTACTTTAAAAATGAATACCCGCAAACCGTTGCGGTTGTTCTGTCTAAAATTAAACCCGATCACGCCGCACGTGTGCTATCTTTGTTACCAGAGAATTATTCAATGGAAGTTATCATGCGCTTGTTGCGTATGGAGGCTGTTCAAAAAGAGGTTTTAGAAGACGTCGAAAAAACATTACGTTCAGAATTCATGACAAACTTGGCACGCGCACAGCGCCGTGACAGTCATGAACTTATGGCAGATATTTTCAACAACTTGGATCGCAACACAGAAAATCGTTTCATCACGGCTTTGGAAGAACGCAACCGCGAGTCAGCGGAACGTATCAAAGCCCTTATGTTCACATTCGACGATCTTGTTCGTGTCGATACTGCGGGCATTCAAGTTATGCTTCGTACTGCCGAAAAAGACAAACTTTCTATGGCTCTCAAAGGGGGCTCAGAAGATGTTAAAGATCTATTCTTCAAGAATATGTCTGAACGTGCTGGTAAGATGATGAAAGAAGATATGGAAGCTATGGGCCCAGTTCGCTTACGTGATGTTGATGAAGCCCAAGCAGAAATCGTTGCCGTTGCCAAGCAATTAGCCGATAGTGGCGAAATTAATATTTCTCAAGGTGGTGAAGAAGACGAACTCGTCTTCTAACCCATTTGAGAATTGGAGTAGTAAATTTTTATGTCCACCGTCAAACGCTTTCTTTTTGACAATAGAACCTTCGATCCGGATTATGACCCGGAGGCTGATCATGCTTATCCATTTGACGGAGAAGAAGGTGCGGAGGACGAAATTGAAGACGAAGAAGAAGAAATTGAAGTACCACCGCCGCCAACCTTCACAGAAGAAGAATTAGCCGCTGCCCAACAACAGTCGTTTGAAGATGGTAAGGCTGCGGGTCTTCAAGAAGCAAATGCGCAATTCGAACGCCTCATCGCAACAGCTTTAACCCAAATATCACAAACGATTCCAGGTGTGTTTGAACTGCATAGCCATATACAAACTGTGCATGAGACTCAGGCTTTATCAATTGCAACGGCTGTTTCTAAGAAAATCATACCTGCTTATGTAGAAAAAAATAGTTTAGATGAAATCCTTCATGTGGTTAAACGCTGCTTAGAACCTTTGCATACTGAACCACGCATCATTGTAAAAGTTCATGAAAGTTTGCGTGAAGACACACAAGAAAAACTGAAAAAAATTGCTGACCAGCTAGGCTTTGAAGGACGTATTGTCGTCATGGCCCAAGATGAAATCATACCGGGTGACTGTCGCGTTGAATGGTCCGAAGGCGGGGCTGAACGAAATTCCGAAGCACTTTGGCAACAAATTGATGAAATTATAGATAGAAACTTGACGCAAGATACTAATCAAAGCGAAACTCAGGATGCAACACAAGAAACTTTAAGTGCTGAACCTGAACTGACACCAGAACAGCCCGACGATAATACAACAGGGTAAACAGGAGATATCCAATATGTCTGATGAAATGAATTTGGAGCTCAACAGCCTTGATAACGCTGAAGGCCCCGTCGCACCAGAAGCCCAAATGGGCACTGCTGGCCCTGCAATGGGGGCACCAGTTCACGACTTACCAACCAGTGCGCGCGAACTCGAAGCCGTCTATGACATTCCGGTTCGTGTATCAGCAGTTTTAGGCAAAGCAACCATGCCTGTAAGCGACTTATTAAAGCTTGGACGTGGTGCAGTTGTCGAATTAGACAGGAAAGTTGGTGAAGCGATTGATATTTATGTTAATAATCGTCTAGTCGCACGTGGTGAAGTCGTTGTCGTTGAAGAACGTCTCGGCGTGACCATGACAGAAATTATTAAATCTGAAAAAGGTTAAGCATAGAATATGGCTGGGGGCGAAGGTATTGGCGGCAAAAAATCTTCATTAGATGCCGCAACAATTATCGGATTGGTCGTTGCATTCACGTTGGTTGGTGCAGCAATCGTTTTGGGTGGATCCCCTGACTCCTTTTTTAACCCTCCTTCAATCTTGATTGTTATTGGTGGGACATTGGGCGTTACGACTGTTTGCTTTTCATTAAACGATATGATGCGAGCATCTCAACTCATCGGCAAAACGGTTTTCTATAAAAATCAAGATGCCAGTACCATTGCCGTTCAGGTCATTCGCATTGCCGAAGTTGCGCGCAAACAAGGGGTCTTACAGTTACAAGGCGTTCTTGATAGCATCAAACGCGAACAGTTTTTTCATAAAGGTTTGGCCATGATCGTGGATGGCACCTCTGCTGATGAAGTTGAAAACATCATGATTGGTGAAATAGAAGCCATGGCAGGGCGCCACCATAAAGGGGCGAATATTCTTCGCAAGGCAGCTGAATTCGCGCCGGCAATGGGCTTAATCGGAACCTTAATTGGTTTGGTTCAAATGCTTGGAAACCTTGACGACCCTTCGACCATTGGCCCCAGCATGGCTGTTGCACTTTTAACCACCTTTTATGGCGCTGTGCTTTCGAATATGGTACTCATGCCCTTAGCGGCTAAATTAGAACGAAATTCTGATGAGGAACTCCTTGTCAATCAGTTGTATATTTTAGCCACCGCATCGATCGGACGTCAGGAAAACCCACGTCGTCTTGAAATGATGTTAAACAGTATTTTGCCACCGAACCGTCGCGTGCAATACTTCGACTAACTGTGTAATTTGAGAAGTCTTGTGGAGAAAAAAAGAAGATGAAAATTCTCATTGTCGGAACCTTGAATGGTCAAGTCGGCGCTGCGAGTCAAATCGCAGTAAAGCGCGGCGCAAAAGTCATTCACACCGATAACGCAGATGATGGCCTAGAAACTCTGCGCCTAGGCAAAGGGATTGACCTGGTACTGGTTGACATTCAACTCGACATCGAAAGTTTTATCAAAAGCTTAGTTGCAGAACGCATTAATACACCCATTGTTGCTTGCGGTGTTGCAACAGATGCACAAGCCGCTGTTCGTGCCATTCGCGCAGGTGCACAAGAATATTTACCTCTTCCCCCTGATGCAGATCTCATTGGTGCAGTCTTAAGTGCTGTGGCAGAAGAAACCCATGCGATGATCTACAATGACCCCGCAATGGATGACGTGGTCAAACTAGGTAAGCAAATCGCGCCAAGTGATGCCAGTGTGCTGATCACCGGAAGTTCCGGTACGGGTAAAGAAATTATGGCCCGCTTCATTCATCGCAACTCGAAACGCAAAGATGGACCTTTCATTGCGGTGAATTGTGCAGCCATTCCTGAGAATTTGTTAGAATCTGAACTTTTCGGTCATGAAAAAGGTGCCTTTACAGGTGCCGTTGCACGCCGCATTGGTAAGTTTGAAGAAGGCAACGATGGGACATTATTGCTGGACGAGATCAGCGAAATGGATCCGCGCCTTCAAGCCAAGCTGTTGCGTGTTTTACAAGAACGCGAAATTGATCGGGTTGGTGGTAAAAAGCCAGTTCCCGTAAATGTGCGCGTCATTACCACATCAAACCGTAATATGGATCAAGCCGTCGCTAAAGGTGATTTCCGGGAAGATTTGTATTTCCGATTGAATGTCGTAAATTTACAACTTCCTTCACTGAAAGACCGCCCTAAAGACATGGCTGTTTTATGTGAACACTTCATTGCAAAATACGCAAAAGCCAATGAATTACCTGATCGTCCTATAACACAAGGCGCGATGAAAAAAGTTTTACAACACAGCTGGCCCGGAAACGTGCGTGAACTTGAAAATACCATGCACCGTGCCGTTTTAATTGCAGGACCAGATGAAATTGATGAAGCCGCAATTATGCTCAGCGGATCACCTGCAGCACAACAAGCTACAAGCGGATCAGAAGGTGGGCCTGCTTCGGGCGATACGGATGGTTTTGTTGGGCAAACTGTCGCTGATGTTGAGCGCCAATTGATTATTGCTACATTGGATCATTGCTTTGGAAATCGCACACATGCGGCCAATGTATTAGGTATTTCCATTCGAACATTACGCAACAAATTAAAGCTTTATGGGGATGGTGGATTCTCCATTCCTGCGGCTGGAAATAACCAGTAAGACCAAAGGTAAATAAGAAGAATGGCGGAACCAGGCGAAGGCGAAAAAGCGACAACGGGCGACTCTTTTGAAGTCACCATGGGTCGTTTAAAGAACACGCTTCTTAAAGGTGATATCGGCTTAGCCGCAGGCATCACAGCCATCTTGGTTGTGTTAATTTTTCCTATGCCTGGTTGGTTACTTGATATTTCCTTGGCCTTTTCTTTTACTTTTTCCGTCATGATTATGATGACGGTTTTGTTCATGGAAAAACCACTAGAATTCAGTGCTTTCCCGACGGTCTTGCTAATTGCGACCATGATCCGGCTTGCCTTGAATATGGCATCCACCCGTTTGATCTTAACCAATGGACACGACGGCACCGATGCAGCAGGTAAAGTAATTGAAGCCTTTGGTGGCTTCATCATGGGCGGTAACTTCGTTATCGGTATTATCGTCTTTACCATCCTTGTAATTGTGAACTTTATCGTTATCACCAAAGGTTCTGGGCGTATCGCAGAAGTCACAGCACGTTTCACCTTGGATGCCATGCCCGGTAAACAAATGGCAATTGATGCCGATTTATCCACGGGTTTGATTGATGAAGACCAAGCCAAAGAACGCCGTCAAGAATTACAAGATGAAAGCACGTTCTTTGGGGCCATGGATGGTGCTTCGAAATTTGTACGTGGTGATGCCATTGCTGGTATTCTGATCACTTTCATCAACGTCATCGGCGGCATTATCATTGGTGTCGTTCAAAAAGATTTAGACATCGGTGTTGCTGCGGATTCTTACACTCGATTAACGGTTGGTGATGGACTGGTATCGCAAATCCCTGCCCTAATCGTATCGACTGCGGCTGGTCTATTGGTCACAAAATCCGGGGTGCGCGGTACTGCTGAAAAAGCATTGGTTGGCCAATTAAGTGCCAACCCTAAAACATTAGGTGTCAGTTCAGCGATTCTTTTTGGTATGTCGGCTATGCCCGGTATTCCCATGCTGCCTTTCATGATGTTGGGCGTATTAACAGGTGGCGGTTGTTTCTATGTTTATAACAAATTAAATGTTGAAGCCGCTGAACGTATCGTCAAAGAACAATCTGAGCCAACAACATCGAGCGCACCGACAGAAGAACCCATTTCACAAACCATGCGTATTGATATGATGCGCTTGGAATTGGGTTATGGCCTTTTATCTTTGGTAAATGCGGGCGTTGACGGGCAACGTCTTACCGATCAAATCAAAGCACTTCGACGACAACTGGCCCAAGAAATGGGTTTTGTCATGCCGTCTGTGCGCATCCAAGACAACATGCAGCTACCAGCGAACACCTATATGATCCGAGTTAAAGAAATTGAAGCCGGACGAGGTGATTTACGCCCGAGCCAATTATTGATCATGGACCCTCGCGGTGAAGAAATCAGCTTAGCTGGCGAATCAACGAAAGAACCAACCTTTGGTCTGCCTGCCATGTGGGTTGAATCAAGCAACCGTGAAGAAGCCCTCTTTAGGGGCTATACCGTTGTGGAACCCGGCACCGTCATCACCACGCATATTACGGAGTTGGTGAAGGACAATATGTCCGAGCTTCTGTCTTATACAGAAACACAAAAATTATTGGATGATTTGGACAAAGAACATCAAAAACTTATTGGTGATATCATTCCAGCTAATATGAGCATCGGCGGCATTCAACGCGTCTTGCAAAACTTGTTGACAGAACGCGTATCCATTCGCGATTTGCCAACTATCTTAGAAGGCCTTTCCGAAGCAACGGGGTATACCCGCAACATTAATATGATCACCGAACATGTGCGTTCACGCTTAGGACGCCAAATCAGTGACAGCCTAACCAACCAGCAAGGTGTATTGCCTTTGGTCACCTTGTCACCTGAATGGGAACAAGTCTTCTTAGAATCATTGGTTGGCAGTGGGGATGAGCGTCAGCTTTCTATGGCACCGAGTAAAATGCAAGAATTCATCAATGGGGTGCGCCAAACGTTTGAGCGCCAAGCCATGATGGGTGAAACACCTGCGCTTCTTACCAGTCCGTCTATTCGCCCTTATGTGCGCTCAATCATCGAACGTTTCCGGCCCGCCACGGCTGTTATTTCACAAAGTGAAGTCCATCCCAAGGCGAAGATTAAAACCGTTGGGCAGATATAAATACGACCTAAAAAAAACTAAACATATTTTGAAGGAAGCAAAAAGTGTTTCAAAATTTAAAGCCACCTACCGTTGATGCCATCATTGCCCTTATGGCTAAAGTCCAAGCCGATGATCGCGCAGATAAAATCGATCTCAGCGTTGGTATTTATAAAGATGATCAGGGCAATACCCCTGTCATGAAAGCCATCAGCAAGGCTGAAGACCAGCTTCACGCTGAACAAAGCACAAAAAAATACGTCGGTCTCGTCGGTGATGTTGTTTTCAACCAAGAAATGACGAAACTTGTTTTAGGTGAAGACGCCCCACTCAACTTAGTTGGCGCAGCCCAAGCCCCCGGTGGCAGTGGTGCTTTAAGACTGCTGTCTGAACTCATCTATGCTGCATCACCTGACTGCACAATCTGGCTCAGTGATCCAACATGGCCGAACCATAACTCCTTATTGGGAAGCGTAGGCTTAAACATCGAAGTTTATCCTTATTTCGATTACGACACACAAGATGTTCTATTTGATGAAATGTGTGCAACCCTTTCTAAAGCCAAGAAAAACGATGTTGTTGTCTTGCATGGATGTTGTCACAACCCAACGGGACGTGACTTGTCCTTAGACCAATGGAAAAAACTCGGTAAGTTCTTGGCTGAAAAAGAACTCGTACCGCTGATCGATCTCGCATATCTTGGTTTCGGTGATGGACTTGAAGAAGACATCAAAGGCTTGCGCGCCCTTGTTGCACAAGTACCCACATCTTTAATTGCGGTTTCATGCTCTAAAAACTTTGGGGTTTATCGCGACCGCGTGGGTTGCTCGATTGTTCTGTCTAATTCCCAAGACATCGCGAAAACATGCCAAGGACACCTTGGGGCAAGTGCACGTCGCATTTATTCTATGCCACCAGATCACGGCGCTGCGGTTGTACGCACAATTTTGACAGATGCCGCCTTAACCACACTGTGGAAAGACGAACTGACTGAAATGCGCGGGCGTGTTAACTCTTTGCGCGCAGAATTTGCCAAACAATTGCGCGAATTAACAGGCACAAATCGCTGGGACTTCATTGCCAATCAACGCGGCATGTTTACATTGCTGGGCTTGGACGACAATGAAATTGCACAATTACGTGATGACTATGCCATCTATGTTGTTAAAGGCGGTCGCATAAACATCGCAGGCTTGCAACTCAACGACATCCCAAAACTCGCTGAAGCCTTGGTATCTATTACCAAATAAAAGCATCAAGATTGAAAAGCGTGAGCCTGTCCGGTTAGATGTGTGATGTGTCAACACTACCCCGGGCATTTTATTAAGCTGCTTTAAGACTGGATGATTTTGAAGAAAAATGGGGCGATAGATTTCCACCTATTGCCCCCACTTCATGGCACACTTAAAAACAGGTTATCCCATTTTTGCCTATCCCGAAATGGTTCACAAAATTATTTATACTACGAATACGATAGAAAAATTGAATATCTCATTGAGAAAAAACATCAAAAGCAGAGGCACATCCCGAGTGATGACATGGCGACCAAGCTACTATATTTAACTTTACGAAATACCGCAAAAAAGTAGATCATGCCTCCTAGAACATGAAAACAGGCAGTATACCAATTCGCCACCCTATTCGAAGGCCGTTTTCCATCAACAATATCTTGATGATTGATAGATAACAAAAAAGATCACTTATACCAAAAGCCTGAATTGATGACTCTCGTCCAAAAATAAGGGATTCCCTTCTTGGCCCATTTATGATTCTCTGTTCCTCTATTTTATAGGGAGCA
>Ga0209345_10004768_pt1 | contig 12922 bp, 9 predicted proteins | sample Cruoilmetagenom7_FD_187294 | JGI IMG/M metagenome (GOLD analysis project Ga0209345, IMG submission 187294) | Oil polluted marine microbial communities from Coal Oil Point, Santa Barbara, California, USA - Sample 7 (SPAdes) (version 2) | ecosystem: Environmental > Aquatic > Marine > Oil seeps ...
CATCATGGGGGCGCATCAGGTTTCGATCGACCCGACGGAGCCACCGTCCACCCGCCAGTTCGCACCGGTGACGAAGCTGGCGCGTTCCGAACATAGCAAGGCAATGACGGGGGCGACTTCCTCGGTGCGGCCACGGCGTTTCAAGTTCAGATGCGGGCGCTCTTCCTCCAGGAAACTCTCGACGGCCTCATCGAAGCTGACGCCCAGATCCTCGGCCCGCTTTTCCATCATTCCGTCGGTCATCGGTGTCTTGATAAAGGCCGGGGCGACGCAGTTGACCAGAACACCTTCACCGGAATGGGCGAGGCTGATGGATTTCGAAAAGCTGAGCAGCCCCGATTTCGCGACGTTGTAAACAGTCTCGTCGGCATAGGGTTGGGCGACATTCTCGGACGTCACGAAAACCATGCGCCCCCACCCGCGCGACCGCATGGCGGGGCCTACATGTCGGACCAGACGCACCGCGGACATGAAATCTATGTTCCAGGCCTCGTCCCAGTCATCGTCCGACATGGTCATCGGATCGCCCTTGGCCCCCGTGACACCGGCGGCATGTACGAAGATGTCGAAATCGGTTCCGACCTCCGCGATGAAATCGTCCGCCCCGGCCCTGCTCGACAGATCGGCGGCCACGGCGCGTGCTCCCAGCGGCGCGGCAATGTCGCGAAGCTTGTCCGCATCCAGATCGGTCAGCGTCAGATCGACACCCTCCGCCGCCAGAACTTTCGCGGTCTCATGCCCGATCCCACCGGTCGCACCGGTAATAAGGGCGCGGCGTCCGTCGATCTTCAAATCCATGTCTGCAATCCTCAAGTCACTGAAATCTGTTGCGCTAAAACGTACAGAACAATCACTCAGACACCTGACGGTTCCGTGCCGTAATGTCGCGGGGCGATGAATACAGATGAAGAGCACAAGCGCGGCACCCTCATTCCGGGTGACAACCACGCCTGCGATATGACCGTCTGGAAACGCGATGTGCGGATCGCTGCGCCCACGCCCCAAGGGCCATTGCCAAGGTAGGCAAAGTTGAAATGGGCGGCGATTCCACGTGCTGTCAGGCCAGGGATTTGAGATGTGAAATGCAGACGCGCAATCAGGCGCAGACCGACAGTCGGCCTCCAGAATAAACCATTGTTAACGATTTGAAATTTCTTGAATACCTACGGATTTTTCGACGTTAGGGGCATTCGCAAATACCGATCACCGAATGGTTATGTCGGTTATTTTGCTAGCCCGGGCAGGATTCTGAATTTGCAGACAAAAGATGAAATTTTTTTTGAATTCCGGCAGTTAGATAAAATTTGTCTTGCCCGAAAGAACAAATTTTAGGTACTTTGCGCAAAGCAACAGGCGGGTTTTGGCAGCTTGCCACGCGAACACGTCACAGTAATGAGTTTACGGAGAATTTGTCATGGCCACACCCGCTGAACCGGTAATCCTGGGTTTCTTCTCCGACACGGGGACTAGTGGCGATAACGTCACCGCTTCACGGACGTTGACGTTCTACGGAACGGGAACGCCGGGCGCATCTCTTGAGATTATGGATTCTGGTCCAGACGGAATAAGTGGTGTGGGAACCCTTGGGTATATCGGATCGATCCCGGCCAACGGAGAATGGAGCGTTACCGTCGGGCAGGGGGGCGACTATCCCCAGGGGTCCGATGGCGTGCTGGTCGATGGTACATATTACGTACAAGCCGGATCGCGCGACGGGCCGGATGCCTCATCCCGAGGACCGGCGCTTGTCCTGACCGTGGATGGCCCGGAAATGTCTGCGGTTGATCTGGCGGCGGGCTCCGATACCGGAAGCAGTTCGACCGACAATTACACCGCCGACAGCACCCCGGCCGTAGAATTCACCGCCGGTCTGGGTGACACGGTGGAAATCGACTGGGATGACGGGCGCGGTTTCGTGGCGGCGGGAACCGGCACAGGCGCATCGCAGACGGTAACCATCGATCAGGCGTATCTTGTCAGCTCCCCCAAGACGGAGAAGACCATTCAGGTCCGTGCAACCAAGGAAGGCGTCAGCACGACCGAGCAGATCGAAATCACCCTTGATCGGGAGACGAGTCGCCCCACCTGGCAGCTGGCGACTGATTCCGACAGCGGCAATTCCAACAATGACGGGATCACGCGTGTCGCGCAGCCCACCATCATCGGCACGGCGGAGGCTGGCGCAACGATCGAGATCCGATTGACCAATGGTTCCGGCCCGGCGTTGGCCAGCACCGTTGTCAACGGGGATGGAACCTATGAGGTACAGTTGCCCGGTGCGCTGGACGATGGAACATATCCGCTATCGATCCGCGCTCAAGATCTTGCCGGCAATTCTTTCCAGTCGAATTCGGCAGGATTTACCATCGACACGACGACCGCGACCCCCAGTGTCAGCGGGTTTGACAACGATACCGGCGCGGCGGATCAGATCACGACGGATGCCACGCCGCGATTCTTCGGCACGGCGGAGGCTGGTTCCACGGTCGAGATCTTCGTCGATGGCGTCTCGGCCGGAACGGTGAGTGCAAACAATTCCGGAGATTGGTTCTTCCAATCAGGTACGCTTGCGGCTGACGACTATGTCGTAACCGTACAGGCGACCGATATCGCCGGCAACGTGTCCTCATTGTCGAGCGGATATGACATAAGCATTATTCCTTCGGTAACCGAAACGCCCGTCGTCACCGGTATCAGCAACGACAGTGGTACGGATGGTGACGGCATCACCAACGATCCCACGCTGACGGTCAATGGAACGGCGGCTGCGAATTCATCCGTGCAGATTCTGTTGGACGGCACGGTCGTCCAGACGGTTTCTGCGAACGCTTCCGGTAACTGGTCTGCCGTTCTGCCATCGGCCCTGGCGGATGGAAACTACGAGATCACCGCCATTGCCCAAAGTTCGGGGCTGAACCCTTCGGCTGAATCCGCTGTATTCGACGTCGAGGTGGACACGGTCGCCCCCCAGATCCCCACTCTCGACCTTCGGACGACCTCCGATACCGGGCGGAATACCGCAGATGAGATTACCAACGGCTCTTTAATTCAGTTCGATATCACTGGCGAACCCAATTCCACTATGGAATTCCTCAAGAATGGTGGGGACCCATTTGTGTTGTCGCCTGGTCCGACCGGTGACTCGGTTTTAACGGCGCAATATCCCGAGGGCACGGCTACATATTCCGTCCGATCAACGGATGCGGCCGGAAACGTGACCATTAGCGAAGGGCTGACTGTCACCATTGATCGAACGGCACCCAACGCGCCCGTGATCGAAGGGTACACGGACAATACCATCATCGGTGAGTCCGGCGCGGTCGCGTCCCGTTCCGTCACACTCACCGGCACATCCGAACCGGACGCTTTGGTGAGCGTCGTGGATGGGGACAACATCGTATACGCTCAGGCCATAGCCGATTCCGAGGGCAACTGGTCCGCCACTGGTGGGGATTTGGCAGACGATACGTATCTGTTCAGCGCCCGGGCCGAGGATCTGGCCGGAAACATTTCCGAACTTGGGGATGCAACGAGCGTAACGCTGCGGCTCGATCAGACGAATTCACCGATCATCACCGGAATTGCGCAGGACACGAACGGGGCGGATGGCGTGACCAGCGACAACACGCTGATCGTGTCCGGTACGGCAACTGCAAACGCCACGGTCGAGGTCTTCCTCGGCGGGGTCTCCCTCGGAACCGTCGTGGCGGACGAGACGGGGGCATGGTCCTTCGACTATACCGGCACCACGTTGAGCGATGACGATTATGTCTTCACCGCCACGGCGCGGGATGCCGATGAACTGGTGTCCGAGGTCTCCGATCCTTTCGACGTTACGGTGGACACGACTGCGCCCGTGCCCCCGACCATCGACCTGGTCACGGCATCCGACAGCGGCGATGGCACCGACAATCTTACCAACGATGCCACCCCCACTCTGTCCGGCGCGGGCAATGCAGGCGACACCATCGAAATCTTCGACGGGACGACCTCGCTGGGAACGAGCGTGGTTGCGCCGAACGGCATTTGGTCCTTCACGCCCCTCGATGCGCTGAGCGAGGGGACGAAGAGCTTTACCGCCGTCGCCACCGACACGGCGGGCAATGTCAGCGCGGCCTCTGCCGTGTTGTCGGTCGAAATCGACGTGACACCGCCGGCAAACCCGGTCGTGACCGGCATATCCGATGATACCGGAATTGACGGGGATGGCGTGACCTCGGACGGAATATTGGTCGTATTCGGTACGGCCGATCCGCTGACCGAAATCAGAGTGGTCATGTCTACGCCAAGCGGTTCTTTCTGGGGCGTCACCACGGCGGATGCGTCTGGAGACTGGTCCCATGACTTTGCCAGCACGATGCTCGAAGGTGAAGTTCTGGTGATTGACGAAGGGCTTACCCAGATCGACGTCACCAGCATCGACCTGGCGGGCAACTCCTCCATTTCCGAGACTTTCACCGTTACGCGCGATGCGACGCCGCCGAATGCCCCCACCGTTGCGCTGGATAGTGCCAGCAACAGCGGCTCTTCGCAGGATCTGATCACCAACAACACGACCCCGCTTCTGCAAGGTGAAGCGGAGGCTGGCGCCCGCATCGAAATCCGCCAAGGTGAGGCCCTGCTGGGTTCCGTCGAGGCGGATGAGAACGGTGCTTGGGCGTTCAGGACCCCCGAACTGGCCTCCGGCACCCATAGCTTCGACGTCGTGGCGGTGGATCTTGCTGGAAACACCTCCACCACGGCTGCTTTGGAAATCGAGATCGACACCACCGGGACGCAGGTTCCGCTCCTCGATCTGGACGTGAATTCCGATACCGGGGCCTCCACATCCGACAACGTCACCAATGAGAACCAGATCACTCTGACAGCCACGGTTGAGGGTGCGCAGAATGTAAGGTTCCTCGCCGGTGAGACGGAGCTGGGCTTCGGCGTGGAGGGACCGGCAGGCGTGTGGACCCTGACCACGGACGCGCTGGCCGATGGCGTATACTCCATCACCGCGGAATCGAGCGATGTCGCGGCGAATTTGGTGACATCCGCGCCCTTGGAAGTCACCATCGACACCTTGCGCCCTGACATGCCGACTATTGCATTGGACGCGGGCAGCGACACCGGCGAGGACGACAACATCACCTCGGACGCCACCCCGACATTCAGCGGCACGGCGGAGGCTGGCAGCGTTGTCACTCTGCTGGCGCGGTCCGGCGGGGAAGGCGAGATCCAGCCACGGGCGCCTTTGCCGATGCTGGAACTTGGTGAGGTCGAGGCAAACGGTTCAGGTGAGTGGAGCATCACCTCCTCCGACCTGCCGGATGGCGATTACACGATCTTTGCCGTATCCACCGATCTGGCGGGCAACGCCATATCCAGTGAAGAGGTTTCGGTGACGATAGAAACGGTCGCGCCGACCGCGCCGACGATCGATCTGAACCCGATTGCCGATACGGGCGCGTTCTCCGACGATGATATCACCAGCGAAACCGTTCTGGGGCTGAGCGGGACCAGCGACCCGAACACAACCGTTCTGATCTTCGACGGCGACGTTCAGGTTGGCTCCGTTCCGGTCGATGTGTCGGGCACTTGGACCTTTGCGTATTCCGAGGTCGAGGAAGGATCCCGTGTTCTGACCGCACGGGCCGTGGATGTGGCAGGCAACAGCGCGACGTCCAGCGAATTGACGGTCACGGTGGACCTCACACCCCCGACGGTGCCGACCCTCCGTCTGGATGCGCAAAGCGACAGCGGTGCCGACAATTCCGACAACCTGACCAACGATGCGACCCCGACATTCTCCGGCACGGCCGAGGCGGGAACGACCGTCGTCGTTACCGTGACCAACCTGATGTCGAAGACCGCTATCGAACTGGAGCCGGTTGTCGTCGGAGAGGACGGCACCTGGTCCGTCACCGTTGATGAGGAGCTTGTCAGCGGACCCTACGACATTTCCGTCACGTCGACCGATATCGCGGGCAATACCGTGTTCGGCGATTCCATCGCCATGGAAATCGACCTGACCGTCCCCGATGCACCGAGCATCATGTTCCTTTCGGAGGATACGGGTCTCGACGGTGACGGGATCACCAGTGATGACACACCCACCCTGAGCGGCATCGCCCTGGAAGGGGAGGTGGTGACGATCCTGCGCAATGGCGTGGTTGTCGGCACGGTTGCCAGCATTGCGGGGCAGTGGACCTTCACCTCCGCCGCGCTGGCGGATGGCGACTATACCTTCACCGCGACGGCAACGGATGCGGCCGGCAATATCTCGACCGTGTCCGACGAGATCGCCATCACCGTGGATACCGAGGCAGCCGCTGCGCTGACGCTCGACAACTCCAGCGTCGATGAGAATGCCGAAGGCGGTACGCTGGTCGGCACGGTGCAGACCAGTGAAGCGGTCGAGCTGACACTGACCGACGATGCCGACGGGCGCTTCGTTCTGAGCGGGTCCGATCTGCTTGTCGTGGAGGGGGCCACGCTCGATTACGAGGAGCAGGTCAGCCGAGACGTCACCGTGCAGGCCACCGATCAGGCAGGCAACGTGACCGCCACCACACTGACGGTGCAGCTCAATGATATCGAGGAGACATTCGGCGGCGAAGCCGGACCCGAGTTGATCTATGGCGATGCCGGCGACAACACGATCAATGCAGGCGATGGCGACGATACCATCTTCGGCGGGGCAGGCGATGACACCATCGACGGTGGCACCGGTAATGACTCCATCAATGGCGGCGAGGGGAACGATGCTCTCGGCGATGCCTTCGGCAACGATACGATGGATGGCGGGGCCGGGGACGACTTCCTGTACATGGTCAGCGGCGACAACGAACTGTACGGCGGTGAGGGTGACGATCTGCTGATTGGCGGCTACGACACAGACAACATGCAGGGCGGTGCCGGCAATGATGTACTGCGCGGTGATATCTCGACCTTCCTGTCCGGCAACGACACCTTGCGCGGTGGTGAAGGCGACGACCTGCTGGAGGGCGGTGGCGGTTCCGATCAGTTCATCTTCACCACGGGCGACGGCAACGACACGATCGGCATGCTGGATATTGATACCGCCGCCCGTACCGCGATTGTGAGCGGTGCCGATTTCGACAGCGGAGTGGACCAGATTCTCCTCATCGGATTCGGCTACGCAGATGCGGCGGAGGCGTTCAGTCACGTCTTCGACGTGGACGGCGTCGCGACCTTCGACGATCAGGGCACGACGATCACCTTCGCAGGGCTGACTGCGGCCGATCTCAGCGTGGATGACTTCGCAGATGACTTCTTTCTTACCTAAAGGATATTGACCATGACGATCCGTCCCGTATTCGCACTGGCTGTCCTGTCCCTCGGAGGGCTGAGCGCCTGTTCCGATGACAACGGCCCGCGCTATGTCGAATTTGCCTCGCTGACCTCCAACCGTGTCGATGCGCTGAACGCGCAAAGTCTGAATGTGAGTGCGCGCACAACCGATCAGATCACCGGTGAGCTGGACCGGCAGGCGGATACCTTCGAACTGGATGCCGAAAGCGGCACCATCGACGTGTCGCGTAGCACGGTGACGCTCAATGGTGGCGGCACCATCGATCTGACCGGAACCACTGAATTCGCCCGTTTCTTCGAATCACAGCCAAGCGGTGGCGATACCACGACCGGCGTTGTCGGCGTTCCCACCATTGTGGGGGATGTGCCGGGCGGCGGCACGGCCACGTATAGCGGAGTTTCGGAGGTTGCAATTCAGGACGGGTTGGCGCTCTACGATCTGAACGGCACCATGGAGGCGACGGCTGATTTCAGTGCCGGAACGCTTGATGTGACCCTCGACAATTTGGGGGGGCAACGGCAAGATTTCATCTTGGGAACCAGCAACGTGACGGACGTGGCGACCATTACCATCAGCGACGCCATGATCTCGGACAATACGGTATCGGGCGGCACCTCAACTCTGACGAGCGCGACGATCAATGGCGGCGGTGGTTTCAGCGGGACCCAGACCACCAGTCACGAGGCAGGCTTTTATGGCCCGCGTGCCGATGAAGTCGGCGGTGTGCTCTATATCGATGACACGTCTGTTCAGGTCTTCGGTCAGTATCTGGGCGACTGACCTTTCAGTCAGTAATCATCTTGGCGGCGTCCTGGCGGGTATCGCGCAGGGCGCCGTATTCGTATTAGACGCGGCTCCTCAGTCAGGGTTGTTGCGCGCGGCTGCGGCGGGTGGGGCGTTCTTTTCCACCAGTGGATCCAATGGCGGGTTGTCCAGAAGCTCCAGCACAGTCTCGCTTGGACGACACAGCCGCACGCCTTTGGGGGTGCAGACGATCGGGCGGTTGACCAGAATCGGATGGTCGATCATGGCGGTCAGGATCGCTTCATCACTGACCGAAGGATCGAGCAGCCCCAGATCCTCCGCCGGAGATTTCGTGGTCCGCAGGGCTGTGCGGGGCGTCAGGCCGGCAGCCGCAAACAGCGCCAAAAGCTGCGGCCGCGTCCAGCCCGTCTTCAAATATTCTATGATCACGGGTACTTCGCCCGACGCCTCGATGATTGCCAGCACGTTGCGCGAGGTTCCGCAATCGGGATTGTGGTGAATGACGATGCTCATGACGTGCCCCCAGCCTTAGGAAACCAGTGCTGCGTCCGGTTGGCGAAGGCCACGAGCGAGAGCATGACCGGCACCTCCACGAGGACGCCAACCACCGTCGCCAGCGCCGCCCCTGAGCCGAGGCCGAACAGGCTGATCGCCACCGCCACGGCCAGTTCGAAGAAGTTGGACGTGCCGATCAGCGCGCAGGGCGCGGCCACGTTGAACGGGATCCCCCAAGCCCGCGCCGCGCCATAGGCCACGAAAAAGATGCCGTAGGACTGGATCAGCAGCGGCACAGCAATCATCGCGATGACCAGCGGACGGTCGAGAATGACCTCACCCTGAAACCCGAAGAGCAGCACCACCGTCATCAGCAGACCGATGATCGAGAACGGCTGCACCCGCGATTTGAAGGCATCGACCGCAGCCTCGCCATCCTTCGCCACAAGGCTCCTGCGGGTCAGATACCCGGCGATCAACGGCAGCAAAACGTAGAGGCCGACCGACAACAGAAGCGTATCCCACGGCACGACAATATCCGTTACGCCCAGCAGTAACGCCACGATCGGCGCGAAGGCGAAGACCATGATCACATCGTTCACGCTGACCTGCACCAGCGTGTAGGTCGCATCGCCGCGGGTCAGGTTCGACCAGACGAACACCATCGCGGTGCAGGGCGCCGCCCCCAGCAAGATCACGCCCGCCAGATAGGCCTGCGCATCGTCCGGCGGGATCAGGCCGGCGAAAACATGGTTGAAGAACAGCACGCCCAGGGCCGCCATCGTGAAGGGCTTGATAAGCCAGTTCACCACCAGCGTCACCACCAACCCCTTCGGCTTGTCCCCGACATGGGAGAGGGAGCTGAAATCCACCCCGACCATCATCGGATAGACCATCGCCCAGATCAGGATCGCCACAGGCAGGTTGACCGAGGCGATCTCCAGCGCGGCCAGGGCACCGAAGAGACCCGGAAAGAGATTGCCCAGCAGCAGCCCCGCCCCGATGGCGAGCGCGACCCAGACGGACAGCCAGCGTTCGAAAGTGCCCAGACCGGCCGCGGCGGGAGTCGAGGAGTCGTTCATGGCAATCTTCCTATGTTTGGGGACAGGCAATCAGGTCGATGACAGGTTGGCAAAGCTCAGGACGCCCGGCGCAGCAATCCTCCATCAGGAACGCCAGCAGACCGCGCACGCCGTCCATATCCGCGAAATAACGGATGCTGCGGCCCTGCCGCTCGCTCCGGATCAAGCCGGATCGCGCCAGGATCGAAAGGTTGGCGGACATGGTGTTCTGACGAACGCCGAGTGTATCGCCAACTTCTCCAGCGGACATGCCAGTTTCGCCCGCCTTGATGAGCAGACGAAACACATCCAGGCGTGTTGACTGGCTGAGAGCGGCGAAGGCATCGAGAGCGTTTTGGCTATCCATATATCGAGAATTATAGATATGATTGGCCGGCGTCAAGCGGGCAGCGTCAGGCCGCGACCGCTCATCGCCCGCGCAGGGCATCTATCTATTGAGAACTGCGGCGAAAAGCTGATCACGCCCGGTCAGCTCATGATTGTGATTTTCATTTGCATTCCCGGAGGTACGACTCCGCATTTTCAGCGTCCTTCGCACCATAGGGGGGCAGACGCATATCGCGTCCTAAAACAGGTCAGCAGTCTGAAACATTGCTCCTCACGAATCGGAGAGCGGAACGAATCCAAGCGTCAAGGGTTTCCCCACTGTCAGGCAATTTTTCAGTATTTTCAATATGACAACTCATGGAGCCAATGATGTTTCACCATTCCAGCAAGCTGCAATACCAGGTGCGCGTTGATACACCCGATCCCCAGTTCGCCAAATTTCTTCAGCAGGCCATCGGCGGCGTCGAAGGCGAAATTCGCGTTGCGATGCAGTATTTCTTTCAGGCCATGGGCGCGCGTGGCGATGACAAATATCGCGACATGCTGATGATGACCGCGACGGAGGAGTTGTCGCATATCGAATTCCTCGGCCATGCAGTCGCGCTCAACCTCGAAGGCGCGCCTCTTACCGCGCAGGAGGAAGCAGCGAAGGATCCGATCGTCAACGCGATCATGGGGGGTGCCAACCCGCGCCACATCCTGTCCTCGGGCCTGTCCGCGATGCCAGTGAATTCCAACGGCGTGCCCTTCGACATGAGCCACATCTACGCCACGGGTAACCTCGCGGCCGATATGATGGCCAACGCAACCGCAGAGGGTGGTGGGCGCGTGCTGGCCTCGCGGCTTTACAACATGACCGAGGATGCGGGCATGAAGGACATGCTTTCGTTCCTCATCGCACGCGACACCATGCACCAGCAGCAATGGATGGCGGTCATCGAAGAACTGGGCGGAATGGAGTCTCAGTTGCCGATTCCCAACTCGACGCCCAAGGAGCATGAGGCGACCGAGCATTCGTACTACTTCCTGAACACCTCGCTTGATGAGCCGACGCCCGAGGGCCGCTGGACATCGGGCCCATCGCTGGACGGGCGTGGTGAATTCAGCAAGCGGGACAAGCCCGAGCCCCTGGGTCAGAAACCCAGCCTAGGCAAGGCCCGTCCGCATTCAGGCACGCAGACGGAACAGCAATAATCGTACGGAGGATCAGCTATGCCTACAACAGTGGGAACAGAGGACACCGTCGAGGACCTCATCCGCAACCTTCTGACGCTGGAGCATGATGCGATTGCAGCTTATGACAGCGCGATCGAACGGCTTGAAACGTCGGATTACCGGGAGCAGATCGGAACTTTCCGACGCGATCACGAGGCGCATGTGGCAGATCTGAGCCGCATCGCGAGCAGCATCGGCGTCGTTCCTCCTCAGGAGGGCGACATGAAGCAATGGCTCACCACGGGCAAGGTCGCACTCGCCGGTCTGGTCGGGGATGACGCCATCCTCAAGGCCATGAAAACCAATGAGGACGACACGGTAATGGCGTATGAGCAAGCCTTGAAAAACACCGTGGCGAGTGCTGATTTGCGCCCGGTGTTGGAAAAGGGCCTGTCGGACGAACGCCGCCATCGCGCCTGGATGCAGACGACCAGCTGATATCCGACGCAGCACCCATGAAAAGGCCGATGCGCAGGGCAACTGACCCCGGTTTGCGTTCACCGCCGCAACCGGGGTTTCTTTTTATTCTGACACTTCGTCGTAGGTATGGTTCGCACGGTTCGGCACGGCACGAACAAGCCGGGCATTCGGATACCTTGCGGCCAAAGCATTGCGTATTCTCTGCGCAGTTTCCTCGCGCGTCTTCGGCCCAAAGATCACACGGTCAACGGCGTCGGGCGGAAAGTCCAGTAGATGAATTGGGTCGGCGGGATCACCAACGGTTCTATCGACCTGATCTTCCTTCACATATAGCCGCCACTCGCGTTCGTATTCCCATTCCGTAGTTTTTGAAATGAGAGCGGCTTGAATATCTGCCAAAGGTTCTTCAACTTTACCGTCGAAGTAAGTCACCTTTTGCAAACGGGTTTTCTGTCCGTCCTTTCGACGCCGAAACCATTCATGCTCGGTGTCAAAGGCGACTACAAAACCGCTGTTGTTGTCGGCGTAGTGTGCCCACATCGGGGCCACGTCCATACGCTCGGACAGCGAAAAACAAAGCAATTCACGGCCCAACTTTTCGAGTAGACCTTCAATGTTCTTGGGGTCGTTGAACGTTGGGACAAGCATAGTGTCGACGGCAGACTGCATCTGAGTGCGCAGCGTCGTAAGAAGGTTCTGCCCTGTCTGTTGCTCGACAAGTTTTATTGCAACGTCTGGGGACAGGAAACCAAGCCCATATTTCTTTAGTTCCTCCGCGATCATTTCGTTCACGTTTGCCTCGGATACTGTAGTGTCCATCTGTTCCGATAGCATCGCAATGAACTTAGGGCCTGCCAGCTTTTCGAACGTCGAACGTACCTCAAAGGTATCGTTCGTGTTCATAAGAGGCGTAAACCGCACTGTGCCGCCATCAAGAACGTTTCCGGCACGCTCAGCGGACAGATACTTGTAGAGATAGCGCGGCGGTGGCGGCGGATTGTCGAAGTCGTCTAAGCTAAAAGTATCCATGTTACGCACTTTCTACGTCGTCTATCGCGGCATTCATACCGCAACAGACCGGGAAAACAGCGCCTCAAAGCCCTGAAAATCGCATGGGTAGTTCATGGGTAGAATTGGTTGATAGCCAAATTTATCAATGAAATCAAGGGATAATGGCGGAGAGACAGGGATTCGAACCCTGGGAACCCGTGAAGGCTCAACGGTTTTCGAGACCGCCCCATTCGACCACTCTGGCACCTCTCCGTGAGGCGACGACTTAGCGGTTTGGAAACTCCGCTGC
>Ga0209345_10004769_pt1 | contig 12920 bp, 19 predicted proteins | sample Cruoilmetagenom7_FD_187294 | JGI IMG/M metagenome (GOLD analysis project Ga0209345, IMG submission 187294) | Oil polluted marine microbial communities from Coal Oil Point, Santa Barbara, California, USA - Sample 7 (SPAdes) (version 2) | ecosystem: Environmental > Aquatic > Marine > Oil seeps ...
CTTTATGATTATATCTAGGAATGCTTGTTGTATAAAATGATATTCCTATTATAATTCCAGATCCAATTAATCCGATTGGAAGAGGAGAAGGTAAATATATTGGTTCAACCTCTAATTCTAAATCTTCCCAAGGAACAAATTCAGGTTTACAATATTTGAACGCCATATTGTTAATCCATGGTTGGGATTTGACTTCTGTGTATCTCATTGCTGCTGGTGGATCATCTTCTAATCCACTAACACCAAAATTACCTTCCCCTAAAGCCATACCTCGTTTAACCATATCAACAAGTGTACCATATGCACTGGCGTCACCATGTGGATGATATGTACCAATTACATGACCAATAACTTTTGCACTTTTAACAAATTTGTTTCTAGCTACATCATTTAAACTTAGTAGTAATCTTCTTTCAACAGGTTTCAAAGCATCTATATATAATGGAACAGCTCGAAATCGTGATATGTATCTTCCATATTCTGAATAGAAAATTGGTATAACCTTTTGCATTACTCTTTCCTCCCGAATCTTTTCTCATTCAATAAAGTGCCGATTGTTGATAGTGTACTTAAGAATTTTAGATCTAAATTATCTAAATATGCTTCTTTGTTCACAGATACCAATATTTCATTGTCGAATATTTTAAATGTAAGTCTACCTTCAGAACCTTTAAAGAAATTGTTATTGTTAACTATTTCTGGGTTGTTCTTTAATTTTTCAAATATAAAATCACTGGTTAGTTGTTCTTTGATTATAGCTTTAATATATTTCATTGCTGATTTATATATAAGAAACCCTCCTATATGGTCTTTTTCTCCCATATAGAATCTTCTTATTAATTCTGCAGCAACAAATGAATCTAATGATATAGCACTATCCTCACTCATTAATAATTTAGCTATATCATTAATGTCTTTTAACCCCATGTCAATTCTATTAATATTTGATTCAGTAATATTTGTACTAGGTTTAATTCTTATAGTCTCAATATTCTGATCTTCCATGTATCTAAAAATGTGAGGGAATTTGTCCTCAAATTTCTCTACAATATGAGGGAAATATTTTAAATCAATATCGATAAAATCACTAATAATAAGCTTTTTATAATTCACTAAGAATAGAGTTTCAGGTATAATTTTAATATTTATATTTTCTCCACGAAACCCAGAATCCTCATATAATATCATATATTCCCCTTCATATTCCATCACTTTATTAATCTTCTTGTGGTTACAAATATTAAACACTTCTTTGAATTTTAATGCATCGTGTTTTTCGTTACCTCTAATTGATATTTGTCCCATCTCATCCCCTTACAGTTTCTTAAACATTTCTTTTTGAATTTTATGAGTAATTAATCTTGTTTTGCTGTAAACTTCTAAATATTTGGCAACTAATTGAATTCCAGGATGAAATGTGTATCTGAATCTTGAAAGGGAAAATTCATTACAAACTATTGTTCCTCCAAGATAAATTCTACAAGTTCCCCATTTACCAGATGTTCTTGTTACTCTTAATATTCCGGCCTGAATCTTTTCAATTTTTGATTCATCCATATAAATGAGATCATCAATTAGTGTATTAACAGAATCTTCAGTTGGTAGGGACGTATCTTCCATAAATGAATTTTTACATAGTTTACAGAAATCTGCAATACTTATATTTACATTTTGTCGAGGGTTGTTAAAATCTTGAATAACACATAAATCAAGAACTTTAGTATTAATTACATCTTCGAAGAATTTGATAAAACTATAAAAGTTATTTCCTGTCTGAAAGACGTTCACAGAATTACCACTCTCGTCTGCCGCTTGTATAAATCTTAAGAAACTTTTAGCAGTTAATACGAATTTCTTTTCTTCTTTCGAATGTTGTAGAAAAGGGTTAGTTTCATTAAGAGTTGAATAAAGTTCTTTAAGATATTCTAGTTTAAATAAATTATCTCTCAAATTAATAGTTAGAGTACATGAATCATCTGAACCTAGTTTTATTGGAATTCGTAATTCATTAGGTATACCGTGTGTTGAGTACACACTATCTAAAAATCTTTCTCCAAATGTCATTCTAGTTATATCCCCTTCTGTAGATATTGATAAAGGATATTGTTCACATGCTAATTTATTCATTATTACACCAATTTTTTTAGCATTAGGAAAATCTTTAGGAACCTCAATAGGGTTTAATTCTGCGAATTCAAGATTCTTTTTTGGTACTTTTATATCTGGTTTTTCTTTTACTTCTTTTGAAATCATAATTCAATCTCCGTAACCTGCGGAAAATCACCTGTATCGTTGAATGGGCTTATTGGTATAAATCCTCTAACAATCACGCTTTGATTGTAATGAGATGCTAATCTTATACATCTTATAAGTGTAGATTTAGGATTCTTAAAATCTAAATCAAAGATCAAGTTAACCTGATAATTGCCGATTAAAATAGATTTAGTTAATAGTGCTTCTAATTCAGAAATATATTTCTTTCCACTAATTGACATAAATAAGCAATCTTTGAATGCATTTGAATACAGATATAAATTTATAATATCAAAAACACCTTCTGTTATTACAATTCTGTTATATCTATTGAAATCTTTTATTTGAAAATAATATAGATTATTTTGGTCACTGTTTTTATATCTATAATACGAGTTTGGATCAATAACTCTGCCTGTTATATATTGGTTATCGCTGTTGTTGAAACCGCAACAGAAATATTCTTGGTTCTTTATTTTAATCATTGCAGGATAAATAAGGAATTTATTGTAATCGACATTACCTATTCGTCCTTCGATATATTTCCTAAAAATATTAAAGTTATCCTTATTGTTCTTTTTAAATTGAGTCACTGTTTGTATGTTATTTTTATACAAATCATGAATGTTTGAATTAGAGACAATAGATCGTTTAGAATAATTTTTTATAAATCTATATTGGATGAATGATGCAATATATTTAAGCACTTCGCTGTCTGTGAATCCTGTTTCAATAAGAAATCGCACGATTGTGCCGCTTGTATCACATCTGAAACAGTTCATGACTGGACTGTTATGTGCAATATACATGTGTCCGTGGGATGATGCGTTTTTTCTAGTTGCGTCATCACAGTAGGGACAGTGAATCATATATTCACCACCTGTATCACGAAACATGCCTGGGGATATTGATTGTAGATGTCGAACGGCTGGAGTGATCTTTTTCAATTCATACATATCTAAATACCCATCCTTTATATGGGGTTTTTATTTTGCTATTTAATGAATCAGTTATATACTTCCGATCGATTCCATATTTTTTAGCAAATCTTCTTCGATTTCTAGATTGTTCCTTATATCCAAATGAAGGACCAGGAATAACATATTCAGCTTCGAATAATAAATTTACTCTAGTGTTTTCTTGTTGTTCACGATGCGTAGCCCATCTACAATTTTCAGGTGAATAATCCTCATCATTATTGGTTCGATCTAGTGTTGTTTCTTTTTTACCATACTGTTTAATATGCTCTAAATATGATTCATACATATCTTCTTTAAAGAGAACATATTCTTCCCATCTGGGATCAAAACTAATACCTCTTCCACCATAATCTTTATAAGCATGGTTATTTTCATTTAAACATCTTTGTTTCATTCCTCCCCAAACGTTATGAAAGTCAGTTCCATTATCTCCATGGGAAGTCATTATATCTCTATGATAACATCCGCATGACATTGTAGTCCTGTTTCTAAGCCTTACTCCAGAAATAGATTTGATAGCACCGCATTCACATTGGCAAGTCCAAAAGACGGAACCATTCTTATATTTGCCGGATTGAGATCTATTCAAAACTAACCAACGACCAATCTTCTTTCCAGTCATATCTATGAATTGTCCCACGTAATCACCTCCTGCCTCTGAAACAAAAATAATTAATATAGTAATATTATTTCTATATATCTTTAGACAATATAAAATGGATTAGGACCGCGTTAAACGGCCCTAATTCTATTCGTTATCTTTTCCCCATTCAATTTTAGTAACATATTTTTTTCGATATCGTAACCATTTAATTAATCCTATTTGTTTCCATCCATGCTCACCCCAATAACCTTTTTTACCGTAAAACGTTGGTTTTGCTCTAAATATCAGTTTTATATAATTCATAATTAGTCCCATAATGTTTTATTGCAATCTTTACAAACGAAATAGTGGTACCCAACAATTAATCGTTTGTGACCACATATAAGTTGTTTGCAGAATTTCTTGATCCATACTTTCATTTCTATTTCCTCTACTTGCCATAATACATATGAGTTAATGATATGTCCAGGTTGTTCCATCCTCCAGATGGACGATAAGATATACAATAACCAATATCTACATCCCCATCTGATGGTATAAACCAATCAGTATATCCTTGACCGCATTTCTCTCTGAATCTTGCGTCCAAAGGTTTCTTAAAATTAGGATCATCTCTTAAAAGTATCTCAACATTTTCGATAATTTCATGATGATCATCAATGTGAATAACATAATGCTTTTCTCGTTCAATATCGGGTCTATAATCTTTGACTGTACATATAAAAAATCTCTTTGGTTTTGACCACCCTCTATCATCAGTACACGACATATTGTCAGGTCCTACCCACTTTCTTCCATTATTAAATCCGTTACCAGATGTACTAATATGAAGTCTAGAATGCTCGCTTTTAATAACAGGAAAGGTGACTCTGCAGATTGAATCGATAACTGTTAAAAAGGCGGATTTATCGTCTGTTTCATAATGAAATGCTTGAATCATTCCTATCCCCACTTATTTTTACCTCCTAAAGGTGTTCTTTGAAGAGGACTTTCTCGAGAAGAAAAGCCCCCTCCGGATTACAGTTATTAAATATGAATTCATGAACTGGAGTAAATTGATCAAAGATAAGCGGAATGTGAGATATTTTTTGACTACTTAATAGATGGTCACAACAATTGATTGTTAACATGTTCTGATAAAAGTATATGGCGAATATTTTATCGTTACAACAGAATGTAAAATGATTTTTGTTTATTGGTGATCTATCTTTTTCAAACATGTTAGAAAATGCAGACTCTAGTTTGAGAAGAATACCTCTAACGCTATTACTTGGATCGTTTACATTTTCATTAGCAGTTTGTGTAATTTTCATAAAATGATCGTCAACTTCTTGACAAAGATCTCGTAATTGGTCTAAAGTAAACATACATTAACCTCTTAATACCGATCCGTATTGTTTAAGTTGTCCTTTTAGATCGAAAGTAGCACTAGAAAGTGATTCCTTTGTTAGTTCATCTATTTGAGTCTCTAACTCAATTTGTCTTTGAATTAATCTAGTAATTTGAGATATTTGTTCATTGTTTTTAGCAGTAAGATTTTTGTTATTTGCATCTAATTCTTCCAACTTTTTTAAATCGTTGCTATAAGTTCTAAATATTCCTCGTATTAATTTTCTGTTTACTTGATTTTCTAATTTACCATCAATTGGAATACCTTGTACAACATGATAAAATAAATCTTGAAGTGTTGGGTTATCTGGGAGTAAATCCATTTCTTCTTTTGTAAATGGTCTACCAAAAATCATGTATTCTTCGTCTTTGGTATAATCAGGTTTTTTTGTTGTATCCAAATCTTCTTTAAGTGGCTGAGTATCCTGAACAATACTTTGAATCTCATCATCTTCAAAAATATTCGGATCTACTTTTATAATAAATCCTCCATCAATAAGTTCTCTCCAATATCCATTTAAGGTTTTACGGCTAATTTTTTTATCGTGAACTGTAGCCATAATTACTCTTGTCATTGTCATAATAAATTCTTTTACATAATCGTTATCATGATTTTCACAGAGATCCCTCATAACTTGTTTAGCTGTGTCTATCTCTCCTTTAAGTTCAGGGGATTTCCCCGCCCAACGATACCATGGTTTGGTTGTTACTACACCTATTCTACTTTTTTTATCTAGTGTTTTAAGATGACCGTCAGGATTTTTGGTTGTCTGCATAAATCCTGAAGCTGTAGATCGAATTGTTGCTTCAGGAATGTTGCATTTCCATTGCTTGTTTCTCTCCAATAATCGACTTCTGTAGTAACTTTGTCCTAATGACCATGTCATTAATGAGATCATATCGATGTTACTTGTTTCTTTCATTTCTTGTTGATTTGTTGGAATGTTTTTCATGATTACCGGATTACTCATTAGGCACCTCCAAATGGTTAGATAATTAATTTTTAAACGTTTAATGAAAAACGTAGTGAAAAAACACATCTCATGTAATAATATTTCTCTATATATGTTGAAAAATATGTGAAAAACGTTTAAAAATCTAATACAAAACTCAGTAATCATAAAAATATTCTGAAAATTGAGGGAGACATTGCTCCCCCAATTCTCATATTGAAGTTAAGTCAGTTATTTCGCCCTCTAGTTTAAAATGTAATAATTTATAAGGTATACCGGTCGCTTTCGAAATTTCGTCGGCAATAGGTTTTAATGAATGGATCCTGTCCATATCTGCCCCAATTAACGGTGTCCAAGCGCTGTTCATCATGAATCCCATTATTCCTTCGTCGTCAGGTTTCTCTTCTGCAACAAAAGCAAACATCTCTGTGATCTTTGGCATTTTCACCCCCTTTTAATATTATGATTTCTATATAAATACATAGAATATCAAAGTTCGAATGTACTATAACCAGCATTATTAAAGTTAATTACCGGCGGAGGTAACATTGCTTGCAATATTGCTTGCTGAAAATTTATGAACAGCATGTTTGCTGCGAGCATATTAACAGATTGTGTTTGATCTCCAAAAAATGCACATGTTTCGTTGTCATTTATTTCTCGATCATCTTTTGCAGGAAACATCTTCAGGAATGGAGGTTGTTGAAATCTTTTAGCATTCCTAAAATTCATTAACCTAAGACCATTTATAAAGTCAGCGCTTAATCCTTCGTATGGTTGTATTTCTTCAAATGCTGTTGTCACAATTTGACCATGATGAATATCATTACCACTGTCAAAGTATATAACAGGTGAATAGAAATCAAGATGTTTGTTAAAGTAATTAAATAAAGCTCTTCTGGTTTTATTATTATCACCACAACCAAATACAAAGTTAACAGCGTAGTTCATAGATATTGATCCGTATTTACCAGTTTTGAATATTTTGTTTAATTTTGCTTTTGTGTTGGCTCTTAATCGTATACCGAGCATATTTGGATATATAAAAGTGTATTTACGAATGAGAGACATAACTTTAGATCTACCAATATCGTAGTCATCAAAATTCTGTCGCATGATGTTTTCTTCAGATACAGTATCATCATCGAATAGAAGGTAGTTTGTCGATAACATTTCATTACCAAATCTTCTATCCATATTATTGAGAAATTTGCACATAGGGGGAACTAACCAAGAACCGGTTCCACCTACACCAAATTGAAATACGTTAATTCTTCGGTAATGATCGATTAAAGACATTTGGTACCCCTCTTCCAGTATTTTCGTCTATTAATTCCATTAACATCTCTCTTTCGTCATCATCGTAATTCTCCCATATGATTCCAGATTCATCAAGCTCATCATCATCCATATTCTCAAAATCATTTTGAGCAAGAAGTGAATCAAATATGTTAGGAATCATGGGCATATTATCTTCAATGACTTCAACTTCTTTACCATTAGAGAGTTTGTGGACACCTACTCCTGGAAATTGCGTTTGGCCACCAATCATTGGAGAAGTCTTTTTCAATTCAGCGGCAGCTTTTGAAATTCTAAGAACTTCATCCATTTGATCTTTGTGTTCTTTTCTAATTTCAATAGTTTTCATATATGAATCAAATACCTCCCAGGGGTTAACCTCACGAAATTCTTTTCCAGTCCAAATTCTGAATTTTTGATCAACGGAATAAATGTTGCTATGTTCACTGATTTTACCAATGACTCCATAGAAGCATAATATCTTCTTCTCATCACCATTGTCTGTACCACTGAAGTTTGCTCCCATAGTGTTATGGCTATGAATTTCAAGGTATTTGATATATCGATCTTCCATCTCATACTTTTTGTTATAGGCATATTTAACTGATCCACCAGTGATCAATTGAACCTTAACAATATCCATAATGTGTTTTTCTTCAATGGTGTCCCAATAAAGAATGATTAGAAGTTCTTCCTTTGTTTCTTTAGCAATATATTTAAAACATTCAAGGATTTCTTCGAACATAAGTTTATCAGGCTTCTTAATAAATGATTCAGTAGCCCAATTAAATTTATATCTACGAAGAGATCTATTTTTATAGGGTTGATTAATTCTTTCGAAGGAAATACCAAATCTATTTTTTTGGACAAGGAATATTCCGTCTCTTGTGAACACAAGATTTAGATAGTCGAGTTGTTCAATGTTGATTTGGTTATCTTTTTGATCAAATAATACGTTCATGATTGAATGTTCATTAATTTCAGTTAAATCTGTCATAGTTCCTCCATTATTCTTTTTTAGATTTTTCCCAAGGATTTTGTGGTAATTTAATAAATAATTTATCCATTTCTAGATTATCAAATTCTTCGATATTAGATAGATAATAGAATACATCAATTAAGTTTAAATTTCTATATTCTTTACTATATAGTTTTAAAGCTATTTCATTAAGATCAAAAGTAGGTTCAATTACGGTTTCATCAGAGATACCAGTCATTTTAAAATAGAATTTATTAGCTTTAAGATTAAGCTTATAATCTCTATTAAACATAGTAGTGAACCAATTAATCCAAATTTGTTCAGCAGTAGCGTAATTTCCGTAATTCGCACCACCTGTACAAACTGCGTCTTGCCCACTTACATTACCGTATGGAAATCTATAAAATTGACTTTTATGTTTCATATAGACGGTTCTTAGTTGAAATTGGCTTAGAGTATTTTTAAGATCTCTTTTTACTCTGACCCATACTGGCCAAATAGGAAGGAATGCACTAATTGTTATCTCCCCACCTGTGTCCTTAGTAGATCGACTCTTGGTAAGTTTAAAATTCTTTTCTAGTACAGGTCTAATTCTTTTAGAATCAGTGTGATTTTTTATCGGGTATCTGAAGTTAATATTAATTAATTGAAATTCATGAGTAATAGGTAATATATGATGAATTGTGTGATCAATTATTCTAATATATGACCCATCAACATTTTGAATCCATTGAGTTTTAATTTTGTTTAATTTGATGAATTTGTTTATTTCAGAAGAATTTAATTGTCGACATATTCCTTTTTCTGGATTCTCAACTAATATTTTATTATCGTTTTTGAAAAGATATAAAATAGCATAAAAAGGAGTATTGTCAGTATTTATTCTTCTTGTAATGTCAAAGTTAATTGAAGATTTCGTGAGCCGGTTATACATGACTGGATTCCCTCCTTTTTAAGTAATTTTAAGTCACCGCCATAATGTGAAGAGTAACTATCGGTATAATCTTCTCCTCCATATAATACCTCGAAACATAGTGCAATTTCTTGTCGAAATACATATCGCTGTAATGACTTTAGAGCAGAATTTCTATTCATCCTATAATTACGGTTATCATTACCCATAGGATTTTTAACATTCATTAATCTTGATTTAATCGATATCTCCTCATTAAAATTGGGATCTTTATTTTTCTTTTCTATTCTATCAAAATCAATTACTATGATTCTAGGATCGTATTCCATGTAATTGTACCTCCTGTTGTGTCATCATGGTATGTAGTAAATGAATTAGCAGTAGTTGGTTGATGTACTTCATAATTTGGTGAAGATGTACCAGAAGTATCTGTGTTAACAATAAATTGAGTATGTAATGTTTGAGTTTGTTCATATTCGCTTGTATCAATAACTATATCATCATGTGTTTCTAACTCTCTCCATTTGTTGTTATATCGATAGTATCTTTCATTAAATGGTATACTTTCTTTTCTACTGGTCGAGAAATATTGCATTTTACCTTTTTGAAAATCTCGATCAAATAATTTTTGAAGAAAGTGTGGACCATATAATTCTAGATTCATTAATTTCTTAATAGCTTTTGGAGTGCTTTTAAAGTTTTCGAAATATAATCCTTTCTCCCATAATTCATATAGTACTCTTATTTCATGATCAATAGTATTGAATACAATTGGTTTATTAGTGTATCGGAACAAGTCCCATTTTAGTCTACATTTTCTTATAAGAAATCTTCCTATTGCTACATAGTTAATAGTTTTGATATAAGGTTTCCAATCGAGAAAATCAAATATCATGTTACATATCATTATAATCTTACATCTATCGAATTGGTATCTACCTGCTTCTTTTAAAGAATAATGAAGGTCTCCTGTTCTCTGATTAAATAATCCTCTATTTTGTTTTTTACGAAGTTTTACTTCTATAAGAAATAAATGGTACAGTATTTCAAATAATTTTTGATTTGATAAGAATCTATCGGTATTCGAAATTGAAAGTTTTTCTGTTATTAGCATAGTTACCTCTCAAAAAGATGTTACTCTAACCGAAAAGATGGAGTTCTTTCCGGTCAGAGTAAATAATATTAACCTTTACGACCAGTAGAAACTTGAAATGAATGTATTTTGTTCCCATCACTATCTTTAGTCGTTTTAACAGATGTCTTGGTGATTTCACGGAAATAGTCAGAAGCAAGTTCAAATGCTTCATCTGCTGTGAGATCTCCTTTAACAGTTTTAATGACATTGTTATTGACCTTGATCGTAGTTTGCTTCTTAGAAGCAACTTTTTTGGTCGCTGGTTTTTTAGCGGTAGCCGCTTTTTTTGCTGGCGTTTTGATAGCACCTTCAGTGTACTGCTTTTTGCAGGTGTTACATCGCCAGCGTTGAGCACCCGTTGTAGACTTTCCTTTTTTTTGTTGTTCCGTTTGCTTATTACAATTCGGGCACTTCCTCTTTGTCGCCATGGCTTATGTCTCCTTTCAAATAAAATTAAAATAAAATTGGTAGGTACCTATAACAATTATTTCTATATAAAATAACTGAATATAAAATCGATAAAAAAGGGTCGGGCAATTAAACCCGACCCACTTTTCAATTATGATTGTGTTTCATATTTTCGCTCAAATGTCGCGCAGTTGTTTGATGTTTCCCAAACAACAATCTTTATCTTTTTAAGTCGTTCTCTTAATCTTGGTGCAATTTGATCTTCTGTTAATCTACATATATGTTCCGCCATTAATTCTGCAGTTACATTCGAATATGGAAATTTAAATATTTTGATGTTAGCCATGTGTTCGTATAATTCTAGATCTTTATCTTTTTCTGATAAGATCATAGCGTGATCCCAATAATTTGTAACCCAATCTTTAATTCTCTTTATTTTGGTGAAATCAATCACCATACCATTTTTATCTAATACATCAGAAAAGAGCTGAATACTTATTCTATATGAATGACCATGGATGTTAGTGCAAGGTGATCCATAGTCAAGTATTAATTTATGACTTGCTTCAAATTCAAATTGTTTATATACTGAGTACATTTTTTAGTCCACCTCTTCAATTATTTTTACGTTTAATGGATTTGTTATATTAAATATTACACATCCTATTGACCAAATTTTTTATGAAGATAAACCCAATCCGGGATATTCTCGTATTGAATAGGATCAATTGCTCTATGTTTTGAGAATGCTTCAATTCTTTCGTTACAACTTCCACATACACCACAGCTTAATTCTTGATCTTTATAGCATGTTCTTGTTAAATGATATGGTGTGTCATTTTTAAGGCCAAATTCAAGAATACCAACTTTGTCTGTATGTAGAAAAGGTGTGATGACTTCAACTTTTTTATCAGATGCTAAATATAATAATGTATCTAATGCTTTAATATATTCAACGCGACAATCTGGATAAATAGCGTGGTCTCCTTGATGTACACCAAGAGCAATTTTTGAAGCTCCGATGGATTCTGCTGCACCAAGAAGAATGCTAGCAAATATTGTATTTCTTCCTGGAACAACAGTTAGAGACATATTTTCCTGTTCATAATGTCCTTCTGGTATATCTCCCCCACTCTTAAGAAGGTTAGATTTGAATCCGTCGAATACAACAGTGAGATCGATTAATTTATAATGTACTTTATAATGTTTAGCTATTTTTTCAGCTGCAATATTCTCATATTCATTGTGTTTGGATCCATAAGTGAATCCTAAGCATACAATACTAAATCCTTCAAATGCTAATTGATCTAATACGGTTGTTGAATCCATCCCTCCGCTTAGACTCATTATAACAGTTTCTTTACTCATTTGGATTTAATCCCTCCTCTACATCAAAGATTACTTGAGCATGAATTCCTAAGTCGCTATCTGACAAATTACTTAATTGTCCTCTCTTGACTCTTTTTTCTAATAATTTCTTTGTGTGCTTGTCTGGATATAATTCAACATTTTCTCTAATATATTTTAATAATATTCTTCTATATCCAATTCTTTTCTTTGAAGCATCTGTTAAGCCAGGGATGGCTTCAGCTACGAGTTCTTTCATAATTTACTCCGGTGAGTCTAAATGAGTTTTTAATTCTTTACTTGTTTGTCCAAGACTAACAACAGTATTTGCGTCTGGGATTATATCTTCTTTTGTTAAATTCACTGTACCTTTCATTGCCTCCGTTGTTCCTGGTAGTTTATTATACCATGTAGTTCGACGAAGAGTAGCCTGATCGAATGCGGCTAAACAATCAATCAAATATTTAGCTAGAATAAAATCTGGGGTATCTGAAATATTTTCTTTACAATGAGAATTTAATAAGTTCTCAAGTTCTCTTCTAAATTTATCGCTCATAGTTACTCCATTAAAACATCCATATCTCTTGTGTCTTCGTTCATATCAACTTCATGAACTCTTTCGTCACGAGGGTCAAGAGGTTTTTCTCTTTTACATTTAGT
>Ga0209345_10004770_pt1 | contig 12918 bp, 8 predicted proteins | sample Cruoilmetagenom7_FD_187294 | JGI IMG/M metagenome (GOLD analysis project Ga0209345, IMG submission 187294) | Oil polluted marine microbial communities from Coal Oil Point, Santa Barbara, California, USA - Sample 7 (SPAdes) (version 2) | ecosystem: Environmental > Aquatic > Marine > Oil seeps ...
CCCACCAAGCGCTCCATAAAAAACTACGAAGGGATCGAACTGCCGATAATACCCAAAAAGCCAAAATCCTAAAACAGAAAAACCCAGCACAGCCAGTGTGCTCCCCACGCACGTGGGGATGAACCGTCATTCCGCCGGCACTTGAAACAGGCCAGCTCGTGCTCCCCACGCACGTGGGGATGAACCGGCTGGACTGTTGCCTGGATTCGGCTAGATATAGTGCTCCCCACGCACGTGGGGATGAACCGCGCACTATTTGCAGTGACAGATACCGAGGTGAGTGCTCCCCACGCACGTGGGGATGAACCTGGTGGGGTCTTCGGCATGACGTCGAAGACCCCAGTGCTCCCCACGCACGTGGGGATGAACCGACTGGTAAGTTCGGGGAGTTGGCCAATTTCCCGTGCTCCCCACGCACGTGGGGATGAACCGTAAAGGTCGAAAAAAAACCTGTCACCTGTCACCGTGCTCCCCACGCACGTGGGGATGAACCTGTCTGGGTGGCCGGTGGCTGGCCGGGTTGTTCGTGCTCCCCACGCACGTGGGGATGAACCGGAGCGTGTAGAGCCGTGCTGCGGCCTGCTGTTGTGCTCCCCACGCACGTGGGGATGAACCTGCCGTCATGTGGCAGAAGGACCATGAGACCGTCGTGCTCCCCACGCACGTGGGGATGAACCGCACGCTGACCCGGTTGCGGTGTGCCAAACCGCATGCTCCCCACGCACGTGGGGATGAACCGATGACGAAGGAGAGCCGGATCGCGACTGCTTCGTGCTCCCCACGCCCGTGGAGATAAACCACGACTGTGCAGCGGATGGTGCGTGTTAAGGAGGTGCTCCCCAGGCACGTGGGGATGGTCCGCGCGCTCTCGGGGAAAAACATTCTGCCCAGCCCGAGCGGGGCGACGCCGGGCTGGGCAGAACTTGCAAGCGAGAGTATTTTCGTTTCCAACAGAAAGAGCGGTTTTTTCCAGGGCACCCGCTTTTCCAATAAGGAAAGAACCTCGCCTGTTGAACATTACTCCGAGTCATGGAACAGTTTACGCAGAGAAATCGGGCGTCTGCCTTTTGGAATCGGTACTCTCTGAAATCCCTTTTTCCCAGCTCTCTGGCTATTCCTAAAGAAAAATGCAGAAAAATGCCGCGCCCAACAAGAAAAGAACCCGCGGCATGGTAGGAGCTGTTACTGTTCGTTCTGCAGGAAACACATGAGAAGAGCGAAACTTTCCCGGTTTTGCTTGCAAAGAAAGGAGCGCATATGCGTACATTGATGGCACCCCCGGTGAGTATTGTGTATCTCGGTGTCCAAAACAGCACCCGGGCGCTCCCCTGCGGGCCGCATTCCTGATCTTCTCCTGGCCCAACGACAGAACACTTCTGCCAGGGAGCGCTCCTGCACAGGAGGAACTCCCATTTCTCGCTCGCGTCGTTTTTCGCACAATCTTTCTCACCAAGACGAGTCGAACCAAGACCACTGCACACAAAACAGAGAAGACACGTCGACAGACGCGTCTCACACTGACTGCCTTCCGACCGCACAGGAGACCGGCCGATCTCTCGACCGGTCTCTCGGCCGATATGGTTGGAATAAAAACTGGGCTGAGGCCTTTGCAAAGCGCAACGTAGCGTCCCCTCCCGCTTCCGCTGGAAGAACTGCTGCCGTTGCGCTTCCCGGACGGGTACTTCGGGCAGACGGAGCTTCTGCTCTTGTAATAACGTCGCGTGGCAGCTTGCGCGCGGGGTCGAATACCTCTGTTTCCCGTCAGGCGGGTCTCACAGCCCCGCCTGTCACTGGAGACTGGGTCACGCTTTTGCACGACCCGAACTCAGGGACGAATGTCACGGGTATTTTGCCTCGGCAGAGCACGCTCGTTCGGCAAGGGGCCGGTCAGGCAACTGGGGCGCACACCCTGGCAGCCAATATGGACTTTGTCGTGATAACGCAGGCTCTCGACCGAACGCTTTCTCTCCAACGGATCACACGTATTGTTGTACGCATGCTTGTTGCCGGGTGGGAGAGTGGCGCCACACCCGTTGTTGTTCTCACAAAAGCAGACCTGTGCAGCGATGCCGAAGAAACTGCACACGCCTTGGCAGCTGAGTGTCCCGGCGTCGAGGTCATCGTGACGAGCAGCGAAACTGGAGAAGGCCTCGACCGGCTGAGCACCCTGGCCTGCAATGATCGCACCTTGGCCCTGCTTGGCGCGTCCGGGGCAGGAAAATCTACTTTGGTCAACGCCCTGGCCGGTACGGAGGTGCAGACAACAGGAAACGTGCGGGTCGGTGACGCAAAGGGACGCCACACAACAACCGCACGGTCCCTTGTGCTCCTGCCGGAAAGTGGCGTGCTGCTCGACACGCCGGGCCTGCGTTCGCTTGGGCTCTGGAGTGGGGAAGAGGGCATGACGAAGACCTTCTCCGACATCGAATCTCTCGCGGTCGAGTGCCGTTTTACCGACTGCCGTCACGAAACGGAGCCAGGCTGTGCGGTGCAGGCGGGCATTGGAGGGGGAGAGATCAGTCCGGCACGCGCGGAAAGCTGGAGGAAACTCCAGAAAGAACTCGCCTACCAAGAAAAACGAAAAAATGTGCGAGAGCGCCGTGAAGAAGATCGTCGCTTCACCAAGCTTTACAAATCTATCCAGTCCACAAATAAAAAGAAGCGGTAACCATTCCGAAGCTTCCTGTCTGATGCCAGAGTGAAAAGTCAGGTTTTCCTCTGGCGTCATGCCGTCGTCACACTGGTGTCGTGTCTTCTTGCAGGTCAGGCTGGGAAAATGCGGTTACAGCCCGGCCAGGTTCCTGTCATCCCAACTTCTGAAAATCGCCCATTTCCTAAGGAGAAAGAAAAAAGCAACATATCTTGATATATATTGGCATAGGTCATGAGGCACCTCCTCGCGCGCTACTTACCGCGGCACAGAGAAAGGCTTAGTGTGCCCACATGAAGAGTGCTCGTCTTCCAGGCTCGGGGGAAGTCACGCGCCTCACCGTGCTGAGCCTGCTCAGCTCCCACCCAATGCACGGCTACGAGATCCGTCAGCTCATCACCCAGCGTCGTATCAATCAGTGGGCAGACATTAAACCAGGGTCTATTTATGCAAGCTTGGAACGTTTCACACGCGAAGGCCTGATCGAAGCAATCGAGACCTCTCAGACGGGCAAACGGCCGGTTCGCACGGTGTATCGCATCACAGGAACAGGCCGGGTCAAGCTGCAGTCCCTGCTGCGGGAGGCCTGGGCACGCCCGCGTATGACCGCGTCACTGCTCGATATTGCGTTATCTTTTGTGGATCTCCTCCCCAAAGAAAAGATCCTGATTTTACTGGAACAACGGCAAGCAGCGATCGACATTTTGCTCCTGGACGTAGAAGACGCCCAGCATCGGGCAAAAGACCAAGCACCGATGTCTGCTTTCACAGAAGACCTCTTTGAGCACCAGCGGCGCAAACTCATCTTTGAACGTGAATGGGCAAGCCATCTCATAGAGCGCGTCCGTTCAGGCGCTTACTCTTCTCCGGCGGAGAAGAATCGCGAGAATCAAAACCTTTTTCAGAGAAGTCCGGCAGTGGTACCCGAGAATGGGTAGCACTTTACCAGTGCGATTTCGCCCCGGCTCCTGAAAATCAAGCCGTTTCCCCATTTCTCGCAAGCAAATTCCCCTTTTTCCACCATCTCTCACTATCTCCGACCGTCAGGTACACCAACCCCATTTCCCTAAAACAGGGAATGGTCAATGGCAAAGAAAAGACGGGTTATTTCGGGAAGCTGTCAATCCGATCTTCAAGTTATACCTGCAACTGATAAGAATTTCAGTATGAATGAGAACTCGCCAAAACCGCTGATCATGGCGTTGCAAGTAAAAAAGAGGCCAGTGGCATGACAGAGGCTGAATATCAAAATAGCTGGAAAGAAGGAGTGTATCCTTTTTAGGACTGGAAAAGTTCCTTTAGCGAAAGGTGTAGATGAAGCAGTTCACAATGATCAAGATGAATTGGTCATGAATTGGTCGTAGTGGTAAATGGCAGAATTGAATTTACCATTGGCGAAGATGTGTTCGTAGCTGGTGGTGATACTGAAGTTTTTTTCCAGCAAAATTGCTACACTCGATCACAAATTGATTCTGAAGATTCTATTGTCTACTACGGCTATAAACCAACAAACTCATAGCAATTTACTGCATTAGACTTCGCAATAGTGTTGTTATTTGGCATTGACAACTAACAATACAGGTAACACTACTTCTCGTGCACTCAGGCCGAGTTCTCTCACTGGCGAAAGTTACGGTCGTCTTTTCGCGGCCACTTGCAGGAGCCGGCCACAAATATTTTGTTCGGCACTGCATCTACCACGACTCATTCTGGGGAAGGAGGGGGTGAAAGAATCCCCACCAAAGTACCTTCAATGCTATATACATAGGCAGCGGTTTGCCCCCAGTCAAAGGTCATTAGCTCTTTTGCGGGTTGCGCACCAGCGGCTACTGATCGTTCACAAGCGAATGGAACATCGGAGCTTACGAACGCGATTCCTACATTCGAGGGCTTCTCCTCCGTAGGTTCTTAACATTTCTCACCCACCATAAATTCACCAGCTTTATATGATGAAATCATAATGGAAACATCTCCAGTCTCGAGCTCTTCAGATTCCAGGCTATCGTCACTGTCATCATAGTACTTGGTACTTAATTTTTTGGTCAAACGCCACTACACAAAAATCCAATATGTCTTTTACGCCATTCTCGACATATATCACTGGTGTGGCAAAATGCATTGTCGCAGATTTTTTTTGGCTAGATTCCACTGTTTTCACCTGTCTTCTGTATGAAAACTGCCCTCTTCAGTTTCCAAATCAGCCGTGGCAGTAAAACCACCTCTATGGAGAATTTCCCAAGATTTCTTGCATATTCCCTTGACGTCCTTGCAGGCTTTGCAACGCACTCTTGCAAAGACATGTCCCACCAAAGGGCTTCAACCAATATCGAATACTCCTCGCCTCGGTACCCTGGGGGGAAGCACCCACGAACAGAAGCAGTGCCTCTGATTTCAAACTGAAGGATGTCGAAATACCATTTCACATTCTGGGTCCTGGAGCACATTCTCCTTTTCCCGGCCCACTATTGTACGCGTTGTTCCCGCTATTTCAGATATTTCCGTTCTGTCAACTCCCTGCATATTATCAGTGCATATTCCCTATACATATTCCCTGTACAAGAAGAGAAAACAAAAAATCTTCTGTTCTTATTTTTCTCTCATTGCTCCTCTGCAGCGGGCTTTCTTGTCTTCGTGTCGAATGTTCTCCTCAGCGCATTGTCGAAAAAGATCTCCGAGAAAGATCTGACAAGGCGCCTCCGCGGAACAGGAATGAGCAGAAACCGCAGGGGATGGCTTGCAAAAATGAAACTGGCGCCAGAAAGAAACGCGGCACAACACGCTGACAAATCTGCTTTCGGAAGATGTACTCACAAACACAAAAAAGAAGGGAAAGAAAGAAACAGCAGAGGGGAACGGCATTTTGCAAACATCTGGCTTGCTTGCCATCAAACACCGAAGAGAATGATCGCAGGGATAAGTAGTTCAGCCTGTACACAATACGTAAAAAACAAGAACACCCATATCCCGCAAAATTTTCCCCGTTTTTTTCGCGTCTCCCTCTTTTTATTCCTCGCGCTTTTTCTGCAAACAGGGAGCAGTCCTACAATCGCGCACACTGACGCTCTTGCGCGTACAACACAAGACCAAGTGGTTTTCAGGCATCGCCTGTTCGAAACACCAAGCCAGGAAAAACCAGACCAGTTCGGCAGTCCAACAGGGCCGGTTTCTCTTCTCACGCCTGAAGTCATGACAGGGGAGTATTCTTACGCCCCCAGAAAAGCAGGACAACGCACAGTCCGCCTTCCTGCCGGCTGGGGAATTCCTGATCTTGTGCTCGTTCAAGCCGGCGCCGAAGCAGACAGCGCACAGGGCAGTTCCCACGCCCACCTGCGCACTCGCACAATGCCCGAGGGCATGTCCGGGGACCTTTGGGACAGGCAAGCTCTCGTTCCCCACGCGATTACGAGCCTGGGGTCTGATTCTTTCACGGTCAGTTCCCGCCTTCACCAGCCCAATGTCACTTACAACTTCATTGCGGTGCGCACGGGCAACACCAAGTCTTTTGATGACTATTTCGCATACGGCACCTATAACGGCAAAGACACAGCGCGCGAGATCTGGTTGCAGGGGGCACCACCAACAGGCGGTGCCGAGGGGGGAGGAAAAGAGGAAAACCCTCTTGCCTCTTGGCAACCCGATCTCGTCGTTGTGACCGGTGAATCTGTGGCACCTGCGGTGTATCACACAGCCTCGATGGGTCCCCTCACCAATACATCTCATACTTTTGCTCCCGTTCCTGCCCGCACAAACGCCATCACACGCCTTGTTGCAGGGGGATTCCAGGTAGGAAGCGACAGCTCTGTGAACCAGGCGGACATGCGCTACCACTGGTTTGCCCTACGGTCGCTTCCGGGCGTCTTTACCCAAGGCCACTATCAGGGGAATCATCGAGACTGGTCACAAAGACCCGACGCGACGCACACAGTGCAGCTTTCCGGTGAAGGGTTTCGTCCTGAATATGTGTGGGTCAATCGCTCCTACGGTGACCCCGGGCATCATCGTTTCGACCGCCTCGAAAGCTATCCGGCGCACGCTTCCCAAAACATGGGCAACATCCCGGAAGGGGGTTTTCAGGGGGGAACAGGCCTGCAAGCCGGCTGGATTCGCGATTCCACGATGAACGGGTTCATCGTGGGAAAAAACCTGAACACGCGACGCTCCCAGTACCACTATTTTGCGCTCCGTTCCACACCGGCAAACAGCGCGGCCATCCAGATTGCAACGCCTGTGAACCGGGAAATCATCCAGCGGTCCATCCCCCGGGCTACAGGAAAACGGGGAAAAGGCAAAGCAAACATCCCTGTTACAGGACGTTATCAAGGGATGCCTGCAGGTGGCACGATAGAAGCCCGATGGGCAGGAGGAGCCTGGCAGATACTGGACCCGGCTCCAGCAGAAGGAAAATTCAAAGGGGTCCTGCGCGACCAGCTGCAAGGACAAGGCAGGCTCGAAGTTCGTTTCGCGGCGAACCATGCCATCACCGATAGTGCCCGGCAGGTGGGCATCGGGGACATCTTTGTGATCGCAGGTCAATCCAATGCGTCCGGGTATGGAGCAAGCCTGCAGCAGTATTCCCCGCACCAAGGCACAGAAGCCTCCCTTTTTGGCAACGACAATACCTGGAAGTCTCTCGCTGACCCGCTCGATTCTTCGGTCGGCCAAATCGACCGGATCAGCCGCGACACGGCAGGAGGACACTGGGCTTTGCCGCTCGCGACCTTCCTTTTGGCAGACCAGCAGTGTCCTGTGGGTTTTGTGCCCGTCGCAAAAAGCGCCACCCTGATCAGGCAATGGGCACCTTCCAACAATCCGCAAAGTTTGTACGGAAACATGAAGCAACGGGTACAAACACTTGGCCACGGTGCGACAAAAGGCAAGATCAGGGCAGTCCTTTGGTGGCAAGGAGAAGACGACGCCCTCCACAACACAAGCGAGGCAGACTATCGTTCCCGCCTGCAAGACCTCGCAACACACATACAGCAAGACTTTGCCGCACCTCTGCTCGTCGCGAGAATTGGCAACCTCCCGCGCAGCATGCCAGAGAGCATTGACTCCATACGTCACGCGCAATTGCACGCACACAACGAAGCAGACAACGAAGCAGACAACATTCTGGTCGGCCCGGATCACTATGACATTTCATATGACAATGCCGGGGGTGATGGCCTGCACATTGGGTCTGATACCGACCCAGACGGAAGTGCTGACCTGCGTCTTTCGGCCTTGCGCTGGTGGGCAGCTCTCGACGGGCAGATCTATCAAGGCGGCCACGACGGCCAGGGACCCCAATTTGCTTCAGCCAAAATGCACCCGGCAAATGGGCAAGTCGTGGTGTCATTGGCAAACGACTCCGGCGCGTTACGGGCCGGAGACACCCTCAGCACAGCGCCATGGAATGTGACCGTCGATGGAGTTTCTCTCGCTCTCTCGGCTGTGCACTTGACACGAAACAACACCGTTATTTTGACGCTCGCACAGCCCCTCTCCCCCGAAAACGCAGCCGAAGCAGAAACCAGGCTGTCCTTTGCGCAGGGCCGCAGCGGGGACGGGACCATTGTGCCCACTGACAGCCTGGTGATCAATGGTGTGTCGGTCCTGCTTCCCTTGCAGCCTTTCCTCAATGAAAAAGTCTTGGTACAAGCACCCGCGGGCTGAGTGTGAGCGTTGCACTGCCTTTTTGTCCCGCCCTTCGACTGTCCGGGATCCGGGGTCCGGCAAAAGATCACCAAACACTTGGAAAACAAATAAAACGCCACTGTTCTACACATGGGGAAGCAAGCGCACGCCCAGCACGCAGGGGACCTGCACCGCACTGCACGCCGTCTTTTTGTCGTCTTTGCCAGGTTTTTCCGCATCTTTGTTGATACACACTCGACTGCACAAGCAATGGAATACAGCGCCGGGCAAAGAAAGACTGGCAAAACGGTCGATGAAACCTCATGATCGATAGGGTGAAAACGACAAATACAGCACTCGTGAACAAGAGCGTGATGCTTGCCGAAAAATTGATGCTGCGGTCACGAGAGCTTGAAACAAAACAAGAACGCAAAGCGAGAGAACAGCTCAACGCACTCGTGTGCGACCCTGAAGGAGTGTTCTTCAGCATCCGCCTACTTGACCGGGCATTCCGTCCACGCGATCCTCGCCGGGCAGGTGCGCTCGTCACGAGAACACTCGACCCGCTTCCCTCTTTTCTCTCCCCTGCGCAGCGTTTTCTCCTACGAGCCTTTCAGCGCACATGGAAAATCGCCCCATCTCTCGCGATACAACTTTTCGTTTCCCAACTACGCCGGGAAACCCAACACCTCATTCTCAAGGGAGAATCCCGCCCATTGCAGCGATATCTCGCGACACGGCGTGCGGAAGGGGTGCAGGTAAACCTGAACCTGGTAGGAGAAGCAGTGCTTTCTGCCACAGAAGCAGAAAACCTCATCCAACGCTACGAAAAAGCACTGGGCGAGCCCCATGTGGAAGCAGTTGCGGTGAAACTCTCCTCCATCGTGGCACAGACCCATCCGCTTGCCTCTGACACGGTTGTCGACAAAGGCATGCAGGCCTTGCGTCGTCTCTACCGGGCCGCAAAAGACAAGCTTGTGACGTTGGACATGGAGGAGTACGACGATCTCGACCCAACCGTTGAGATATACAGCAGAGTTCTCCTTGAAGATGAGTTTCTGCACTGCACACATGGCATTGCACTGCAAGCCTATCTGCCTGATTCTCTCGCGATCGTGCATCGCCTCGCGGATCTGGGCGCGCAGCGCACTGCTGCGGGCGGCGCACCGCTCCGCCTCCGCCTCGTGAAAGGGGCAAATCTCGCGACAGAGGCATTGAAAGCCGCGCAACATGGCTGGTCACAGGCTCCTTTTCCCACAAAAGCAGACGTGGACGCCAATATGAAAATCCTGCTGCATACCTGTTTGGAAGAAAGCACAGCACCGTCTCTCCATGTGGGAGCGGGCAGTCATAATGTCTTCGACATCGCGTACGCTCTCACGCTCGCGCAAGAAAACGGCACACTGCATACCCTCACCATCGAAATGCTCGAGGGCATGGCGAACCCTCTCCGTCGCGCCATCGGAGAAATCGCCCCAAAAGTCCTTGTTTACGCGCCTATCGCGCGGTCCGAAGACTTCCTTTCAGCGATCGCCTACTTGACCCGCCGGTTTGATGAAAACACACAAGAAGAGAACTTCCTCCGGCATGCTTTTTCCTTTCGTGTCGGCGACCACGCGTGGCAAGCACAAGAAGACCGCTTCCGCACCTCGTGCGAGAGGGTCTCGCAGATTTCGCACGCACCACGCCGCGGCATCAACCGCACAGCAGAACCGCAGGATCCACCCGCAACAGCACCTTTTACGAATGCTCCCGACACCGACTGGGCATCAGAAACCAACCGAAAATGGGCACACAATGCACTCGCGACCTTCTCCTCCACGCCCACTTCCGCTGTCACACCTTCTCCCGAGGCTTCTTGGGAGGACATTGCAGAAAAACTCGCGCTGCTCCAGCAAGATCCTTCCGGCTGGGCGGACCGTCCGCACGAAAAACGAAAGAGCATCCTGCAACGCGCTGCTGCCGGACTGCGGCGACAGCGCGCAACGCTACTTGCAGTGATGGCCATGGAAGCAAAAAAGACATTCTCCGAAGCTGATCCGGAGATCTCCGAGGCGATCGATTTTGCGGAATACTATGCGCGTGCGCTCGACAGTCTTGTGGAAGATGACCGGATCCGCCTGGCACCGAGAGGAGTTGTTGCGGTGTTTCCGCCTTGGAACTTCCCGCTCGCCATTCCCATAGGAGGCATCTGTGCGGCGCTGGTCGGAGGAAACCGTGTGATTGTGAAGCCGTCTCCTTTCACGCCTGCGGTTGCGCGCACGGCAGTCGAGACGCTGTGGAAGGCAGGGGTGCCAAAAGAAGCCCTCGCTTTTGTGCACTGTGATGCGGCATCATCCGCGGCGCTCGCCCAAGACGAAAATGTCGACGCTATTGTGTTTACCGGAAGTACGAGCACAGCCGAAAAGATTCTGCTCTCCTCACCCACGACTGCTTTGTTTGCCGAAACAGGCGGGAAAAACGCCACGATTGTGACTGCCACTGCAGACCGGGACTTGGCCATTCAAAACCTGTTGCGCTCGTGTTTTGGCCACGCCGGCCAAAAATGCTCCGCCACATCTCTCGTCGTGCTCGAAAAAGAGATCTACGATGACCTGAGTTTCCAGCGCAGATTTGCTGCGGCAGTCCGCACCTTGCGCACTGGGCCTGCCACAGACCCGGCTACAGACATTCCACCTCTTGTGCCCCCACCAAACCCTTTTCTCGAGGCGACCCTTCGGGCTCTTCCCGACGGCGAACGCTGGCTCATCCAACCGGAAAAGGTGGGAGAGAATCACTGGGCTCCCGGCATCGTCTGGGACGTACAAGAGGGATCTCCCACCCACACGCAAGAGCTCTTCGGCCCCGTTATAGGGGTCGCGCGCGCGACGGACCTCGACCAGGCCATTGGGCTTGTGCACGCAAGAAAATTTCACGATCAGCCGTTTGGCCTCACGTCCGGGCTTGAAAGTCTTGATCCCACAGAATGGCGACACTGGCGAAACCACCTGCAAGCAGGCAACCTCTACATCAATCGTCCGACAGTTGGCGCTGTCGTGATGCGCCAGCCGTTCGGAGGATGGGGCAAGTCGTGTTTTGGGCCCGGGGCGCAAGCGGGAGGACCACAATACGCAGCCCAGCTCGTCCATGTACTTGCGCGCGACGAGAAGCAAAAAACACACACCACAAAAGGGACCGGGGGCGGCACTTTCTCTCCCCCTTTGGAAGCGGTGCACCTCCCTGGTCAACGCAATATACGAAGATTTCTTCCCGCAAAAGATGTGGTTCTCAGGCTCGAAGAAGGTGACGATCCGGCAATCCTTGCCGCACGGCAGCAAGCAGCAGCAACAGCTTCGTGCGACGTCCAGGTCTCCCTCTGGAACGAAGAACCTGTAGAAAACATCATTGCTCGTCTCTCACAGATCGCACGTATCGTTTGTTGTGGTTCTTCGCCACACCCTCGCCTCCAGACAGCGGCTGCATCTTCCTGGACATGGATGTGTACCGACCCACTCACTGCGACAGATCGGGATCAACTGCCTTTTCTTGTGGAACAGACAACTTCCGCGGACATCCACCGGCATGGGTGGACACCTCCCGTTGACCCTTTCGCCTAACACATGCCGGGATCAGGGGACATGCCCGGCTTTCCCGGCAACATCCTCTGTCCCGGAGAAAAGCAAAAAGACACCGGAAGCAGCACGCGCCCAAACAAAATCAGCACTTCCGGCCCAGTTTTGCCTGGACCGGAAGCCGGCGGAGCGAAACTTTTCTCTCCAGTGTTTTTTGTCCTTATCTGTCTCCGTCACCCGCAACATTGCCCACACGGCTCTGATTCTCTTGGCTAAAGCTCTTCAAAAAGGACCTGAAATCCGTGACATCCTCTTCTGGTGGTGCCTCAAACTTGATGTCCTTGTCATAGTCAAAGATTTCCAGATCGAGCTGGATCTTCCCCAAGGACTGCCCTTCGACCTTTTCGCCTGCCGCTTCCATAATGGCGTCCATGTCGACGGCAACCTGATATTTGTGCAGACGCTCACTCTCGTCGAGCCACACAAATACCGGCACCTCGAAATCTGTCAATCTCAGAAGGTCTTCTTCTGTGAGGAACTCCGTCGCGGTGGGAAACTGTCGCACTGCCTCTGCCGCCAGGATCCTTGTTTGATACTTTGTCGTGGAAACCCCGTGCAGATTTTCCTCTCCGACCTGCTCAAATTCCCCGGAAATCCCTCGCAAGTTCTCAAGAAGACCAAGAGGATCTACTTGCGTACCCAACTGCCGTCGCAGGAAAGTCGCCGCATCTATCTCTTCTTTCTCAAGGTCAAAAAGAACCCAGCTCTTCTCTCCCTCTGGAACAAAGACATATGCTTTTTTCCCGAGGAATCGCGCCTCTATTCTTTTCTCGTCCTTTCCCAACAGCTCCTGACGCTTTTCTTCGTCTCGCACCAGGGTGCTCAAAGAGGCCCCGACATCAAGAGAAATCGAGAAAGCATCGTTGCTCGCGTCGATCACTCCCTCAAACTTCCCGTCCATAAAAGGACGGATCGTACCTCCGTCCAGCTCCAGAGAGTAACGGACTTCCCCTGACTCCATTTTCTCGACACTTGCCGATATTGCCTCAGAGGACACTGTTTCTGTGGAATCGTCTCCGCACCCTGCCGTCATCAATAGCA
>Ga0209345_10004771_pt1 | contig 12918 bp, 10 predicted proteins | sample Cruoilmetagenom7_FD_187294 | JGI IMG/M metagenome (GOLD analysis project Ga0209345, IMG submission 187294) | Oil polluted marine microbial communities from Coal Oil Point, Santa Barbara, California, USA - Sample 7 (SPAdes) (version 2) | ecosystem: Environmental > Aquatic > Marine > Oil seeps ...
CGGAGGCCATCAGGTATTATTGCGAAAATTTTGGCGTTAAACGCGTGGTGCTGCCGCGCATCCTGACAATCCCGGAAATCAAGCAGGTCCGCAAGGAAATCCCTTGCGAAATCGAGACCTTCATTTTCGGCAATCACGGTCTGATGGTAGAAGGGCGATGCAGCCTGACCAATTATCTGACAGGCCAATCAACCAATATGGATGGCGTCTGTTCACCCGCCTCGGATGTTGAATACAAACGCGATGCCGATGGCACAATGTCGTCGCAACTGGCCGGCTTCACCATTGATTGCTTTGGACCCGATGAAAAGGCGGGCTACCCCACCATCTGCAAGGGACGTTACACCGCGCCGCACCGGTCAGACGCCTATTACGCGTTTGAGGAACCCGTCAGCCTGAACCTGTCACGGCTGCTGCCGGAGCTGATCGATGCCGGAGTCCATGCGTTCAAAATCGAGGGGCGGCAGCGGTCAAAATCCTATGTACGGGGCGTGGTTTCCGCCTTTCGCCGCGCGGTCGATGATATTCGCGCGGGCCGATCTGCGGATATGGCAGACCTCGTGGCACTGACCGAGGGGCAAAAGCAGACCCAAGGCGCGTTCGAGACCAAGAAATGGCGGTAACAGAGATGACAAAACTCACACTAGGCCCGATTGCCTATCACTGGTCTGCTGAAAAGCGGCGCGATTTCTACGCGCGTATCGCGGATGAAGCCCCTGTGGATGAGGTTTATCTGGGCGAAGTCATCTGTTCCAAGCGCGCGCCGTTTCATGAGCCTGACCTGCCAGACACGATTGCGCGGCTGGAAAGGGCTGGCAAGACGGTGATCCTGTCATCGCTGGCCGAAGTGATGCTGAAACGCGAGCGCAAGGCGACTGCTGATCTGGCCGCGATGGACGCGCCCGAGATCGAAATCAACAACGCTGCGGGTCTTTATGCCCGAGGTGACCGTCCCCACCGCATTGGGCCATTCATGAACGCCTATAACGAGGCAACGATTGCATGGATGGCCCGCCAAGGGGCCAGTCACATCTGCCTGCCCACCGAATTACCTGCCGAGGCGATTGCCGTGGCCGCCGAAGCTGCCCGCGATCTGGGGCTTGGTGTGGAGGTGCAGGTCTTCGGGCGGGCATCATTGGCTGTCTCGGCACGTTGTTATCACGCGCGCGCGCACGGGCGTACCAAGGATAACTGCCAATTCGTGTGCGAAGACGACGCCGATGGCATGCCTCTTTGCACAACAGATGAGCGGCCAATTCTGCGGGTCAACGGCATACAGACCCAATCGCAAAGCTATGTCGATCTGTTGCCCGAAATGCCCAAGCTTGCATCCGCTGGCGTGACGCATCTGCGCCTGATGCCACAGGCCGTCGATATGGTGGCTGTCGCACGCACTTTTCGTGATGCGCTGGACTGCACTTCGAACTTTACGGACGCTGAGCAGGCACTCCACGACATTTGCGGCAATGTGGCGTTCAGTAATGGGTTCTATTACGGACAGGCTGGCTATCGACGCATCGCTATGGCCGCGTCCGGCTGATCGCATATTGTCATCCGTCCGAAGCGATAAACGGTTCTGCCTCTATGAACCGTTCCGGGTTTCCAGAGGCTCTGACTTGCCCCTGATCTTTCACCCAGCCGAAACCGGAGCCCTTTGGGTTGACGCACCAAATGGCTATGGACTTACAACAACGAACGCCCCAACAGGCCATCGGCGAAATGCCCCCCGCCAAGAAACTGAAAACAGCCGCACGAATTCTACGGCTGGACCCCGTTGAAAATGGGGATTTACCACTGCAAATCGCAGCTTACGTCGGCATCCGAATCTCGGAGCCGACTCATAATTCAGAATTTCATAAGAGAAAAAGACTTTGACAGCTAAACCTTTTGTACATAATTGCGGAGATGCAAGGCTGAGGTAGAAAAAATTTTTCTAGGCAGATTTTTCGCTATGGTAGTTTTACCTTCCCGTATTTGGTGAGCGAGGTTGCTACATGAACGGACTGATAACAAACCTTCAAATTTCGACACACTCTAAACGATGCGTCGAGGATTACCTGACATCCCTCGGAATTTCTCCTGAAAACTTTCATGGAAAAATCGCAGACCAAGATGAGATGTTCCACAAGGCGATAGCAGTGAAGCATCCGGTCGACTTCGCCTATTTCAAGTATATAGAATCCGGTCGTCGCACGCATGACGTAATGGAACAGTTCTATCAGCATTACTTTGGCGGCCCACACCAGATTGGATCTGTTCTCGAGTTCGCCAGCGGGCACGGGCGCGCGACAAGATTCATGATCCAGTCCATTCCGGCAGATCGGGTCTGGGTGTCTGACATCTATTCTGACGCGATGTCGTTCCAGGAATCCTATCTCAAGGTCAACACCATTCAGTCTGTCGAACATCCGGACAAGTTCGAATGCGACAGAAAATTCGATCTGATAACCGCGATGTCGCTGTTCACCCATCTGCCCGAGGATATTTTCGGAAAATGGTTGGCAAAGCTCGGCTCATTGCTCGAGAAGGATGGCGTTCTTGTCGTTACTGCCCGCGAGGCGGAGACGGTTACAGGCACGCGAAACATTGATGGCATTGAGGAACGCGGTATTGTATATGAACTCCGCTCGGAAAGCAGTTCGCTGTCGACCGACATATACGGGCTGACGACGGTGACCGACGAATTCATGCGGAGGATGATTGCCGAATTCATTTCCCCGAAGGCGAATATACATGTTTTCAGGCGCGGATTATATTTGAATCAGGATGTGTATGCGATTTCATTGCGTGATCCGGTCGCGTTCACACCGCTCGACCTGAAACGACCTCCCACTGGGGGGCGGGCACCCCAATGGATTTCGGTGAATTCGGGCCGGGAGTTCCAAATTTTCGGATGGGTCGTGGACATGAACGTCGGTCACGAAATCGTGGCGGTTGACGTTTACATCGACAATGTGAGGTTTGGGCAGGCTGAATTTCATCCCTATCGCAATACGGATTTTGCAAAGCATTTCCCCGGTTTCGAAAATGAGCCTAAATCGTGGTCGGTTCGCCTGCCAGCCGATCTGTTGCGCCCGGAAAGCATCGTGAAATTTCGTGTCAAATGCGATACGGGCGCATCGATCGAATACTATGCGCCTCCGGCCGACTTGCTCCATACGGCCAGCTAAGCGTCGCTCGGGCGAGGCGCGGAATCCTTCAGTTCTGTATTAACGACCATACCCACAACACCGGGACTACTGGAGTATGTTCTCAGGCAATCCCCCCCAACGGAGGCAGAGGAGGCATTCTTTGCGAACATGAACGTATTCGATAAAGTCGCTTGAGAAGAACTAGGCAGTCTACGGTAAAACCCAGGCGGTTAAGACACGCCAGTTGCGGGGAACGCTACTCAACCACCAAGGAATTCGGTTGATGAATGTGGACGCTCGGATCGCGAAAGGTGCGCTGACGGCGGCGGTCGATGAAAATCTGCCGGTCCCTTGCGTCCACGACAGCTTCATCGTCGGCTATCCTCGCAAGCTCATGAAATATCGCACATAGTTTCGAATCGGACTCTAAGCTAAACTGGTCCAGTTTACGGGGATCAGATCAAGTTCTATTGTAACCTAGAGAGTTTTTGAGAGAATCGATGTTAAAGTGAAAATGAGGCCACAGGCCCACAAGTTATTCAAGGGGATGCGTAGGGGATTGAACCGTTGCGGTTGCAGGCGGCAATTATTTGACAATACCGTTGGCATTAGTGCGACGAAGTATGGCAAAGTACCAAGAACCCATCCCAGAAATACGCAAAAGGCTGGCGATGAGTAAAATTGTGGTTTCAATAAGTCAATTGCGCAGTAAGGGTATTGAGGTGCTGAACCGCAGCGGATCCCGGTCTGTCAGCCTTCCTGCCGATACACGGCTTGAGGCCCCCTCAAGCCTAAAGTGGACCGAGTACGAGCATTCGATCCATCTAGGAGCATTCTCATATCAAGTGTCAGGATATTGTTTTGCGGCACGCATTGGACGCTATTGCTCTTTCGGTGAGAATGTACAGATTGGACGGCAGGATCACCCTCTGACTTGGGCTTCAACCAGCCCGGCGTTTTATCTACATGACCGCCTGTTCGACCTAGACGACGGGTTCGAGGGGGCCGAGCAGTATCACAGGTACCGCTTCTCCAATGAGGGGCCGCCCACGAAAGTGAATATCACCAAGATCGGCAATGACGTCTGGGTTGGCCATGGGGCGTTGATCAAAGCGGGTGTAACGATTGGTGACGGGGCGATTGTGGCCGCGCATGCGGTAGTTGCTCACGATGTGCCTCCCTATGCGATGGTGGCAGGGAACCCGGCAGTTATAAAGAAATTCCGACTTCCGCCGACTCTAATCTCGCCGATGTTGCGGTGTGAATGGTGGCGCTATGCACCTTGGCAACTGGAGCATTTGCAACCATCGAAACCCCATCAATTCATTATGGGTGTTCTGGCCATGCATGAACAGGAGCCAAACTTCCAACCCACTGTCGTGAATCTTTCTGAGGGCGGCATATGACAAAAGTCGTCTTTCTACACATTCCCAAGACTGCTGGGCAGACCATCCATCAAGCTCTGGTTGGTGCGGTGGGCGGGCCTGAACATGTCAGCCCAGTGCGCACCCATACTCAAGCTCCGAACGGGTCGCAGATGCCAGGTGGGTTCAGACTCTATTCAGGGCATATTGACTGGGTTGAACTGGAAAAACTGCCACAAGACCGCTTTGTCTTTTCGGTGCTACGCGACCCGCGTGAACGAATTGCCTCCTTTTACCTTTATCTATTTAACGAGGCTCGAGGGCTAAGCCCGCAACAATTGCAGCTTCCTGAGAATTTTGGCAAGCGGCGGATCCTTGAAGTGTCGGCGGATGAGTATTTCTTTGGTGGTGATGCCAACTGGAAGAGATTCATATGCGATCACTATGACAATTTCTATTGTTCCTATTTTGCCACCCGCAAGATGCGCGGTCATCAGGAACTGGCTGGACTTACTCTGGCAGAGGTATTGATGCAGGCACGCGCTGGTGTAGCAAAATTGGACCGAATTTATGCCAGTACCGGTCTCGCGGCACTAGAGGTCGATATCGCAGCGCGTCTGGGCAAGCGAATAAAAGTGGCGCAAGTCTTTCACAATACTGGTGATCATGCTGTGGGTGAGGCGCGCTGGCCCAAGCTGCTGGCACGGCTAGAGTGCGATGAAACTGCTGGAAAATTAAAGGATTTTGTCGCAAAAGATATAGAATTGATGGCCGAGGTGTTTCCGGATTAGGGGCTGCTTTGCAGCGAAACAGTCTCCAATAAAGACGATACGCGCGTTTTTGAAGGCATCTTTGAAGCCGATCGCGTCGTCGCCAAGCATTTGATTAATGCGCTTTCCAGGAGGTTAGGATGGAACGGAACAAGCTTTTTCAACTTTCCTTTTTTGATGAGGCAAAACCCGCGACTGTTACGATGACTTCAGAAGGAGTGTTGCCATGACTCTGGAAGGAAAGACGGCGAGCCTAGAGGCTGAGGCCGAAAAGATTCGTGATTACTTTGATGCTGAATACTACCTGGAATGCAACGAAGATGTGCGAGAGGCTGGAGTTGATGCACTGCTTCATTTTTGCGAATATGGTTGGCGTGAGCTGCGTGATCCGAGCTCTGAATTCTCGATAAGCTCTTACTTGGACGAACACCCTGAAATCCGCGAGCGTGAAGTAAATCCTTTAGTCCACTTCGTGAGTTTTCGAGAGGAAGAAGAAAGCCAAGCAGTCAAGCCCGAGGTAGCCGAGAGTTCGCTCGATATAGCCATTGAAGAGCGCATAGCGAGAGAGGCTGATGATGTAGAGCCGCATTTCGACGCGGAGTTTTATCTAAAGACATATGGAGACATTGCCGAGGCAGGTGTGGATCCACTCCACCATTTCATGCATTACGGATGGCGGGAAGGGCGCGATCCCTCACCGTATTTCTCGACCATTCAATACCTTAGGGACCATGCGGACATCTCGCAATCCGGTGTTAACCCGTTCTGGCACTACATCGTTGCCGGACGGCAGGAGGGCCGGATTACGAGGCCTTCGGGCAACGTGGAAGAAGCGAGTGACAATACGACCGGATTGGATGCGGTAGCAGAGATAAGACCATATTTCGATACGGAATTCTATGTTTCACACAATCCAGATCTGGCGCAAGCCGAGATCGACCCTGTCGCGCACTACTGCGCCGTTGGCTGGAAAGAGCGGCGTGACCCGTGTCCGGAATTCTCGACGCAATTTTATCTGGACTTGAACCCGGATATCGCAAGTCTGAAAATCAACCCTTTCTTGCATTATGTGACGACCGGACGGGCGGAAGGGCGGCTTGCAAGACATCCTGGTGGATACCAGGCTGAGCGTCTCCGCAATACGGTACCGCTTGAGGAAGAGGTTAAGAGATGGCGATCAAACCGCCTCCCTCAAAGGTTACTCAACACTGCGGATCTGATCGATATACTCTCTGATGTGCAGTACGCAGACAGGCACACACTGATCTTGTCGGTTGGACATGACAACTACCGCAAGGTCAGCGGCGGAGTTCAGCTGTGCGAGCATCGTGAAGAGACACTTTCGGCGGCCAACGGCTGCCTGTATCTGAACCTACACCCTTGGCAGACCCTGCCCCGTCTGGCTCATGAGATTGAGGAAAGTGACCCAGTAATGTCCCTGTTGCTCGATGGGCGGTCAATTGGTGAGTGCCGTATCTCTGATCTGATTGGAACTGTCGGCACCGTTGCCACAGAGTTTAACGATGTGCATGTGGTTATTCACCACATGCTGGGTCACCTGCCAGAGCGGCTGGCCGATCTCATTCTGGCAACTGGTCGTAACGAATGCTGGCTTTGGCTCCACGATTTCTTCACACTCTGCCCGAGCTACACCTTGCAACGCAATGGCGTGTCATTTTGTGGCGCACCACCGATTGTGTCCAACGCCTGCCGACTTTGCCGGTTTGGTGAGGAAAGGCGCACCCATACGGATCGAATGGCCACGTTCTTCAAGCGGGTGCAGGTCCGATTGCTGTCGCCCTCGCGAGGGACCGCCGAAACGTGGGTGGCGCGCTCTGGGCTCAGAGCTGCCTCTGTGGAGATCCGCCCGCATATGAAACTGGAATGGCGCAAGCGGGTGGTCCGACTGCCAAGAGAGGATCACATTGTCACGATCGCCTTCCTTGGCACACCCCTCCCACATAAAGGTTGGAACGTCTTCGAGAATCTTTTCCGCGCGCTACGGCATACCGAGCGCTTCCGTTTTCTGTTCCTTGGCGCAGCAGATATCCAAACGCCGGGAATCGAGCACGAACGGGTACATGTCACAGCAGAAGCACCAGACGCCATGATCGACGCTGTTGTACGCAACCGTGTAGATCTGGTGCTACATTGGGCGTCTTGGCCGGAAACCTTCTCACTTTCGACGTATGAAGCATACGCTGGCGGCGCTTACGTGATTACAAACGAGGTTTCGGGTAATGTGGCAGCCTCCGTTGTATCATTCGGTCGCGGAGTGGTACTCCGCGACGTCGACGACCTCGAGGCTTTCTTCACCGATGGTAGAAACGATCAGATAGTCCGAAAGTTACGTACCGAACGTCGTCAGAGCCGTGTGAAGCATCACCTCAGTCGTATGGTGCATGATGCGATCGACGCCGAACCTGGAGATGAGCAATGACTGTTCATGCGTTCACCAGCTGTTCCTACAGCTACCTGAACCGTGCTCGTGTTCTGGCAAGCACCCTGCGAGCCCAGCATCCCGGCTGGGTAATCTGGTTGGTGATGACCGACAAGGCCCCCGAGGGTTTCCGATTCGATCTGACGCAGGAGAACTACGACCGCATCCTCAACGTCGAAGACCTCTATGGCACAGAGACCAGTCGCTGGCTGTTCAGCCATGATGTCGTCGAGGCCTGCACCGCGGTCAAGGGTCGCGCCTGTGTCCGTATCCTTCAAGAGCCAGATTGCGAGAAGTTGTTTTATTTTGACCCCGACATTGCGGTGTTTAACCCGATGACGCCGGTGAGCGATATGCTCGATAGCAATTCCATCGTGCTAACACCGCACCAAATCGATCCCGATCCCAAGGACCAACCGCACGCGATCCGTGACAACGAAATCACGTCACTCGATTATGGCATCTACAACCTGGGCTTCGCAGCCATCTCAAACGATACTGAAGGTCGACGCTTTGCACAGTGGTGGGACGACCGGTTGACCGACTGGTGCTATGATCGGCTCGATATCGGCCTCTTTGTCGATCAAAAATGGTGCAATCTGGTGCCTTGCTTTTTTGATGGCGTCAAGACGCTGCGCGATCCGGGCTACAACGTGGCAAGCTGGAACCTTAGCAACCGTACTATGTGCTATAATAACGTGGGTTCTGCGCTTATCAACGGCGTGCCGCTCAGGTTCTACCACTTTACAAAGCTCGGTCCGGTGGGCGACTGCATGACCGCGCGTTATGCCCGCGGCAACATCGAGATCTATGAACTCTGGTGGTGGTATCGCCAGCAGGTCATCGCGGCCACCGACCCCGCCATCCCAACAGGGTGGTGGCACTACGGCACCTTCGACAGCGGCGAAACCATACCGAAATCCGTACGGGAACTCTATCGCGACCGTAAGGACCTGCGCATAGCGTTTCCCGCCCCGTACACAACCGGCCCCGACAGCCTATTGGACTGGGTTCAAAAAAATACTGACCTGATGAAATACCCGCAGAAAGAGGGATTTGAGCCAGTGTAAAGCCGATGATATGCGACCCAGAGGGCATCGAGACAGTGCGAAGAGGATGATCAAAATTATGACACGCAGATATATCGTAGTCTATCAAATGGGAAAGGTTGCGAGCACCTCAATTGTTTCAACCCTTAACGAACTTCAAGATATTAGTGCTGTGCAGTGCCACTTTCTGGGAGAAAAGGCGCTGGCGGCGATCGTCCCGACAATAACCGGGGCGAATGTTCCGCTATATTTCTTTAAGCACCAGCTCGGACAATTCATAGAAAATATAAGGATCACCCGTCGCGTCAACCTCATCCGTGCGAAACTTTTTGGCGATGAACGGCTAGTGGTGATATCCCTTGCACGTAATCCGGTAGAATGGGCGCGCTCAGGCGTAGTTCAGGATGTCGAAGGGTATTTGCCGAGTTTTAAAAGCCTATGCAAAACGAAATCGTTACCGTGTCAGACCGATGCAGAGATTGTGACGAATGGCCTGAAATGCGTTTTGGACGAATCTTGTAGTCTTCTTGAAAAAGCGGGCGGGATAGATGCATATCTGGCAGAAGTCGAAAACGACCCCGCAGTCTTTAAGGACACTATATTTGAGGACAACCCTGGGACGACACGCTTGTTAAGGCTGTTTTTGCGACCTGCCAATTGGTTCGAAAAGCATTTCGAAACAGCCTTGGGTATTTATATCAAAGATATGAAAGAGGACCGCGGGGTTTGGACCACAACAAGTCCAAATGCCGATTATGTCATCGTACGATACGAAGAAATGCCTAACTCTCTAGTGCAATGGTTGAACAAAAATCATGTTTGCGAGATTGCCGATTTCAAGCGTGAAAACATCAGCGGTGCAAAACAGTTTTCAAAGGAAGTTGCTGATGTGTTCTCATCTGTTTCGGGCGATAAACTAAGCAAACTTTACTCTTACACGAAATATTCCAAAACTTTCTATTACGGCTCAGAGCAACCTGTCTAAACACCTGACCGCACGCCCAAAAATCGGATAAATTTAGGATCTCTGCGGGCTGACCAAATGCTGAAACGTCTGTGGTTGCTGCCCAAAGTGCGTAAGCGAGGGTGGATGGACCTGCCCTGCTTTTGTGCCGCCCCAAGTGCTCGCATAGGCCACTTTCCGTTCGAAGGCGACGGGTAACCGCACCTTACACAGGCGCATCACGCCCGACATTAATGTATATGACCGCATAACCTCCCCAAATGCGTATCAAACAAAGCCAAGAATGACAGCACACAACCCGTAGAAAGGCCAGACAACCAGAAGCAGTAAATTGAAGGAATATCAACAAAATGCTTGCCGGGGAAGCTGTTCATCCCATTAACTCAAGCTTGTGAGGGTTCTCGCACCTACATGGGAGGTTCGGATGAAACCTTTGAAATTGAACAAATGCATTCATGGATTTCCGCTGTTAGCATCGTCAGGTCAGTTGATTGGTTATGTCGAATCAGTTGATTATGATATGATTACATTGAAAGTTGTAGGCTGGACGATTTGCGACGACGTGACGTTAGTCTCAGGGGCCGATCAGAACAAGGTTGTTCCGAACATTGTCAGGCCTGACGTATCGATTGTGTGTCCAGAATTAAATACTTTAGAGCGCGGGAATAAGGTGGGATTCGAGGCAACCTTGGATACCACGCCTGACACCGCTTTCATTCTTATTCACTTCAATGGTGAGGGTTATTATTTTCAACTTGAGGTCTAAAATGATATCTCAAATGAAGACTATTTTTACTAGGTTTCAGAATTCTACAGTAATTTTTACTGTCGCGCTTCGCCCGTTACATGATGTCGACGGTTCTATCGTCGGATATATTGAACGCGTCGAGTTCTGCGGTGACCGCGTTCACCTATTTGGCTGGTCTCTCCTGGATAATCTTGTTTTATTATCAGAAGCAGGTCCAAAACGGATCAGACGGAGATTGCATCGCGGCGACGTTGCGACGGCAATGGGTCCGTTGCGCATGGTCGAGACCAAAAACCGCGACGGGCGTGTCGGATTTTCAACCGAGCTTGATTGGCATGGCGATGCGATCACGCTGTGTAGCAGGAGTGATAGCAAAAAAGTTCACTGGCCTATTCCCGTGCCTAGCAGTCGTGACAAAACAGCCGCGCGGCGGAAAGCGATGGTCGTGTTTGCGGGCCTGGCACTCAGAAATGCAGCTCTGATCACATGCTATTTCGCGAAAGGCAAACCGAAACAAACGCTCCTAGCGCTGCGCCGACGCTTCGGAGTTGACAATGTGATAAACCGAAATGTCGATCAACTTTCGGCAAAGGCACTTTTTCCCTCTAAGTTAAGTACTAACACAAACACACCTATTTCCATTATCATGCCAGTCTACAACGCTTTTGAATTACTGGAAAATTCACTCTCGAGAATTGAACAATACACCGATCTTCCTTGGAACCTGATCCTGATCGAAGACGCGTCTTCGGATGAACGCGTACTACCATGGCTGCGAAGTTGGGCTGAAATGTTTCCCGACAAGGTGTCGCTTATCAAGAATGAAACCAATCAGGGTTTTATTAATAGTGTGAATCGCGGGCTAAAACAGGCGGCAGAACTCGAGCGGAATGTTGTTCTTCTCAATAGCGATGCCTTCGTTCCTGCCGGTTGGGCCTCACGCCTGATAAATCCGCTACTTGAGGATCCATCAATCGCCAGCGTCACTCCAATGTCAAATGATGCAACGATTTTTTCTGTTCCTTCGATCGCTAGATCTGTCAAGATCAACGCAGGCGCGGTTGATGAGATCGACGCGGTGGCACGCGCTACAGTGGCTCCGTTAGCAGTATCGGCTCCTACCGGAGTCGGGTTTTGTATGGGGATCAACCGCCAAGCCCTAAAACATGTACCATACCTTGATGTCGCGTTTGGTCACGGCTACGGCGAAGAAGTCGACTGGTGCCAAAAAACGCGAGCGCTTGGGATGCGACATGTTGGGATCGGCAATCTATTTGTTGAGCACTTCGGGGGCGCATCGTTTGGAGTTGGAAGAAAAAACATAGCGACAGAAGCCTCAAGAAAGCGCATTACGTCCCGCTATCCAACCTACGATGCAGAGGTCCAGAGGTTTCTAAAAGACGATCCGCTCCATACCGCCCGCTTCACTTTGGCACTCGCCTATGCTGCAACCGTTCATCATAGTCCCATCCACATTTATCTGGCCCATTCTATGAAGGGCGGTGCGCAGAAATGCATGGAGGAAAGGATCGCCAGCCGAGAAAACGAGGGCATGCCCACTATAATAATTAGAATTGGAGGTGATAATCGCTTCAAGATTGAGCTGCATGTCGCAGGAGATGTTCATCAAGCCGTTACAGAAAGCGAAGATGTGCTGATTGAAGTGCTCCGCCACCTTCCAAGAAAGCATGTGGTATACTCCTGCGGTGTTGGCGACCCAGACCCGATTCAGCTACCCGACATCTTGATCGCCATCGCTTCGGGGTCTGATACAAACCTAGAGGTTCTTTTCCACGATTATTTTCCACTTAGCCCGTCATACAACCTAGTAGACAGTACTTTGAAATACCGCGGCGTTCCTGCGACTGACACCGTCGATCCAGCCCATATCTTCACACGGCCGGACGGCACGCAGGTATCTCTCGCGGAATGGCGTGAGTGCTGGACGAAGTTGATAGAGAGGGCGAACACTATTATTGTGTTCTCCGACAACAGTAAGCGGATCTTGATGGAGGTCTGGCCACATGTCGAGTGCCGTATTGTGGTTCATCCTCACACCATTACGAATACGGTGCCCCGTGTCGCTTGTCGCCCACTAAAATCGGCAACCGAAGCCCGCATCGGCGTTCTAGGCGCGATTGGTGATGTGAAGGGCGCACAGTTCCTTAGTGATTTTGCTTGGTGGCTCCAAAAGGAGCCCGAAGCGCCAGGGCTTGTCATCATTGGTGAATTTGACTCACGGTTTTCTCTACCTGATCGCGTGAATGTCACGGGCAGTTACAATTTAGACAATTTGGAAAATCTCATTCACCAGTACCGGGTCGGCGTCTGGTTAATGCCTTCGATCTGGCCAGAAACCTTTTCGTACACGACCCACGAGATGATCGCCACAGGATTGCCTGTGCTTGCTTTCGATCTGGGTGCTCAGGGCGATACCGTCAGGGCCGCACCC
>Ga0209345_10004772_pt1 | contig 12918 bp, 12 predicted proteins | sample Cruoilmetagenom7_FD_187294 | JGI IMG/M metagenome (GOLD analysis project Ga0209345, IMG submission 187294) | Oil polluted marine microbial communities from Coal Oil Point, Santa Barbara, California, USA - Sample 7 (SPAdes) (version 2) | ecosystem: Environmental > Aquatic > Marine > Oil seeps ...
ATTATTTCTAGTTGTTGAAGATAGCCTCGGTCAAATGGTTGAAGATGTAAAATCTGCTGTTGAAGGTCAGGCAGATGTTCATTTGATAAGCTGTCTGGATCGCCATCTGCCTTTAGAAGAAGGGGCAATTTATCCGGAAAAAGTTTTTGAGAAAATCAATACACTTCTAAATTAAGGAGGTTTTTTGTTATGGAAAAAAAGTGGGTTGCAGGCACACCTAAGCTCTGGATCAACACCCCAGTTCCCATACCTTTTTGTCCTGGTTGCAACCATGGCACAGCCGCAAAACTGCTCTGCGATGTAATGGATGAAATGAAAATAGATCAAGATGTAGTACTTGTTGTAGGCGTTGGATGTTCTACTGTTGTATATATGCTCGTAAATGTGGATGCGGTCATGGTTGCACATGGCAGACCCTGCGATGCTGCAACAGCTATAAAACGCATGTTAGGCAAAGATAAAATTGTAATCACCTTACAAGGCGACGGAGATAGCCTTGCCATAGGCACAGAATCCACAATACATGCCGCAGCCAGAGGAGAAAAGATTACAACCATTATGTTAAATAACGGAAATTACGGAACAACCGGTGGTCAGTTAGCTCCTACGACCCCAATGGATACAATAACGACAACAACTCCTAATGGCAGAAGTGATGTCCATGGATATCCCATAAAGGCAAGTGAATTCCTCTCAAATTTGGATGGTGTTGCATATTCTGCCCGAGGGGCTTTTACAAGCACAGCAAATTATATGCGTACAAAAAAATATCTTAAAACAGCCATACAAAAACAAAAAGATGGTGCAGGCTACAGCTTTGTCGAAATCCTTAGTGCATGCCCATCAAACTGGCATATGTCGCCCCAAGAAAGCTTAAAATTCATTGAGGATAAAATCATCCCGCAATTTCCTTTAGGTGAGCATAAAAATATTGATAAAAAATAAACAGGGAGATAAAAATATGGGAGATAAAATGCCCACAAGACATGATGTTATAATTGCAGGAATAGGTGGTACAGGTTCTATGATAATCGGACAAATTTTAGCTTCAGCAGGGGTAACTAAGTACAAATATACATTGTGGAATCCCAGCATGACAACAGCTAGACGTGGAGCTCCTGCTGACTGCACAGTCGTTCTTTCCGACGAAAAAATCGGATCTCCTTTATTTATGCAGGCGCAAACAGTAATAATGACAGAATCATCCCGTTTAAATTTTTTTGAAAAAAGAGTGTTACAAGGAGGAACATTAATCATTGAAACAAGCGGTTTAAAAGAAACTGTTAAACGTGATGATATTCGTACAATTGAAATTCCCGGGGTTACAACAGCTGCAAAAATAGGCAATGCCCTTGCACGCAACATGGTGCTTTTGGGAGCCTACATTAAAACTATAAACCCTTTAACCATGGAAGCTATTGAAAAAGAAATCACAACAAGATTTGAAAAAAACAATGCAATGCTTACACTTAATATCAAAGCTTTTCAAAAAGGTGCGGAAATAGTTGCAAAAGCAGCTTAAAAACTTTTTCACAATCTATGTGGATATAATTGCAATGGAGCCGGCGATGGGAGTTGAACCCGCGACCTGCTGATTACGAATCAGCTGCTCTGCCACTGAGCTACGCCGGCTCTTTACTGTTAGAATATATTTTTATTCTGTTAATATCATGACACAATAAATATGGTCAAGTAAAAATACATTTTATCACCTTCATTTATTAAATGATGTATTCCCAAAATATCACCAAACAGTTAAATCCTAATACAAATCAGCTCTTCTATTAGGAAGGAAAAAACGCATTTTGTGATTTCTCACTTTGTTAAAAGCATCTGCCTTCAAATCAACAATTATTATACTTTCTATACCACTTGTATCTTTCTTTATTATTTCTCCTGATGGCCCAATTATTATAGCTACACCTGGAAATTGCATTCCGTTTTTATTTTTACCAGTCTGATTACATGCAACAATGAAAATGCTGTTGTCATATGCCCTTGCAACCAGATGCCTTATCCATGAATTATATTTTTCCACAGGTGTCCCTCTGGGAGATGCATGTGGAATAAAAATTACCTCAGCTCCTTGTAAAGCCATTTGGCTTGAAAGCTCTGGGAAATGAGCATCATAGCAAAGCTGAATCCCAAACCTTACCTGTTTAGTTTCAAATAAAGGGATATCGTCTCCTTTTGTCAATACTGCCTGCTCTGGCGGTGCAATATGAAGCTTTCGATACACCTTGAAGTCCTTGTTTGGATAGGCAATAATATGGCTTGCATAAATAAGTCCTTTTTCATCTTTTTCAGCCATACCCCCAAGAATTATAATATTTTTTTTTACTGCCAAATCAACAAGTTGATTTGAAATTGAACCTGGAATATTTTCTGCAAAACGCCTTATCTCTTCATTGGTAGTATATCCTGTAATGTTCATCTCGGGAAAACAGATAATACTAGCGCCTTTTTCTGCGGCTTTTATCACCCATTTGTTTACACATTCAAGGTTATGCTGTATTTTACCCACAGGAGAGTATGATATGACAACAGCTATACGGATATCATGCATTATATGATTATTCCTTTAATTACATGGTAAACAATATTTATGAATATCAATATTTTTACACAGTTTCATATTTTTATGAACCAAAGGCTAAGGAACCAGGGTGTTATTATATCTGTGAAAGGTCAAAAAGAGCCTTTATTTTAAATACTTTTGTAGAGGGAAGGTTGATAATGTTTTTTATATTTGTCTCCTTTGCAATTTTTTCAAGATTCGCTTTTATTTCCTGCATGGATGACGCAATAAAAGTAAACCAAATATTATATGTATCATCTCTTAAATAATTGTGAGTCACACCAGGAAAACGGTTAACAACTTCAGCAAAAAAATCAATCTTATCTTCAGGAACCTTTGCAGCACACAAAGTGCTAACAAAACCCAATTTTTCAGGAACGAAATTTGCGCCAATTCTCCTGATAATACCATTTTCTTTTAATCTTTTCAATCGTCTCAAAACATCTTCTTCAGTAAGCCCAACCTTTTTTGCAATGTTTAAAAAAGGGGAAGATATTATTGGAAAATCCGACTGTATTATATTTAGGATATCCACATCAATGTTATCCATAGAATTTGAGATAAATGCCATATTTTTTTACCTCTTTACCGGTTAAAAAATCAGAATTTTCTATAAAGTGTTAAGCCTTATATTAATATAATATGTTGTCAGTAAAATTCTACAAAAAAAAAAGGTTCTGCATTGTTAAGTGCAGAACCTTTTAAACGAATAAAAAAAATAAAGAAAATAATTTACACACAGCCAGTTGGTTTGGGAAGACCGGCCATTTTGCAGGCTCCTTTACCCGGGCCTGATGGAAAAAGTTCATAAATATGCTTTAATTTAAACCCTGTAACCTTGGAAAGGACTCTAACCATAGGGGCAATACCATTTTTTTCATAATATTCCTGAAGCATGTTTATAACTTTTTTGTGCTCATCATTTAATTCTTCAATACCTTCTTCTGATTTTACATGCTGAACCCATTCATCGCATTTACCATTCTCATAAGAATCAATAAATCCGTCTTCATCTACTTCAAAAGTTTTTCCATTACACTCAACCGTAGGCATTTAAAAAACCTCCTAAAAAAATTAAAATAAATTTTTGCTGTCATACAGCAACTTAATATTCAGTTTGTACTTTATTTTATATATTTACTTTATAGATTTACTTTATATTGCTAACTAATATATGTCAACATGTAAATATTAAACACAGATATTAAAAAAATCAGTCTCAAACGTTACATCTGGTTAACTTTCCCTTGGGGTCATATTATATTGATCTAATGTAAACACAGGACCATCTTTGCAAACCAATTCCAACCCAATATTACATCTTCCACACATTCCTATTCCGCATTTCATACGATTTTCAAGCGACATTATAATATGGTCATGGGTAAATCCAAGCTTTTCAAGAACCGGCAAAGTAAATTTAATCATAATCGGAGGGCCACAAACAATTGCATAAGTATCTGAATTGCCATGTGGAGCCTTTTCTTCTGTTATTGAAGGAACAAATCCAACATTATATTTCCAATCTGGATCATCAGTTCCATCAACAGTTATATGCATATTTATATCGTCACGTTGTTCCCATTTTGCAAGTTCATCCCGGTAAAGCAACATTCCAGGTGAGCGTGCGCCATAAACAACATGAATATCTTTATATTTTGAACGATTTGCAGGATCTAACATGTATACGATTGAAGATCTCAGGGTTGTAAAGGCAAACCCTCCACCAATAATTACAACATTTTTCCCGTCAAGTACATCCCAGGGATAACTGTTTCCCAAAGGCCCTCTTATTCCCATTATATCACCTTCTTTCATTTGGTGAAGATGGGTTGAAACAAGGCCGACCTTATTAACGGTAAATGTTACAAATCCTTTTTCTGTGGGTGAGGAAGCAATTCCAATGGGAATTTCTCCTTTTCCTGTCACAGAAAGTTCAGCAAATTGTCCTGCTTTATAAGAAAATTTTTCCTCATCCCCGGAATTTTCAAATACAAATTTAAAAGTTTTTAAACTTTTATCTTCAGTTGCATTTGTTATTTCTTGTATATGAACCGGATAAGGTAAATATGGATTATTCATAGCTATCATTCTCCCTTATTTCACTTAACCGTGCTATCGCAGGCATTTGTATCGTGATTGTTCATTAATTCACAAATCCTGCGTATATCGATATTAACAGGACAAGAACGTATACATCTAGCACATCCCACACACATGATTCCGTCATTATACTTGTCGAGAAAATATTTCAGCTTATGCATAAATCTCTGGCGGACCCGCATGATTTTTTCCCCTCTGGGATTGTGCCCTGTTCCATGTAACGTAAACAAAGGATACATGCAACTGTCCCAGTTTTTAAAACGCTTACCTTCTTTACCGCAATTTTCATCCTGAATATCAAAGCACCAACATGTGGGACAAACATATGTACATGTCCCGCAGTTTATACAAGCAAATCCTGCATCCTTCCAGAAGGAAGCATCATACAAATCCATTATAGATGCTGATTTAATGTTACTATAAGAAACTTTTGATGTGATCAAGGCTTCAGCCTGCTTTTTTAACTCATCAATTTGTTTTTCAGCAGCATGATCTGCAACGTCTGTCCATCCAGCTGCTGTTATAAAAGCTTCACCTTTTTCAGTTAATATTTTAGCAAGAAAACAATCCTGCGATTCAACCAAAAGAATATCAAGGCCTTTTTCATCAAAAGGCCCTGTATTTGTACTGGTACTAAAATCAAGTGGACAAGGATTTGTCACTGCAAGCCCCACAAAGGTGCAGGCTTCATAAGAATTACACCAGTAAGGATCTTGATATTGCTCAGTGTCAAAATTTTTTTTTACAATAAGAAATGCAGCTGCATCATATGGTCTTATTCCGATTATGGCTCTTGGAGAATAATTTTTTTCAGGAACTTGCAGCAAATTGCAATCTTTGTTGTTTTCATCTGTTGTATATTCAAACATGACTTCAGATTGTGGAAAAACAACTGATTTCGGTGAAAGTCGTGTATCTGTTGCTGTCATGTCAGGCAGTTCACCTTTATCCAGCTCTTTAAACTCACTGAAATCATTATTTTTAATTGGGCCAAATAAATGATAAGCCGATTTTGCATTTTCAAGCCCATCTGCCCATTTTTTTTCGTCAATTTTTATGACCTTCATATCATTTGCCTTTATCAATAATTGTTTCAAATCCTAAAAATCCAGGCGTAAACAAATATTTATATAAAACAACTTAAAGTATAAAAGTTTTAAACTGTTTCATAGCTTTTTTAGAGCTAAAGTGCTCATTTCGATGTTATTTAATAAAATCATCAGGATCATCAGGTTTAAATGTATCAAGTGGAGGACGCTTATCTAAGGAAAGACCAGCCTCCCACCCATATAAATCAAAACAATCCTTTTCAAGTTTTTTATTAATTACTCTAAGATCAATACCCATTGGACAAGCCCTTACACATGAACCACAGTCTGTACACCTTCCCGCACAATGATATGCCCTCAGAAAATGAAAAGTCATAATATCTGTCGGGTTATCTCCCTTACCTACCCATTGAGGTTTTGATTCATCCACAAAACAAGTAGGGCAATAGCAAAGCGGGCATGCATTTCTGCAAGCATAGCAACGGATACAGCTTGACAAAAGGTCATTAAAATAATTTTGCTTATTTTCTGATGACATGGCTTCAATTTCCATGACATCAGCATATCTGTCTAAATTTTCCTGCTCATTGACCAAATCAGCAACAAGTTCATCATATATTACAGGATTTCTATGCCCACATACCTTACAGTTTTCCTGAAGAAGATCAATTTTATCAACAGTTTTTTCGAACCCTTTGCCCTTTACTGTAATTTTACCATCATTTTCTGCAATCTCACTGATGCATTTGTCAAACATTTTATCAACTTTACATCTATCGATCATTCCTTTACACGGCACACCGATTATGGTCAGTTGTTCACGATCAATTTGATTTTCAATGATATGGGTTACAATATTTCTAGTATCACATCCCTTTGCAATTATCCCGATTCTCTCTTTTCTGTTTGTCAGGTAGTTTGTCAGGTTAATTCCGCAGTTACTGTCCCACACAAACTCCTTGACATCAGCAGGCTTTTTAGCTGCAAATGGCTCATTTGTCATCGGAAGCGTTCCTTTTTTAAAACCGATGATCATGTCAACCTTATTCTCACTTAGAAGCCGCTCAGATATCTCTTTTATCTTATCGATATATCCTAACATGTTAAGCTACCTTAGCCCTATTTTTTACGAAATGTTGGTTTGGTCCAAGCGCCTTAACCGCTTTTGTAACCTTTCCTACAACTTCAACAAACTTTGTTGCTTCAGCTGAAGATATCCATGAAAAATGGATTCGGCCAGGTTCAACGCCAAAATGTTCCATCAAGTTAATAAAAAGTGTAAATTTTCTACGTGCATGGTAATTACCTTCCAGGTAATGGCAATCTCCTGGATGTCATCCAGATACCCAAACACCATCAGCTCCTTCTCTTAAAGCAGCCAAAGCAAATTTCGGATTCATACGACCTGTACAAGGAATTCTTATAATTCGAATATTAGACGGATATTGCATTCTGCTAACACCTGCAAGATCTGCAGCTCCATAACTGCACCAGTTGCACAGGAAACTTACAATTTTTGGTTCCCAATCCGACATATTTTATAATCTCCTTAAAATTAATTAGTTACAAGCTATTATGATACAAACCTGCAACATGTTACTTTTCTTTAGCTTACAGCATAAAGCTGTGCAAAAATCTGATCGTTATCAAACCCGTTAAGGAAAAGAGCTCCAGAACGGCATGAAGATACACACAAACCGCACCCTTTACATAAGACAGGATTAATCTGTGCCTTCCCTGGATTCATACGTGCATCAGGTTCAATAAATGACGGAGCCGAATAGGGGCAGATAGATACGCAAACACCACATGCACTGCATATATTAGGATCACTTTGTGCTACGGTTCCACTTGTAAAAATATTTTTACGCGCCAGCAGGGTAACTGCCCTTGAAGTAGCTGCCTTTGCCTGGGCAATAGCCTCATCAATCGGCTTTGGATAATGCGCAAGACCGCACAGAAAGACTCCATCTGTTGCAAACTCAGAAGGACCAAGTTTTGCATGCCGCTCTATAAAAAAGCCTTCATCATTAACAGGTACCTTAAAAAACTGTGACAGTTCTTCATCTTTGTTAGGAATAATTGCTGTAGCAAGGGTTAGAAGATCTGTTTCAATCTCAATGGGTCTATCTAATACATGATCAACCACCTTTACTTGAATTTTTCCACCTACAGATACTTCAGGTTTGTTATCAACAGAGTATCTAATAAAGATAACTCCTTTCTCTCTGGCTTCTTTATATTTTAATTCACGTTCTCCATATGTTCTTATATCTCTGTAAAGAATGTAAACATTCATATCAGGATTTATTTTTTTTAGCTCTATTGCATTATCAACAGAATGGGTACAGCATACTCTTGAGCAGTATGGGCGATCTTTTTCTCTTGATCCTACACATTGGATAAAAACTGCATTATCAAGCTTTTCAAGTGAAGAATCCTTTTTAATAAATTTTCTGTCAAGGTCAAGGCTCGTTATAATTCTATCATCTTGTCCATAACAATATTCTTCAGGCTTGAATGCAAAAGCGCCTGTGGCCAGAACTGCAACTCCATGCTCAATCACCTCTGTATTTCCATTTGAAGACAAAGTAGAAATAAAGTTTCCTACAAAACCTTCAACACCTGCAAGGGTGGTATTAGTATGAACATGAATTTTTTTATTATCAGTTACTTCATCAATAAGAGTTGCAAGATTGTTCTGAATATCTTCATCTTTTACTGTTTTATACAAATTTATTGCCTGTCCACCAAGCTTATTGCTTTTTTCCACAAGATGCGTGTCATATCCTTGTGCTGCAAAGCCTTTTGCAGTTGCCATGCCTGCGATTCCTCCACCTATAACCATAGCCACCTGACTGACCTGGAGCTCAGATTCCTCAAGGGGCTTCATAAGAGCTATCTTTGCAACGGTCATTCGCACAAGGTCTTTTGCTTTTTCAGTCGCAAGCTCAGGGGCATCTTTGTGAACCCATGAGTCCTGGTTCCTTATATTGGTCATCTCAAACAGATATTTGTTCAACCCTGCATTTACAAGCGTTTCCTGAAATAAAGGCTCATGGGTTTTAGGAGTACATGCAGCTACAACAATTCTGTTAAGATTTTTTTCCTTTATCAGCTTAACCATATTTTCTTGAGCATCCTGACTGCATGTATAAAGATTGTCATCTGCAAACTCGACATATGGTAAGGTTAAAGCGTATTGTGCAACATTATTCACATCAACTGTACCAGAAATGTTTGTCCCGCAACGGCAAACAAAAACGCCGATTCTTGGACGATCACCAGTAACATTAATCTGAGGAACAGGTTCTTTGAACTTTGTCAATGTACCTCTGACATCAGATAACATTTCACCGGCTGCAGAAGCTGCAGCACTTGCATCAACAACTGCCTGGGGAATATCTTTTGGCCCTTGAAAAGCACCGCAAACAAATATTCCATCCCTTGATGAAGAGACAGGTTCAAATGTTTTTGTATCACAAAAATTTTCAGATGTAAGCTTAATTCCTACTTTGTCTGCAAAAGCAATTGTCTCTTCTGTTATCTGCAACCCTACAGATAAAACTATCATGTCAAATACTTCTGTTTCTGCATCCCCTTTTTCAGATACATATCTTATTGAAAGCTGTTTTGTATTAGGATCTTCTGTAATACTATGAACACGGCTTCTTATAAAACGAATGCCACTTTGCTCTCTTGCGTTATCATAATATTTTTCAAAATCCTTTCCATGGGTCCTCATATCCATATAAAAAATAGCACATTCAAGATCATCCCCTGAATGCTCTTTTGCCATTACAGCTTCCTTGATTGCGTACATGCAACAGACAGATGAACAATATGAATTATCACACTTGTTCATATCCCTTGATCCGACACACTGGAACCATGCAATTTTTTTTGGATCCACATCAACCTTTTTTGACATTGATGTTATATGGCCTTTTGTTGGGCCAGATGCAGAAAGAATTCTTTCAAATTCCATGGATGTTATAACATTATCATAATTCAGATACTGATAATTATCAAACTCCATAGGATCAAACGGTTTAAAGCCTGCTGAAAGAACAACTGCTCCGACATTAATAGTTATTTTTTGTTCTTTCTGCTCATAATCAATTGCTTCTGCAGGGCAAATTTTCTTACAATTTCCACATTTACCCTTTGTCAAATATAGACACTGGGATACGTCAATACTATATTTAAGTGGAACAGCCTGCGCATATTCTACAGATATTGCCTTTCTTCTACTAAGACCTTCATTATATATGTCAGTAACTTTTGTAGGGCATTTTTCAGCACATGCACCACAACCAACACATTTTGCCTCATCAATATAACGTGGATGCTGAATAATTTCCACTTCAAAATTTCCTGCATCACCTTTGATATCTTTTATTTCACAAAGCGTTTTGAGCTCTATATTTAGATGCCGGCCGACCTCGACCAGTTTAGGGGAAATTATTCACATTGCACAATCGTTTGTTGGGAAAGTCTTGTCTAATTGGGACATGACTCCGCCAATAGACGGACTTTTTTCTACTAGATATACATAATATCCTGAATCAGCAAGATCAAGGGCAGATTGCATCCCTGCAATTCCTCCGCCAACGACCATAACTGATCCAATATTATCTTTTGGCATCGTTTTATTCTCCCGATAATAAAAACAGTACAAAATTCATATGCTTTGTTTTTTCTGTATCAATTTGATTTAATCTTTAACATCCTTAAAAAAATAAAAAACAAAGCCAACCTAACCTGCTACTTAATATCAGCTATTAACAAATAAGCTTTTAGGTTATATTATATATTAGCCTTTAGGTAACCCAAAATTATAATATAAAAAAATTTAATAACAATATTATAATTTTGCCGAACAGCTCTAATTGTCAGGTTTATTTTTTACACTCTAGAAAATTGATTGTCAATAAAATTATATTTTACCAGAGCAACCACCTGTAAATATGAAAAAACAGTTGTCATGTTTTGGCAAATTCCAATCAGCAATGAAAATAATTTATTAAAATCATAATCAAAAAATAAGCGACCAGTAAAAAACATCCGGAAAGCAAATATGCCATAATTGAATAATCCCTTTTATAACAATGAAGCTTCTTATCTTTAAGATTTAACGAATCTGTTATTTCTCTTTATAGCGCAACAATACCATTTGAAATTACTTTTCTTGCAGATCTTCTCATAATAAAATATACACCACAGTTAAGCTTGGAGACAATTGATGTTTTTTAAATTTGATAATAAAAAAACCAAACAATTAAGTTATATTCATCATCTCACTTCATTTTTAAAATTTTGCCTGTCTTGTCATGTAAATGACTAACAACTTCCATACCAAACGTTTGTATATCCTATCATAAATCTTCTTTTTTATTGCACATTATTGTAAGAAAACTTTTTTAAGATTAAATCATTTTAAAATTTACTCATAGGCAAGGATCACTTGCCATATCTGTCCCCAGCTATATTTTTAATATATTATTTTTTTGCTTGCTATTTTTATTTGAAACAAGTAAGTGACTCTATACATGAGAAAAGTTAAGCTATATTATTTTATAAAAATCGCGATAAACATTAAAAAAATCAGTATATATTAAAAGTTTTTATTGTTAAAGTTTAGATAGGGGTATTATTGTACAATAATACCCCTATCTAAACTTTAACATAACCTATTGTTATTTAAGCTATTTAGCTTTTAATTATTTTTAGTTTAATTACTTAAGAGATTCATTTTCCTCACCTAAAACATCAGGTTGAGAAAAATTTACTATATTTAAGTAATTGCAATGCAGATATAAAAAAGCTTAAAACAATTTTTCAAAAGCAAAAAAAAGTAAAGATATTTCAAATATCCAGATTGCTTTTATAGCTTAAATTTTAAGTTCAAATAATCATGTTCACATTATTTTGTATTAAAAAATCTTAGATAAGGAGGCTTTAATTATGGTAGGGATTACTTCTTACGGCGCCTATATTCCGTTGTATAGACTGCCTTTGATGGAAATCGCTAAAGCATGGAACGTTCCGCCCAGAGGAAAAGGAGAACGTTCTGTCGCAAACTTTGACGAAGACAGTTTGTCTATGTCAGTTGAGGCATCTATCAACTGTCTTGAAGGTATTAAAAGATCAACAATAGACGGATTTTATTTTGCCACAACAACATCGCCCTATGCCGAAAAAATGGTTTCAACAATAGGGGCAACCGCTCTGGACTTTGCGCCTAGTACAAGGACTTTGGATTTTACAAACTCACTAAGATCAGGAACAGGAGCCCTGATTGCAGCCGTTGACGCTGTCAAAGCCGGATCACTGACAAATGTCCTGGTTGCAGCAGGAGATACACGCTTGGCCCAAACCCAGGGAGAACTGGAGCAGACATTCGGAGATGGTGCAGGTGCTGTTGTTATAGGTGATATGGATGTTGCAGCAGAAATAGTCGACATTGTCTCCATATCTGATGAAATTATAGACGTTTGGCGCCCTAGCTCTGAGTCATATGTCAAAGCGTGGGAAGACCGCTTTGCCTTTACAGTGGGATATTCAAAACTGATTCCACAGGTAGCAGGCATGCTACTTGAAAAAAACAGCCTTACACCGCAGGACCTTGCTAGAGTTGCTATTACAGGCCCAACTATAAGAAGACAGCAAGGTATGGGCAAAGCACTTGGCTTAAGTTCAAAACAGTACGAAGACTCCATATTGCCAAATACGGGCAATACTGGAACAGCTCTGCCCCTAATGATGCTTATAGAAGCCCTGGAAACGTCCAACCCTGGCGACAATATCATGGTATTGTCTTACAGCAACGGATGCGATGCAATACTTTTGAAGGTAACAGAAAACATTAAAAAGTTAAAAAGCAAAATCGGCATAAAACACCAGCTTGAATCTAAAAAACAGATCCCAAGTTATCAAAAATATTTAACTTTCAAAGGACTGGTACCTGTTGCCCCTGCTGCGCGACCCGACAGAAATCCTGTGGCAGCAGTAACGTTGTGGAGGCATAGAAAAGAATATCTGTCTTTATATGGATCAAGGTGCACTGAATGTGATACTCAACAGTTTCCTGCTCAAAAAGTATGTGTTAAGTGCCATGCAAATGACCAGCGCGAAATGGTCAGACTCTCTGACAAAAAGCTTAGTATCTTCACATATACTCAGGAT
>Ga0209345_10004773_pt1 | contig 12917 bp, 14 predicted proteins | sample Cruoilmetagenom7_FD_187294 | JGI IMG/M metagenome (GOLD analysis project Ga0209345, IMG submission 187294) | Oil polluted marine microbial communities from Coal Oil Point, Santa Barbara, California, USA - Sample 7 (SPAdes) (version 2) | ecosystem: Environmental > Aquatic > Marine > Oil seeps ...
ATAAAATTCCAAGCTTTATAGCAAAGTCATAAAGCTTTTCGCCCAATTCTTCTTTACCAACAATAATAGCACCCATTTTAAGTGAAGCAGCTATCAGTTTTGCTGTTTTGTTCGTATGCAGAATTTTTACATCATCTATTTTTAAAGGCTGATTCTCAAAATAACAATCAATTGCTTGACCTAAAACCATGCCGTTTAAGCCACCATTTGTTGCTAATTCACGAATTAATTTAACTCTAACACTGTCTGAAAAAGGTGCATTACTTAAAACTTCAAAAGAGTAAGTATTAAGTGCATCTCCAGCTAGTATTGCTGTTACTTCATCATAAACAACATGTAGAGTTGGTTTGCCTCTTCGAAGAGGTGAATCATCCATAGCAGGTAAATCATCATGAATAAGAGAGTAAGTATGTAGAAGTTCTATAGCTAAAGCCGCCTGCATTGCACCCTCTTGTAAAAGTGAGTTATAAGAGTTTACGACACCAAGTAAAAGTGCAGGACGAAACCTTTTTCCACCTGCGATAAGCATCTCTTGAAGAGCTTTTTCATACGTTGGATGGATACTTCTTGACACTGGTAAATTTTCTAATAAAAAATTCTCAAACTTTTGCATTTGAAATTATATTTAGTTAGTAGTTAAAAGCTGTTTAAACATCTAAACTTGATATAATTTCAAAAAAATTTGCAGGATATCCACATGCCACATAGAAATGTAACAAAAAAACAAGCACTTGATTATCATGAGTTTCCTCGGCCAGGTAAAATTTCGATTGAAACTACAAAACCTGTGGCAACACAAAAAGATTTAAGTTTAGCATATACTCCGGGTGTAGCAACTCCATGTTTGGAGATTGAGAAAAAACCTGAAAATGCTTATAAATACACTTCTAAAGGTAATCTTGTAGCTGTAATTTCAAACGGTACAGCTGTTCTTGGTCTTGGTAATCTTGGTGCTTTAGCTTCTAAACCTGTAATGGAAGGCAAAAGTGTTTTATTTAAAAAATTTTCAGCACTTGATAGTTATGATATAGAGGTAGATACTGAAGATGTTGATAGTTTTTGTAATACTGTAGCTGCAATCTCTCCAACTTTTGGTGGAATAAACCTTGAGGATATCAAAGCACCAGAGTGTTTCGAGATTGAAAGACGTCTTATTGAAGAGTTAGATATTCCAGTAATGCATGATGATCAACATGGTACTGCTGTTATCTCTGCGGCTGCGATTGTAAATGCTTGTAAGATTACTCATAGAAAAGTAGAAAACCTTAGAGTAGTTGTTGTTGGTGCTGGTGGTGCTGCGATATCTTGTGCAAGACTTTATCGCCATATGGGTGTTAAGACTATATATATGATTGACTCTAAAGGTGTTATTCATAGTGGAAGAAGTGATTTAAATGATTTTAAAAGAGAGTTCGCTGATCATGGTTATATGACACACTCAGAAGTTTTTGAATGTGCTGATGTTGTTGTTGGTCTCTCACGTCCTGGTACTTTTAATGTGGAAGATATTAAACTAATGGCAGACAATCCTATAGTATTTGCTCTCTCAAATCCTACACCAGAAGTTTTCCCAGACGAAGTTTTAAAAGTAAGACCTGATGCAATTGTTGCAACTGGAAGAAGTGACTTTGACAACCAAGTAAATAATGTTTTAGGTTTTCCGTTTATTTTCAGGGGTGCAATGGATGTTCGCGCTAAAAAAATAAATATAGAGATGAAAGTAGCTGCTGCAAACGCTCTAGCAGAGTTAGCAACAAAAGAAGTTCCAGAGTATTTAAGTGAGTTATATGGTAAAAAATTAGTATTTGGAAAAGACTATATAATCCCTAAACCTTTTGATAAAAGATTAATTGTTGAAGTGTCAAGTGCAGTTGCTCTAGCTGCTATAAAAACAGGCTCTTCAACTATGGAAGATTTTGATATAAATGAGTATAAAAAAGAGTTGGCTGATAGACTTGAATAAGAGAGTGATAAAATAATGATAATACTTTTTGATTTAGATGGAACTTTGATTGATTCAACTGATGCAATTGTAAGTACTTTTCATCACTCTTTTGATGTGCATAATTCTAATCATCCTAGAGATGAAGATATTATGGCTCTTATAGGTTATCCACTTGATGTAATGTATAGAGAACTTGGTGTTGATAAAAGTGAAGTTTGGGATTTTGTTGCAACATATAAAGAACAATATCGTAAAATATCTACACAAAAAACTGAACTTTTGGCATGTGCAAAAGATGCTGTTTTAACTGCTAGTAAATTCGCCACTCTAGGCATAGTAACAACTAAGACAGGGCTTTACTCTGAGATTTTAATGGAACACTTTGACTTAATGAAATACTTTGAAGTTCTTATAGGTAGAGAGCATGTTGATAATCCAAAACCACATGCCGAACCAATACTAAAAGCACTTGAGTCTTTTGACACTAAAGGTAAAGAAATTTGGATGATTGGTGACACAAAACTAGACCTAATTTCAGCTAAAAATGCAGGAGTGAATTCTGTAGGTGTATTAAGTGGTTATGACGATAAACAAACGCTTAAAAAATATAGTGATTTTGTGTTAAAAGATGCTTTTGAAGCAGTTGAATTTCTTCAAAATAGGAAAAAGTAACACACATTACTTACTTAGATAAACAAGTGAAATGTTTCAAGCTATATTTAAGTGCTGGTTGTCTAAAATACAACAGATTAGAAATGGATAGAAAATATTTATATATTTCTTGAAAAAACTTAAGGAGAATTTATGCTAGAAATTAGATGGCATAGTCGTGCTGGACAAGGTGCTGTAACAGGTGCAAAAGGTTTAGCTGATGTTATTTCGACAACTGGTAAGCATGTACAAGCATTTGCATTTTATGGATCTGCTAAGCGTGGAGCTGCAATGACAGCTTATAATCGTGTTGCTGATAAAGTAATTATGAACCATGAAAAATATATGGAACCAGACTTTGTATTTGTAATTGACCCTGCGTTAGTATTTACATCTGATGTTACTATAAATCATAAAGATAGTACGGTTTATATTATCACAACTCACATGAGTACAGATGAACTTAAAGCTGCTCAACCAAAACTAGCTGATAAAAAAGTTTATACAGTTGATTGTATTAAGATAGCTCAAGAGACTATTGGTCGTCCTATTCCAAATACACCGATGCTTGGTGCATTTATGAAGGTATCTGAAATGTATGACATAGAGTTCTTTAAAGATAGTATGGTTAGGATTCTTGGAAAACTACCTCAAAAAATTATCGATGCAAATATGATCGCTATTCAGCGCGCATATGATGAAGTGAAATAAGGAGCTGATGATGGCAAATACAGGATGGGATGAATTTGAAATAGGAGCTATGCTTCGTTCATTTGATGGTAAAGCAGCAACAGAGATTGCTACAACTCACCAAGAAGATCGTAATTATTCTTCAAGCAACTCTTTTACAGCAAGTGTGGCAGACTGGAGAATTCTTAAACCAGTTTTTAACAAAGACTTTTGTATTGATTGTCAATTTTGTTGGATTTATTGTCCAGATATGTCAATCATATCAAGAGATAAAAAGATGATTGGTGTAGATATGGACCACTGTAAAGGTTGTGGTATCTGTGTTGAGGTTTGTCCTACAAACCCTAAATCACTTTTAATGTTCGATGAACATGCAGAAGAAGAAGCAGAGTTAGCAAAATGGCCTGCGAAAGATGAGGAGAAATAGATGGCATTTGATAAAATGGAATTAAGAGATATTGAAGTATGGGATGGTAACTTTGCAGCTGCTCAAGCTTTAAGACAGTGTCAAGTTGATGTTGTTGCTGCTTACCCAATTACTCCATCAACTCCTATTGTTGAAGGTTATGCAAAATTTCAAGCTGATAACTATATAGAGGGTGAATATGTAATGGTTGAATCTGAGCATGCTGCAATGTCTGCATGTATTGGTGCTGCTGCTGCTGGTGGTCGTGTTGCAACTGCTACTTCATCTCAAGGTTTTGCTTTAATGGTTGAGACTCTTTATCAATCATCAGGTATGCGTTTACCAATCGTTCTTAACGTTGTTAACCGTGCACTTGCTGCTCCACTTAATGTTAATGGTGATCACTCAGATATGTATCTTGGTCGTGACTCTGGTTGGATTCAACTTGATTCTTACTGTCCTCAAGATGCTTATGACTTAAACTTTATCGCATTTAAAGTTTCTGAAGATCATGATGTAAGACTTCCATGTATGGTTCACCAAGATGGTTTTATGACTTCTCATACAGCACAAGGTGTTAATACTTTAACTGATGATGAAGGTTATGGATTTGTTGGTGAATATAAACCAATGAATGATATGCTTGATTTTGAGCATCCAGTTACTCATGGTGTTCAAACAGAAGAAGATTGGCACTTTGAGCATAAAGCTCGTCAACATAATGATATGATGACAAAAGTATTACCAAAAGTTCAAACTGCGTTTGATGATTTTGAAAAACTTACAGGTCGTAAATATAATATAGTTGAAAAATATGATATGGATGACGCTGATGTAGCTGTTGTTTGTATGGGTACTTCAGTTGAAACTGCTCGTGAAGTTGCTACTGAAATGAGAGCCAAAGGTATTAAGGCTGGTGTTGTTGGAATTCGTGTAATTCGTCCATTCCCATTCCTTCAAGTACAAGAAGCTCTTTCAAATGTTAAAGCTATAGCTACACTTGACCGTTCAGCTCCTGGTGGAACTAGTGGTATGTTATTTAACGAAATGGCTGGTGCAATGTATAACCAAGCTAAGCGTCCTTTACTTTCTGGTAAAATTTATGGTCTTGGTGGTCGTGATTTAACTAAAGCACATTTAGTAGATTTATATACGGAATTACAAGCTAATGTAGATGCTGGAAAAGTAACTACTCCATTACAACAGTTTATCGGTGTTCGTGGACCGAAACTATCATTTTTATAAGGAGAAAACTATGAGTGAAATGAAAAAAATTAAAAACTTAAAAGAGTTTTCAACATCGGCTGACCGTTTTGAGGGTGCAAACCTTTTATGCCCTGGTTGTGCACACTCTATCATTGTTCGTGAAGTATTAAATGCTACAAATGATGATTTAGTTCTTTCTGCATCTACAGGGTGTCTTGAAGTATGTACATCTGTTTATCCTTATACATCTTGGGATGCATCTTGGATTCATATCGGTTTTGAAAATGGTTCAACTGCTGTTGCTGGTGCTGAATCAATGTATAAAGCACTAAAAAGTAAAGGTCGTCTAAAACAACCTGAGCGTAACCCTAAATTTGTATCTTTTGCAGGTGATGGTGCATCTTACGATATCGGTTTCCAGTGGATTTCTGGTTGTATGGAACGTGGTCATAATATTATGCATGTTGTTCTTGATAATGAAGTATATGCAAATACTGGTGGACAGCGTTCATCTTCTACTCCAATCGGTGGTAGTAATACTACTACACCAGCTGGTACACACTCTTATGGTGAGAAGAAAAACAAAAAAGATATGATTTCAATTATGGCAGCACATCAGATTCCTTATGCAGCACAAGTTGCTCCAAATAAATGGAAAGATATGGTTAAGAAAATCCAACACGGTATGTCTGTAGATGGTCCAGTATTTATTAATGCTGTTTCACCTTGTACAACTGAGTGGAAATTTGATCCTAAAGACACTATGGCTCTATCTGATCTTTCAACTGATTCTTTAGTGTTCCCACTATATGAAATTATTGATTCTCATGAATTAAATATTACATATAGACCTAAAAATGTTGTTCCTGTTGAAGAGTATTTAGCAGCACAAGGTCGTTTCAAACACTTATTTAAAGATGAGTATAAGCACTTAATTAAAGAGTGGCAAGAGCGCGTTGACGCGAACTGGGCATATCTAAACAAACGCGAAGAAGCAAGAGTTTAAAAACTTCTAGCTTTCACGCATCTTGCACAAAAATCCAACACGGCAGACTTTTAGTCTAGCCTTAGTTGGATATTTTGTACAATCTACATAAAATCTAAAACTTTTGGATTTTTTCATAATTTCAAAACTAAACTTTTCAATTCAACAAACCTAAATCAAAAAACGATACAATTACCCTAATTAAATTACAAGGAATTTCCACATGCCATTATTAGACTCATTTACAGTTGACCACACAATTATGCCAGCACCTGCTGTTCGTAAAGCTAAAGGGATGAAAACACCAAGTGGAGACGACATTACAGTTTTTGATTTACGTTTTGTAAAACCAAATGTAGAGACTTTATCTTCAGAAGGTATCCATACTTTAGAGCATCTTTTTGCTGGTTTCATGAGAGATCATTTAAACTCTTCAGATACAGAAATTATTGATTTGTCTCCTATGGGTTGTCGCACAGGTTTTTATATGAGTTTACTTGGTCAGCCAAGTGAAGAAAGAGTTGCTGAGGCTTGGGAGGCATCTATGAAAGATGTTTTAAATGTAAAAGAGCAAAAAGATATTCCAGAATTAAATGTATATCAGTGTGGAACATATAAAATGCATTCACTTCAAGACGCAAAAGATATAGCTAATGCTGTTCTTCGTAAAGATATAGATATTATGGATAATGATGCACTTACATTAGATTTATCAAAAGTAGAAGATTAAGAGATGTATATTTTACTTCCAATGGATTCTGATAATGTTCAAGAGGCATCATTAGTAAAATTAGAAGATGTAAAAGTTTGGGCACAAATGCTTATTGAAGATGGTCAAGTAGTTGAGATTCTTCATTCAGCAGAGAAAGATGGTTTTGAAAATTTTAGTGAGTGTGTAGTTGTTGTTAATGACAATGAATATGTTTGGCCTTTTATGGAGTTATCTATGATGGTTCTTGTCGCTCACACTCAAAGAAATATAGATGATATTGTTGAAGCATATCTTTTTAAAGAGCTTCATGATTTAGCATATTAAGTTTATGAATTTAGAACAATTTTCACAACTATTTAACCCTTTACCAGGCAATCATTACCTACAGGTAACTACTGCAAAAGATGAAATAACAGACAAGTTAACCACAATGCTAGAAAAAGTAGATGGTGAGTTGTCAGTAGCTTTATATAATGATGAAAATCTAGATTTTTCAAAACCTTTTCGAGCACCTGCAAGAAGTAATGATATTATTATTTTTCAAGATACATTTATCGCTCATCAAAACCAAAAAATGATACTAAAAATTGCCTATACATCTTTAGCAAATACAGCAGATATAATCATCATGGAAAAAAAAGGTGTAATGGATATAGAGACAATGAAAAATATGCTTGAAGAATTTGAATTCAGAGCTGCAAATGAGATAGATATAGTAGAGGACTATGATTTAATTATGGCAAAAAAGATGCATATGTGGGGTAATGGTCTTTAGTGAAAAGCTTTGATGATGAACTTCATACAATGACCTTAAGTGAAGATGGCTCTTATACAGCTTACTCAAAAGAGTATGAGGAACATTATCACTCTACACAAGATGGTGCATTACACGAATCACTTGTTAAACATGTTATTCCAGCTTTTAAAACTCAAAAAGATAAAGATGAGATAAGCATCTTAGATATATGTTTTGGTCTTGGTTTTAATACCTTAGCAACTCTTTTTTATGCAAAACAAAACTTTCCACATGCCAAGATAAATATTTACTCTCCAGAACTAGATGCCTCTCTCGTTAAATCACTAAAAAACTTCACATACCCAAAAGAGTTTGATGAGTTTAAAGAGATACTCTCTGCTTTAGTTGAAAAAGGAGTTTATGATAATGGACTTTGGCATGTGGAAATTTTTTTAGGTGATGCTAGAGAGTATATTTTGACATTTCCACATGCCAAATTTAATATAGTTTATCAAGATGCTTTTTCCCCAAGTGTAAACCCTATTCTTTGGACAAAAGAGTATTTTAAAGATATTAAAAACATTGTAAAAGAAGATGGGATTTTAACAACTTATTCAATCGCTTTAGCGACAAGATTGGCTTTATATGAAAATGATTTTAATCTATATATAAATAGTGGAGAAGAGTTTAGAGACTCAACAGTTGCTTCCCTAAATGAGATTAGTGAATTTAAAAAAGTAGATATGGAACATAAAATTTTATGTAATCCACATGCCGAGCCATTAAGAGATTAAGAGTTTATAACTTCTAAAAACTGCTCTCCAAACTGCTCAAATTTTTTCTCTCCAACACCATTAACCTCAAGCATAGATTCTTTGTCAGACGGCTTTAAAAAAGCTAAATGTTTAAGTGTCTTATCTCCAAAGATTATGTAAGCTGGAACACCTTTTTCATTTGCAATCTCGGCTCTTTTAATTCTAAGAGTTTCAAAAAGTTCTTCATCATAATCAAAGTCCTCTTTTTGTTTAACTTTTTTCACTTTTTTATCAACATCAAGTCTTGATGATTTTATATCAACTTGCATAAGTGATTTTAATATTCTTACTGCATCCTCAGATAGTTTTAAAGTGGAAAACTCACCGATATTTATGATTCTAAGTTCTAAAAGTCTCTCTAAAACTATAAACCACTCTTTTTTACTAAGCTGTGTGCCTATACCATACATAGAAAGATTATCAGCGCCATTTGCTAAGAGTTTTTGCTCTTTTGAGCCTCTTAAAATATCAACTATATAGTTCTTTCCAAAATTTTGGTCAGTTTTATAAATAGCACTTAAAATCATTTGAGATTCTTTGGTTATATCTTGTCTTTTGGAATCAGTATTTAAACAGTTGTCACATCTATCTCCACATGCCGATAGTGAATCGTCAAAATATTCTGCTAACTGCTTATGAAAACATATTTCACTTGTGGAGTATTTATAGATTCCATCTATTTTTGTCTCAAGGCGTGCCCTATAGTCATAGTTGTCAATGTTATGTAAAAACTGCTTTTGCAAAACCATATCGCCGGCATTAAAAAGTAGAAGAACTTCACTGTCTTCTCCATCTCGCCCAGCTCGTCCTATCTCTTGATAATAATTCTCTTGTGATTTTGGCAAAGACATATGTACTACAAAACGAATATCACTCTTATCTATCCCCATACCAAAAGCGATAGTAGCTACCATGATGTCAACTTTATCATTTACAAATATTTTAAAATTTTGTTCTCTTATATGATTTGGAATCCCTGCATGATAAGGCAGAGATTTGTAGCCTTTGGTATTTAAAAAACTACTTAGCTCTTCTGCTTTTTTTCTTGAACTTACATAGATGATTCCGCTCTCATCCACATGCCGAGATAAAAAAGTTTGAAGCTGGGTATAGCCGTTACTGATTCGTCTCTCAGCTGAGATAAAAAGATTTTTACGGAATACTTTACCGCGAAGCAAAAGAGGGTTGTTAAGTTTTAGCTCATTCATAATATCATTAGTTACATGATCAGTTGAAGTTGCTGTAAAAGCACAGATGTTGGCATGTGGAAAGTTATGTTTTAGATTTCCTAAAGCTCTATAATCATCACGAAATTCGTGTCCCCACTGAGAGATACAATGAGCCTCATCAATTACAAAAAAGTTAATCTCTAAAGTATTTAGTAAGTCATAAGTCCACTGAGTATTTAGTCTCTCAGGAGATAGATACAAAAATTTTAACTGCTTCATTCTCAAAAGGTAGAGTATCTCTTCTATTTCATCCTGACTTTGAGCAGAGCTTATCATATCAGCTTTGATGTTTTGAGCTTTAAGAGCGGATACTTGGTCTTGCATAAGAGCGATAAGCGGAGAGACAACTATACTAACCCCATCTTTGATGAGTGTTGGAAGTTGATATACAAGTGATTTACCGCCACCTGTTGGTAGTATCATTAGAAGGTCTCTGCCATCTAAGATAGCATCAACTCCCTCTTCTTGTAGTTCTCTAAAAGAGTTGTGTCCAAAATTGTCTTTTAAGACTTTTTGTTTTATATCTTGCAAGTTTTAGTATTGGGCTGAGATTGAGTCAACTTCATCCCAAGTCAAAGAAGCTTTTTGATGAGAGATTATATGTGAAACATATCTTGCAAACATATCTGTTTCAACATTCACTTTTGAGCCTTTTTTGTATGTTCTAAATAGAGTTTCTTTCATTGTATGTGGGATGATGGTAAGTCTAAAGCTATCGGCACTAACATCATTAACAGTAAGACTAACTCCATCTATAGTTATAGAGCCTTTAGGAACAACAAATGGTATGAATTTTTTAGGAAGCTTAATAAATACATCGTAAGAGTTACCGTTATTTTTAATCTCTTTAATTTCACCAATACAATCCACATGCCCTTGAACGATATGACCTTCAAATCTATCACCCATCATCATAGCAGGTTCTATATGAACTTCATTTTTGTAGTTCTCCATTGCTAAAAGTTTTTGACTCTCAGGGGAAAGCTCAACAGAAAAACCATCACCTAATACTTTAACAACAGTTAAACAAGCACCGTTTATAGCGATAGAATCACCAAGCTTTGCTTCATGTTTTGCTCTGATACTTAAAGTGCTTCCAGCTAAACTTTTAACATTTGCAATTTCTCTTATAAGTCCTGTAAACATATATACTTTCCTTCTGCCTCTTTGAGGCAAGCTTTAGTGCCCAAGCGGCTAGCGTAGCCAAGCGGGACTTGTTCCGATTGGCGTTTAAAAGACGATCTTACCATCTTCTTGTAAGCCTTTGATTATATCTTTGGCTTTAGCGTGACCTTTGTAAGCTGCTTTTCTACATAAGTCGAGTGCTTTGTCATGGTCTTCTTCACAACCTACACCTTGATCATATAAAAGACCTAAGTTGTAAAGTCCCTCCGCTAAACCACCATCAGCTGCACGTGAAAAACAGATAAATGTTCTTGCATCGTCTTGTGGAACTCCGTGACCTTCTTTGTATAAAACACCAAGATTGTTAAAACATTCTAAGTGCCCACGTTTAGCTCCCTCTTCATACCAAAAAGCAGCCTCACTATAGTTTTGTATGCAACCAAGTCCACGCTCTAACATAAGTGCTACTTCATACATAGCAGGTGGAACCTCTCTAGTTGCTGCTTCCATATGAAGCTCATGTGCTTTAAACTGGTCATGTTCTACCCCACCAACTCCATTTTCATAAAGAATAGCGAGATTAAAAAGTGCATAAGGTTGCGAAGCTTCTGCTGCCTTTGTGTAAAGCTCTAAGGTCTTAGCCTCATCTTTTTGACAACCCTGTTCATTTTGGTACATAAATCCAAGAGAAGTTTGTGCATCTGCATTTCCATCTTCGGCTAATTTAGTGTATAACTCAAATGCTGTGACATAATCACCTGCATTATAAGCTTGATGTGCTTGTTGTATCATTTTTGTTCATTCTCTGTTCTGATATTTTGTCTAAAAGTTGTTTGGTTGCCCTTTGCTTTTGCTTTTGCTTTTTTAATCTGCCCTAGTAAATCTTCTTTAACTTCAAGGTGATTTTCTCTTATTTTATGCTCATCACTACCATCAATCTCTTCGTCGTACTCTACTGACTCAGGTACATAATCTTTAAATAAATCTTTTTTTTCTTCGCTCATCTTAAAAAATCCTATTTATCTTATATATATTATGCAAATGATACTCAAAAATGATAAAATTCCATTTAAATAAGGAAATTACTAATGAATTATGATGTAATAGTAGTAGGTGGTGGTCATGCTGGTGTTGAAGCAGCCCTATCAACTGCCAGAATGGGCAATAAAACTTTAATGATATCAATGCTCGCAGAAAATGTTGGAGCAACATCTTGTAACCCTGCTATTGGTGGTTTAGCAAAAGGACACTTGGTTCGTGAGCTTGATGCACTTGGTGGAGAGATGGGTCTTATTACAGATGAAGCTGGTATTCAGTTTCGAATACTCAATCAGACAAAAGGTCCAGCAGTTCGTGGAAGCCGTGCTCAGATAGATATGGATAAATATCGAGTTATCGCTAGAAACAAAGTTTTAGAAACTCCAAATCTAGATTTAGTTCAAGAGATGGTTGAGAGTTTAATCATCAAAGATGAAACAGTAGTTGGTGTAAAAACTGACTTACTTAATGAGTATCAAGCCAAAAAAGTAATCATTACAAGTGGAACATTTTTAAAAGGCATCATTCATATTGGTGAAGTTCAACAAGTTGGCGGTAGATTTGGTGAGCAGACAAGCATAAATCTAAGTGATTCATTAAGAGATGATTGTTCTCTTATTATGGGACGATTAAAAACAGGTACATGTGCAAGGATTGATAGTTCTTCTATAGATTACTCTGTTATGGAAGAGCAGGGTGGAGATGAACTGCCAAGCCCTTTTAGTTTTAGAACTTCTCGCAAAGAGTTTAGAGAGACAAAGAAACAACTTCCGTGTTTCATAGCTTATACAAATGAAAATACACATGAGATTATCTCATCAAACTTTTATAGAGCACCGTTATTTACTGGTCAGATAGCTGGAAAAAGTCCAAGATATTGTCCAAGTATTGAAGATAAAGTAAGTAAGTTTGCAGATAAAGATAGACACCATCTTTTTATAGAGCCACAAACTATGGACAATACTGAGTGTTATATAAATGGATTAAGTACATCACTTCCACCAGAGGTTCAAAGAGAGATGATTCATTCTGTAAAGGGGATGGAAAATGCGAAGATAGTTCGCTATGGTTATGCTATTGAGTATGATTTTGTTGACCCGCGTGAACTTAAGCACTCGCTAGAGACTAAAAAAATCAAAGGATTATATTTAGCTGGTCAAATAAATGGAACTACTGGTTATGAAGAAGCAGCAGCTCAAGGTATTATGGCTGGGATAAATGCTTCACTTAGTTTGCAAGATAAAGAGCCCTTAGTCCTTAGACGTGATGAAGCATATATCGGTGTTTTAATTGATGACTTGGTTACAAAAGGGACAAATGAGCCTTATAGAATGTTTACCTCTCGTGCTGAGTACAGATTACTTTTAAGAGAGGAATCA
>Ga0209345_10004774_pt1 | contig 12913 bp, 12 predicted proteins | sample Cruoilmetagenom7_FD_187294 | JGI IMG/M metagenome (GOLD analysis project Ga0209345, IMG submission 187294) | Oil polluted marine microbial communities from Coal Oil Point, Santa Barbara, California, USA - Sample 7 (SPAdes) (version 2) | ecosystem: Environmental > Aquatic > Marine > Oil seeps ...
GCGGCTGATCATGCCGGCCTTCGGCACCTATACCGGCGGGCTGCACGTCAGCTCCCCGGAACTGCGGCGCCTGTTCCCGGCCGGTGCGACGGTTCGTCTGACACGCGCGCCGCAGCATTCGATTCCGGCCTCGCTCTGCGCCTAGATCGTCAGCCCCTCGGGTTCCGGCAGGCCATTTGCCCGACAACAGGCCGTGACCGTGTTTGCCAGCAGACACGCGATGGTCATCGGGCCGACACCGCCGGGAACCGGGGTTATCGCACCTGCGACCTCCACCGCGCTGGCAAAGTCCACATCCCCGACCAGGCGGGTCTTCTCGCCATTTGGAACGCGGTTTATGCCCACGTCGATGACGGTCGCGCCCGGTTTGATCCAGTCGCCGGTGATCATCTGCGGTCGGCCGACAGCGGCGATCAGGATATCCGCCGTTCGGCACAGCGCCTCGATATCCCTGGTGCGGCTATGGGCGATCGTGACCGTGGCGCTGTCGCGCAGCAACAGCTGCGCCATCGGCTTACCCACGATGTTCGAACGACCAACCACGACCGCGTTCATCCCGGACAATGACCCGTGCCGTTCCCGCAGCATCATCAAGCAGCCCAGCGGCGTGCAGGGCACCATCGCCTTTTGCCCGGTCGCCAGCAGGCCGACATTGGAAATGTGAAAGCCGTCCACGTCCTTGGCCGGATCAATGGCGGCCAGAACCTTGTCCGCGTCGATATGGTCAGGCACAGGCAGTTGGCACAGGATGCCATGCACTGCGGGGTCCGCGTTCAATCGCTCGATCAGCGCCAGCAAATCCGCCTCGGAGGTGTTCACATCCAGCTTGTGCTCGAACGAGGCCATGCCGACCTCGACGGTCTGCTTGCCCTTGTTGCGAACATAGACCTGACTTGCCGGGTCCTCCCCCACCAGAACGACCGCCAGTCCGGGGGTGATGTCCAGGCTGGCCAGGCGGCTGACATGCTCCGCCACCCGGGCGCGGACAGTGGCGGCGAACGCTTTTCCATCAATGATGTCGGCAGTCATGGGCTTCTCCAGTTCAGCGGGAAAGTAGGCGCTCTTCGCGGGCGATGGACCATTCGATGAGCGTGCGCCAGACATCCTCGGCCAAGGCAGGGTCCAGCCCGTGATCAGCTGCCATCCCGCGCACATTGTCGATCACCTCAGCCACGCGCGTGTCGATCCGGGCGGGCAGGTTTTCCGCCGGTTTCAGCTCCGCCGCGCGGTCGATGAACGCCGCGCGTCGGACCAGCATCTGAACCAGCTGCGCGTCGAGCCTGTCGATTTCGGCGCGAAGCTCGGCCATGGAATTACAATCTGCGGGCAGGGTCATCGACCGTTCTCCTTTACGGGAACGTCCTGCCCCCCCGTCCGCGGCGCGTCAACACCCGATCAGAACAGCCCTTCGATCTGCCCCGCCTCGTTGAGCGTGATCGTCTCGGCGCTCGGCACGCGTGGCAAACCCGGCATGGTCATGATCTCACCACAGATGGCGACGATGAAGCCCGCGCCCGCGCTCAGGCGAACCTCACGCACGGGCACGGAATGGCCTGTTGGCGCACCGCGCAGGTTCGGATCGGTCGAGAAACTGTAGGGAGTCTTGGCCATGCACACCGGCAGATGGCCGTAGCCGGCATCCTCCCACGCGCGCAGCTGGTCGCGGATTTTCTTGTCGGCCAGCACGTCATCCGCGCGATAAATGCGCCGGGCGATGGTCTGTATCTTCTCGAACAATGGCATGTCATCGGGATAGAGCGGCGCGAAGTTCGCCATGCCCGCATCGGCAATCGCCGCGACCCGGGTGGCGAGGTCGGTTATCCCGGCGGAGCCTTGCGCCCAATGCCTGCACATGATCGCCTCAGTGCCCTGAGTGGTGACGTAGTCCTTCACGGCGTTCGCCTCCGCTTGGGTGTCGGTCGCGAAATGGTTGATCGCGACGATGACGGGTACGCCGAAGCTTTTGACGTTTTCGATATGCCGCCCCAGATTCGCACAGCCCGCTTGGACGGCGGCAACATCCTCCTGCCCCAGATCGGCCTTGGCCACGCCGCCGTTCATCTTCATCGCGCGAATGGTCGCGACGACCACGACCACCGCCGGGGCGAGGTTTGCCTTGCGACACTTGATGTTCATGAACTTCTCGGCCCCCAGATCGGCGCCGAAGCCTGCCTCTGTCACCACATAATCGGCCAGCTTCAGTGCCGTTTTCGTGGCCACGATGGAATTGCAGCCATGCGCGATATTGGCGAAGGGGCCGCCATGGACGAAGGCGGGGTTGTTCTCCAACGTTTGCACCAGATTGGGCTGCATCGCCTGTTGCAGCAGTACGGTCATTGCGCCGTCCGCCTTGATGTCGCGACAATAAACCGGAGTCTTGTCACGGCGGTAGGCCACGATGATATCGCCCAGGCGCGCCTTGAGGTCGGCCAGATCGGTGGACAGGCACAAAATGGCCATCACCTCGGAGGCGACGGTAATGTCGAACCCGGACTGGCTGGGGAAACCGTTCGTCACGCCGCCCAGCGATGTCACCACGTCGCGCAGGGCGCGGTCGTTCATGTCCATTACCCTGCGCCAGACGACACGGCGCTGGTCGATTTCCAGCGCATTGCCCCAGTAGATATGGTTGTCGATCATCGCGCTCAGCAGATTGTGCGCCGAGGTGACGGCATGGAAATCACCTGTGAAATGCAGGTTCATCTCCTCCATCGGGATCACCTGCGCATAGCCGCCGCCAGCCGCCCCGCCCTTCATGCCGAAACACGGGCCGAGCGAAGCCTCGCGGATACAGATCGCGGCCTTCTTGCCGATGGCGTTCAGTCCGTCACCCAGCCCGACGGTCGTCGTCGTCTTGCCCTCACCCGCCGGGGTCGGATTGATGGCGGTCACGAGGATCAGCTTGCCATCGGGACGGTCGGCCAGCGATGCAATGAACGCCTCGGATATCTTTGCCTTGTCGTGACCAAAGGGCAAAAGGTGCTCCCACGCGATGCCCAGCTTCTGCCCGATCTGCTGTATCGGCAATTTGCTGGCCTCACGGGCGATCTCGATATCGGTCTTGTGCGCCATGTCGGGGGTCCTATCGGCCAGAATACTCGAAACGGTATCGCATCACTCAAACCGAACGACGCCGCTATAGGGCGCAGGTTTGCGACCCCTTCGCAACTGGGGACGACTTGGCGACGCGCTCTGGTTCAGGCTGGAAACGAAAACGCCGGAAGCTCTCAAGGCTTCCGGCGTTTTTATCATCCTGGCCCTACCCGTTCAGGAGGGCTGCGGCTCCGCATCGCCAGCCCCATCGGAGCGAGGCTTGTGAACCTTCGGAATTGCGGTCACGGAGGGCGTTCCGCCCTGATCGGCCTCATCATCGTCACCGCCACGGTTGAGCGGTTCGCCGTTGATGACCTTGGTGATCTCGTTTCCGGTCAGGGTTTCGTATTCCAGCAGACCCTGGGCAAGCCGCTCCAGATCGGTCGCACGCTCGGTCAGGATACGGCGCGCCGTCTCATAACCCTGATCGACGATCTCCTTGACCTTGTCATCGATCAGCTTTTGCGTATCGCCCGAATGGCTGGCGCCGCCACCGTAATTTCCCAGATAGGATTGCTGTTCATTGGCATAATCGACATAGCCCAGTTCCTCGGCGAAACCGAACTGCGTCACCATCGCACGGGCGATGCGGGTCGCCTGTTTGATGTCGGAGGACGCACCGGAGGTGATGTTCTCCTTGCCGAAGATCAACTCCTCCGCCACGCGCCCACCCATCGCCATGGCGATCATCGACGTGTATTTGGTGAAGCTGACGGAAAGCTGGTCCCTCTCCGGCAAGCTGAGCACCAGACCCAGTGCGCGACCGCGCGGAATGATCGTCGCCTTGTGAATGGGATCGTGCTGCGGCGAATTCAAGCCGACGATTGCGTGGCCGGCCTCATGATAGGCCGTCAGCTTCTTCTCATCGTCGGACATGACCATCGAGCGACGCTCCGCCCCCATCATGACCTTGTCTTTCGCATTCTCGAAATCGTCCATCGTCACGAACCGCTTGCCGGTGCGCGCGGCTGTCAGCGCGCTTTCGTTGACGAGGTTCGCAAGGTCCGCACCGGAAAATCCGGGCGTTCCCCGGGCGATGACCCGCAGATCGACATCGGGGCCCAGGGGAACCTTGCGCGAGTGCACTTCGAGGATGCGTTGACGCCCCTTGATATCGGGGTTGGGCACCTGAACCTGACGGTCGAAACGACCGGGGCGCAACAGGGCGGGATCGAGCACGTCGGGGCGGTTGGTCGCCGCGATCAGGATCACGCCTTCGTTCGCCTCGAAACCGTCCATCTCAACCAGCAGCTGGTTGAGCGTCTGCTCCCGCTCATCGTTGCCGCCGCCATAGCCTGCGCCACGCGACCGGCCTACGGCGTCGATCTCATCGATGAACACGATGCAGGGGGCGTTCTTCTTGGCCTGCTCGAACATGTCGCGGACACGGCTGGCGCCGACGCCGACGAACATTTCCACGAAATCGGAGCCGGAAATCGTGAAGAACGGCACCCCGGCCTCACCCGCGATGGCGCGGGCCAGCAGGGTCTTACCTGTTCCCGGAGGGCCGACGAGCAATGCGCCCTTGGGGATTTTACCGCCCAAGCGGGAAAACTTCTGCGGGTCGCGCAGAAATTCCACGATCTCCTCCAGCTCGTCCTTCGCCTCATCAATGCCGGCGACATCGTCGAAGGTCACGCGGCCCGATTTTTCGGTCAGCAGCTTCGCCTTGGACTTGCCAAAACCCATCGCACCGCCGCGACCGCCGCCCTGCATCCGGTTCATGAAGAATATCCAGACACCGATCAGCAGCAGGATCGGCAGGAACGGGCCGATCATGGCCAGAAGTCCGGTTTGCTGCTGCGCCTCCGCCTCGACGGTGACGTCGTTTTCGCGCAACTCGGTGAACAACTCGCTGTCGTCTACGGGGCGAATGGTGCGGAATTCCGCGCCGCTCTCACCCATGGTGTAGGTCACACGCTCACCGTCGATGGTGACGCTGTTGACGCGACCGGCCTCCACCGACTCCAGGAAGGTCGAATAAGGCTGAAGCCCAGCCCGCGTCGACGTGGCCGACCCTTCGAACAGATTGAACAGTGCGATCACGAGGACGAAAAGAACCGCCCAGAACGCAAGATTTTTACCGTTGCCCAACAGAATACTCCCGCACACCTGCGCGACCCTCATGCCGCGCTATTGTGTTATGGCTCACAACATAGACCTCCGACGGCAGGCATTCAATGCGGGTCAGGCCCCGCAAAATGTCTCACCCGGAATGAGATGTCGCTGCGCGGTTTGAGCACGGGCGTCGCGACCACCTCATCCCCGTCCCATATGGCGGGCAAGGCATGGGCCGTGGTGGCACGCACACCCCTTGGGCGGGGTCCGCACTGGCGCACCCCCTCCACGCCCAGCGGGCCGAGCTGGTATCCCGTTTTCAGAACGGAAACGGTCCAGCGATGATCCCAGATGACGCGGCGTTCATTCATCGCGACCATAGGCGGCACGAAGGCGGTCTCGCGTGAAAACCGGCAGATGCGGTCCGCGCCGCTGATCTGCACACCGCTGAGCGTGGAGGCCTCACCCGCCAGAATTCGGCCGTGCAATCGCACGATCGCCTCGAAACGCGGCGCATGAATCGAACCTGAGAAATAGCGCAGAATGTCGCGCAGCAACTGCTGCTGCAGGATCGCGGGAGCCTGCTCGAATACGATTTTCGACAGGATGATCTCTCCGAAACGCGTCTGGCTCAGGCAGTTTCGGGCCAAATCCGCAACGTGCCGGTCCACCACGATTCTGCTGTCGCGCAGGCGGTGCGCTGTTTGCGCAATGCTGCCCGCGTCGATGTCGATGCCCCGTAGAACGGCGAGGGCCTTTCGCGTTCGGGCCCGCTGGTACAGGTCATCCTCGTTCGAGGGATCGTCGTGCCAGGTCTGGTTCCTCTCGGTCAGAAAGCCACGCAAATCGCTGCGCCCGGTGTTCAGCATGGGCCGCAACCACCTGATGCCGTTACCGTCCGAAACGGCCTGCATCGCGCTCAACCCTGCAAGGCCGGACCCGCGGGCGAGCCGCATCAGGAATGTCTCTGCCAGATCGTCGCGTGTGTGCCCCAGAACGACGGTGCGACCGCCCTCAGCCACGATCCAGTCGGCCAGAAGGGCACGCCGCGCGTGTCGTGCTTGTTCCGCCAGATTGCCCGTGGCGTCAGGCGCGCGGTGCCAGTTCAGAACGACATGCGGCAGATCGAGGTCGCGGCACAGCCGTCCGACCCAGCGCGCCTCCTCGGCGCTTTCGCTTCGCAGGGCGTGATCCACGGTTGCGACCTTCAGTGCGACCTCGCGGGAGCTTGCCCAATCGCGCAGCGCGATCAGAAGCGCCACTGAATCGCCGCCACCCGATACGGCGACGCCCAGCGGACCGTGCAGCCGCTGCGAGAGGACATCGTCGTCCAGCATCGTCTATAAGCAGCCGAGCCCTTGCTTCGCCTCTACTATGCTCGACACATACTCGTCACCCTGATCGGTGAAGCGGTCGAGCGCCTCGTCATAGGTCAGACAGGCTTCGGTCTGTTGCCCGATCTGGCCCAATGCCCCTGCAAGGCGGCGCAAGGCCTCGGGTGCATCGTCCCCCTCGGGTGCGGCGGAAAATGCGTTGAGATAGTTGATCGCCGCCGCGCGGGGCTGGTTCAGCCCATCATAGCTGAGGGCGGCGAAATACCGGGCCCTGGTGGTCAACGGGCCGCCGGGGAACGTCTCGATGAAGCGTTCGAACTCCGCCACCGCTGCGGAATAATCACCGGCATCGTACATCCTCTTCGCGGCGTCGAACGCCGATTGTTCGGTCAGCGCCACCTGCGGGGCCGCGGATGATGCCCCATCCGGGGTAACGGATGTGGCACCGCCCAGATCGGATGCGGGGGCGACGAATGCGGTGTCGCCGCCCTCCAGTTCGGTCAGCCGGAAATCCATGTCCGCGATGCGCCGTCCGCCATCCTCGGCCACGCTGCGGACCTCGAACTGGATTTCCTCAACCCGGCCCGTCAGCGTGCGGATTCGCGTTTCGATCGCGTCGAGCCGCGCCAGGGTTTCCGCATCTAGCGGCACCCCGGAAGAGACCTGCCCCGTGGTGACGAGTTGTGTCCTGAGTTGCTGCAAATCCTGATCGAGTTGCTGAAGGCTGAGCCGCACATCCTCCAGACTCATTTCCGGCGATTGTGTTCCGTCCAGCACTTCCTGCAGCGGATCGGCTCCAGTCTGTGCGCCCGCCGCCAACGGAGACATCGCAAGTCCGACGATCAGAATTCCACGCAACCACATAATTCGCCCCTTACACTGTCCGAAAGGCGCGACCGCATCGGCCGCGCCCTAACGTCGATATCAGCTGCCGACCGCGCCGGCGATGACCGTTACGGTGCGCCGGTTCTGTGCCCAGCACCGCTCGTCCGAGCACAGCTCGACCGGGCGTTCCTTGCCGTAGCTGACCGTGCTCATCCGCGAGGGGGAAATTCCCTGAGCGACGAGGTAGTCGTATGCCGCCTGTGCACGGCGCGCGCCCAGGGCCAGGTTGTACTCCCGCGTGCCGCGCTCATCCGCGTGCCCCTGCAGGGTCAGGTTGCGATCCGGAAACCGCTTGAGCCAATCCGCCTGCAGGTTCAGCGTGCTTTGCGCCGCCGTGCTCAGTGAGCTGGATGCGGTGTCGAAGAACACCCGGTCCCCGACAGCCGTGGTGAAATATGCCAGCGAGCTTTGATCAACCGCATTGCTGGGGGCGCCGCCACCCGCGCCCATACCGCCGAGCATTCCCGATCCGGCGGCGTCGTCATCTGCCGTGGTGCACGCTGCCAGCGACAGGGCCAGGGCCGCTGCTGCAATTAGTTTCATGGTTTTCATTTCTAACTGTCCTCTACTCTTGTCTGTAACGACGACCCGGGTGATGGGTCTCTGCTCAATTTGAGCGCAGCCTGGACCAGTTCGGGTCCGACGCTCCGCCCGGGGTTTGTACGTAACGCAGATTGCGACCGGTCACGTCGACCGATACGAGGGATGCCGCCCCCAACGGCCCCGGCGTTTCTCTGAAGAACATCAATACACGACCGTTGGGCGACCATGTAGGCCCCTCGTCGAGGAAGGATGCCGTCAACAATTGCTCGCCCGTGCCATCGACGTTCATCACGCCGACATGGAACCGGCCGCTGACCTGCTTGGTAAAGGCGATCTTGTCGCCGCGCGGGCTCCACACCGGGGTGCCGTAAAGGCCCGTTCCGAAGCTGATGCGCTGCGCCGGCCCACCGGACGCGGACATGACGTAGAGCTGCTGCGATCCGCCCTGATCGCTCTCAAACACGATACGCTGACCATCCGGGGAATAGCTGGGCGCGGTGTCGATCGCCGGGCTGCGCGTCAGGCGGTTGCGGGTCTGCGTGGCCAGGTCCAGCGTATAGATATCCGTGTTTGCGCCATCAGTCTGACTATAGATCACGCGCCTGCCATCGGGCGAGAATCTCGGCGCGAAGGTCATGCCCTGCGAGACGCCCAATGTGCGCCGCTGATCCGTGGCCAGATCATGTAGATATACCTGAGGTGAGCCTGAAGCATAGCTCGTATACAGCACCGAACGCCCGTCCGGCGCAAACCGGGGCGCGAAGACCAGATCCTGCCCGCCCGTGATATAGCGTACGTTCGCGCCGTCCTGATCCATCACCGCGATGCGCTTGACGCGGCTGCTCTTGGGGCCCGATTCGGACACGAAAACGACTTCGCTGTCGAAATACGGCGCCTCACCCGTCAGCCGGGAATAGATCACGTCGGCCACGCGATGCGCGACCTGTCGCCAGTTCTGCGATGTTGTCGACAGGCTGACGCCCTGCCCGATTTCGGACGATCCGAAAACGTCCCACAACCGCATATCGACCGTCACACGCCCGTCCGAGCCGGTGGACACGTTGCCGGCGATCAAGGCCTGCGCGTTGATGATCTGCCAATCCGCAAAGACCGGCTGGGCATCGACCCCTACCGCAGGCGTGATGAAGGCCGTGGCAGGGATCTGCCGGAACAGCCCCGTATTGCCCAGATCGGCCAGAATCACGCTGGTAACCTGAGATGCCAGTTCGGCTGAGGCCGCGTCACGCGCCACGAAATTCGGCACCGCGATGGGCATCGGTTCGATCACGCCCTGATCGATCGTAACCCGCAGCGGGCCCGAGGATTGCTGCGCCACGGCCTGCGTCGCGCCGAACACCATCGCCAGAATGAGAAAAAATCTTGTCAACATACGCCAAGTCTACCTTTTCATACTGCTTTAAGAAAGAACCGTGCTCACGATCCGAATCCAACGACTGTCTTGCTGGGATCGAAGGTGATCTCGATTTCCTGCCATTGCCCGTACTTGTCCACCGGAAGGATGATCGCCCCGGCATTGCTCGCCTGCATGATGGCACTGCGCGCCACGCTGAATGCAAGGGCATAAGCGCCATCGGGTGAAGATGGTCTGATCGGGCGGACATCGCCCACCACACGTGCATTGCGATCCAGGGTGATTCCAACAGTGACGACCAACTGATCGCCCCCCTCCAGTCCGGCGACCCGACCGACATTCCACTTGCTGGAGATCGCGCTGGTCAGGTTGCCGATTTCACCCGATGTCAGGGGCGGCCCCTGCGGGATGGACGTGGCCTGCCGTTCGGGTGCATCGACCGCGGGCGGCTGATCCGGAGTGCTCGCGGCGGGTTCAACGGGTTCGGCGGGCTGCTCCGTCGTCTCGGCCGTTCGCACGGGTTGCGTGACCGGCTCGCGGACTTCAGGGCGTGCCTGCGGCCGGACCGAGGCGAGCGGTGCGCCATCGTCCTGCGGCGCAGGCTCCGCCGCCAACGCGTCGAGCGGTTCCGTGTCGAGCGGGGTGGGTTCCGGCTCCGGCAGGTCCTCGGCAATCTCGGGGATGATCTCCGTCGCGGCCTCCTCAGGCGCTGTGGCCTCCTGCGGGGGGAGATCTGTCGTTCCCTCGGTGCTGAGCCGGATTTCCTCCTGCGTCTCATCGGCGGTCCTGACATCCTCAGGCGGGGGGGCGGCGGGCGTCGTGTCGATGCGCAGACTCGGTGCCTGCGGGCGCGGTGGTGACATGCCCGCCGGACGGTCGAGGGATTGCGGACGCGGCTCGGGCCGAGCCACGGGGGTGTTCAGCGCCGTATCGAACGCGCCGGGCAGTTCTGGCGCCAGGGTCGTGACCTCATCATCGACCGTAACCCGGTTTGTGGTCAGGACCGCCGACAGATCGGCCTGCGCGTCCGCCTCAGTCGGGGCGTCGGGTCCGTCCAGCTCGTTTATCGTGACGTCCATCTCCGCATCCGGTCGCGCCGCATCCAGGTTTTCCTCCCCCGGGGCGGCCAGTGCATCAAGTGTTGTCATCGGCACGGTTTGCGGCGCCTGCGAAACAGCGGCGTCAAACTGCGATTCCGTTAGGATCGAAACCTGCGCCACACGGATGGTTTCCTCCTCGTCCCGGTCGAACCACGGGATGCTTACCAGCGACGCCACGATCAGCAGGGCGTGAAGCCCGGCGGATATCTTCAGGGCGTTGCGCATGGCATCCTCACTCGGACGGAGCGGTCGGCGCCGCACCGTCGAATTCAGGGCCACCATTGCTGGTCACGAGGTTGATCTGGTTGAAACCCGCATTGTTCAACGCGCCCATGACCTGGGCCACCTGCGCATAGGGAATTGCCCCGTCGGCGCGCAGGAAAACCGCGTTCGACGTCCGCTCAACCGCGATGGCGCGCATGCGCGGGATCAGTTCCTCCCGCGCGATGGGGGTGTCTTGCAGAACGATTTCCCCGGCGGCGGTCAGGCTCAGCGTCAGGGGACGCTCATCCTCCTGCGGCAGGGCACCGGCGGCCGTATCGGGAAGCTCAACCGGCACACCTGAGGACAGCAGCGGCGCCGCGACCATGAAGATGATCAGCAGCACCAGCATCACATCCACGAACGGCGTCACGTTGATCTCGCTCATCGCGGCGGAGCGACCGCGCCTGCGCCGCCGTCCCCCGCCGCCAGAGCGTTGTATGGTGCCTGCCCCCATCCCTCAGTCCGCCCGACGTTCGAGCTGACGCGACAGGATCATCGCGAATTCATCGGCGAAATTCTCATGCGTGCCGCCGATGCGGTCACTGTCCCCGCTCAACTTGTTGTAGAAGATAACGGCAGGGATTGCCGCGAGCAGACCCAGCGCGGTCGCCAGCAAGGCCTCGGCAATGCCGGGGGCCACGACGGCGAGGTCAGTCGATTGCTGAACGGCGATCTCCTCGAACGCATGCTTGATGCCCCAGACGGTGCCGAACAGGCCGATAAAGGGCGAAACGGCGCCAATGGTCGCCAGATAGCCCAAACCGCGGTTCAGCCTCTCGCTCTCCCGCGCGATGACCACGTTCATGGCCCGGTCGATGCGTTGCTGCGCCCCGGCAATGAAGCCGTGATTGGGTTGCGCCTTGCCCCATTCCTCCATCCCGGCGGCAAAGATCGTCGCGCAGGGTGCGTCGGGTTCCGGGCCTATATCGGCGTGAATCTCGTCGAGCATGCGGCCCGACCAGAATACCCGCTCGAACTCGGCATCCGCGTTGCGCACCTTGCGAAAGGATGTCAGCCGGTCAAAGATGATCGCCCACGACCAGATTGAGGCGCAGACAAGCAGCAACATCACCAGCTTGACCGTGAGGGTCGCTCTCAAAAACAAGGCCAGCAACGAGAAATCGATTTCGCTTGCCGCGCCCAATACGTCCGTTTCCATATGCCTGCCGCCCGTTCGTTACGCCCGGCCTCCGGGTCGTGTTTTGTCAATCTATTCCAGTTTACCTGGCTGATATGCAAGTCTCGCCAGTGCTGAACACATAAAATTCACCACTGCGCACAGGCTAGCCCATGAACACGGCGAGTTTGCGGCGGATTTCCGCCGGAAGCCGCGCCGCGCGTCCTGACATGTCCATCACCGCGCAGTCGATCCGCGCATCGAGCAGTTTTTCATCCCCGCGCCAGACACTCTGCGGCATGGTGAAACGTGCGCCGCGCATATCCTCCAGCGTCGTCTGAACCCGCAGCAGATCCTCGAAGCGGGCGGGTCGCAGGTAATCCGCCTCCACCCGGCGCACCACGAAAACCAGACCAGCGTCGCGCATCTCCAGTTGGCTGATGCCTGCCTCCCGCACGGCATCCGAGCGTCCGCGTTCGAGAAATTTCAGATAGTTCGCATAGTAGACAACACCGCCCATGTCGGTGTCCTCATAATAGACGCGAATTTGCGTATTGTGGACCATGATCCCGCCTCCGGCATGCTGCCCGGATGGCCTATCATTCCTGTGACGAGGCCACAACGACCGCTCAGCGTGCGGTCAGTCGGGCCTGCATTCGCAAGGCATGGCTGGCATCGCGCGCGGCGGCGGGCAGCGCGGCGGAATAGGCGACACGAACGACATCCGCGATCTCGGGCCGGATCACGGCAGGACCACCCTCACGCACGATGGCCAGCGGCGACACATCGGTGAAGGCCAGATCGGACCACAGCAATATGGACTGCACCGCCTGCCCCAGCGCCAGCGTTTCCGCAGGAATGTCGCGCATGTGCTCATCCATCCGGACGAACACGAAGCAGGCGCGTATGCCGCCCTCGGCATCGAAGCGAAAGATCCGGTACTGGTTCGCATCCGCGCCCTGCAAACGGGACACGAGCGTCGGCAGTTCCGGAATCAGCCGGTGCAGGTCGGGCGTATCGCTCAACTCCGCCCAGTCGCGCAGAAAGAACCACATCATGTTCGAGCCAAGCTCAGGGTCGGTTTCCGCCAGGGGCGTTCCCGTCAAGGAGGTGACGGCTTGCAAGGCGCTCTTTACCACCGCGATGG
>Ga0209345_10004775_pt1 | contig 12911 bp, 12 predicted proteins | sample Cruoilmetagenom7_FD_187294 | JGI IMG/M metagenome (GOLD analysis project Ga0209345, IMG submission 187294) | Oil polluted marine microbial communities from Coal Oil Point, Santa Barbara, California, USA - Sample 7 (SPAdes) (version 2) | ecosystem: Environmental > Aquatic > Marine > Oil seeps ...
GGTGCGGTCAAGGGTCCAGACTTCGACATTGATTTTCATGGAGCTGCGGCCGATATCTACCAGTTCGCAGTAACACCCGACTTGAGATCCTACCCTCAGTGGTGAGAGAAATTCCATCCGGTCCATTGCCACTGTGGCATTGCGGCCCAGAGAAATACGCCCGGCCATAGTAGCAGCAGCAATATCCATCTGTTTTACAAGCCAGCCAGCAAACACATCGCCATTGGCGTTGGTGTCTTGAGGCAGGGGAACAATCTGGAGGACCAGATCGCCACGGGGCTTGGGTTTGTCATCGTCATACGCAGTCATGGAGGGAGCCTTTTATCAGTTCTTGAATTATTTTCCTAGCATGGTAACGGGCTGGCGGCGCTCTGCAAGGAAATTTGAGCAATGACGTCTATATTTCATCAGTTGTAACAAAGTTGTCATGGAGCGCTCTTAGGATGCATTCATCGGTAAAGCACATCCGACACAACGTCCAAACCTGATAACGGAGACTCGACGTGATGAATCTGAACAAAGCATTCGCAACAGTTGCACTGGCTGGCGCCGTCGCTGCCATGTCTGCACCAGCAATGGCTCGTGACACTATCAGTATCGTGGGTTCCTCCACGGTTTACCCGTTCGCTACTGTTGTGGCCGAGCGTTTTGGCTCGAACACTGAGTTCTCCACGCCGAAAATGGAATCCACAGGTTCTGGCGGTGGCATGAAGATCTTCTGTCAGGGTATTGGTACCCAGAACCCTGACATTACAAACGCTTCCCGTCGTATGAAGACCTCTGAGTTCGAACTTTGCCAGAGCAATGGCGTGAAAGACATTGTTGAATTCCGTATTGGTTCTGACGGTATCGTGATTGCGAGCTCCAAGGAAGCGGAGCATATGGATCTGACTCTTGAACAGCTGTTTCTGGCCCTGGGCGAGAAAGTTCCCCAGAATGGCAAGTGGGTGGCTAACCCGAATAAAACCTGGAGCGACGTTGACTCCAGTCTGCCGAACAAGCCAATCCGCGTAATGGGACCGCCCCCGACTTCCGGCACCCGTGATTCATTCAACGAACTGGCGCTGGAAGGTGGTTGTGATGAACTTCCTGAAGCGGCGAGCCTGAGCAAGGACGAGCATAAAGCTATCTGTCAGAGCATTCGTGAAGATGGAGCCTTTATTGAAGCTGGTGAGAACGACAACCTGATCGTGCAGAAACTCATCGGTGACAAGGATATGTACGGCGTTTTCGGTTACAGCTTCCTGGAAGAAAACGGTGACCGCCTGCAGGCTGCTTCCCTCAACGGTGTTGAGCCGACGCAGGAGAACATCGCAGAAGACAAGTATCCGGTTGCCCGTTCCTTGTTCTTCTATGTGAAAAAGGCCCACGTGGGTGTGGTGCCAGGAATTGTTGAGTATGCTTCCGAGTTCGTCAGCCCGCGGGCCATGGGTTCAAACGGCTACCTGAAAGATGTCGGGCTTATTATTCCGACTCGCGCTGCCCTGATGGAGCTTCAGGATAAGGTTGAAAACATGCCTAACCTGACACTGGAAGAACTGAAATAAACCGGAGTTCTTCGGTTAATGCGGGGTGCAGGCTTACAGAAGTCTGCACCCTTCTGTGTAGTTGAAGACAGGAATCCTCATGCAACCGTTAAACCTGCTTTTATTGACGATGGTGCTGGCCGTGGTCGCCTACGGACTGGGTTATACCCGGTCCCGCGCGCTGGCAATGCCCCTCGGCGGTGTGCGCCACCTTAAATCGTTACCCGGCTATTATGGCGTTCGCGCAGCCATCTGGTGTGGAGTGCCTGCGCTGATAATTCTGGCTTTTTGGGCGGCGTTCGAAGGCAAGGTTATCCAGTCGATCGTGGTCGGCACCTTGCCCGATACCATGATCCCTGATTCGGCGGGTGAGGCCAGCCTGCTGATGAGCAAAATCGGCAACGTTGCCAATGGATCCTTACCCCCTGGCTTTGTTGAGGAACCTGTCGCTAAAGCTGCTGAATTGCTGCAGGCGCTGCAGGTACAGAGCAAAATCTATATGACAGGTCTGGTTGTTGCAGTTGCGCTGCTGGCCGGATTTTTGGGGTGGATACGTATACGCCCGCTGCTGAACGCGCGAGAGCAGGTAGAAGCGGTTCTGCGCTGGTTCTTTTTTGCCTGTGCCGGCGTCGCGGTTCTGACCACTGTAGGTATCGTCTTCTCGGTGGTATTTGAAACCATACGGTTCTTTGAGCAGGTGCCATTCTTCGAGTTTTTCTTCGGTACTTCCTGGAGCCCCCAGCTGGCCCTGAGAACTGATCAGGTTGGCTCGGAGGGAGCGTTCGGGATGATCCCGTTGTTTACCGGGACTCTGCTGATTTCATTTATTGCGATGCTGATTGCGGCGCCCGTTGGCTTGATGTCGGCAATTTATCTTTCTGAATACGCCAATAAAAGAGTTCGTAGCATCGTCAAGCCCCTGCTGGAAATGCTGGCAGGTATTCCGACAGTCGTTTACGGCTTTTTTGCAGCCCTGACGGTCGCACCCTTTATCAGCGATCTTGCCAGTGCTGTGGGTGTGGAGGCCTCTTCACAGAGTGCTCTCGCGGCAGGGCTGGTCATGGGTATCATGATTATCCCGTTCGTTTCATCGCTTTCGGATGATGTTATTAATGCCGTGCCCCAGACCCTTCGTGATGGCTCCCTGGCTCTGGGCGCGACCCAGTCTGAAACCATGAAGAAGGTTATATTTCCGGCGGCCCTGCCGGGCATCATGGGTGGTCTTTTGCTGGCAGTGTCCAGAGCCATTGGTGAAACCATGATTGTCGTTATGGCGGCGGGCCTGGCCGCCAATCTGACTGCCAACCCTCTGGAAACCGTCACCACCGTAACCGTGCAGATTGTTACCTTGCTGGTTGGTGATCAGGAGTTTGACAGTGCGAAGACTCTGGCTGCGTTTGCACTGGGTGCGATGCTGTTTATCGCTACGCTGCTGCTCAACGTTATCGCTTTGAAAATTGTCCGGAAATATCGGGAACAATATGACTGATCATACTTCACAAGCGGAATTGGTTCGCCGGTCCCTCAAACACAGATACCGCAAAGAACGTCGTTTCCGGGCTTATGGGATCCTGGCAATTGCCATAGCCCTGACGGCTCTGATTACTCTGTTTACCGATATTGTCGGTAAAGGGTACACAGGGTTTCTGAAAACGACGATTACCCTTGAAGTGACCATGGATCCGGACCTGATGTATCTGGACGATCCCACGGATTCAAAACAGGTGCGCATGGCAGACTTCGTGGCGCCACTGGTAGCGGCTGTCGATAATGCTCTTCCAGGTGCCACTGCGGATGATCAGGATGCCTTGCGCCGGTTGATCAACCCATACGCTTCCAATGAACTCCGGGATGCGTTGATTGAGAATCCCGAATGGATGGGTACAACGCGAACCATGTCCTTCCTGGCGCACAGCAACGTCGATGTTTACGTGAAGCATAAGGGCGATGCGGCATATTCCATCAAGCTAACGGGGCAGCAGCAGTCCTGGGTGGACGAGCTCAGAGAGCAGGGCCTTGTAGAAACCAGTTTCAACGATGTTTTCTTCACCAATGGGGACTCCAGAGACCCTGCGAAGGCGGGTGTGCTGGGGGCGATTGTCGGGTCGTTGCTGACCATGATTATCACTCTGGTGCTTGCGTTCCCCATTGGCGTTGCTGCAGCGATTTACCTGGAGGAATTTGCCCCCAGGAACAGACTGACGGATTTCATCGAGGTTAATATCAATAACCTGGCTGCGGTTCCGTCAATAATATTCGGGTTGCTGGGTCTTGCAATCTTCATCAACCTGTTCGGCATGCCGCGCTCGGTGCCGGTGGTGGGTGGTCTGGTACTGACTCTGATGACACTGCCAACAATCATTATTTCCAGTCGTGCTGCAATCAAGAGTGTGCCGCCCTCGGTGCGCGAAGCTGCCGAAGGTATCGGTGCCTCAAAAATGCAGGTAGTGCTGCACCATGTACTTCCGCTGGCGTTGCCCGGCATGCTGACAGGCTCGATCATTGGCATGGCTCAGGCTCTGGGCGAAACCGCACCGCTGCTGTTGATTGGCATGGTGGCGTTTATTGTTGAAGTCCCGGAAGGAGTTTTTGATGCCGCAACTGTTTTGCCTGTGCAGGTGTTTCTGTGGGCAGGCAGCCCGGAGCTGGCGTTCATTGAGCGTGCTTCAGCTGCAATTATGGTTTTGCTGGCTTTTCTGATGACTATGAATGCAATGGCCATTTGGCTCCGCAAACGCCTTGAGCGCCGGTGGTAAGGAGAACAGTGATGAATACCATGAGTTCGACGAGAATCAATCAAGTGCAGGCGCCCGAGGAAAAGGTTATGCCGGTAACAGTGGAAAAGCCGGAAAATACGGTTATGGAAGAGGGTGTTACAGTCGGTACGCCCTTCGCTGACGACGCGAAGTTCAAGTTGCGTAATGTGGAAGTGTTCTATGGCGACAGCCCGGCTATCAAGAACATCAGTCTGGATATTGCCCGCAATGAGGTGATCGCGTTTATCGGCCCATCCGGGTGCGGGAAATCAACTTTCCTGCGTTGTCTGAACCGAATGAACGACAGTATTGATGCCTGCCGGGTCAAAGGACAGCTGCTGCTGGACGGCCACGACATATACGATGCCAAGCGCGACGTGGTTGAGCTGCGTGCCCGTGTGGGCATGGTGTTCCAGAAACCCAACCCGTTTCCCAAATCAATTTATGACAATGTGGCCTATGGCCCACGTATTCATGGTTTGGCGAACCGTAAGTCGGAGTTGGATGACATAGTGGAGAACAGCCTGCGCAAGGCGGGGCTGTGGAATGAAGTCAAGGATCGTCTTGATGCCATGGCGACCGGCATGTCAGGTGGACAGCAGCAACGGCTGTGTATTGCCAGAGCCATTGCCGTCAGCCCGGAAGTCGTATTGATGGATGAGCCCTGCTCGGCACTGGATCCCATCGCCACGGCCAAAGTTGAAGAGCTGATTGCAGAGCTGTCCGAGAGTTTTACGATTGTGATAGTTACCCATTCCATGCAGCAAGCGGCCCGGGTTTCTCATCGCACAGCGTATTTTCACCTGGGTCACCTGGTTGAGGTAAATGAGACCAGCAAAGTATTTACAACGCCTGAACATCAACTCACGGAATCCTATATTTCCGGTCGTTTTGGCTGATCCGGCTAAACAGAACAAGGGAGAAAAATATTATGGTTCCGAATAAGGATGACGTATACGGGGATCACATCTCCAACAGGTTTAACGATGAGCTTCTGGCACTGAAAACCCGCTTTCTGAAGATGGGGGGGCTTGTAGAAGCCCAGATTGACAGTGCCCTGCAGGCTTTGATTGAAGGCAACGGCGAACTCGCGGAAGAGATTCGGTCCAACGATAGACTCGTGGACAGGATGGAGATGGATATTGATGAGGAAGCCATGCTCATCATCGCCCGCCGTCAGCCCACAGCCCGTGACCTGCGGTTGGTGATTTCAGTGATCCGGATGGTTGCGGATCTGGAGCGGGTTGGTGATGAAGCCAAGAAAATTGCCCGGTTTGCAATCAAGCTGACCGAGGAAGGGCAGGCACCTCAAGGCTATGCGGAAGTGCGCAACATTGGCGCCCACGTTATGGGAATGATTCATGATTCGCTGGACGCATTCGCCAGGCTGGATTCCGAGCAGGCTCTGCGGGTAATGAAAGAAGACAAACGCGTAGATGAGGAGTATCAGTCCGCAGCCCGTTCCTTGCTGACCTTCATGATGGAAGACACCCGCAATATCACCCACTGCATGTCCGTGATGTGGGTTTTACGGGCCCTGGAACGGGTGGGCGATCACGCCTGTAACATTGCTGAGAACGTGATCTTTATGGTGAAGGGTGAAGACGTTCGCCACACACCGATGGAAGAAGCTGAACGGATAGTGGGGCGTTAAGCCCCGCTATCTCATGCCTCTGGTAAGCTCAGGCCTGCTTCATTTTATCTGTATAAGGGGGCCAGCCGAAGGGCTTTCCTGCGAGCAGATGAAGATGAATGTGAAATACGGTCTGGCCTGAATTTTCACCACAGTTCATCACGGTGCGGTACCCGTCTTCGGCAAACCCCATCTCTTTTGCGAGCTTGGCGGCTACCCAGTACAAGTGGCCAAACAGCTCGCGATCCTCTTCTTCCATGTCGTTAATGGTCGCAATTGCTTTCTTCGGGATGATCAGCAGGTGCACAGGTGCTTGCGGGTTGATATCGCGAAAGGCCAGGCTGATGTCGTCTTCATAGACGATATCTGCCGGAATCTCCCGGTTTATGATCTTGGTAAAAATAGTCTCGGACATTTGGACTCCCTGTTGTTGTTACCTGGTTGTTGAGTGATTTAAAGTTGTTTCAGGCCTGGCAACCTTGATGCCAGCTGCTGGATGACTGCGGGCAGTTCATCGTCTATGCCCATGGCGTAGCGGGCCACCTGATTACGGGCGAAAGGCAGAGCTCGTGCAGTTCCAAGGCCGAGGTTCCGGAGCAGGTGGAGCGGAGGAACACGGTTGCTGAACAGATGATAAAAGGCGTCCATGGTAAGCATCATGCGGCGGTTTGCCGGGCGCCGTAGCTGCTCGTAGCTGGCCAGCCGTGAGGGGTTCGCCAGATCTTCGCCTGCCCGCCGGGCCTCTTTCAGAATACTCTGCAAGCACTGGGCATCCTGAAAGCCCAGATTCACACCCTGGCCCGCCAGGGGATTAATGGTGTGAGCGGCGTCTCCGGCCAGCACGATGCGTCCCGCTGAATACTGTTTTGCATGCTGCCGGGCTATGGGGAAGCTGGCCCGGTCTTCAATATGGGTGAGGTGCGGCAGTTCTGTCGGAAAATTCGTCTGTATTTCAGCCATAAGTACTTCGTTGCTCAGGCTCTTGAGGCGGGCAATTTCCTCCGGCGAGTCGTACCACACCAGTGAAGCGAGGCTCTCGCCCGGGTATTCAGGGCCGGCGCTGTATAACGGCAAAAAGGCCCTTGGGCCAGAAGGGTAGAAGCCCTGCCAGGTGATGTCCTCTACCTGGCCCTGATAGCGCACGGAAATTACCATGGCCTGCTGGCCATACTGATTCCTGGTAACGCCGATGCCAGCCATGTCCCTTACCCGCGACTGCGCGCCATCGGCGCCAATAACCAGTGCTGCGGTCAGTTGCTGGCTGTTCTCAAGTGTAACTGTGGCCTGCTCAGCTGTCCGGGAAATGCCGGAGACGCCGTTGCCGGCCAGTATAGTCACCGAAGGTTCTGTTTCAGCCGTCTGCCACAGAGCGATCTGTGTGATTGAGTTCTCAACGATATGGCCAAGATGGGGTGTGCTCAGCCCGCAGGCATCGAATTCCACCCGGTTTGATGTGCGAGGGAGTAGATTGCGTAGTGGATGCGATGTCTCATCCCACACCGCGAGCCGCCGATAGGGTGTAGCACGCATGTTAAGGATGTGATCCCAGGCTCCCAGATTCTGCAGGTAGCGCTCGCTGCCTGCACTCAGGGCAGATACGCGTATGTCAGGCGCCGCCTCCGGGTTAAACGCCGGAGCAGGGGCGCGATCAACCATCGCTACGTTGAAACCCTCCCGCCCGAGACCGGTGGCGAGGGCGGCGCCGACCATGCCAGCGCCAACAATCACAATATCAAAAGCTTGAGTCATATCGGATTCCTGTCTGATGCCCACAGTTTACGCGATGGCAAAGATCAGACAAGCAACCGGTATCAAGTCGGTTGTAAAAGCACTAGGCCATGCCGGATACCCGTTGCTCGGGTTCCTCTTCATGTGGATGGCATGTTTTCAGGAGCCAGGCTGGCTTCCGGCCACCAGGCTTGATGAAACCCCGGTTGAGTACGATTGGCTGCACAAGGTTCAGGAAGTCCCGGGTTTTCATGTGCAGGGTTTCGGTGTGGCTTCCTGCAGCAAAGGCGAGTTCGGGTTGTTCTGTTAAGGGTTCTGCGCAGTAAACGGTCATACCAAACAGATTGCCGAAAGGCGGCATGGCACCAACTTCACAGTCGGGGAAATGATTCTGGAATGTCTGCTCATCGGCAAGATCGACGAAGTCCGTATCCAGGATTCTGGAAAGGCTATTCCAGCGCACACGCCAGGTTGCAGGCATAACCAGCATCGCCATTTTTCCATCCAGTTCGATAATGACGGTCTTGACGACTTTGTCACCCGCAATTTTCACGTGGTGAGCAAGTTCCTGAGCGGTAAATGCGGGAGGGTGAGTGAGGCTCATGTATTCAACATTTGCCTCATCAAGAAACTCTTTCAACTGCTGTATCGGCATAGTGACAGGCCCCTACCAACAACGACAGCAATCCGGAGCGGCGGGTTAAGTGCTTGTCCTGCTCCGGCGATGGCCTGGCGGGGCTGTTTTAGCCCCGCCATTAATGGTCAGCTTAGCTGAGGTTGTACAGTTTGCGAGTAACGGGTTGTATCTATGCGATACGGATTGCTATATCACTCGGTTTTGTACATGTGTATGTCGCGCTGGGGAAAGGGGATCGAGATGCCTTCTGCATCAAACGCCTTTTTCACGCGTTCCTGCATATCCCAGTAAAACGGCCACACATCGCCTGATTTGGCCCACACACGAACGGTAAGGTCAACCGAGCTTTCACCAAGACCACCTACTACGACCAGAGGCGCAGGATCTTTCAGTGCGCGCTCATCTTCTTCGATCAGGCGTTTGCAAATGCTTTTGGCCTTGTCGATGTCATCGTTGTAGCCGATACCAAACGACATGTCGCAACGACGGGTTTCGTAGGCACTGAGGTTGGTCAGGCTGGAATTGGACAGGTCGCCATTGGGGATCACAACCCGACGGTTATCGAAGGTGTTGACGATAGTGTAAAGAATGGAAATTTCGATGACCGACCCCAGATATCCCTGGGCCTCGATAACATCGCCAACCTTGAAGGGCTTGAACATGAGGATCAGGACGCCGCCCGCAAAATTACCCAGGCTGCCCTGAAGTGCAAGACCGACCGCCAGGCCTGCGGCACCGATAATGGCAACGAAGGAGGTGGTCGCAATACCAACCATGGAGGCAACAGAGATGAGCAGCAGAATCTTGAGGATCGCGCTGACCAGGCCACACAAAAATTTGTTCAGAGTAGGGTCTTTTTTACCGAGCTTTGAATCCAGCAATCTCACGAAGCGATTGATCAGCCACATGCCGATAATCAGCGTGACAATGGCAAGCAAAACTTTCGGCGCATAGGTCATGATCAGCTCAATAGCCTGATCAATGTATCCCGAGGCGCGTCCGTCAGCACTAAGTAGATCTTCCATATGAGTTTCCTTGTCAATTTCTGATTTTTTTATGTATTGCATCGTTACTATCTAGGTACTGCGTTGCCATTATAGAACTGAAACCTCTCTATGTAAGCAGGGGTTTATACGACGCATAGTGCGACAAGGTGTTTCCGGAGCCGGAATTAAAATATGTGGTGGTTATGCAGAAGTATTGTTTCTGGCCCAGTCAATCACAGCATCCGGTCCGCCCCGGACAAGTATTTCGCCTTGTTTCTGGCTGAGCTGATAGTCGTACATAGGATCGTAATAATCCTGAAGCAGAGACTGAATCCAGGCGTCGTGGCCGTGAACGTCTCCGCTACGCTCCTGTTGTTCCAGCGCTTGCGACATGGCGTTGCGTAGCTGGTTGTGACGTTCTCCGCCCAGGCGCTTGCTTATGCGGTCCAGCGCGCCAAGAAGGTAGTCCCGGAAATTCAGCCAGCCTGCTGCTTCACCGTCACGCTTCGCATAATCAGCCAGCATTTTTTCCACGTAGTCTTCCCGGATGATGCGGGTGCGTTCCTCCAGCGTTTGCTCAACAATAAGCAGTGGTGCATGAGCAATCTGGTTTTTCAGGGCATCGGGGATGGCGCAGCGGCCAACCAGTCGACTTTCGTCTTCCAGATAGATGGGCCCTCCTTTCAGGTGGTGGGCCTTTAGCATGGCGACAGCGAGGCGGTTTTCGAAATCTATCTGTGATGGCTGAGGTGTCACCTGCCGTCCGAAGCTTGATCCCCGGTGATTGGCCAGGCCTTCGAGGTCTACCGGGTTTGGCAGGTGCTGCAATACACGGGTTTTTCCGGTTCCTGTACGACCGCTTATAATGCGGAATTCACTGGACTCAATAAGATTGTCCAGGCTGTCGATAAGAAACCGGCGCAAGGCCTTGTAGCCGCCCTTGATGAGGGGGTAATCAATGCCAGCGTCCCGTATCCACTGCTGGGTGAGCCTGGATCGCAAACCACCCCGGAAGCAGAATAGATAGCCTTCCGGGTGGCTTGCTACAAACCGCTTCCAGGCCTCAATGCGCTGGGCTTTTATATCGCCGGATACCAGTTGGTGGCCCAGCCGGATGGCTTCATCCTGACCTTTTTCCTTGTAACAGATACCTACCCGGTGTCGTTCTTCGTCGTTCATCAGGGGAGCATTTTCAGCCCCGGGGAAACTGCCTTTGGTGAACTCTACTGGTGCCCGAACGTCCATCAACGGGGTGTCGTTCAGGAACAGGGACAGAAAGTTATCGGTGTCGGGTCTGCTTGCCATTTCGGGGCTCAATCGCATGTCAGAGTCAGGCGGCAGTATAGCGGATGTGAAATTTTCCTGCTTTCTGATCGTAATTTTCCGGGTGGGATCAGAATACTGGTCAGGCAAAAAAAAAGGCAACCCGAAAGTTGCCCTTTATAAAATGTGGTCGGCGCGTCCTTGCGCTGATTGCAACAGCCATGTTGCGAGTCCTTCTGCCTCTCCCTGGTGCCGGCTTCCGAGCCAGCGATCCGAATACTTATCCCTTAAGCGAGGTATCCCTGTCTCCCTGCTTCTCCCTGCATTCCATGCCGGGGTGCATCCTGTGCGTCGTCCTTCTCCATGCCATCCCTGACAACATCACTATACCTGTTTGAAGTCGGGAATCGGGTGGGCCCTGCATGCTTGGGCGACGGGGTTTCCGGTATGTTTTGGGGGTGTGTCGGATATGCCTTTATATATCATTGAGTTGGGTGTTTTTGAGCGCGCCGGAATGCCGGCGCGCACGCAAAGTCACCGTAAGATCGCACAAGCTTGTGCGAAATATCTCACACGGATTCAGGCGAATCTCTCACAACCGTTTTGTCGGTTCTGCGCAGGCCGGGCCAGGGCAGAAGCCCTATCAGTACTCCTGTTCCATCGGCAGCGATATCTGCCAGAGAGAAATCCCGGTAGGGCAGATTCGCCTGAACAGCCTCAATGCTGACTCCAAACCCCAGGAGTACAGGAACAAACCAGATGACGCGGAGGTTGGGCCATGACAGGCGGGCCAGCACCGTGAGCTCAATAAACGCAATGATGTGGTTCACTTTGTCGCTGGGCGCCGAAGGAATCGGGTAGTTGCCGCTTGTGGTCGCCAGAAAGCCAATGGCAACCACCGATAGCAGCAAAGCGAAGCGCCACAGTGGTCGAAAGCGCAGCAGGGTTATCAGTTGGTGTTTCAATGTTGCCATTGGTGAAATCCGTCAGAGTTCTCTGGCTGTGTGAAGGTTTTCAACATGATATGCTTTGCGCCCCGTCACTGTCATTGAAGCGGAGTGCTAATCAGCAATGCTCAGAGGTAATTTTTTTCGTGGACTGGGCTACCTGGGTGAGGGTTTCCGCCTGATACGTCAGCCCGGTTTGCGGCTGTTTGTGATGATCCCTCTGGTGATCAACATTCTGCTTTTCGGGCTACTGTTCTATTTCCTGGGTGAAGTTTTCAGCGGGCTGATCGTCGCTGCAATGGCCTGGTTGCCGGACTGGGCCTGGCTGCAGGCGCTGGACTGGCTGTTCTGGATCTTTTATGGCGCAGTGATTCTGCTGATGCTGGCTTACGGTTTTGTGATCGTAGCCAACCTGATTGGTTCCCCGTTCTATGGTTATCTGGCCGAGCTCACCGAAAAGCATCTCACCGGGCAGGAGGTCAGCCCCGATGACAGCTGGGCGACGATCATTAAAGATACTCCCCGGGCTCTCTGGCGCGAAGTGCAGAAAATCGTTTATTACCTGCCGCGGGCCATTGGTCTCTTTATTCTTGGTTTGATCCCGGTGGTTAATCTGGTCGCAGCTGTGCTGTGGTTCCTGTTTAACAGCTGGATGATGGCACTGCAGTATGTAGATTACCCGGCAGACAACCACAAGGTGAGCTTCAAGGCTTTGCGGCAGCTGCTTGCCGACACCCGACTGTCTGCACTGGGCTTTGGGCTGCCGGTGGCACTGGCAGCCATGGTACCTGTTCTGAATCTGGTCGTGGTTCCTGCAGCCGTATGCGGTGCTACCGCCTATTGGGTGCGCGAAAACGGCGCAACACGAAATTAACGAGTCGGGAGGTTTTTTGGACGCATCGGAATTGGTTATTGGTCAACGCTGGGTAAGCCACAGTGATACAGCGCTGGGGCTGGGCATAGTGACAGAAGTTTCCGGTCGGAGGGTTACCCTGGGGTTTCCTGCGGCGGATGAAGAGCGCACTTACGCTATTGATAATGCGCCACTTTCCAGAATAGTTTACCAGGTCGGAGAGGAAATCGAGACCTTCGGCGGAGACAGGTATCTCGTGCGTGCGGTGGAAGACGTGGGTGGTGTTCTGATGTATCACGCAGCCAGTCTTTCCGGTGACGATGAGTCAGATGATGGCGAGAACCTTGAGCAGATATCCGAGGTGAAACTCGCTGGCTCCGTAAATTTTTCTGCGCCCCATCAACGCCTTTTTGCCGGCCAGTTTGATCGGAATGGTGCGTTTCGTCTGCGTTATGCCACCGTTCAGCATCTGGACCGCTTGCGTGCCTCCCCTGCCCGGGGCTTGATTGGTGCGCGTACACAGCACTTGCAGCACCAGATTTACATTGCCCACGAAGTCGCGAAGCGCCATGCGCCACGGGT
>Ga0209345_10004776_pt1 | contig 12911 bp, 8 predicted proteins | sample Cruoilmetagenom7_FD_187294 | JGI IMG/M metagenome (GOLD analysis project Ga0209345, IMG submission 187294) | Oil polluted marine microbial communities from Coal Oil Point, Santa Barbara, California, USA - Sample 7 (SPAdes) (version 2) | ecosystem: Environmental > Aquatic > Marine > Oil seeps ...
TGCAACAATGCACATAAAAAATTGCTAATTTCTAACTAAATTGAAAATTATTACAAATAAAAAAACTAATTTTAAACATCGGAAAATTGTGATTTTAAACTCGCAACTTTTCATGTACTAAACCGTTTTATAAACAAGTTCGATGAAAAAAATATTGCTATTAATCATACTATTTGGACAGACTTATTGCAACAGTCAAGAACTTGACGGACTTTGGATGTTGAGCAATGAAAGAGTTATAAATTCTAATAAAGGTTACAGAACAAACTCAAAAGGTTTTATTATTGATTTTGACAAATCCGCTTTTAGTCATATATCCACCGATTCAATTATTCAAGTTAATATAGATTCTCAGAAAAAGGAAATTAGTTTTAAAGGAGAGACTGAAAAACTTTACATTAATTCTTATAAAAATGATTCGATTGAAATATCATTATCTGAAAATTCAATATCTATTTTTTACCCATTAGATTTAAATCATCAACTATCTATGACAAAGAAAGAGGTTTCCGAATATTTCATCAACCATAAATTTGAACGAATTAGAGATTCTCTTCAATTAAATTTTTCTTCTAAAAAATCAAAGCTAGAATTAGAAAGAAAAACTAAGAATATGATGACTTTAAAAAGTAGATTTTTGAGTAACGATGAAGTTATTGGAAATTGGTACATCGGAGAAAAAAGTTCAAATTATTTTTTAGGATTATCATTAAATCCAACTAACAGAGAATATAACATTTACCAAATAATATCTATCAATAATGACAAAATAAAACTGAAAGGATTAATAGAGTATGATTTTTTACCTGATATGACTGAATTAAAAACCAGTTTATAACACCTCATAAAATTTATGCTTACTTTTAAACTAAATTACGAACCGACAAACATTCAACAATCGATTTGCATCGTCCGAAAAATCTCCGATTTTCCAGTCGCACAAATCTTATAAAAAATCGTTGGGCACAAGCTCTAATAAATTGCTTAATTATAAGAAAACTATGAAAATTTCACTTAACAGAAACTCCATTAAATCATTTTTCTTCTACACTTTGATTATAATATTTTCAGGGTGTAATAAAGAAGAGACTGTAATTCCAGAAGAAGTAGAAAAAGAAGAAATATATTTCACTTTAAACACTAATGATTTTGAAGGTTTAGAAAGTGAAGATTGGATAATTATCCATAATTCGGAAGGTGTTATTTTAGACTACAAAGTTTTTGAAAAGGGAGAAATATTAGAATTTAAGGAGTATAGCAATTTATTAACTGATAAAATTACAATTACTCATTTTTCATATGCAACAAGAGGTAATAGTTATTTTCACGAAATAAAAACTTTTACAGAAATAAACAAAGGAAGTATTTGGCATCTTTTTCCAGATGAAGAATCTGAAATACCTATTGGAAAGTTTAACCTTTCGGTAAATCACCCTACTAGTGTTGCGCAAATCATGTGTAGTAGTAGTAGTAGTAGTAGTATCGGAGACCATACTTACTATAATAACGGGAGATTAAAAACTGATTTTATAAATATAAATTTATCTAAAAACAATAATTGTTTCACTTCAATATTTGATTATAATGATGGTTGGAAATATAAAATTTTAGAAAACGTTCAAGATGGTGATGATATATCATTAGATTATTCCGAATTTCAAAATTTTGATAGATTTTTAAATATCAATCTTCCTCAAAATGTTAATGGACATATTTATTATTTAACTAGAGCTATTGAAGACCCTCTAAATATTGAAAATTATTCTTTAATAAATGCCTCTTCTTCTAATACTAATTATTATCCTGAAACATTAAAATTAAGTTATTTAAACATGTTTGATAAATACAAAACTTACATTAGCTTTTATACAAATGAATATTTTTATACTTATAGAAAAGATGGTGGTATACCTAATGAAATTGTTATTCCTGAAAAACCTTCTATTATCATAGAAGATGAATCTATTTTTAATTTTAAGTTAATAACGAATGTAGATTATAATTATAGGCATTCTATAAGGTCTGTTTCTTCTGGAACAGGAAATCCTTCATATAATCTTACTAGATGGAATATCTTTTCACCAAAAAATGGATCTTCAATTATCAGCAATATACCAATCGAAATTACTCAAAAATATTCAAACTTAGATATACAAAACTTAAATTCTCCCTATACTACACTGACTCTTACTGATAGATATTACGATTTTATTGATAGAGAATTTATCACTGGTAAAAATAATTTGAATGATTTAATAATTGAAACAATTGGAATAGAGTAAATAAAATATCCGCCTATGCCCAACACCGCGCATAATTTATGCTTACAATTAAACTAATATGAACCAACAAACATTTTACAAGCGATTTGCTAAAACCGAAAAATCGGAGATTTTCCAGTCGTACAAATCATGCTCAAACTCGTTGTGCATAATGCGGAAATCGTACTAAAATTGAACATTTGAACTAAAAACGCTAACGCACAAACAGCACATTTATTTTTTTGCCAACGCGAAAAGCCAACGCGAAAAAAATAAAAGAGCTGTTTTTTGCAAACGCTCAAAACCAAAAGAATGAACACCTTCAACGACATAAAAGAATTAGTTACCGCTCTGAAAAGAGAGGAAAAACTAATCTCTGAAATGTTTAGTAAAAGGAAATCCATTGACTACAGATTGAGTGATGCTCTAGAACTTGTCGATTATGAAGAAAGTCGTATTGATTTATTAATACAAAAATCTGTAATTAGAGAAAATGGAGGTCTTTTAGAACTTGATGGTCAATTTCTGGAATTTTTTGAGCAAGTACTTTATGTAAGTGAAGAAATCAACTTGTCTTATATTGATGAAAACATCAGAAAAATCAAAGAAAACATAGATTATTTTTTAAACGAGAATAACGAAAACAGAAAATATGGTTATTTAAAGTTTATAAAAAAGACATTTAGGAAAATGGGAGTTATTACACTTAGAAGTGTGGTTGATTTAAGACGAAATATAGAGAATACCTTTAAGAACGAAACAAATTACAAAAACAAACAACTAAAGTTAGAAAACCTTGATGAAAAAAGAACAGTAGTGGCAAATTTGATTCAGCAAACATTATCCCTCATTAACGAAGAAGAAATCACTTTTTTTAATAGAGCCTTAGATGAGGAATTAAATAGAATTATTATTGAATTAAAACATCAACTAGGAGAATGCTCACACAACCTAATTGAAATAGAAAAACAAATAATTGATTATCTAAACCAAATAAAACAACAAGGAAAATTTTTAGAAAAATTACGAAAACTGAAATATCTAAAAGACAACTTTACTATTGAAGCAGAAACTGACATCAAACAAATTATATCAAATAGAAATCACGTGATTTTTGATGCAAGAACAAATCAACCCTTAAACTTATCTATTAATTTCCTTAGAGAAAGTGAGAGAGCTTTTGAAGCAATTAAAAGAATTGCTAAAAATCATAAAGATAGATTACTATTAAAACCAGAAATAGCAGAGCGTATTTCTAATGAATTTCTTGAAAACAATATTGAGGAAGAAATAATGATAAATCTTGAAGAAGTAAGAAATCGTTTCATTGCTACAAGTGACAATTTATTCAATTTTATCTTAAATTATGATTTTTTAAAAGAAGTAGATTTTAATGAACGAGTGACAATATTTTGTCAAATCATTTCACAATATGAACAAGAATTAAAAATAAAAGACAATTACCAAATCACCAATGGCATTGAATACGCTATGGTATTTTCAAAATAAATTTTAATGTTTACAAAATATACATCAGAAATATTTGACGTGCTACGCAAAGGACAATTCATCTGCTCAAACAGTCCTGATGATGAAGTTCAAAAACTTTATAAAGTTCTAGAAGATGAGGAGACTTTTGAGGATTTACACGAATATTTTCATCAAATCAATTACGTATTAGAGCAAGGCAATGAATATTTCTATTTCAGTCGAATAGAAAATAATGTTGACTTAGACAGGAAACTAGAAAAAGCATTCAATTGGATTGACATACTAGACTTTTTTAAAACTTTTGATTCTTCTTTTGATGTAGGCTTTAGGTTTTCACCATCTGACATTGTAAATCAACTAAAGAACAATGCGGATTTGAAAACCAAACTAGAGAAATTAAAGAAAATAGGAATTGACAAAAAAAGCTACTCAGAAAGAATAAAAAAATTAATTGAAAAACTTGAAAAAGATAATTTTATTACCTTAGAAAATGAGATTTCGGAAACTTATAAAGTACTTACCTCTTTAAATTATCTGAAAGATATTATAACATCTATTAATATTCCCGAAGAAATAGAAAATGAGATACCTGAATAAAATAGTTTTCATAAATAGTGCATCTGTAAAATACGCTGAAATTGAATTAGACGGAAACGTTCATTTAATCGGAACACAAGGCGTAGGTAAAAGCACCTTACTTCGTGCAATCTTGTTTTTTTATAATGCTAATAAAACTAAACTTGGGATACCGAGAGAGAAAAAAGGGTTTGATGATTACTATTTTGAATATCAAAACTCATATATTATTTACGAAATCATAAAAGACAACATTCCTTTCTGTATCGTAGCATACAAAGTGAATGGAAAGGTTGCCTTCCGATTTTTCAATTCTGAGTATAAACGAGCATTATTTATTGACAATGATAATAGAGCTTTTGAAAATTGGGATAAAATAAGAAATGCTTTTGGAAAAGAAATTTATTACACCCATTTAATAAAAAGTTATGAAGACTTTCGTAGAATTATTTATGGAGATAATGCTGGATTAAAGCCAGAGCTTAAAAAGTACGCTTTAATAGAAAGTAGACAATACCAAAATATACCAAGAACTATTCAAAACGTACTTCTAAATACCAATTTAGAAGCAAAATTCATTAAAGACACCATCATAAATTCTCTAAATGAAGAAGAATTTGTTATAGATATCGAAAACTACGCTAAGAATCATTTACGTGATTTTGAATCTCAGATTAACGATATTAAAATATGGTTCAAGGAAAATAGAAAAGGGCAAGTTGTAGTTAGAAAGCAAGCCGACAAAATTATTGACAGATATAGATTTTTCAATTTCCTAAAAAGAGAAAAGAAAGAATTAACGTATGAATTAGCATCTAGGTTAAATTATATAGAAAACGAAAAGTCAATTTTACACTCTAATTTTTCAAAAGAAAACAACGAGCTAACCGAGATTTTTAAAAAAAGAGAAAACTTAGCAAAAACGCATCGAAGAAGAGAACAGGATATTGTTTCGGATATTAAACTTATCACCACAGATTTAGCAAAAGCAAAGCAAAAGAAAGAGGAATACGATATCCAAAATATCAATCAAATAATTTCAAAAGTTTCAAAGAAAGATTCTTTCATTACAGAGCAAAAGACTTTAGAAGAAGAAAAAAATCTGCTAACCTCTAAATTCGCAGAAATTAGTCAAAGATTCCAGGCACTCATTACCCAAATTCAAAATCGACATCAAGAGTTTGCTAATGGAAAGAATGCAGAAATCAATAAAATACAAAGTGCTTTTGCAGATAATAAGACTGGAGTTTCCGATGCTTATCAAAAGTTGATAAATCAGATTAAAGAAGAAAACAAAGATGAAGTAAATAAAGGTCATAATAAGTTAGAAACAATAAGGGAAAATGAAAATAGCTTAAAAAGAAGTAAAGCAGAATTAAAACATAAAATCTTTTTTTCATCAGAAATAAAAAAATGTGAAGACGATAAAAAAATTATAAATAGCAAAATTTCAAGTTCAAAAATCATCATTCAAAATGCAACAAACCAAACGGTTATAATTCGTAAAGAATGGGAATTAGAAGCCAAGGAGGTAGAAAGGATTCATAACGCATCCGTCCAAAAAGAAAAAGAAAAAATTGAAAAATTGGTTTCAAAAATTGAGACCATTGAAAATAAAATCCAACAAAGTAAATCTTCTCTCTATGGCTGGTTAAACGAGAATATTGATGATTGGCAAAATAGCATTGGAAAAGTAATTGATGAAGAAAACGTTTTGTTCAACACAGAACTAAATCCTAAACTAATTGATAGCAATTCCACTACTCTATTTGGTATAGAGTTAAACTTAAACACTTTAAAAAACAGTATTAAAACGGTCAAAGAGTACAATCAAGAAATTGAGGAGTTTAAAGTTAAAATTATTGAAATTCAGAATACTATTAAGCAACTTAATGTAAATAAAGAAGATAGTTTACAAAAACTTAAAACAAAGTTTAGGAAACAATTAAACAGTTTCAAGGAAGTTATTTCTGAAAATGATTACACTATTTCTCAAAACCAAGAAAAATTAAAGAAAAATAAGATTGATTTAGATGAATGGGTTTCAAAAGCAAAATTGGAAAAAGAAACTATTTTACAAAAACTAGAAAGTGATTTAGATGAAATTGCGTCAAAGAAATTAAAAGCTCAAGAAGACCTTGAAGTTCTTAAAAACGGAATAAAGCGTAAAATAAGTTTAAAAGAAAATGAACGGGATTCTGAAATTAAATCTTTAGAGGAAATCAAAAATAAGACAATTTCCGAAATAAAAAATTCTATCTCAAATGGCAAAGAAATATCAAATAAACGTATTCAAGAGCTAAAAAAAGAACAAAACTCAGAATTAGGCAACAAAGGTGCTGATACGAAAAGGCTGAATATTATTGATAATAGATTACAAGAAATAGAAAAAGACTTAGATTATATAAAAGGAAATGAAACTATTGTTATAGAGTACAACAAAGATAAAAGAGAACTCTTTGATAAAGTTCCTCAATTAAAAGTTGACAAAACGAGTTTAGAAAAAAAACAAACTTCAATAATTAGTGAACATAAAATTGAGTTGAATAAAATCAATACAAAATATTCTAAACAAGAAGATTGTGTGAAATCAATACAATCTAAAATTGATGAATTTGAAACTGACGAAAAGAAATTTATTGAGTTTAAAGAAAAGTCAGAAACTTATAAAAGCGTTCATATTTATTTTTCTGAGCCAATTAGAGAAATTGTTGAGATAAAAACAGCAATCTCAATTATTACAGAAATAAATGATAAACACTATAAAGGAATTGAAACATTTAAAGAGTTACAACAATCTACAAATGCCTTTATTGGTAATTTTGGTGAACAGAATATATTTAGTTTTAAAGTAAAACTAAATGATGATAAGGAATATTTGGACTTTGCTTCTGACCTTAAAGAATTTATTGAAGTAGATAAAATCAACGAATATGAAAAACGTGTAAATGACCGATTCGCGCACATAATTCATTTGATAGGCAGAGAAACAACTGAACTAAATTCTAAAAAAGGAGAAATTGAGAAAATCATTAAAAAAATTAATGATGATTTTATTGGTAAAAACTTTGTTCAAGCCATCAAAGGAATGGTAATGAAAACTTTAGAAAGTTCTAATCCAATAGTGAAGTTATTGATTCAGATAAAAGAGTTTAACGATGAAAACAGCATCGCTTTAGGAGAAACAAATCTTTTTACTTCGTCTGAAAGTAATTCGAAAAATCAAAAAGCTGTAGAGTTATTAAAACAATTAGTGAAAGAATTAATGAAGTCAAAAAGCACAACGTTAACACTCTCAGAGTCTTTTGATTTACAATTTAGAATAATAGAAAATGATAATGATTCTGGTTGGGTTGAGAAGCTTTCAAATGTTGGTAGTGAAGGAACAGATGTTTTAGTAAAAGCTATGATTAATATTCTACTTCTCAATGTTTTTAAAGATAGTGCATCTAAAAAATTCAAAGACTTTAAATTACATTGTATGATGGACGAAATAGGAAGACTTCACCCAAATAATGTTAAAGGAATTTTGAGATTTGCCAACGAAAGAAACATTTTATTAATTAATGGCTCACCAACAAGTCAAAATGCTACAGACTATAAATACACGTATAAACTTGCAAAAGAACAATCCAAAAGCAACACTAAAAAATATATCACAAAAATTAATAGATTGGTTAAAGTAAATACCAAAGTTCTTAATTAATGAAATTAACATTAAAAATAGCAAAAGTATTAGTCCGACTAATCAATGAAGAATCAATTCCAAATAGTTTTGCTAAAGGGAGATTAATAGATGATTTAGTTGCTGAGAATATTATTTACAGAAAAGGGAAGCATAAAAAGTCCCTAGAGCTAGTAAATAAATCAAGTTTACACACTTATTTAGCAAATCAGTTACAAATTAATGATTTGAACAATTATATTTTGGCTTTAGAAAATGAAAATTCAACTCGTGCTGAACTTGTAAAGATTACAACAGATTCTAAAAAATCAAAAGAGAGAGCCTTTAAAGGCTTTTTAGTGAATAGTTATAGTTCCATAAAAGCTGAGCTGAATAATGAAACCATAATCATCAAACCTACTAAAGGAAGCTTTGTTTTTGTATATGACTTCGAATCTTTCAAAATTCCAAAAGGAATAACAGTTATTGGAGTTGAGAATGCTAAAAATTTTAGTCAAATTCAAGAACAGAAATACTTATTTAAAAATATAAATCCTTTGTTTGTTTCTCGTTATCCTCAAAACCAAAATAAAGATTTTATAAAATGGATGAAATCTATACCAAATAATTATATGCATTTTGGAGATTTCGATATCGCAGGAATTGGGATTTACTTAAATGAATACAAAAAGCACTTAATGGGAAAAGCGACATTTTTTATTCCTGAGAATATAAAAAGTGATTTAAGAAATAATGGTAACAGAGAGCGATTTGACAACCAAAAAATTAATTTTAAAATTAGTGATATAAAAGAACCGAAAATTTTAGAGTTAATTGAGATAATCCAATTAGAAAAAAAAGGCCTAGACCAAGAATATTATATAGAAACAGATAGCCAATGCTAAAAGCCATACACATTTGCAATTCGCACCAGCCAACGCTAAATCAAAAATTGCAAAAGAGTATGTCTCGCCAGCGCTCAATCCGTACTAAATAACAAACATCGGAAAACCAAGCAGAACGTGAAAAGCACTATGCACAACAACGTGTATAAAATATAGCTATTATAGGCTTTCCGAGAGGTTTTTGTATATTTACAAAGTACGCCAAATTTTTTATTTGGTTATATTTAGAAAGAAAATTAAACATAAAAATAAAAAATTCGGCTCGTGCTAAATCCGAAAAGTTAGCGTTTATTTATACGCTACGTTTCATACACAAGACCGTTGTGCAACATTAAAAAAACGGTAAAATCCTGAAATAGGTTGACTAAAAATTAAACACTTTTAGTCAACCTATTTCAGGATTTTACCGTTTTTTTAGCTTGCACATAACAGGTTTTATAAGGCTTATGCGACTGGAAAATTGGAAATTTTTGGTTTGATTATTGACCTTTGTAAATATACGCGAATTTTCCGTTAGGAAAATCCACCTTATTATTTTTATACATTGTTGTACACAGTTATTTTTATTTTATACCACCGAATTTTATATCTGTCCATTCCGCCATTTCTTTCTTCCAGGTAGTGATGTCCTTTTGATTAAATTTATTCAAATGGTTGTGTCCACAAGCCCTTGCCATAACTTTCATTAGTTCGGTTGAAGCTGAAAAGAAATTGTATAATTGTTTTGCAGATTTATCTACGTTCAATAATTTTCGTAATTCAGGTTTTTGTGTGGCTATTCCAGCAGGGCAATTATTTGTATTACACATTCTTGCAGCTACACAACCTATAGATTGTAATGCAGAGTTAGATAATGCTATTCCATCTGCACCTAAAGCCATCGCTTTAATGAAATCGTCAGGAACACGAATACCTCCTGTAATTATTAGCGTAACATCTTTTCTATTTATTTTATCTAAATAATGTCTGGCTCTGGCTAAAGCCAAAATTGTTGGCACTGAAATATTATTTCTAAATATTAATGGTGCTGCACCAGTTCCTCCACCTCTTCCATCTAAAATTATATAATCTGCACTGGCATCTAATGCAAATTGAATATCGTCTTCAATATGATTTGCTGATAATTTAAAACCAATTGGAATTCCGCCAGAAATTTCACGAACTTTATCTGCAAACTTTTTATAGTCTTCAGTAGTATGTAAATCATCAAAAGTAGGTGGTGAAACTGCTGGTGTTCCTTCTTTTAAATTTCTAACCTTTGCAATTTTTCCAATTACTTTGTTTCCAGATAGGTGACCACCTGTTCCTGTTTTTGCTCCTTGACCACCTTTAAAATGAAAAGCTTGAACTCGTTTTAATTTTTCCCATTCAAAACCAAATTTTGCCGAAGCGTATTCATAAAAGTATTTAGAATTTGCTTGTTGTTCTTCGTCTAACATTCCTCCTTCTCCAGAACAAATTCCGGTTCCTGCTAATTCAGCTCCTTTTGATAGAGATATTTTAGCTTCTTCAGATAAAGCTCCAAAACTCATATCAGACACAAATAATGGAATATCTAATTTTAATGGTTTTTTGGCATTAGGTCCAATTATTAATTCAGACCCAACAGCAACATTTTCCATTAAAGGTTTTGTTGCCATTTGAGCAGCAAGAATTTGAATATCTTTCCATTGTGGCAGTTCAGTAAGAGGAACTCCCATTGCACCCATTTCTCCGTGGTGTCCTGTTTTAGACAGGCCATCTTTTGCAAGTGCTTTTATGTAAGCCAATGTTGGTTCTTCTTTTGTAGAACTTCCGCTTGTTGGAGCAGATGCAGTATCGGCTGATGAGAATTCCTCCTCTTTTAAGGTTGCATGTGTACCATCGCAATAAGGTGCATTTTTTGTGTACTTACACATGCATAAATACGCATCGCTAGTTTCTTCTGCTACAAATTTTACAGGCGTAATATCGGTTGTTCTGTGAGAACCATCACAATAAGGTTGTTTTTTACTTAACCCACAAGCACACCAATATTGCTCTTCACCCTTTGCTAATTCTACTTTTATTGGTTTTTTATCTACTATTTTTGGTTTTGACATAGGTGCTATTTTTAAGTTACACAACTTACTTAAATAAATGCATTTACGCAAGTACTAACTAAAAAGTAAGTATATGAAAATCAATTAATCAATTGTCCATTAAAATCTATCATCTTTTTAAAATAAGAGACAAAGCATTGAAAATTGTCAACGAAATTGAATTATTTGGAAGTAAGGTGAATGTTCTTCCATAATTGTGCATAACGCTTTATAACAAGATTTATATGACTGAAAAATCAGAAACTTTCTGTTTTAGCAAATCGCTAGTTGAATGTTTGTTAGTTTATTTGTTAGAATATAACAATCCCAAAAATCAAACTCATTTTACTATATTCAGATGTCCATAACGTATAATCTGAAAACAGATCTCTATTAGCACCATATCTATATTCTAAGCTATATTTGTCTTTATACTTATAACCAATGCCAAATAATTGGATTGTCTAATTTCTTCATCATTTTGGGTTTGAAAGTCTATTTTAGAACTAGTATTAAAATCTAAAACATATGAAGCATTAATAAAAAAATTTGAATCTTTGTTAAGATAAAAATAATGTCTAAATCCAATTGGTATTTCAATAGATTTATAATCTGCTATAACTTTTTCCTCAACAACAAAGTCTATAGTTCCAATGTTAGAAGTTATTTCAGGTTTAAAACTCTGTATAGTTGGTTCTAATATTAATGCCCATTTATTATTGTTAAAAGGCATTATAAATTCTAGTTCAAATCCAGCTTGAAAAGAAAGTGTATTTCCAAAATCTAAACTCCTTAATTCAGAACTGTTATTAGTCATTGATAGAGAACTACTTCTTATTCCTGGTCTAATAGTGAAATTAAATAAATCTTTTTTTTCATAATTAGTAAATTCAGAGTTCTCACATTCATTATATTTTACAAATAAATTTATTAATTCATTTTTGTGGTAAGTCGTATTTTTAATTAAATTTATAGGGATAGAGGAGCATTTTAAATTCAACCATAATTGTTGTTGATATTCTTTAGTATAACCAACTCTATTATCATCTGTTTTATAACGTTTGTATACTAGTTGTTCTATGTCCGATGTTTCAGTTTTGAACAAAAATGTTATTAGATTGTTATTATCATGAAAATATAAATTAGCTTTTCCTTCAACTAGTACTTTTAAAAAAAGTGTTTTTTCTACAAATACAGCTTTTTTAACGGTAGTTAAATCTGTTATATTTTTACTCGATAAATCAATATTAACTTTAAACCTATTGTATTTTGATTTGTTATAGATTCCAAATTCTTGAACAGATTCAATAGTTGCATTTTCTATTTTTCCGTTTTCTAATAACTTGTATTTGAAATCAATAGGATTATCTTTCCAGTCAATATTTTTTATTAAACATTCTGTTTTTTTTCCTGTGTTATTAATAAAGTACCCTTTTTCGAATGAGGTCTGTCCATAAATATTTATAGTTGAAATAAATATTAGGAGAATCAATAATTGTTTTCTCATTTTCATTTTTTTTTATTATATTATTAATGTTTGTGTGATGTGTCATACTGAAATAGGTTCACATTTTTTGGTTTTGATACACAAAATTAAAAGTTGTAAATTCAAACTCAAATGTGACCAAAACTTGTTATAAATGTTGACTGCATTTTTAATCATATTCATATATTAAAGTTCTATTTACTCTTTCAGCCAGAATAATTTCGGATTTCAGATATGAAACCAACAATAAAAGTTGAATAATTTTTTTCATATTTTGAACTACAAAATAAGTCTAAATAATATTTAAAACCCAAAGAAGTATATTTTATTTTACAGTAATTAAGCTTTAAACCAAAAAAAACCTTCAATAATTAAATTGAAGGTTTTTCAAAAGAAAGGCGACGACATACTCTCCCACCTGAATGGCAGTACCATCTGCGCTGATAGGCTTAACTTCTCTGTTCGGTA
>Ga0209345_10004777_pt1 | contig 12910 bp, 8 predicted proteins | sample Cruoilmetagenom7_FD_187294 | JGI IMG/M metagenome (GOLD analysis project Ga0209345, IMG submission 187294) | Oil polluted marine microbial communities from Coal Oil Point, Santa Barbara, California, USA - Sample 7 (SPAdes) (version 2) | ecosystem: Environmental > Aquatic > Marine > Oil seeps ...
CTTCCGGTCGGCATAATCCATATCCTCCAGCCAGGATGCAGCTTCCTTAATCAGCTTTTGAGGAGGGGCCAGTGGGACTGGGATAGTGTGGACCAGGAATGGGACAAATATGAGCAAGACTGCCAGCATTACACCGATGGCAGACCAGATGGTTTTCCCAAGCTTTACCAGACCAGTCAAATGTTTCCATGCAAACAGTGCCAATAAAACGGCGGAAGGGAATACCGCAGCCATTACGCGTATCTCTCCGACGGAGTTACCCATACCCTTCCACCATACATATGAATGAGCGCAGAAATAAGCTAGGAATGGTAAAAACCCTACCAGCACTTCACTGATAAATGCGGGCCGCTTCTCCCTGTCGGCACTGAAAAAATAAATGGGGATAAATATCAGTCCAACTACTACCAGTACAAACAAAGGCAGGCCGAAGATGGCATTGAAGTGATACACATAGTATAGGAGTTCACCGCTTCCATATATATCAGTTGCATCGCCTGAGTATGGATTTTTTGTGATTACCCAGAAAAATTCTCCATGATAAAAACTGCCTGCCAGGCTAAACACCAGAAATCCGAAAAATAGTAAAGGCAAGGCCCTCCACTGCCTGTTCAGGATAAATGCAAGCAAAAACAGGGGAAAAATAATAAACCCTTCAGTCCGGATGAAAGGAAGCAAGGAGATTACCACCGCTGACCAGATGCTATTGTTCTGGAAATAAAGGTATATGCCCAGGATCAGGAAGAAACTGAACATGATCTCGTTCATCCCCGACAGCATCATTAATGTGTACATTGGAGCAAACAAAAGCAGGAACAGGGCCAGCAGTGGATGGCGGTAATTCAGTTTTCTGGCCGTCAGTAAGGTCAGCAGCGCCGAAGCCAGTCCCAAAAGCACATTGAATATCCTCCGGGCATCATACCCGAGCCTGGCCACCGGGGCACTGATCAGTGTGAATAAAGTTTTGGCCTTGGTGTCGAAAAAAATGCCCGGATTTTCAGCCGAATACCTGGCAGACTGGTAATGGTTAAGATCATCTGCGCCACCGGCTGTACCTTCAGATTGGAAAACCAGGATGACAAAGCTCACAAGGAAAGCGAAGAGCAGGTAATACGGCAGGTGCCTGTTGAAATCCGTTTTCATGCCGGGTCACTAAAAGACGGGACCAAAGATAATTCAAAAATCCATGTTACAAAAAATACGCTGGAGGTAGGTAGAATTATGCTATTTTTACATGAAAACTGTTTGTAAATCAGCCATCAGTTTGCCAGAGAAATGAATGATTCAAAGACCACTGTAATCGTACCTGTATACAATGAAGAAGATGCAGTCAGGATCTCCCTCGACAGGATCCGTGACCTGAATCTGTTTGAGAAATATGAATTCCTATATATCGATGATGGATCTGAAGATAACACCTATGATATCATCCGGCAGTATCCTGTCAAGGCCATCCGCCATACGGCCAATAAGGGTTACGGAGCAGCCCTGAAAAGTGGGATTCGCCATGCATCAGGAGCAAAACTGATCTTAATGGATGGAGACGGACAGCATGATCCGAAATACATCGGGGAGATGGACAAGCTGCTTGAAGATTATGACATGGTGATCGGTGAGCGTACAGCAGGTTCTTTTCAGGTAAAAAGGCGAAAAGCCGGGAAGAAAATTATACGCAAGGTTGGTGAACTCCTTGTGGAACAAAAACTTCCGGATTATAATTCAGGCTACAGGGGGTTTTTTACAGAACAGATCCGCAGCATGCTTCATATCATGCCCAATGGCTTTTCTTTCTCTACTACTTCCACCCTGGCCTATCTCAAGGAAGGTTTCAACATAAAAACACTTCCCATCGAGGTAAGCAAAAGGATAGGCCGTAAAAGCAATGTACGCCCGGTAAAAGACGGGACCAAAACTTTTATGCTGATCTTCCGGATCATCATGCTTTTTAATCCTATGAAAATATTCCTTCCTGCCAGTATTACCATCTTCCTTGCCGGTTTCGGCTTTGGCCTGTACGGATACCTCACATTTGACAGGTTTTCAAACGGAGCCATGATATTAACAGTACTTGGAATGTTCCTGTTTTTCATTGGTCTGCTAGCCGACCAGATCGCCATCCTGAACCGCATGAAAAACTAAGCAGGTAATGAAGGAGAACAGCTGGAGCGACAAGGAGGTAGAGGCGCATTGGGACAGCGTGGCCGATATTTACATTGAGGAGAATGAAAAGGTCAGGCATGCACATGTCCAACGGTTCCTGGAAACTGTAAGGCACCTTGATGTTTCTACCGGGCAAAAGCTTCTGAATGTTTCCAGCCGGGATTGTGAAGCGGAGGATCACATTGTTCAGGTTAGCCAGGGAGTGGAGGTGATTCATGCTGAGATCAGCAAGGGACTCATGAATGTGGCTGCACAACTCCGTCCGGGTGCCAGGCAGGTAAAACTGGATACTTATTCCAGTTTACCATTCGGGGATGGGGAATTTGACCGGATCATCAGCCTGGAAACCCTTGAACATGTTGCAGAGCCCGAATCATTCCTGTCGGAATTGTACCGGGTAGCTAAAAGTGGTACCAGGATGGTGCTTAGTTGTCCCCCGGCCACCAGCGAAATCCCCTACAGGATTTTTACATCACTTTTTGGCGGACACGGGGAAGGTCCTCACCGCTTTCCCCCTTCAAAAGAAGTGAAAAACAAGCTGGCAAAGGCCGGCTGGAAACTAATCCTTCACCGAGGCACGGTCCTTTTACCTGTCGGACCGGCCTGGATCCAGAATGCCGGCGAATGGATCATCCGGAAAATGCAGAAAACTTTCATCAGTGAATTTGGAATACGGCAATTCTATGTCTGTGAAAAGTAAGATAGCACTGAAGCGGATCATGGGTTCCCGGTTATGCAACCGCTGCGGAACCTGCGTGGCATTGTCTGATGGGAAAATTGCCTTCTCGGCAAAAGAGAAGAAATACAAGCCCAGGATGCTGGGGGACCTGTCCGATACAGAGGCAGACCGTATCCTGAATGCCTGTGCCGGTAAGACATTTTCCTTCCCGGAATACAGGGAACATTTTTACCCGGGTCCTGCCCACTATCATCCCTATATCGGACCTTATGAAAATATCTCCATCGGCCATTCAACCGATCCGGAAATCCGACTAAATGCTGCCAGCGGGGGCATTCTTTCTGCCATTCTGATCTATCTGCTGGATAAAAAAATGATAGCCGGGGCCATCGTCACCAGGATGTCAGAATCCAAGCCATGGCTTACCGAACCTTTCATTGCAAAAACCAGGGAAGAGATCCTTGAAGCATCACAGAGCAAGTACATCATTACTTCTGTAAATGAGGTCCTTGAGGTAAGCCAGCATGTCAGGGGCAGCCTGGCTTTTGTGGGACTCCCGGGTCAGGTCCACAGTATCCGCAAACTCCAGAGAGCCGGGGACCCTTCCGTAGCCAATATCCAGTATATATTCGGACCGTTTTACGGGAATACCCTGTATTTTTCATCCGTCACCAGTTTCATCAGAAGCTATGGTGAGAAAGATTTCAGGCAGATCTACAGGCTCTGGTTCAGGTATGGTGAATGGCCCGGTAACATGCGTGTGGAAATGAAAAGCGGTAAAACATATGAATTGAAAAAGTTCCACGCCAATTACCTGATCCCTTTTTTTATTCTGAAAAACAGCCTTTTTTGCACCGACCTGGCCAATGAATTTACTGATATTTCAGGAGGGGACGCCTGGTCACCCAAATATGAGGAAAGGGGACAGGGATATTCCATTGTCATCCCGCGCAGCAAAGCCGGTAAGAAAATTATAGACAACATGGTAAGGGAGAAGTTATTGGAGATCTTGCCATGCAGTGAGGAAGAATCCATTACAATGCATTCACATGGATATGACCTTAAGAAGAGGGGCAGTTTTATACGCATTCGATTCAGAAAGTTACTTTTCAGGCCTGTCCCGGATTATGGATACAGACTGTCGGGCTTCCCAGCCTCCCGTTACTTCATGGAGCTGCTGATCAGCAGCCTCTTTCTCCTGCTTGGAAGCTGGCCTGCACGAAGAATGGTAGAACTATTCAAACCTGAATTCGTAGGGAAATTTTTTGAAAAATCACGTAAAGCCTGGAAAAATTCCACTCATTCGATCAAAAGAAAAAACCTCTGATGGCTAGAAAGATCATCCGGAAAACAGGCCTTTTCCTGTTGCATAGCCTAGGATTCATCCTACTGTATTTTGTGATACGGAACCTGGATTTCCATTTGATCAAAGAAAATTTCAGCCTTTTTAAACCCTGGAAGATCGCAGCCGGATTAGGCATCCTAATGCTGGTTTACCTGATTAAAACCTACCGATGGCTTACCATTACCCGGTCATTTGGAATGAAAGCAAGCTATGGGACCCTGCTGGTATTCTTCCTGTTTTCAGGACTTCTCAGCACCATCACACCCGGCCGCCTGGGCGAATTTTCAAGGATTTGGTTAATTCATAAACAATACAAGGCAGGGATTACCCTATCCACCTCATCCGTGCTGCTTGACCGGATATGGGATGTGCTGATACTCAGTATGGTCGGGGGCATTTCCATGGTACTTGTTTTCAGTCGCTTTAGTATAGAATGGTATACCATGGCCCTTATGGGAATGATCTTTCTTTTCGCGCTTGGAATCATCCTGTTCCCTGGAATATTGTTCAGGCCTGCCATGGCCCTGGCCGGAAACCGTCCCATACGTGAGGAATTGGACAATATTTACAGGGTATGGAAAGGAAATCGGATGGGTTTAATAATCCCCGGGTTTTGCACCAGCCTGCTGGCATTTGCTATCCTTGCCATCATCCCGGTAATGTTGTCTACTGATCTGAATGCCCCCGTTCATTACGGAACCAGTGTTACGGCTGTGTCAATTTCTAATATTCTTTCCTTTCTCCCGGTGACTGTTGCAGGCTTCGGTACCCGAGAATTCATTTTTACCCGGGTATGGGCCATACAGGACTATCCAGCCCATATTGCCGTCTCGGTTTCAACCATCTACTTTATATGTACCTATATTGGTTCTATGCTTTTGGGAGGGATGGTTTACCTGCTACGGATCAGGAAAATCTATAACATCCGGGAGATCCGCAGCAGGAATTAGTTTTTTCAGCAGTCTTCTCTTCCTATTTGTTCATGCGTTCCAGATATATCCGGTCAACAACCATATCCAGGGTTTCCTGCTGCCCTTCACCTGTTCTTTTACAATACCGCCTGAGATCTCTTGAAAGCTGCCTGTCCCCATTGACTTCCCTGAGGATCAATAATTTTCCCTCAACCTCTGTCAACTCCTTCAATGGCTCATCCGCAGCAATGATAAGATTGTACACATAGATACCCTTCCTGGCAAGCTCGAAGTCAGGTTCGGTAAGGTTCTGCCAGTAACCATAACGGTCCGCCGCTCGCAGGAAAATCGTCCAGTATGAGTGTTTGGTCATGCCAGTCCCATGGATCAGTCCTTCCTTGTACTGCCATGTCTGGAAAACATTAAGAAATACAACAAAGACCAGCAAAACAAACCCCACCTTCAAAAAGCGCCCACCTTTATTAAACAGCCAGGTGACGAAGGCCGCCAGTGGCAGGGCCATTATAGCCATCAAATCAACCATTGAGCGGATACCGAAACTGCCCCCTGTCCACCAGGACCACCAGGAGCTGAACACATAAATCATGATGGCCAGGTAAGGGACGATGGCATAGAAAAGTCCCCTTTTCACCCTGTAAAGAGGTATTAATCCCAATACAGCAAACAGCATCAAGGGAGTATATACGAACCATCCCTTGCGGTAGGAGAACAGGAAATCAAGGAGGTGGGGATTATCAAAATAAAAGGCACTTCCAACCTCGCTGTAAGAGTTGTAGAGAAAACTGCCTGAAACTTCTTTCCAGTAGAAAAACTGCGGGATCCAGGGCAGCAGGAATCCACCGACCATAAGCAGGATCAATGGTATTTTCCTTACAAGAAAACGCATTCTTTCCATCAGGGCCTCCCCTGAATCCACCTCCCAGAAAAGCAGGCATATTATCAGCAGGACATTTGTTGGACGGATCAGCACTATTAGACCATAGACCAATCCAAGCAGGACGCTGTTCTTCCATCCCGGGGAATCATACCAGCGGACAAGCAGGTATAGAAACAAAACGATCAGGGAAAAATTATACACATGAGACATGGCCGCTTCATGGGTGCTGTAATAATAAAGATTGGTACCCATTCCAATGAGCAATAAGGTGATGGTGCTGACAGCCGGGGGAAAATACCTTACCAGCAATTTCCACAAAAAGTAAAATCCAAATCCAACATAGAAAAGTCCCCCGAATATCAAAAAAAACTGGTAAACAGACTGGAATCCATCCCGGGTCTGTTTAAAAACCGGAGCCAGGATATGGGCAGTGAAAAAGAACGGGGCATACATATAAGACAAACCCATTGATGTAATTATCACCTTCTTTCCTTTTTCGGTTTTCTGATACCAGAACTTATTATCGTTCACAAAATCAGGATTCTCTGTAAAATCAAGGCTGAGATCATGATAAATAAAGACGGCGGGCAGGTAAGCGTAGTAAGAAATCACATCCCATTTGATGACCCCCCGTATGGGTCCCTGGTCATTGGTCCAGTTCCGGTGGCTAAAATTGGTCAGGCAGTAAAAAATAAGTAAAAAGATAATAATGTAGCGTGGAGCTTTCGGGGCACTGAAGATTTCTACTACATTCTTCTCCGACATAACAGCAATGCATAATTATTGTTATGGCTAAAGATAAAAAAATCAGACAGGGGTTTGGAATAATTATTGATATTAAGCGATTGACTCCTATATTTATGATGGATATCCCATGAGGAAATTAAGCTTTATATTGATTTTTCTGACTGGCAGCATATATGCCCAGGACAGCCGCGAAGGATACTGGCTGCCTGCCAGGGGAAAACTGCGGATATTCCTTGTTTATGCCGAGGTGATGAATGATCCTGATGAACCCGGATCTGTTTCAGGCTGGGAACCGGGTAAGATGCCCCGGAATCCAGGTTATTTTTTCGATCATGAACTGAAGCCAGGCGAACAGGCAAAAGGGATTCTCACGAAATATTATCAGCAGGCTTCATTCGGTGAATTCCAGGTCCTGGCAGATTATTACCCGGACCTGATCTCCGTTGATTTCAAAACCATGGCCAGCAGGGGATACAGGCAGGTCCTGGACAGCATTTTACAGCAGACCGGGGAAGATGTGTTTACGGCCAACGGATATTCAGTCAATGCCGGGGATTTTGATTTCTTTTCACGTGCTCAGGGACATGGCAAACCAAAAGCCAGCAAACCAGATTCCCTGATGGACATGGTCATGGTGATCTGGAGGGTCAACTCAAAGATCACCAAATCCTCATCAGGTGGGTATTGCATGCCCTACCATATGACGTATCCCTTTAAATCCATGAAAGGATTTATGGCTTACAGCTATTTCGTGAATGAAGGGGCCGCCAATTACGTCATCCTGAGACATGAATTTTCACACCTCCTGCTGGGCGGTAATAATTTCCATACCGGGGGATCAGGAGCAGGTACCAAAACCTTCATGTCATCTGCCGGGGGCTATGCCATGTTGAGCTCGTGGGACCGGTCCTCACAGGTTTATAATGCTTTTGACCGGAGGCGTCTTGGGTGGAAACCCGGGAAGAATCAATACCAGGTTTCAGCCCGCGATCCCGCCACTGGCAAAGAAGTTGAAGGTAACCTGACCTACGGACAGGGCTTCAGCCATGGGAGCAATGAATTCCTGGTCAGGGATTTTGTCAGTACAGGGGATGCGGTACGCATTGAGCTTCCTTACCTGCAGGTGTTTTCCGGAATAATAAAAAAACAATGGCTCTGGCTTGAAAACCACCAAAAATTGAAGGGGAATATGGATCATGGAGATCCTCAGAAGAAAGGAATATATGCCTTCATCCAGGTTGGTAAGGAAGTTTTGTCGGGGAGCGGGACCTATAGCGGGAACTGCAACTATACATGGCCCCTCAGTGCCATGGGTAACCATGATATGGTGATTGATGAAAAGGCTGGGCTATATCATGTCAATCATGGTTTGGAAAATCCATTTACAGGATACAATAACCTTATCCTGGGGGCCTGGGACCTGAAAGATCGGGATGGTTTTATTTACAGGGATGAGCTGTTTTTTGCCAGGAACATGATGATTGACGGGAGATACCAGGATTCATCCATTTATAAAATGGGGACCTACCCTCTTTTCGGAACTTCAATGGATGCATTTTTACCCGGAGACAGGATAGGCATTGATCAAAATCCTGCAGCAGTACCCTTGCTTACCTACCGTACCTCCGCAAGTGGAAGAAGCCGGCCAGGTGCTCCTGCAAAAACGGATAACCGCATCATCCATTTAAATGGTATCGCTGTAGATATAATCGAACAATTAGCTGATGGAAGCATCAGGATTAAGGTCCTCTGGAATGAAAACAGGCTTTTGTCAGATGTACGCTGGTGCGGGGATATCCACCTTCATGAGAGCCTGGAAATCGATAAAAAAGTCAGTTTGGTGCTTGACCAGGGACTTACTCCGCAGAAACCAAGGAATCCCATAAAATTCAAGGGTGAGAAGGTCTTTGCCGATTCCTCATCCTTAAACCTGCAATCCGGTTCAAGCCTCGTACTCGGGAAAAGATCCAGGCTGGTAATCGGTAATGGCAGTACGCTAATCCTGCTGGATGGATCTGTCATAGAAATCGCAGCCCGTGCCAGCATCATCATTGAGCCCTCTGCGAAAATCAAGGTTTTGGATGGTGCCACCATCAGGGGCCGTGGAAAGATCATATTAAAAGAAGCTTCAGCAGCTGATTTTTCAAACGGGGCAAACATCGATGTAAGACTGAAAAGATAATCAAAACTGGAAATAAATGAATGGCTGAAGGTCTGAGGTCTGTGTCTGGTATATAAGGAAAACCAGCACTACCACGATGATCACCTTCACCCAGTGGGGGATGCGGATGAACCAATTCATCAGCTTATCTTTCCAGCCCTGTGGCAACCAGTGAAGGATATATCCGAAAATCATCACAAGGAATACGAGTTTAAAGGATCCAATAACCCTGGGAATCACAGAAAGATCCATGCTATGGGTCAGCTGGAAAAGCATGGCCCTAACACGGTCCATATCATCGGCGCGAAACCAGATACGGGTAAAGGTTATGAAATTGAAAGTAAGAAAGATCTTCCAGATATGGACCCATATGTTTTTCTTGTTTTCATAGGGACTGATCCTTTTCCAGAACTTATAAAAAATGAGCCCTATCCCGTTCAGCCCTCCCCAAATGATGAATTTCATATCCGCGCCATGCCATAAGCCACCCAGCAGCATGGTGATCATCAGGTTGATATTTGTCCTGAGTTTGCCTTTTCGATTCCCTCCAATGGGTATATACAGGTAGTCTTTCAGCCAGGACGAGAGGGACATATGCCAGCGCCGCCAGAAATCTCCCACGTTCACCGCCTTGTATGGTGAATTAAAATTCTTGGGCAGCCTGAAACCAAACAATAAGGCCACCCCTATGGCTATATCAGTATATCCTGCAAAATCACAATATACCTGCAGTGAATATCCATAAAGGGCCAAAAGATTTTCAAACCCGGTGTACAAGGTGGGCGTATCAAAGATGCGATCGATAAAATTTACAGCCAGGTAATCACCAAGTACCATCTTTTTAAACAATCCCTTCATGATCATCCAGAGAGCGAAACCAAATTCCTCCCGTGTAAGGGAATATTTTGCATACAGCTGTGGCACAAATTCAGAGGCCCTGACAATGGGTCCCGCTACCAGCTGCGGAAAAAAGGAAACATAGAACCCGAAATCAATAATGCTCTTTACGGGCTGGCATTTGCCCCGGTAAACATCCACTGCATAACTGATGGTCTGGAAGGTAAAAAAGGATATACCCACAGGCAGAAAGATCACAGAGGCATCAAAATGTGATCCGCTCACATTGTTGGACCAGCTGGCCAGAAAGTTTACAACCTCCAGGTCTGCCCTGAAAGTCTGGTTAAACAGGTCTGTAAAGAAATAGGCATATTTGAAATAAGAGAGGACCCCCAGGTTAATGGCAACACTCAGGGCCACCATGGCTTTTTTCCATGGTTTTTTTTTGAAATTGTAAATGGCCAACCCTATCAGGTAATCAGAAAAGGTCGAAAAAACCAGGAGAAGGAAAAAAAGTCCACTGGTCTTATAATAAAAGAACAGGCTGATCAGGAAGAGGTAAGTATTTCGCAGTCCCCTCTTTTTATACAGGATGGAATAAACGGCCAGGGCCACCAGCAAGAAGGCCCAGAAATACAGCCTGGTAAAGAGCAGGGGAGCATCCTGGTTATACAGGAATATGTTTGAAAACCAGTCCAATCAAGTGGTCTTTATCAATATAATCATCATTCGCTACAAAGAACAGCATTATACCCAGCTCATTCAAGCGAGCTGATATAGGCATTGTAATCATGCATAAACGCATTGTAAAACATTTCTGCCAGCACCCTGGCGCCCCGCTCATTAAAATGAACAAAATCCGATGTAGCCAGGGAGGGCTGGGCAAAAACCCAGCTGGGCATGGAGTTTTTTCCTCCCATGGCACTGTACATATCCCAGAATGCACAACCTGACCTGAAAGCCGCGCTTTTCAGACCATCCCTGACATGTTCCAGGTTTGGATAGGTGGAATAAATGTCTTTCTCCTTGAAAGACATATCAGCTACACCTACGACGATAATGGACAGGTCGGGCATGAGGGACTTTAACTCACTGAGTTCTCTGTAGAACCATCTTTCATAATACGTATCGTTTTCCGAAATATAAGGAACCACATTCCCCCCAAACTGAAGTATCAGTAATTTAACCTGCAGGTTTTCGTACATCTCTTTCAGCATTTCCCCGTCCAACCTGGTGAAGAAGAGTCCCGCACTCCCCCGCATAGCTACATTATCTACTGCCAGTCCCCTGTCATCATCCAGGGCAATTCCGTAGAAATCCGGACTACAGGTTGATTTAAAGCGAAACTCCAGCTGCTCCGGGCTTTTTTCAAAAGTCCAGTTCTTCTCCTTGAACTGCTCAGTTACTCCAAGGAAATCTGCATCATACAGTTCACCATTCGTATACAACTCATAAAATACAGGTTGGGAAACATTCCCATAATACAGGCTGCATTTCTTAAATATCCTCGTCAGGCGATAGGCCCTCATAGATTGTTTTATGCTTATCCATGCCTCATAGTCCTGGTTTTCCATTTTATCCATTTCATCCGGGTATGGCGAGAACCTGGCAAAACTGCCGAGCATACCATACCTGTTATGACTCAGGGTGGAATCAACCTTGCCAAATGCGGTATACCTTTTCCAGTTATCAGAGGCAGTATGAATAAGTGATAACTGGTAACCATATAACTGGACCGGAGGCTGCATACCTATTCCCGATCCACCAAACTGTTTTTGAAGCTTGTAGCGTATAAGGGATGTTATCCTGTCTCCTTCGATCTGTGAATCCCCGTAATGCATGATCCTGAGTGAGCGTCCTGGTTTACTGGCTGCCCTCATCTTCCTGTAAAAAGGATAAAGCAGGGTTCTGTCACCCCCGGGGTATTCAATGAAATGAATCCCGCCCTTCAGGCTGTCTGCATTGGCCCGGATAGTGTCCAAAACCATACCATCTGCAGTGTGCGGTTCAAGCATGTCAAGGTAGGCAGAATCGCTGATAGCCATGCTGCTGCTTAAAATCCGGGAGATATCAGCATATTGTACAGAATCCTTTCCAAAGATCTCTCCCATGGTTAGGAAATGCAGGGTGATACGGTCATTGACCCTGATCCCCTCTTTTGGAAAAACAATGGAAACGGCCAGGAGAATGGCCAGTACAGAAGAGATAAACACCAGTATATTAGGTGGTTTCACTTTGGTTTAATCTTAATGATCATACCTGGACTTATCTTATCGCCATCATTTAATCCGTTTAACCTGATCAGATCTGTATCACTGACCCCCGGGTATTTATTCGCGATGTCCCAGAGGTTATCCCCCGATCTTACCTTGTATAATACATAATCCTGCATATCAGATTCCCCGCCTGTTTTTACCGGAGTCGAGACCTGGCTAACTTCTTTCCCTATTGACCTTTGTTTCTCTGCAAAACTTTTCTGCTCAAGCTGGCTGTAATAAGCAAGCTTATTTTTGGGTACATAAATGATAAGTTTTTTCCCGGAGCGGATCCTGGTCCCGTAAATATTATTCCAGTATTTCAGATCTGAGACCCTGACATGGAACCAGCTGGAGATATATCCCAGGTTGTCTCCTGACTTTATAGTATAGGTAACCTTCGACATGTTGGGAGAAGGTGGTTTGGGGACCTTGGTTGAAGTATAATACGCAGGAGACCTGGTAATGTTATTATTGTTGAAATATACAGAATCTTTATAGGCAAAAATGGAATCCTCCAACTCAATAAACTGCATAGAATATTGTACCGGTATTTTTAATGCGTAAGGTTTTTCCTTCCCTGGAATGATATCATACTTGTATTGTGGATTGATATCCCTGAGCATCTTTATGGGTATGTCAAGTACCATTGAAACCTGCTCCAGGTGAAGATTATCATTAACCATAATGGTATCCGCAGGAATGGGCAGCTCGATGGGCTTTGGGTAGAGCAGGTGTTCTTTGTGATAATTGATGGCATAGGTGGCAGCAATGAAAGCAGGCACATGCCCCCTGGTCTCACGTGGCAGGTAGTAATAAATATCCCAGAAATTCCTTTTCCCTCCTGATCGCCTGATCGCCTTGTTGACATTGCCGGGACCACAATTATAAGCCGCAATCACCAGGATCCAGTCCCC
>Ga0209345_10004779_pt1 | contig 12906 bp, 11 predicted proteins | sample Cruoilmetagenom7_FD_187294 | JGI IMG/M metagenome (GOLD analysis project Ga0209345, IMG submission 187294) | Oil polluted marine microbial communities from Coal Oil Point, Santa Barbara, California, USA - Sample 7 (SPAdes) (version 2) | ecosystem: Environmental > Aquatic > Marine > Oil seeps ...
GTGCCCGCCCGCTTTTCGATAAAGGCGGCCATGCCTTCGGCCTTATCCTCGCTGGCGGTCAGGATCTGGAACAGGCGCCGTTCGTGCCGCAATCCTTGCGTCAGCCCGGTTTCAAAGGCGGCATCGACCATTTCCTTATTCACCATCGCGGCCATCGGCGGCATTGCGGCGATGGCGGCGGCGGTTTTCATCGCTTCGTCCATCAATTCAGCATGCGGAATGATGCGAGCAATGAGACCGGCGCGTTCGGCTTCTTCGGCCCCCATCATCCGGCCTGTCAGGCACATTTCCATCGCCTTGGATTTGCCCACCGCGCGGGTCAGGCGCTGGCTTCCGCCCATACCCGGGGCCACAGCCAGTTTAATTTCCGGCTGGCCGAATTTCGCCTGATCGGATGCAAGAATGAAATCGGCCATCATCGCCAATTCGCACCCACCCCCCAATGCAAAACCGTTGACGGCCGCGATCCAGGGTTTGCGCACCGCCTCGACCAGATGGCTGGTCCATTTGGAGAAGAAATCCTGCAAATAAAATTCAGCTGATGCCTTGTCGGCCATTTCTTTAATGTCGGCGCCAGCGGCAAAGGCTTTGTCGCCAGACCCGGTAAGGACTGCGCAATGTTGGCTATCATCGGCTTCAAACGCGGCAAAGGCGTGGATCAATTCTTCCAGCACAACGCTGCTGAGCGCGTTGAGCGACTGGGGCCGGTTCAGTGTAATCAGCGTCACTGCGCCGCGCTGTTCGCTCAGGATTGTTTCGTATGTCATAGCGGGGTCCATTCTTCTTCAAACGGCAAAGGGACAAAGATCGCATCGAGCATATCTTCAGTTACGCCCTGCGCCTTGGCGGGGTTCCATTGCGGATCATTGGTTTTGTCCACGATCACCGCGCGCACACCCTCGGCAAAATCAGGCCGGGTCAGAACGCGGCTGGCGATGCGGTATTCAATACGCATATTATCGGCAAAATCGGTGAGCTGCGTGCTGGCAGCCAATTGGCGCAGTGCAATTTTGCAGGCCTGCGGGCTTTTGGTGCCCAGCGTGGCCAATTCCTTTGCCGCCCAATCACTGCTGTCTGCGCGAAGCGAGGCCAGAATGTCTTCAAGCCGGTTAGAGGAAAAATGTTTGGTTATATTGGCCGCATTGCCCGCAATCCGGGCCGGGGGCGGGGGGGCTGAGAGTGCATCTAGAACTTTGCCGGCGTCTTGTCCGGCGGCAATTTCTGCCTTGGCCCGGGCCAATTTATCGCTTGGCAAATAATGCGTTGCAAGGCCGGCCCACAAACATTCCGCGCCATCCAGCCGCGCGCCGGTCAGCGCGAGGAATTGGCCTATCCGCCCGCTAAGCCGTGATAAATACCAGCCCCCGCCGACATCAGGAAACAGGCCGATCCCGGTTTCGGGCATGGCAAAACGGGTGTTTTCGGTGGCCACTTTGAATGTGGCTGGTTGGGAAATTCCCACGCCGCCGCCCATCGTAATCCCATCCATAAAGGCGGTGATCGGCTTTGCGTAAGTGAACATCTGGTGGTTTAATTGATATTCATCATGGAAGAATTTGCGGCCGCCCAGCCCATTATCATTGAGCGCAGAATGGCGCAGGAAGGCAATATCGCCGCCTGCACAAAACCCGCGGCCATCTGCGTGATCCACGATAATGGTTTTCACCGCATCATCATGCGCCCAATCCGCCAGTACGGCGCTGAATGTGTGGCACATTTCCAGCGTCAGCGCGTGCAGCGCCTTGGGCCGGTTGAGCGAGAGGAAGCCTGCTTCGCCCTCTTTATGGATATGAACATCCTTGGTCATAAACTGCTTTCGATGAGATCGCCCCCCAATGCGCGGGCGCAAGAGGCGATTTCAGCGCCATAATCGCCTGCCCGCATGGGCATCAGTTTCAGGTCAGGAAATGTCACTAACGCAGCAGATCCCGCCCCACGATCATCCGCATTACCTGATTGGTTCCTTCCAAAATTGAATGAACGCGCAAATCGCGCCAGAACCGTTCGATCGGGTAATCTTGCAAATAGCCATATCCGCCCAGCAATTGCAGCGCATCATTGACGATTTTGCTGCCATTATCGGTCGCCAGCCGTTTGGCCATCGCGGAAAAACGGGATTTATCGGGCGAATTTGCGGTCACTTTGGCCGCTGCTAGATAGAGCAATGCGCGGCTGGCTTCCAAATCTGTGGCCATATCTGCCAGCATGAATTGGGTGTTTTGAAAGTCCGCAATCGGTGTGTCGAATTGCTTGCGCTCTTTGGTGTAAGCAATCGCTTCGTCCAAACAGCGCTGCGCGCCGCCCAGCGAACAGGCGCCGATATTCAGCCGCCCGCCATCAAGCCCCATCATGGCAAAGCGGAAACCATCGCCTTCCTCACCAATGCGGTTTTGCACTGGCACACGCGCATCTTCGAAGATGAGTTGGGCGGTGGGGGAAGCATGCCAGCCCAGCTTGCGTTCCGGCGCCCCAAAGCTGACGCCGGGTGTATCCTTGTCCACCACAAGGCAGGTGATGCCCTTGGTTTTATGTTCGCTGGTGCGGACCATGCAAACATAGACATCGTTAAATCCGCTGCCCGAGATGAATTGTTTGGTGCCGTTCAGTATATAATGATCGCCGTCCAATTTGGCGGTTGTTTTCAGGCTGGCAGCATCCGATCCGCTGCCAGGTTCAGTCAAGGCATAGCTGGCGATCTTCTCCATCGTTACCAAGTCAGGAAGGTATGTCTCCTTTACCTTGGCACTGCCAAACTGGTCGATCATCCATGATGCCATGTTATGGATTGAGATATAGGCGCTGGTTGCCGGGCAGCCATAAGCCATCGCCTCCATAATCAGCGCAGCTTCCAGCCGGCCAAGCCCGATCCCGCCCGATTCTTCCGATACATAAATCGCGCCAAAACCCAGCTGGGCGGTGGATTTAATCACCTCGCGCGGGAAGATATGTTTTTCATCCCACTCTGCTGCAAATGGAGTGATGTTATCGGCGGTAAAACGCTGCGCCATTTCCTGGATCGCAAGCTGGTCTTCATTGAGTTGGAATTGGTCTGTCATGATGCAGCCCCTAGCACTGCTTCAGCCTCGATTTCCACCATCCATTCTTCGCGGCATAGCGCGGCGGTGCCAACCATGGTGGCCGCGGGGCGGGCATCTTTCATCCATTGGGCGTGGACAGCGCCGACTGCATCCTGCTGCGAAATATCGGTTAAGAACATGCGGGTGCGGATAATGTCTTGCCTGGTTCCGCCCAGATCTTCGATGGCCTGCACGATCAGCGCGAAACAGCGATCCGCTTGCGCTGCTGCGCCGCCCGGCGTGGTGGTGCCATCATCTTCGATCGGCCCGGTTCCTGCCACGATAATTCGGTTGCCGGTGCGCACCGCGCGGGAAAAACCGAATTGTTCTTCAAAGGGCGAACCGGAGCTGGCGTGCTGGCGCATTGCTTAACCCATCGTGGGAATGACAAAGGCATTCTCGCTGCTGCCGCCATCGGCGCCATCGGGCCAACGCTGGGTGATGGTTTTGACCTTGGTCCAGAATTTAACCCCTTCCATGCCGTGCTGGTTGGTATCGCCAAAGGCGCTGCGTTTCCATCCGCCGAAACTGTGATAGGCAACTGGCACGGGGATCGGAACATTGATGCCGACCATCCCAACATTGACCCGTGCGGCAAATTCCCGTGCGGCGTGGCCATTGCGGGTAAAAATGGCGACACCATTGCCATATTGGTGCTGGCTGGGCAGCGCGGCTGCCTCCTCGAAATTTTTGGCGCGCACCATTTGCAGCACTGGGCCGAAGATTTCTTCTTGATAGCTTTGCATCCCCGCGGTGACGTGATCGATCAGCGTGGGGCCGATAAAGAAGCCCTGTTCATGGCCCTGCAGGGTGAAGCCGCGCCCATCGACAACGATTTCAGCGCCTTCTTTTTCTGCGGTGGCGATCCAGTTTTCGACCCGCTCCTTGTGCTCGGCGGTGACAACGGGGCCGTAATCGGCACCACTATCGGTCGAAATGCCGACTTGCATTTTCTCGATCGCGGGGATCAATTTATCGCGCAGCCGATTGGCTGTATCCTCGCCCACGGGCACCACAACGGGCAAGGCCATGCAGCGTTCGCCCGCACTGCCAAAGGCTGCGCCGGATAAATCATTCACCACCTGATCAAGATCTGCATCAGGCATCACAATGCCGTGGTTCTTCGCGCCGCCCATCGCCTGCACCCGTTTGCCCGCAGCCGCGCCGCGTTTGTAGACATAATGGGCAATGTCAGATGATCCAACGAAACTGACCGCGGCAATGTCGCGGTGGTCCAAAATGGCATCAACCATTTCCTTATCCCCATTGACGACTTGCAGGATGCCTTCCGGCGCGCCAGCCTCCAGCATCAATTGCGCCAGCCGGACCGGCACCGATGGATCGCGTTCAGACGGTTTTAAAATGAACGCATTGCCCACTGCGATGGAAATCCCAAACATCCACATCGGGATCATCGCGGGAAAATTGAACGGGGTAATCCCGGCGCCAATGCCCAGCGGCTGGCGGACCGAATAAACATCAATGCCTGGACCTGCGCCCTGAGTATATTCACCCTTCAGCGCAGTTGGGATGCCGCAGGCAAATTCGATCACATCAAGCCCGCGCTGAATATCGCCCGCTGCATCAGCAATGACTTTGCCATGCTCGCTAGAAAGCAGATGCGCCAGATCATCCATATTGGCTTCTACCAGCCGTTTGAATTCGAACATCACCCGGCTGCGTTTTTGGGGGTTGGTTGCCGCCCATGCAGGCTGGGCTGCCTTGGCAGCTGCAACCGCGCGTTCCAGCGTTGCGGCATCGCCCAGTGTTACCTGCGCTTGTACCGTGCCCAAATTGGGATCGAATACATTGTGATGGCGCGGGGCGGTGTTCCCGCCGTTTGCCTCCGCGCCATTACTGGCGCCGCCCCGGATGAAGTGGTCAATCTGACGCATAAAATTTTCCTCTATTTAGCATTGACCATGCTCTGCACCTTATCTGAAAGCAACCGGCAAGGGCGCGGCATTTACACGCGGGCTGGATGCTCATTTCCAGCATTGAACAGATTGACCGCGCGGGCCACTTGCGCCAAAGGCGCTTTTCCAGCCGAGGGGCTCAGATGCGGGTGTAGCTCAATGGTAGAGCTTTTGCTTCCCAAGCAAGTGACGAGGGTTCGATTCCCTTCACCCGCTCCACTCTTTTTCATTGAGATGCAGGCGATCTGTGTTTTTGAATTCCCCCTTGTCTGGCCCCCGTCTGACCAATTGCCTGACCCGCTTAGTGATGGCGATAATATTGCGCCCGCGATGTTGGTGATTGCTGGTGATTACCGGGCCATGGATGGCTTGATGGCCCAATAAGCCCTAAGGGTAATTATGCCTTCTTTCTTTCTCGCTTTTGCTGCGGTTCTGCTGACTTCGATTGGCAGCCGCGATCAGATGTTGATGGCGCAATTGTCCGGCGGGCTGGGGCGCCGCCTAAGCTTGCTTGTGGCAGGCTGGATTGTCGCTGGATTGACAGCCATGATTATGGCTTTGGCGGGCGAGGCGGCGGCGCACATCCTGCCCCAGTCAGGCAAGATCATGTTGATTGCGCTGGCGCTTTTGCTGGCATCTGCGGAATTGGCTTGGCCCAATTTCCAGCCCGCAGCGAAGGAACCGACCCGTTCATTGGCCGCGATTCTATTCGTGCTGTTTTCGCGCCAATTGGGCGATGCCGGGCGGTTTTTGGTGTTCGCTATTTCAGCGGCCACTGCGGCGCCGCAATTGGCCGGGATGGGGGGCTGGCTGGGCGGCGGCGCGGCGCTGACCATTGGCTGGTTGATGGCGGATCAATGGGATCCCAGAATAGCCTTGCGGATTGTCAGGCGGATATTGGCCGCCGTCTTATTTGTATCGGCAATTGTGGTTGGCCTATCAGCACGGGGATTGATTTCCAGCATCTAGGCCAAGCTGTTCTAGACCAAGCTGTTCTAGGCAAGGCCGAGCATGCCAAGCCCATCGGTTCAAAAAATTCGCGGCAATCTGCGGCAGTGTCTGTGCGAAGGCAGCTTTTTTGCTATGCTGGCAAGATGGCTGTCCCAAAGATTATCGAAAATGCCAGCCCTGCTGAAATTGCGCAGTGGATCAAAGCCTGTTTGGATCGGGCCCTTGCGGCTGAAAATGGCCGGATTGCGATTGCTGTGCCGGGCGGTTTGACCCCGTTTCCGATCCTTCAATTGCTGGCGCAATCCGCGCTTGATTGGAGCAGGATTACAGTGTGGCCAAGCGATGACCGGATGGTTCGCGAAGATCACGAAGCTAGCAATACCGGCCGTATTCGCGCATTGATGGAACCGGTGGGCGCGGATGTTGCCGCCTTGTCCCTTACCCAAACGGTGCCGCATTTCGCGCTTGTCTGGCTGGGTATGGGCGCGGATGGGCATATCGCCTCGTTATTTCCCAACAATGATCCGCAGGTGGATGATCCGCGCGCGATCCGCCAGTTGACGCCCGACCCGCTGCCGCCACAGGCCCCGTTTGACCGGATTACGCTGACCATTCCATCATTGTTGAACAGTGATGCGCTGATGTTTGTCATGCGCGGGGCAGATAAACGCGCAATGTTGGATGGCGCCGTGGCCGGGCGCCACGATGTGCCCGTGGCGCGGTTGCTGGGCGCAGCGCAGCAGGATGTGACATGTTTCGTCTGATCCCGGCGCGGCTGCACCGTACCGGCTATCGCATGGCCCATGCACTACGAAAATGCTGGTGGTTACTGCGCCAGCCTAGCCTGCTTAGTGTGTCTGTGGTTGCAACCGATGCGGATGGCCAATTGTTGTTGGTGCAGCTCAGCTATGGAACAGGCATGTGGTCGCTGCCAACGGGCGGGGCGGGGCGCGGCGAAGCGCCAGAGGATGCAGCGCGGCGCGAATTGCGCGAAGAAACCGGCTGCGATGCTGATTGGCTGGAATTTTTAGGGATGCAGCAGGAACGCATTTACGGCTGTTATAATACGATTCATGTTTTTGCTGCGCAAACGGTAGGCCAGCCTGAGGCCGATCAACGCGAAGTGATAGGGGCGCGGTTTTTCCCGCTGGATTCTTTGCCGCAGCCACTGTCGGACATGACCCACCGCCGGCTCTCCATGTGGCGCGCCCATTCACAATAACGATAATTGGGCGGTATCGGGTTTGGGGCCGGGCTCCTCTGCATTGTCCAGATTTGACAGGGTCAAACCCATCAACCGGATTGGCATGGGCAAGGGCAGCAATTCTTCCAGCAGCGCCAGACTTATGGCGCCAAATTCGGCCTTGTCCGCGACATTGCGGGTTAGTGATTTGGTGCGGCTGAGCGCGGTGAAATCGTTATATTTCAGCTTGAGCGTGACTGTGCGGCCCTGCGAGCGCGCATTTTCGATCCTCTCCCACACAATATCGATAATGCGTTCGATTGTGCCGCGCAGCGCAGGGCCGGAGGAAATATCTTCGCTAAAAGTCCGTTCGCCGCCCACGGATTTGCGTATTCGGTTGGCGCGCACCGGCCTAAGGTCAATGCCCCGGGCCGCCTGGAATAAATAATCGGCCAAGCTGCCAAAATTGGCGCGCAGGAAATGAATGTCCTTGGCGGCCAGATCGGCCCCGCTTTCAATGCCCAGCCGCGCCATTTTTTCAGCGCCCTTGGGCCCAACCCCGTGGAACCGCCGCACCGGCAGGGAATGGACGAATGCTGCCCCTTCACCGGGCCGGATCACGCATAGCCCGTCGGGTTTGTTCTGGTCGCTCGCCAGCTTGGCCAGGAATTTATTGTAGCTGACCCCCGCGCTGGCGGTCAGCCGGGTTTCACGCTGAATGCGTTCACGGATCAATTGCGCGATCCGCGTGGCTGATCCGATACCATGAAGATCATCCGACACATCCAGATAGGCCTCGTCCAAGCTCAGCGGTTCGACATGCGGGGTGAAATGGAGAAAAATTGCACGGATCTGCTGCGATACTTCGCGATAGGTATCAAAATGGCTCTTGCAGAAAATAAGGTCGGGGCACAGGCGTTTCGCCGTGACCGAGGGCATGGCCGAACGGACACCGAATGTGCGGGCTTCGTAACTGGCTGCGGCAACCACGCCGCGCCCGCCCGGGCCGCCCACTGCAACGGGTTTTCCGCGCAATTCAGGATTGTCGCGCTGTTCTACGCTGGCAAAAAATGCGTCCATATCCACATGGATGATTTTGCGCAGGCCATTGGTTTCATCCGGGGCCCCGAGATCATTTGGGTCATCGAGATCATCGCGATCATCCCGCGGATCAAGGTTGGTTGCGCTTGCCATTGCAGACAGCGTAGCGGTATGGCCAATACTTCGGAACAAAAGAATGCTGCATCATCCAGCGGCGATGTAAAACATGATGGCCGCGCCGGCCATTCGTGGTCAGGGGCGTATTATGGATGCCACAAAAACCGCCGCTGGCTCCCAATTGGGGGAACGCGAACTGATCGCAATGATGGCGCTGGTCATGAGCCTGCAGGCATTTGGCATTGATGCGATGCTGCCGGCGCTGGGGGCTATTGCCCATGATCTGGGCGCGCCGGGCAATGGCCGGCAATTGGTAATTGCAGCCTATCTGCTTGGTTCTGGTGTGGGCGCGTTGCTGCCTGGTGTTTTGGCCGATCGTTTCGGCCGCCGTCCGGTGCTGGCATTTGGAATTATTTTCTATTTTGTCATGGCGATTGCCTGTTCGATGGCAACGCAATTTTCTGTGCTGGTGGTGATGCGCGCATTGCAGGGATTGGGCAGTGCAGGATTGTCAGTCCTTCCTGCTGCCATTGTGCGCGACCGTGTTGGCGGGGACCGAATGGCGCGGCTGATGTCGTTGATCATGATGACTTTTCTGGTGGTTCCGCTGATTGCACCGGCCATTGGCCAATTCATTCTGGCGGCGGCAGGCTGGCGGGCCATATTTCACGGAATGGCAGTGGTATGCGTGATGGTGGGGATCTGGGTCTGGATGCGGCTGCCTGAAACGCTGGCACCAGAACATCGCCAGCCGATGGCGCCTAAGATGATCGCGGCCAACATGGTGCAAGGCGTTAGCGACCGCGGGGCATTGGGCTATATTTTGGGTAGCGCGCTTGTGTTTGGGGCGCTGTTTGGCTTCATCAATAGCTCGCAGCAATTGATCGACGAGACATTTGGCATGGGGGAAAGCTTCGCCCTGATCTTTGCTGCGATTGTGGTCGGTATGGTGGTGACCAATTTCACCAATTCGCGGATTGTCGAACGCTTCGGTGCGCGCCGGGTCAGTCATGCCGCGTTGCTTGGGGCGATCATCATTGGTGGGGCCCAGGTTTTTTCCGCCAGTCAGGCTGATCAGACATTGTGGCAATTCCTGCCGCTTATGGCCGTTAATATGGCTCTGCTTGGGTTTATAGGGGCCAATTTTGGATCTATCGCAATGCAGCCTTTCCAGCACATTGCGGGATCAGCATCCTCTGGCCAAACATTCGTGCGAATGATGACTTCTGCGCTTCTAGGAGGGGGTATCGGGCAGGCGTTTGATGGCACTGCATGGCCGCTGGCGATGGCATTTTTGCTGTGCGGATTGCTGGCGCTGGCATTGGTGTTGTGGAGTGAGCGGGGCAAATTGTTCCGCCAGCCTACCGCGCGGTTCCACTAGGCTGGGTAGGTTTGGCCCAATGAAAGTTCCGATCCCGCCAGCTTGCGCGGGATTGGATTGGCGCATTTGCCCAGCAGTAGTGTCACCATCGTAATCCATCCCGGCCCAGATCCCGGGAAGATACATTCTCGCAGCCGCTTTTAAGCAGGCAGTTTTAGGGGCTGGCTTTAAGGGCCGGGCTTTTGCGGCCAAGCGGCCCCAATGCAGCGGAAGCTCACGTCGAAGGGGTTTCATCCTCCACCGGCTCGATTTGCACCAGCAGTGCATCGACCTGTACCTGTGCGCCTATGCTGGCGCTGAGCTGGGCTACCTTACCATCGAATGGAGCGGTGAGCGCGTGTTCCATTTTCATCGCCTCCATCACTAGAAGCTGCTGACCCGCTTTGACCAAATCGCCCTGTTCCACACCCAGTGCAATGACTTTGCCCGGCATGGGCGCCAGGATCGCGCCGTCGGAGGCGGCGGCCTGTGTGCTGGCATCAACGCGCTGTTTCACGCGAAATGCCTCCCCTTTGGAGAAAACGACAATGCCATCGGCAAGCTTTATGTTTGATACTTGGCGTTCGGGCCAATCGCTGGCCTGATCCAGAATTTCGATGGGGCCTCCATCAATTGCAGCAGCAACGCTTAACCTTTTTTCCTGATTGATACGAAGCCCATAGATTTGCCGCCCAATCTGCATGCTATGTGTGCCATTGGATCCATCGCGGAAAGATGGTTCGCGGGCGGGGGCATCAATCTTGGGCGGGCGCCCAATTTCATGGGCCAAAATCGATGCTGCGGCATCTTGTTTTATATCCTGCCGCAGCCCGGTAAGGTCAGTCAGATCATCCTGATTGGCGCCAATGAAACCGGTGGTAATTTGGCCATCGGCAAACTCTGGCGATGCGAGCAGACGGGATAGAAACCCTGCATTTGTCTTGACCGGATAAATTTCGATATTCGAGCAGATTTGATGAAGGCTTTCGATCGCTTCGGCTCGCGTTGGGGCGCTGGTGATGATTTTTGCGATCATCGGATCATAGAATGGTGAAACATGGTCGCCTTGTTCAACCGCCAATTCCAAACGGGCGGGCACGCCGTGCGAATTGGGGATTACCATGTGGTCCAAGCATCCCGTGCTGGGCAAAAAGCCCTTTTCAGGGTCCTCTGCATACAATCGCGCCTCGATTGCATGAGCGCCAATGGCAATCTCATCCTGTTTCAGGGGGAGCTCTTCTCCGCTTGCAACCCGCAATTGCCATTCGGCCAGATCAACCCCGGTGATCTGTTCTGTGACCGGATGTTCGACCTGAAGGCGGGTGTTCATTTCCATGAACCAGATGCGGTCAGCCTGCAGGCCCTGGGATGCATCGGCAATGAATTCCACCGTGCCTGCGCCCACATAATTGACCGCCTTTGCTGCACGAATTGCTGCATTGCATAAATCCTCACGGGTTGCAGTATCCATGCCCGGGGCAGGGGCTTCTTCTATTACTTTTTGATGGCGGCGCTGCAGCGAACAATCGCGTTCGAACAAATGCACGATATTGCCGTGGCTATCGCCGAAAATTTGTACTTCGATATGGCGGGGTGAATTGATCCATTTTTCTAACAATACCCGATCATTGCCGAAGCTGGCCTTTGCCTCGCGTTTGCAGGATTCAAGGCTTTCGCTGAATTGCTGGGCAGTATCGACTTTGCGCATTCCCTTGCCGCCGCCGCCCGCAACAGCTTTGATCAACACTGGATAGCCGATCAATTCGGCCTCTTTTTCAAGCCGGTCGATGGATTGATCCGCGCCCAGGTAGCCCGGCGTTACCGGCACACCGGCAGCCTGCATCAATTCTTTTGCTGCATCCTTCAGACCCATTGCGCGGATGCTGTCAGGATTTGGCCCCACCCAGATGATGCCGGCTTCCTGCACGGCCTGCGCAAAATCTGCATTTTCTGAAAGAAAGCCATAACCAGGATGGATTGCCTCTGCCCCGGTTTGCCGGGCTGCGGCGATGATCTTTTCGCCCAGCAGATAGCTTTGCGCGGCGGTCGAGGGGCCAATATGGACCGCCTCATCCGCTTCGCGGACATGCAGAGCCTTGGCGTCTGCATCGGAATAGACGGCAATGGTGCGGATACCCATGGCGCGGGCGGTGCGGATGATGCGGCAGGCAATTTCACCGCGATTGGCAATAAGTAGGGATTGGATCATGGGATGCGGCTTAATCCGCGTTTGCCGGGTGCGCAAGCTGGCCTGAAAAATCAGGCCGGCAATAGGTCGGCAATCTGCCACAGGTTTTGGTCTGTTGATCATGGCGCTGGCAAAGGATGCCCCCGCCCGGCCCCCGCCTGCCTCTCGTCTGCCTGGGGAAACTATGCCGCGCATGTTCCGTAAGGGAGTAAGGGGCGCCTGGCCTATTCAGCTGTAATCACAGGTCACTGGCTTTCATCTGGAAGATCGGTTTGTGCGGGGTGTAATCTGCCATCTTGCCCAGCAATAGATCAAGCTTGGTTTCGGCGATCATGATCCCTTGATGGGCAGGCCGAACGAAGCCGACATCACCCATATGGCGGGTAAAAGCGATCAGATGGTCGAAAAATCCGAACGCGTTGAGCAGGCCAACCGGCTTTGTATGATAGCCCAATTGGGCCCAGCTTACCGCCTCCCACAATTCGTCCATCGTGCCCACCCCGCCAGGAATGGTGACAAAACCATCGCTAAGGTCGGTGAAGCGCTGTTTGCGTTCATGCATGCCTGATACAGTGTAAAGCTGGGTGCAATCGTGGTTGGAAACTTCGCTGCTCGCAAGCGCTTCTGGAATAATCCCGATTACTTCGCCCCCCGCTTCAAGCGCGCCGGATGCTACAGCGCCCATCAGGCCCAGCTTTCCGCCGCCATAAACGACACCAATCCCGCGCTGGGCAAGCCCCATTCCCACCTCGCGTGCCAGCGCCAGATAGCGCGGATCTGCCGGGGTAGCAGAACCACAATAAACCGCGATACGTTTCATTGCGTCAAATCCTTTATCATCAATCCTGCGGTTGCCTTTGCGCCTGCCACAACGCCGGGGATACCCGCGCCGGGATGGGTGCCTGCACCGGCAAGGTAGAAATTGGGCAACACATCATCGCGGTTGTGGCTGCGAAACCAAGCACTTTGCCTCAATAATGGTTCAAGGCTGAACGCGCTGCCTAGATGGGCGTTAAGATCGGTCTGAAAATCCGGGGGTGCATAATGGAATTTGGTCACAATCCGGTCGTGAA
>Ga0209345_10004780_pt1 | contig 12903 bp, 9 predicted proteins | sample Cruoilmetagenom7_FD_187294 | JGI IMG/M metagenome (GOLD analysis project Ga0209345, IMG submission 187294) | Oil polluted marine microbial communities from Coal Oil Point, Santa Barbara, California, USA - Sample 7 (SPAdes) (version 2) | ecosystem: Environmental > Aquatic > Marine > Oil seeps ...
CGTCCGGGTGCCGCTCGTCTGGGACATTATCGGCCTCGCCAACCAGGGCGTAATGGCGATTGAAAAAGCGACCCTGGTCGGATCATCCTATATGTTCGGCTATGTCGGCGGGGCGGAGCTGCCCTTTGTCCTGAAAGAAGGCGCGCAGCCGCCGCTGATCATCGCGTTCCAGATACTGCCTCTGGTGATTGTCTTCTCGGCGCTGTCCGCCTTGCTGTGGCACTGGGGCGTGCTCGCGTGGATTGTTCGGGGTCTGTCCTGGGCGCTGCGTAAGACGATGGGCGTCAGCGGCGTCGTCGGTCTTAGCGGTGGCGCGAATATATTCCTCGGCGTGGTCGAATCGCCTTTGGTTTTGCGCGCCTATTTCGAGAAGATGAGCCGGGCGGAACTGTTCATGGTAATGGTGCTGGCGATGTCGACCATTTCGGGCGCGATCTTGGTCCTCTATGCCTCGACCTTGTCCCCCACCGTTCCCAATGCTGTCGGTCATATGATCTCGGCCTCGCTTATTTCGCTGCCAGCCGCCATATTATTGGCTAGATTGATGGTACCGGGAGACGGCAAAACCGCGACCAGCGACACGGAGAAGCCGGGGCTCAAATATGACGGCAGCATCGACGCCATTGTGCGCGGAACGATGGAAGGCGTGCAGGTGTTTCTGGCCGTAATCGGGATCATCCTGGTGGTGTTCGCGCTGGTCGCTCTGGTCGACCAGATTTTGACGTTATTGCCCTATGTTGATGGTCAGGCTGTTACGATAAAACGCGCCTTCGGCTGGCTGTTCGCGCCGCTGATGTGGACGCTGGGCGTCCCATGGGATCAGGCACCTGCTGCGGGTGCGCTAATGGGCACCAAGACAATCCTCAACGAATATGTTGCCTATATCGATCTCTCGGCTTTGCCGGAGGGGACCTTCGACCCGCGCAGTCAGTTGATCGTCGTTTATGCGCTTTGCGGCTTCGCCAATCTTGCCAGCGTCGGCTTGCTGGTCTCGACCATCGGAACGCTCGCACCATCGCGCCGCGCCGAGGTCGCAGGGCTGGGCGTGAAAAGCTGGATCGCCGGCAATTGCGCCACCGCCATGACCGGAGCCGTCATCGGTCTGGTGAGCTTTGGGTGAGGGGGGACTATGCTTGATTCCCGGATAAGGCCGCTGATTGATCCGCCGCTCAATGCCATCGGCAAGACGCTTGCCCGATCCGGCATCACCGCCAATCAGGTCACCCTGGCTGGCGCGATGATCGGCATCGGGGCAGGTGTGGCTATCGGCTTGCGCTATTATCTGCTCGGTCTGGCGCTGGTGCTATTGAGCCGGGTGCTTGACGGACTCGATGGTGCGGTCGCGCGTGCTACGAAGCAGTCCGATTTCGGCGGCTATCTCGATATCGTCGGAGATTTTGCCTTCTACGTAGCGGTCCCGCTCGGCTTTGGTTTTGCAGCCTCCGCCAATCTTCCCTTCGCCATGATATTGATCGCCAGCTTCACCCTGACCGGTATCAGCTTTCTGGCTTATGCTGTGATGGCGGCGCAAGTTGGCCGGGAAACCGAAGCCCACGGCAAGAAGAGCTTCTTCTACAATACAGGCCTCGCCGAAGGCACCGAGACTATCACCGCCTTTGTGCTGATGTGCCTGTTGCCCCAATATTTTGCCATCATCGCGACGATCTATTCGGCGATGTGCGTGATCACGGTGATCCAACGAACCATTGCCGCAAAAGTAGACTTTCCCTGAAAAGTCTGCCCGTGGTCATCATCTGATGAGCAGCGTGCAAATCGATCTTGTGTTTTCGAGGTCTGCGAACTAACTGCCCGCTATGATCGCATTCCGCCGCATTTTCAGAGCCTATCCGTGCCTCCTGGCACTGGTCTGCTTTGCTGTACTGGCGATGAAAATACTGGTGCCGCCCGGCTATATGGTCAGTCAGGACACAAAGACCTTTACCGTGAAAATATGTGACGGAATCGGCAACTCGCAGTCCACAATCGAAATTCCGTTCGACGCCAAGACCGGCGGACAGGAGCAGCATGATGGCGCTGGCGATCCGTCGGGTACGACATGTTCCTTCGCTGGATTCTCGCATTTGATGGTAACGGGTGCCGATCCGATCCAGCTTGCTCTGGCGATATTGTTCATTCTGCTCGCCGGATTGCAATTGCTGCAAATACCCTTGCCCGGTGTCGCCGATCGCCTGCGACCGCCGCTGCGTGGTCCCCCTGTCATAGCCTGACAAATCCGGAGTTGTTCCCTGACCCGTGCAGGTCATGGCGCTCCCCAATCACTATTCTTCTATTCCATATGCATCGGACGCGTCCTCTGTTGGCGCGGGCCGGGCAAATTCAGGCTTATCATTATGACCAAAATTTCTGTTTCGCGCATTGCTCTGACATGCGCCCTTACGACTCTTTCCATTCCCGCCATGGCCGATGATGCCGCAAGCGAGGCTGATCGCGGCACAAATACTATCATTGTTACCGGCACCCGTATCGTTGACGAAGCGCAGGCTGCCGCCAACAAAACGCCGGGGGGCACGGATATTGTCAGCCACGAAGATTATGCCGACAAGTCACTGGTGTCGTTGCGCGATGCTTTGGCCTTTTCTCCCGGTATCTATGTGCAACCGCGCTATGGTCAGGAAGTGCGCATTTCCATTCGCGGTTCTGGTCTGAGCCGCGGCTTCCACATGCGTGGGCTGACCTTGTTGCAGGATGGCATTCCGATCAATCTGGCTGATGACAATGGCGACTTTCAGGAACTTGAGCCGTCCTTCTTCGACCATCTCGAGGTCTATCGCGGTGCCAATGCCCTGCGCTTCGGCTCCGGCACATTGGGCGGTGCGATCAACGGGGTGACACCCACTGGCAGGACTGCGGAAGGCGTATATCTGCGCGGCGATGTTGGCAGCTTTGACAGCTATCGCGGTTTGCTATCCTTTGGTGCCAGCAAAGGGGCCGGGGATGTCTGGGCGGCGATCAGCACCGATACATCGGACGGAGACCGCGATCACGAAAAGCGGGACAGCCTGCGATTTCACGGCAATGTCGGTCTCGAAATCTCGCCGACGGTCAAGACGCGCTTCTACGCCAGCTATAATAATATCGATCAGGAAATTCCCGGTGCCTTGAACTATCAGGACGCGCTCACCGATCCGACCAAGGGAAATTTCGTCAACGATCAGGCCCGCGATATTGAATCGCTGCGGCTGCAAAACCGGACCAGCTTTGATTTTGGCGCGGCAAAGCTGGAAGCTGGCGTTTTCGTAAATGTGAAATCGCTTTATCACCCTATCTTTCAGGTTATTGATCAGGATTCCGTTGATCGCGGCGGCTTCTTCCGGTTCGACTATATGTCCGGTCCGTTCGAGTTGACACTTGGCGGCGAAATGCGTTTTGGCACCGTCAAATCAAAGCGCTTCATCAATATCGACGGCGAGCGGGGAACACTTGCCTTTGATGCGGACCAGAAGGCTCGGACCGCCAATCTCTATGCCGAGTTGCGGCTGAAGGCGACCGACCGTCTGAGTCTTGTTGCAGGTGGCATTTATGCCGATGGCTATCGTCAGCAGCAGGAGAATTTCAACAGCTTCGCTGGAGGACCGCGCGACATATTCGCGCGCGCGGAATTCAACGAATTCTCTCCCAAATTCGGTCTGCTTTACGAAGCCAACGAGGATATCCAGTTTTTCGCCAACTACAGCCGCTCAGCGGAATTCCCCGGCTTCATCGAGCTGGCACAGATCAGCCAGTTTGTTCCGGTCGAGGCGCAAACGGCGTGGACGGCAGAGATCGGCACAAGAGGAAGGGCGGGGGCGTTTAGCTGGGACCTCGCTGTCTATCGCGCCGATCTGAACGGCGAATTGCTGCAGTATAATGTCGGCCCGGATATTCCCGCGTCGACGTTCAATGCGGGCAACACCCGGCATCAGGGCATTGAGGCGGGCCTGGACTTCGCGCCGACCGAATGGCTGCGCATCCGCCAGACATACCAATATAATGATTTCGCCTTCCGCGATGACGCGCAATTCGGTGACAACCGCCTGCCGGTCGTCCCGCGTCATGCCTATCGCGGCGAAATTCGCCTCGGTACCGACGCCATGCATATAGCGCCCAGCATCGAATGGGTGCCGCAAGGGGCTTTTGCCGATTATAGCAACAGTCTGCGCGTGCCGGGCTATGCGATGATCGGTCTTACCGCAGGCTATAATGTGACCGGCGGTGTTGATCTGTTTCTTGATGCGCGAAACCTGACCAACAAGAAAGCGATTGGCGACATTAGCGCGGTGATCAGCGCTACGCCGACTTCGGTGATCTATAACCCGGTCGAACGGCGCGCTGTTTTCGGCGGTGTTCGTGCCCGTTTCTGAGCGAGGATAGAAAATGACCAAGGCCGCGCTCTATCGCTTTATCTGGCGCCTGCATATGTGGGCGGGACTATATGTCATCCCGTTCATTCTGATTCTCTCGATCACCGGCTCGATCTTCCTGTTCAAGCCGCAGCTCGACAGATGGCAGGAAAGCGATTGGCGCGGCCTTTCGGTGACAAAGACGGTGTCACCGGACGCGCAACTGGCGACGGCAATGGCGGCGGTGCCCGGCGCCGCATTCCACAGCTATCGTCTCCCTCAGGCCAAGGATGACGCTGCGGTCATTCATGTCGGGCTTGCGGGCGGCAGGGAGATGCGAGACATTTATGTCGCGCCCTCCGGGCAGTTGCTCGCGATTGTCGATCCCGAATCGATGATCAGCGCCACCGTCCGGCGTTTCCACGGCACCTTGTTGATGGGAAAATTCGGATCGACTCTGGTCGAGATTGCCGCAACACTCGCTATTATGATGATCTTTTCCGGATTATTCTTGTGGTGGCCGCGTTCAAACCGGCTGGGCAGGCCATCAGCCGGTCGAATCTGGCCGCGTCTGAAAGGGGGTGCCAGACAGTTCTGGCGCGACCTGCATGCGGTGACCGGTTTCTGGGTGGCGGGGCTTGCTCTGGTGTTGCTGTTCAGTGGCTTGCCATGGACCGACAATTGGGGCGCGGTGATCAAATCGGTGCGTAGCGAAATGGGCTGGATCGACAACAAACCGCAGGATTGGCAGGGCGGGGGCGATGCCCCGGACGGCCTGCATCAAGGTCACGACCATTTTGCCATGCTCAATGCACAGAAAGAGCGCCGCCCGGTTACGCCGCCGCCAAATGGCTTGACGCTCAGCGACATCGTGCGGCTGGCACACAAGGAAAACATGGCCTTCCCGGCCCTCGTGCAACCGCCTGGCGCACCATCGCGCTTTGGTCCGCCCAACGGTAACGTCTGGAAGCTGACCAGTGAAGCACAAAACCGGCCACTGATCCGCAATATTCTCTATGATCCGCAAAGCGGTGAGGTCATAAGTCGCACCGGTTTTTCCGACAAGCATATTGCCGACCGGATTATTGGTTATGGCATCGCATGGCACGAGGGGCAGTTGTTCGGCTGGATCAACCAGCTTATCGGGCTGCTGACTGCGATCGCGCTGATCACCATAGCGGTCAGCGGCACCAGAATGTGGTGGAAGAAACGGCCATCGCAAGCGATGAGAAAGGGTGTCCAGAGCGAGCAGATTATCGACCGTCAATCCACCATCATATCTTGACGCGCCAGAAGCGCTGAGCCATGCGCAGCCCATGCGATTTTTCTCTGATAATGCTGCGTCTGTGCACCCGAAGCTGCTGGAATCGCTGGCCGAAGCGAATGAGCAGGACACTGCTTACGACGGTGACCGTCTGAGCGCGCAGTTGAATTCTGCCTTCTCCAATCTGTTTGAAATCGAGGTTGAGGCGATGTGGGTGGCAACCGGTACGGCCGCCAATTCGCTGGCACTCGCCGCTATGTGCCAGCCGTATCAGGGCGTGATTTGCCATCGCGAAGCCCATATCGAGCAGGACGAGGCCGGCGCGCCCGGCTTTTTCACCGGTGGCGCCAAGCTGATGCTGCTCGACGGGGAGGGCGCAAAACTCTCGCCGGAAAGTGTCGAGGCCTGTTGTGCGGCGATCCGCGATGATGTCCATCAGGTCCAGCCCGCAGCCGTTTCGATTACCAATGCCAGCGAATACGGCATGATCTATCGGCCCGATGAAGTCGCTGGCGTCGCCGAAGTTTGCAAGGCACGCGGTCTCGGCCTGCATATGGACGGCGCGCGTTTTGCCAATGCGGTGGCAACGCTCGGCTGCTCGCCCGCTGACCTGACATGGAAGGCCGGTGTTGATGCGCTGAGCTTCGGTTTCGTGAAAAATGGCGGCATGAGCGCCGAGGCTTTGGTCTTTTTTGACCGTCAACTGGCCGCTGACACCCACTATCGTCGCAAGCGTGCCGGTCATCTTCAGTCCAAGGGTCGCTTTCTGGCGGCGCAGATATTGGCGATGCTCGACGATGACCTGTGGCTCGACAACGCCCGCGCCGCCAATGAAGGCGCGCAGATCATTGCCAAGGCCGCTGGCGACCGATTGATCTATCCGGTCGAAGCGAACGAGGTCTTCATCAGATTATCGGCGGACGAAGCGGCAAAGCTGCGTGCTGCCGGATTTGATTTTTACGACTGGGGTGAAGGCCAGGTGCGGCTGGTGACCAGCTGGAACCAGAGCGAGGCGGATATCCGTCCGCTCGCCAACGCGATTGCCGCCCTGTGAGTGCGGATGAGGGCGGCGAAGTCAGTCTGCTCACGCCCCGTATCCTGATCCCCTTCCTCCTGGTCTCGCTGATCTGGGGATCGACCTGGCTGGTGATCAAGGATCAGATTTCCGAAGTGCCGCCCGGATGGTCGGTCAGCTACCGGTTCATCGTTGCCGCCGCGGCCATGTTCGTGTTGGCCGCTTCCAAACGCTTGCCGTTCCGGCTCGACCGCACCGGCTACGCGCTGGCGCAGATCCTCGGACTGTTTCAGTTCAGCTTCAATTTCAACTTTGTCTATAATGCCGAGCGGTTCATCACGTCGGGACTGGTGGCGGTATTATTCGCGCTGTTGATGGTGCCCAATGCGATTTTTGGTCGGATATTTCTGGGCCACAGGATTACCGCCCCGTTTCTCGGCGGATCGGCGATAGCGGCCGCCGGAATCGCGATGCTGTTCTGGCATGAATATCGTGCGTCTCCGGCCAGTCTGGAACAGGTGTTGCTGGGTGCTGCGCTGACCTTTGGCGGCATTTTGTCGGCGTCGATTGCCAATGTCATGCAGGCTGGAAAACGGCTGAAATCCTATCCGATCATCACGGTCCTTGCCTGGGCGATGCTGTTTGGCGCCCTGATCAACGTCGTTATTTCGTGGATCACGGTCGGTCCGCCGGTCTATGAAATGCGAGCCGCTTACTGGGGCGGTATAATCTATCTCGGGGTTATCGGGTCGGTCGTGACCTTCCCGCTCTATTTTGCAATGATCCGTGAAATCGGACCGGGCAAAGCTGCTTATTCCAGCGTATTGGTGCCGGTTGTGGCGATGATCTTATCGACAATTTTCGAGGATTATGTCTGGACCTGGCTGCCCGTTGGTGGCGCGGTGCTGGCTATGCTGGGATTGCTGGTGGCGCTGCGGGCGCGCAAACCCAAGACGCCGCGAATTTCTGGCTGAATCTCAGTCCAGCAGCGATTGCAGCCCTGCTTTATAATCCGGATATCGTGGCTTCCAACGGAGCAATCGCTTGGCCTTGCCATTGGCCACCCGCCGGTTCTCTTCGTAAAATCCCAGCGCAGCTTGCGACAGATTGGCGTCTTCCAGCGACAGTAACGGAGGAATATCCATACCCAGCAGCCGTGCGGCATGGGCAATGACCTGATGCTGCGGCGCCGGCAGATTATCGGCAATATTATACACGCCGGCCGGACCATCGAGCGAAGCGATAACGGCGCTGACAATGTCATCGACATGGATGCGACTGAACACTTGTCCCGGCATGTCAACGCGCTTCCCTTTGCCATCGCGGACCCGGGGCAAGGGGCTACGGCCCGGACCATATATGCCGGGCAGACGGAAGACGCGTATGTCGCCGCGCAAATCCTGCCAGCGCTGATCGGCCTCACTGCGCGCCTTGCGGCGGCCCGAACCAATGGGCGCGCTTTCGTCGACCCAGGCACCATCGACGTCGCCGTAGACCCCGGTAGAGGAAAGATAGCCGCTCCATTGCAAGGAGGCTGACTCAATCGCCTCGCCATAATGTTCCAGCACCGGATCGTCGTCACTGGCAGGTGGAACCGATGACAGGACATGGGTGGCGTCCGCCAATGCTGTCAGGACCGATGCGCGATCATCAAAAGCAATGCTACCATCGCTCGCTTCGCGGCGCGTTCCGGTCACGGTCCAGCCGTCGCCGCGCAGCCGCTGGGCCAGCCGCGAGGTGGTATAGCCCATTCCGAAGATCAGCATGCGGCGCCTCACGGTCTATTCTTTCTCCAGTACGCCGGGGTTCAGCATTTGCGGGTTTTCGACATTGTCGGCTTTCCATTGCATCGCCATGTGCACTCTTGTTGCGCCTGAGGGGTGATCGAAGAACAGCATTTCCTCGATCAGCCCTGGTTCGATCTTGCGATATTCCGACAGTCGCATGGCCACTTTGGCAAAGCCGTCGGGTTCCCTGGCCGTATCGAGACCGAACCGGTCTGCTTCGCTCTCGTTGATCCGGATCAGCGTATTAAATGCCGGGATCGCGGCAAAGAAATAGAGCGTCAGGATCGCACTGAGTATCGGGATGGCAGCGGGATCGGAAATGCTTCTAACGCCCCATTTTTCGCCGTGGCGATTGATCAACCGCGGGGCGAAGCGGGCGGTGAGGAATAGTCCAGCCGCCATGATCAACGCCAGAATGAGAACCGTGCGCCATGAATGGCCCAGAACATAATGTCCCAGTTCATGGCCCATCACCGCCGCGACTTCATCGGGGTCGGTGCGTTCGAGCAGATTGTCGTTCAGCGAAATCCGGATGGTCGGCCCGACTCCGGAAACATTGGCTGATATCCGTTTGTGCTGTCTGGACTGGTCAAACACATAGATATGATCGGCCGGGATATCATATTCTGCCGCCATTGCGACAATCCGGTCGCGGATCGGCCCTTCCGGCATCTCGCTATAATCGTTGAACAGCGGGGATATGAATACCGGTCCGATCAGCATCCCGATAAAAAGGAAGATTGCAATCACACCGGTCCCCCAGATCCACCAGTTCTTGGGTGCGCGCCGAATGACGGCAAAAACCGCGATGATGAGCAACGGGAATATGACCAGCGAGATTGCAAAACCGATCATCTGCTCACCAAGCCAAGCGCCAAAATCCTGGTTTAACAAGTCATATTGCCGCTCCCGGAAAAAGTCGGTGTAAATCGTCCAGGGCAGGGTGAGCAGAAATCCCGCGATGACGTACGGAAGCGCGTAGAGAGCCGGTTGCAGCCATTTGCGGCTGGTCACCCGTTCTGCCCAATCGCGAAAGCGGGCGGACAGGCGCGACTGGAGAATCAGGAAATCCACCAATATGCCGATCACTGCACCCCAGAGGATCAGCCAGTAGCCGCCTTCAAAATAGGCATTGGATTTTTCGAGCTCGGCCCCTTTCAGCGTGTCGATATAAGCACGGCTGGCCTGTTCGACGTCAAAGGACGATGCTGCAGATTGCGCGAGTGCTGTTTCCGCCTGCAATCCGGCGAAGAGCATGACGGTTAAGATGAAAACCAATATTCTGGACATGACCCACTCCCTTTTGCCCAAGCCATAAACGCAATTGCGCGGGGTGCAAATGGCTCTTATGGCAAGGCCCATGTTAGATATTCAAAAAGCACCGAATGACGAAATGGCCGATGCCGCTCCGGCTGCCAAGGATCCCGCCACCATCCGCCGTGAGGATTATCGGCCACCTGTCTGGTTCATCCCGGAAATCGAACTTGATTTTGATCTGGATCTGGAGCGGATATCGGTGTGTTCGAAACTGGATGTCCGGCGCTCGAAGAGCGCAAAACCGGACGAGCCTCTGATATTGCAGGGTGATGATATCACGCCGGTTGCGGTCAAGGTTGATGGCGCAGCTTTCACCAACTGGAAACTGGTCGAGGGTGATCTGGTTCTGCCGCTAACCGGTGCGGCCCATATCGTAGAGATTGAGGTGGAACTGGATCCCTCGACCAACACCCAGTTGATGGGGCTCTATGCCTCGAATGATATGCTGTGCACGCAATGCGAGGCGGAAGGGTTCCGGCGAATCACGTTCGCGCCCGACCGGCCCGATGTGCTCAGTCGCTATCAGGTGCGGATGGAAGCGGACAAGGCGAAATTCCCCGTGCTGCTGTGCAATGGCGACAAGGTTGCCGAAGGCGATGGCGAAAATGGCCGTCACTGGGTGCAATGGAATGCCCCCTGGCCCAAGCCGAGCTATCTCTTCGCGCTGGTGGCGGGCGATCTGGTGTCCAATAATGACAGCTTCACGACCCGTTCGGGCAAGCCGGTCGAACTCAATATCTGGGTCCGCGATGGCGATCTTGATCGGACGGGTCATGCCATGCAGGCGCTCAAGGATGCGATGCGCTGGGACGAGGAAACCTATGGTCGCGAATATGATCTTGGCTTGTTCAACATTGTTGCGGTCAGCGATTTCAATATGGGAGCGATGGAGAACAAGGGCCTGAATATCTTCAATTCGCGCTATATTCTCGCTGATCCGGAAGTCGCCACCGATGCTGACTATGACGGTATTGAAGGCGTGGTTGCGCATGAATATTTTCACAATTGGTCCGGTAACAGAGTGACTTGCCGCGACTGGTTCCAGCTCAGTCTGAAAGAGGGATTCACCGTCTATCGCGATCAGAGCTTCTCTGCCGACATGGGTTCGGCGGCGCTGAAGCGGATCGAGGATGTACGGATCCTGCGCGCCGCGCAATTTCCCGAGGATGCCGGTCCGTTGGCCCATCCGATCCGCCCGGAAAGCTATCAGGAAATATCCAATTTCTACACCGCCACCATCTATAACAAGGGTGCCGAAATCATCCGGATGATGAATACGCTGATGGGCCCGGAAAATTTCCGCAAGGGCACCGATCTTTATTTCGACCGGCATGACGGCGAGGCAGCGACGTGCGAGGATTTTGTCACCGCGATGGAAGATGGCGGCGGAATAGATCTGAAACAGTTCCGCAAATGGTATGAAACGCCGGGCACGCCAAGGGTGACCGCGAAGCTGTCGCATGATCCGCAAACCGGCACAGCGACCCTCCAGCTCAAGCAGAAGGTCGCCCGGAATGGCGAAATGCCGAAACCTTCGGACCTGCTCATTCCCTTGCGGACCGCCCTGCTCGATCCGGAAACCGGCGCGCATCCGGGCGAGGAACTGCTGCTGCTCGATCAATCTGAACAAAGCTTCGTCCTTGAAGGCTACAAGGATCATCCGATCCTGTCGATCAATCGCGGTTTTTCCGCGCCGATCATATTGGAAAGCGACCAGACTGCCGAGGAACTGGCTTTCCTGTCGGCCCATGACGATGATCCATTCGCGCGGTTTGAGGCGATGCAGCGTCTGATGACCGGCTATTTGACCGCAAAGGTGTCGGGCTCCCCGGTTGACCGCGATATCATCCTGCAGGCGGTTGCAAAAATACTCGCCGACAAGACCATCGATCCCGCCTTTCTCGCGGAACTGATCCTGTTGCCCAGCGAAGCTTTTCTCGGCGACCAGATGGCCGAAGTCGATCCGCAGGCAATCCATGACGAACGCGAAAAATTGCGCGGAAAAATTGCGGTGCAGTTCGAAAAGCAGTTTCGCAAACTCTATAAGTCCTGCTGGCCCGGCGAATTTTCGCTCGATGCCGAGGCGCGAGCAAAGCGCAAATTGCGGAATGTCACCCTGGGCTATCTGGCTGCTTCGTTCACCGACGATGCCGCAGATGTCGCTTTCGAACAATATTGCGAGGCGGACAATATGACCGCCATGCAGGGAGCGCTGGCTGTATTATCCGATCTCGACACCGACAAACGCAATGCTGCTTTTGATAATTTTTACAATAAATTCAAGGATAACCCTCTTGTTCTTGATAAATGGTTCAGCTTGCAATCGATGTCGCCGCGCGGTGATACCTTGAAAAGGGTGGATAGCCTGTCACGCCATCCCGATTTTACCCTGTCCAATCCCAACCGGGTGCGCGCGCTCTATGGCGCATTTACCGGCAATCAGGTTCGGTTCCACGATCCGTCTGGAAAGGGATATGCCTTGATTGCCGATATGGTGATTGCGCTCGACAAGCAAAATCCGCAAACGGCGGCACGGTTCATCCCTCCGCTGGGACGCTGGCGGCGCTATGAACGCGGACGGTCGGAGCTGATGCGGCGGGCGCTGGAAAAAATTGCCGCGCAGCCGGACCTTTCCAAAGATGTTGCCGAACAGGTCCATAAAAGCCTTGCTTGATATCACCAGATCGCCCCTGCTTGACGGCGCTGTACACGGCTTTCTCGGTCGGGCAGGGGGTGTTTCGAAGGGTATCTATTCTGGGTTGAATATCGGTCTCGGCAGCGACGATGATCGCGAGACCATCATGGAAAATCGTCGTCTGGCGGTCGAAGGACTGATGCCGGGCAGCGAACTGGTCACCGTGCATCAGGTACATAGCGCCGACGTTGTGACAGTGATCGGTCCGCTGCCGGTCGACCAGCGCCCGCACGCCGACGCCATGGTAACCGACCAGCCGAACCTCTTGCTCGGTATCCTTACCGCCGACTGTGTGCCGGTGCTGTTCCATGATCCGGATGCGCATGTGATTGGCGCGGCCCATGCCGGATGGAAGGGCGCGCTGGCCGGTGTGACCGACAATGTTATCAGTGCGATGGAAGCGCTCGGTGCGGATCGAGCCAATATAGCCTGCGCTATCGGTCCCTGCATCGCGCAGGTCAGCTATGAAGTGGATGCGGCCTTCC
>Ga0209345_10004781_pt1 | contig 12903 bp, 16 predicted proteins | sample Cruoilmetagenom7_FD_187294 | JGI IMG/M metagenome (GOLD analysis project Ga0209345, IMG submission 187294) | Oil polluted marine microbial communities from Coal Oil Point, Santa Barbara, California, USA - Sample 7 (SPAdes) (version 2) | ecosystem: Environmental > Aquatic > Marine > Oil seeps ...
TTATTCTTTTTGCGTGATTTCAACCCTCCTCAAAAGAAGTTATGGAAGGGGTGGAATGACGATAAACTGGAGGTGTTTACTCTTACTGGTGGTAACAGGTTGGGTAAGACGGTTATGGGAGCAGCCATGGGGATATCTACTGTTATTGGGTATTTCCCATGGCTGAAGGATAAAGATAATGATTATCTTGTAAGTAATTTTTCCAATGGCTCCGGTACGAACGGAAAACCTATGTCATGGTTGCAGGATGGTAAACGACCAAGGAAGGTAAGATGGGTCGGTCAGGGTTGGGAGCAGCATATTAAAGGGGTTTTGATTCCGGCTTTGAATGAATGGTGGCCAGAGTGTGAAGAGGTTACGAAGAAGAAGAACTCATTGGGGGTTGAGATTCTGTGGACACACAAAGCAACAGGGTCAACCATTGAGATTGTAAGCAACGAACAGAAGACGGCTACCCTTGAAGGTTGGCATGGTGATCTGGTAATATATGATGAACCTCCCAAAAGAGAGGTTCGTGTTGCATGTGCCCGTGGTCTTGTCGATAGGGAAGGAAGAGAGCTTCTTACGATGACTCTTTTGAACGAAGCATGGATTCATCGTGAAATCATAAAAGCTCGTAATCCCATCACCAAAAAGCTGAATAAGAACATTTGCAACGTAACAGGCGAGATGGCAGACAATATTGGGTTTGGTATTACACAGAAAGGTCTCGATTCGTTTGCGTCCAAGTGTTCAAAGGACGATTACGAAGCAAGGGTGAAAGGTGTTCCGGCATTTTTATCTGGATTGATATACAAGGACTTTGATCCTGATGTGCATGTTGTTCCAAGGTTCCAGGTCCCTCTTGATTGGCCGATAAGTATTGCTATCGATGTTCATTTGAGAGAACCACAGGCAATACTGTTTATGGCAACTGCACCCGGGGGTAAGAAGTATCTTGTGAATGAAATCTTTCAGAATGGCAATGGAACGTGGATAGGTGAACAAGTTGCCCGTTGTGTGATGCAGATGAATTATAGGGTATCGGATGTTATCATTGATCCTTTCTCGAAGTCTGATTACAATTCAGGTGAAACGGTATTTGAAAAAGTTGATGCGGTATTGCACCAGTACGAGCTCTACCTTGAAGTGGGAAGCAAGGATAAGGTTTCAGGTATACTGGAAGTAAGGAACCACCTGATACAACCGAATGGAGAACCTTCTTTGTACGTGTTCGATGATTTGTTCGTGACAATAGAGGAGTTTGAGGGGTATGCCTACGACAAGGAGACAAGTAAACCGGTTGATAAGGACGATCATATGATGGAGAACCTATACCGGCTATTGTTGCTAAATACTAAGTGGCATGATATAACTGATGTACAGCAAGCAAAAAACAATACGTACGTAGACGGAAATAACATAAATTATAACAACCAGCGAACTGGCGTTACAGGTAGTGGTGGTTACTAAAACAATAGGTGGTGTTAACATGGACCATATAGATACAATAGTAATAATGGCAGCAATTTTTATTTATTACATGTGGGTGCGATAATGACAGAATCCAAAACAGACGATCCATACGAACACGACTTATTCACAATTGTATGGCTTGAAGAAGATGGAACCTTTTCGGAAGAAAACAGGGCAAAACTCGAAGTGTTAATTTGCAAAGAGAAATTCCCGATAGTGATAATGGAAAAGAGATATGGATAACAAGCAAGAACACGGCAGGTATAAAGATGAGGTAGCCTGGTGGGAACAAGTCATAGACGCCACCAGTATTCAGGCATTTGAACGGTCAACAGATATCCCATTAAATGATCTTTTCAATACGCTCACATATTCAAGCTACCATAGAAGGTTACCGACAAGAATTAAAAGCAGCAATGGAGAAACAACCGATGAAAGATAATAATAATGTTGAATGTTGCGGGACACCGCCTCCAGCAAAATCGCAGTATGAAATAAAACTGGCGTATGGAGTTATAGAGAGATACAGCAACTGGAGAAGATCCCCGGACAAAACAATGGTATCTATTTTTAATGATATTCATGAAAGAACGAAAGCCTCAAAAGACAACATTGGGAAATAATATATATGAAGTCTATAAAAAGAAATAGAAAAACAGATATTCAGCAGTTGTATGATTTTGCAGAAGAAACAAACCTTGCTGAATATTTAGAGAAAGAGGTTGAGCTAAAGACAATCGGCAATCTTGTTGTGAACGGATACAATATTGATTGCGAGTCTCGCTCTTCATTTGACGAAGAGAATGAAAAAATAATGTCTCTTGTCAACCAGATACATGAAGTGAAAAACATACCATGGCCAAATGCTGCTAATGTAAAGCTTCCGATCATAACCGAAGCCTCAATACAGTTTGGTAGTAGGGCTTTCCCGGAACTCATACCATCTGACCAGATTGTTAAGACAAAAAAGTTTGGTGTGCATAACAATGTTGCCGATGATGCAAAAGTTAGGCGTGGCGAAAGAGTTCAGGCGTACATGAATTACCAGTTGACGGAAGAAATGCCGGACTGGATTGATGATATGGATACTCTTTTGCATGTGATCCCTGCCTTGGGCGGAGCGGTTAAAAAGGTCTATTATGACAATGTTCTTGACCGTGTTCAAAGCGACTTCCTTACGTTCAAAGACGTCGTGGCCAATATAAATATCAATTCATTCAAGACTGCCAGCAGGATAACGCACAAAAGGTATCTTGACAGAAACGCTTACCTTGAGAACGTTAATGCTGGTCTTTGGAAGGATGATGATGATATTTGGTGTGGAACAACCCCTTCTGCTTTACTTGATGACGATAGTTATGCAAAAAAGAAAGCTCTCGACAATGACGATCCGGACGCCTTCTATAATGAACTCGAGCAAGATGAATACTTTGACGGTGAAGATGTAAGTAGCGAGCAGTCTTACGATGAATATGGAGAAATGGTTGAGTCAAAGCAGCATTTGTTCCTGGAGCAACACAGATATCTTGATCTTGATGGTGACGGATACATGGAGCCGTACATTGTGACCGTACATAATGACACTGGAATTGTTGTCCGTATTGTTGCAAGATTCAACGCACTTAACGTGAAGGTTGAGCCATTAGAAAAAAGATCGTTACCTGCTAATGGTGATATCACTGTAGACGACATGTCAGATGCCTCGATAGCTCAAGATGACGTTAATCCAAAGTTAAGATTCTTGAGAATAGAGCCGATACACCATTTCGTTAAATATCCTTTCATACCTAACCCAAATGGCGGTTTCTATGATATTGGTTTCGGTCGGCTATTACTCCCTTTAAACGAAGCCTGTAATGCCTTGGTGAACCAGTTGCTTGATGCCGGTACAGCTTCAAATTCAGGCGGGGGTTTTCTTGCCCGGGGAATAAGAATAAAAGGTGGAGTTGTAAAGACTATACCTGGGGAATGGGTTCCAACAGGTACTCCGGCAGGAGAGTTAAAGAATGGCATAGTGCCTTTCCCAACTCAAGTGCCGTCACAGGTGCTATTTTCTTTGCTCGGTCTTCTCATGGAGTCTGCACGGTCAGTATCGTCTGTCTCAGATGCTATGTCCGGCCAGAAACCTGGGGAGAATGTGTCAGCTCCAACAGTTATGGCCTTGATCGAACAGGGCATGAAAGTATTCTCTGGTATTTATAAAAGACAGTTCAGGGCAATGTCAGAAGAACTCCAAATGATGTATCGCTTGAATGGGGAAACTCTTGACGAGAAGAAATATTTTGAGGTGGTTGATCCAGCGATGGAAGGTGTTGTCGGCCGGGAAGACTTCAGCAATAAAGGGTATGACATACAGCCAACAGCAGACCCAAATATCTCCATGGATATTCAGCGCATTGCCAGGGCACAAGGACTTATGGCGTTATCTGGAAGGCCAGGAATGATTGAGGATGAAATAACGAAAAGAAGCATCCTTGCAATGAAAGAGAATCCGCAGGAATTTATGTACTCTAAGGATAATCCTCCTCCACAGCAGCCACCCGACCCGAAAGTAGAAGAAATGTATGCTAAACTTGATCTTGAGAAAGACAAGCTTGATCTTGAACGTGAGCAATTTGAGCAAGAGAAGATTAATAGCCGTGCAAAGGGTATGCTCGACTTCGCAAAAACAGATGAAGTCAGGGAGAACGAGAAGAAAATAGAGGCCGAAAGGGAAAAAATTATGGCTGAGACAAAGAAGATAGAGGCTGAAGCTAAGCAGGTTGGCAAAGAAAGTTCGCCTTGGCAAACAAAGACTGTTGACAAAGGAAAATAACCATGCTATGTTGTTATGAAGCAAAAAAGAACAGGAATGAACTTGCAAGAGGCATGACTAAAGAGGATTTCCTTGAATGGAAACAAGGCTCTTTCACACAAAAAATTTACGCTCTCTTGCAAAACGTTCGAGATGATTTCAAAGACGACCTTGCAAATGGAGCTACGCTGAAAGGTAGTGTCTCTGGGACATGCGAAGAAACCGCAAGGGTAGTCGGAATAATTTATGGGATAGACCAATTATTGGAAATGGAAGTAAATTAAACAAAAAAAAGGAAGATTATAAAAAAATGGAATTTGACAAGAACGAATCAGAAGCAGCACCATTTGGAGAAAGAGTAATCATTAAACATTTACCTATAGACGACACCATGGGAACTGGAATACTTACAAAACCAATGTCAATGCTTGCACGTGAAGAGGCTTTGCAGGTTAAATCTGAAATTGTTGCCCTGGGGGAACTTGCATTTGAAGAATGTGAATTTAAACCAGAAGTCGGGGACATTGTTTATACCAGCAAGGCAACAGGCTTCGCATTTGTAAATAGCAAAGGCGATGAGTACCGTTTCATTAATGACAAGGACATAATCGGTCTTTGCATGTAAATAAAAAAAAAGGATAGACAGATAAAATGGCAGACCAAGAGATAAATATCCCGGAGCCAGGCTCGTTTGAAGCTGAGTTCCCAGATGACGTTGAAGAAATGGATGATGGACAGTTCGAAGGCGAAAATGCTGATGACGAAGATGATGGTGATTTCGAGGACGGAGAGTTTGACCCAGAGGGTTACGGCCAGAACATAGCTGACGGTGGCGACAACGGTGATGGTGATGATGAAGACACTGATTATGATCTGAAAGCGAAAAGGATGGGATGGGTAAACAAAGATAAGTATCGTGGCGACAGTCGTGACTGGGTTGACGCTAAAGAATTTGTTGAACGTTCTGAAAGAGAGGTTCCCATAATGAGGGAGCGTATGAACAAATCCCTTGACGATGTCGCTTTTCTCAAAAAAGAACTTCGGCAGATGCGAGATACCTTTAAACAGTTCAAAGATTTCCAGCAAAAAAGTGACGATCGTCACTATAAAAAAACTTATCATGATGCAGAGGGGCAAAAAAGGGCTGCTGTTGAAAACGGTGATACAGAAGAATATGATCGTATAGTCGAAGAGCAGAGGAAATATGACGAAGCCTTTGACAAGGATTATGACGATTTTGAGGATGACTCTGATGGCGATGATGATGAGGACGATCCTGCTGAGATAGCACGAGAACGTCAAGCAGAAGATGAATTTAATGTATGGACCTCTGAAAATCGGTGGTTTAACGATGACCCAAGCTTGAGAAAGTATGCTATCCATATGTCTAAATATCTGCAAGACGAAGAAGGCATCGGTGGCGTCACCCTATACAACAGGGTAGCTCAAGAAGTTAAGGGCAAATTCCCTTCAAAGTTCAGGAACAACTCAAGCGGAAGGCGCAGGAACTCTGGCGGTGGAAATCGTGATGGCCAACGTGACAATTATAGCCGAAGAGGTGGCAGCAAGAAAACATTTGGGAATCTTCCAGCAGCGGCAAGGAAACAGTGTATGACTTTCGTTAAACAGATACCTGGTTTTACAAAAGAACAATACGTAAGAGACTATCAGTGGTAATAGGTATTTTCTCACGTTAAAAAATAGAAAAAAATAAGGACTTAATTAAATGAAAAACGGAACGAACAACCAAGCGAAGATAAGCGACAGTTTGCCAAAGGCTGAAACGGACATTGACAAGTTGGATAGAAAGAAAAAAAGACTTGCTCAAAAAAAGGCTATGCGTAGGAAAAGTCCCCATCTTGGACAATTTAAGATAAGCCTACAGACAGAGCCAAAACCTGGCTTCCAGCTTGCTTGGGTAACTGACAAAGATAGCAACTTGCAAGATTATTTAGCCCGTGGATATGATTATTGCGCAAAAGATGGCAGTTTTTTAACGCATGAAGATGTTGGTAGAGGAGATACTGGGATTGATAGCCGCATATCGCAAACTGTCAATAACGACCCAACGCTTGGTAGCACTGCCTACTTGATGCAAATTGAAGATGAGTTATACCAAGAAGATCAGGAAGAACTCGAAAGAGCTGTTCTTGAGAGAGAGGAAGGACTGAGAGCTGGATCTGATAAAAATGGAGAGGTTGGAGCTAATGGCCGGTATGTCCCAAAAGAAGGGATAACCATAGAACACGCAACAAATTAAAATAAATAAAAAAGGAAATATAAATCATGGCAAATATAGATGCACCTTTTGGGATGCTCCCAGTAAGGTATCGTTCAGGGGCTAAATACAATGGGGCTTGTAATGCTTATTGTGTGTTAGCTGCCGAAACAAGCAATGTAGCAATTGGAGATCCTGTAATTCTCCTTGGCTCGACAAACACAACCACATTGGGTACGCATAAGGCTGGAACCTTGCAGTCAGTAGAGTTAAGCGGAGTCGCTTCAATTAACCAGGTAGGAGTTATTGTCGGTTTCGACTTTACATCAACTGATTATACGTATGGAGTAGCAGCAACAGACAGGGTAGTTTATGTAGCTGATGACCCGGATCTATTATTTGAAATACAGACAGATGGCGCGAATGTGGCTGCTGACGCCGGTCTTAACGCAAGTTTTCTTATGACCGTAGCAAGCACAACCCTCGGTAAAAGCCAGGTAGAGCTTGACACTACCACAAAAGCTGTAACAGCTACACTCCCACTTAGAATGCTCCAGCTCGCAGATAAAGAGAATAACGACCTTGGGACAAATGCTATATGGGAAGTGATGATAAATAACCATGCCTACAGGACAACCCTGGGTGCATAGGAAATAAGAAATATAAGGAGATAAAATATTATGGCTGGCGGAATAAATATGACAAGTAATCATCCCAAGATGATGTGGCCTGGGGTAAAAGGAATCTGGGGGTTAGCCTACAACCAGCATCCTGCAGAGTACCCAAAGCTTTATAAGATTGAAACATCTGGCAAAAAGTATGAGGAGATTGTCCAGCTTCGCGGCGGAACAATGGCTCCTGTTAGAGAGGAGGGGGCAAGCACATCGTTTACCTCTACTTCGCAGGGTTATGTTACAAGAGCAACTCACGTTTCTTATGCTCTTGGGTATATAGTAACCTATAATGAACTGAAAGATAATCTGTACATGGAAGTTTCAAAGGGAAGAGCAGAGAGCAATGCTTTCTCTATGAGACAGACAAAAGAAACCGTTTGTGCTAATCTGTATAACCGGGCATTTAACACTTCGTACACTTACGGTGACGGAAAAGCTCTTATTGTAGTCGATCATCCTTCATCTGCTGGAGCTTGGTCAAATAGATTGACTGCTGCCACAGCACTTTCTGAGACTGCTCTTGAGGATCTGCTTACTCTGATTATGCAGGCAAAGACTGATTCAGGACAGACTGCAAGCCTCATGCCACAAGGTCTCCATGTACCACCTGCGCTTTGGTGGGATGCGAACAGGATATTAAAATCTGTGGATCAGTCAAATCTTTCTGGAACTGCCGGATCAAACAACCAGAATGTTTTAAGAGCAACAAATGCCCTTCCTGGTGGAATTAATATGAATCATTATTTCACATCTGCTACTGCTTATTTTGTTGGGACAAACGTGCCACAGGGAATGCTTCTTTTTAATAGAGACGCATACTCACTGAAAAAAGATAATGATTTCTATACCGACAATGCCCTTGCAAAATCTTTCATGAGATTTTCCGTTACTTGTGCTGACCCTCGTTCTATTTGGGGTAATCCAGGAGCATAGAGAAACATTTAAAAAAGGTAGGGTTTTTTTAAAGCCAGCATTTTCCAATCAAGGTTGTGCTGGCTTTTTTTATGCAAAAGGATTAAAGAAAATGACCTTTATAGACGGAGACTTTTGGAGAATATGTGATAGATGCGGACTAAAAGTCAGGCAAACAAAGACAAGTTTTCAAATAAGTAGCGATGGAACAAACACTGGACTAATTGTCTGCAATGACTGTATAGACGCACCTAACGCAACGAGTCGTGAGAGAATATCGCAATACAAAGAAATGACTGTGCCAAATCCAAGACCAAGGAAAGAATACATATTCCTTGATGTTGGAGAAATTCAGGGGGAGGATATACCATAATGGATACAACTAAAGAATATCTTGTAGCAGCAGCTATGAGGAAAGTCCATATGCTCGGGCAAGGCTCTACACCTACGACAGATGAACAGACAGAAGCAGTGTACCAATTAGATGGGATATTATCTACATTAAATTCTATACCATCGATTGAGTATTTTATGTCAAGCACTCCGGTAGCTGTAACAACAACAACAGCCAATTACGTAGAGCTTGACGAAACTGTGTTGTGGGTTGAATCAGCTACTTGCGTGAATGGCACAGACAAATATAAACTTAAGCCAATGCCAATGTCAGAATATCTTGCGCATCCGATGAAGGACATATCTGGCGCACCATTGAAGTTTGCAGTGACTACTGATATTATAGGGTCAGCCTCAACGAAAAAGCGGATGTATTTGTGGCCTAAACCAACAACAAGCACTATCACATACAGTTATAGGCGAAAGATCATTTTGTTTGGCACTACTTCAATCAACCTTGACTTGCCTGACACATGGGTAGAATTTGTGATTACAAAGCTGGCCTATAAACTTGCGTATGAATACGGAAAAATTGAACTTCTGCAGCCGTTAATTGCTGAAATAAACGGAATAATAGCAATTCTTATGCCAGACGCAAGTGCCGATCCACAAGGGGCTACTCCGGTAGCAATATAAAAAAAAGGGAGAAAAATAAAAAATGGGTTCAATAAGTAATTTTATAGCAAACGAGCTTCTCGACCATATATATAACGCTGCATATACTCCGCCGGCAACAATCTATCTTGCAATGGGCACAGCAGATTTCACAGCAGCCGGACTTTCTGTTGAAATTTCTGGGAACGGATACGCAAGAATAGCCATAACTTTTGGAGCGGCAGCATCAAGAGCAATAACGCAGAGTGCAGTTGTAACCTTTCCGACAGCTACAGCCGACTGGGCGCAAGTTACGCATTATGCGATATTTGATGCCTCAACTGCCGGTAACATTATGGCCTTTGGCGCATTGGATACAGCAAGAACTGTTTTGAGTGGCAAAACATTAAGCGTAGCTACAAGTGAATGTGTGATATCCGTAGTTGCAGGAGAATATTCTGACTACCTTGCAGATATATCTCTTGACTTTGTATTCAGAAACCAAACCTTTGCTGCTCCTGCAACATACGTTGGTTTCACCACAGCAACAATCACCGATTCAATGACCGGATCAACAATCACAGAAGTTTCTGGAGGTTCATATGCAAGGAAACAGGTCAATGTTAACGGTGGGTCTGCTCCAACGTGGACTCTTGCAAGTTCACAGGCATTAGATAATGTTGCAGCAATAACTTTCACAACACCAACCGCAAGTTGGGGTACAGCAACATCAACATTCATTGCCGATGCCTTAACTGCCGGAAACTTGCTTATGTATGACAATGGAATGACTGATACAGCTATAGGTAGCGGTGATCCCGTTGAATTTCCTATTGGCGATTACGATATATCTTTATCATAGACAAAGGACTATAAATTATGGCATTAACGACTTTGGTAGCATATAGTGCTGCTGACACTGAAACAGCAGCAGGGCTGATAAAAGACACGATGGTTTCTGCTGGATGGACACTGCACGATGACCAAGCGACAGCAAGCGATTACTATATCTTGTCGAGTGATGGCGCATCTTCTGATAAAATGACCTGTTATTATCAAATTGATTGGAGTTCTACAAATAGTATAATAATATATCTTTATACCTACTGGAATGCCACAACGCATGCAGGGGTTTGTAAAATTGGGATTTCAAGTTACTCTAAAATAACCACAGATGATGCTTCTCCATTTTGGTTGTGGGTTTATGCCGATGAAGATTTTGTTGGCTTAACGTCTAAAGTCGGTACGGCTTACTATGGGCAATATGTAGAGAACTATAGTAAGTTTTGGGAGGTTGAAGGTACATTGGGAAGCGCGGTGACTTCTGGCTCTTCAAAGGTAATTACCCTGGGATCAGGAGAAGGCACGGCATTTACTGTCGGTGTAGAATATCAGATTGTTTCTCCTGTCGCTGAAGGTAGAGAGTTGACGACTGTAACTGCAAAAACAGCAAATACAATAACAGTTGATTCCTTAACCTCCGGGTATGCCGCTGGGTCTGTTATAGGGCAAACACCGTTCACATGGTTAACATCTTCCGGTGCTAATACATATTTATTGTCAAGAGCCGTGTCAGGAACAGGAGCAAATGCAACTACAAATGTGTCAGTTGTAGATATGCTTGATTACGCATACACCAATCCTGATGAAGTTGGAGATCAAAAGTATACAATGTGGCCAGTTATTTATCAGGATAGACACAGTGGGACATTGGGTTATGGTGGTCATGGCGTGAATGTTGCTGCTGCTGGTTCAACATATGAGGATACTTTAGGGGTTGGTACGCTTGAGAGCAGTACAGCCACAGGTGGCACAGTTTCTCTGCTGACGGATTCAGCACAATCGTGGACAACTAATGAATTTCAAAATAAAGGGATAGTCATAACAAGCGGGACTGGGTCTGGTGATGTCAGAAAGATTACCTCGAACACATCTACGGGAATAGTTCCTGATGACGATTTTTCAGCAGCTCCAGACGCAACTTCTACTTTTGCAGTATATAACGAAGTCTGGAGATATTTTTATTTCGCTGCTACCACAAAATCGAGGGCATTTAGGGAGGTGTAGAAATGGCACACTACCAGGCGATTAAAGTTAACACCACGTTCTTAAGTTCAATTTTGAAGAGTGCTACACTCTTTAAAAACCATGAAAAAAGTTGGCGTTATGAGGCAATAAAAATAATGGGTGGCAGGATTTTTAAAACAAGATAAAGTAATGGTGATAGGAATATGGCACATTATAAAGCGTCAGTTATAGGAATACAAACAGCATCCGAAGAAATTTCTTTATCTGCTAACATATCACCATCATTCAACACCACAGACATAGACGCAGTTATATTCGGTTTGTCTGCGTCTATATCAGCAGCATTTAACACTACTTCAATTTCAGCTACGACAGACACTCCTTTATCTGCGAGTCTCAAAGGATCTTTCTCGACAACAGACATCGTGGCAGGTATTGGAATCTCATTAGCCTCAACATTATCTGGTGCTTTTTCAACGTCTGATATCAATACTGGAATTAATATCCAGCTTGCTGCAAGTACCTCAGCAGGCTTCGCGACAACAGGCATCAACGCAACTATAAATGTTTATCCGTCAGTTTCATTGTCTGGAGCTTTTAGCACTTCTGATATAGTAGCTGGCATCACGCAAGAACTTTCAGCGATAAGTTCTGGCACTTTTTCAACAACTAACATTAACACATCATTAGGGCATACTTTAGCAGCAACACTATCCGGTACGTTTAATACTTCTGACATATGCGCATCTATGCCGATAACCTTAACAGCAATCCTTTCGGGAGTTTTCAACACATCAAATATTAATGCCCAGGAGGTAGAGCCGGTGGCTTTATATGAATATAATCCAACAATAAGACAGATAATTAGCGAGGCAATAGAACTTGCCGGAATAGCAAGAGTTGGCCAATCGTTACCAACTGAACAATATTTAACCGGACTGACATCATTAAATATGATGGTAAAAGGCTGGATAGCAGATCAAATAGGGCTTTGGCTTGAAAAGAGAATATATGCTATTCCCGGAAGAGATAGCAAAATAACATATTTTGGGCCAAACTGTGAAACAAGCAGAGTCACTGATGAATACTGGCAAAGAGAGTTGCATGTTGACGCAACTGCATCGACAACCATATATCTTGATAGTATCACTGATCTTTCCGTAGGTGACAACATAGGAGCTGAACTTGACGACCAAACCATGTCGTGGACAACGATCTCAGTCATTAACACGGTAGTTAATGCAAATGGAGGGTATGAAGTCACGTTGGCAAGTGCGCTTCCATCGGTTTCAGCAGCAGGTAATTATGCTTTTATCTACACTGACGATTTTGAGATAAGGCCAACAGAGATTATTCAGGTTTCCAGAGTACAAGCTGACGGTACGGAATATGACATTCCTATTGTCTCAAGAAACGAATATGATTTAATAAACAATAAGGAAACAATTGGAAGCGTCAACCAATGCTATTACCATAACACTATCCCTAAAGGGCAATTATTCCTATGGGAGACCGGAAGCACAGCAAGAGAAAGATTATCTATGACCGTCAAAATTCCTTTCAGGACTATTGAATATGAAGAATCTCCTGGATCGTCATGGGCAGAATTTCCTCAAGAATGGCTCGAAACAATATCTCTCAACTTGGCTGTTCGTTTAATGCTGAAAAACAGAATGACAATGACAGGGGATAAGGAAGAGAAAATGCTTTATTTCCAACAATATAATGATTTAAAAAACATGGCTGAAGAATCTCTTTGGGATTTGAAGGCGTATGACAGGGAAAATACCTCTGTCTACTTTCAGCCGGTAAATACTTATAGGTAGGTATTATGA